>Ga0184626_10000154_pt1 | contig 17491 bp, 13 predicted proteins | sample PLM3_60_b1_FD_133142 | JGI IMG/M metagenome (GOLD analysis project Ga0184626, IMG submission 133142) | Groundwater sediment microbial communities from an aquifer in East River, Colorado, USA - PLM3_60_b1 | ecosystem: Environmental > Terrestrial > Soil > Riparian zone | place: USA: East River... | reverse complement strand
TCACCCGTCAATCCCAGTTGGAGTCGCCCGGCAATTCGCGGCGCAATCACTTTTCCGTTTGATTTTGCAGGAAAGAACACACAATCAGGCTTCAGCGCGGAGATGCGGTCGCATACCAGCGCAACTATCTCATCGGGATGAGGCAAAGTCGAGGTTGCCTGAAGAATCCTGTCAGCGCCAAAGGAACTGAGCAACAGGAGATCTTCTCTGCCGACCGGCGCACCAATCCATACCGCAGACACAATCCCTCCATGTGCGGATGCAAGACTCGCTGCAGTCGAAAGAATTTCAAGAGACACGGGACGGATATGATCTTCCGCAGTCTCGATCAAACACCAGAAATGCCTGTCGTGTGGTCCTTTGCTTTCCGGAACGACAGTCGCTTCCTCCTTTTGCGATTTTGTGCGTATCACCTGAAGGATCCTTTGCGCTGCCGTGTGGGGCTCGGACCCATCAATGATCTCCGGATTTCGCCTGATCTTCTGTTCTAGAATGCCCGCAACCCATGTTGGCGAACCAGACAATCCAACCGCCTCTGGCTCGACTCCTATGTCTTCCAGCGACCACGTCTCAATCTTTTCTGCGGGAGCCCCGGAAAGAGGATTATCTTTTACCTTAATCGGCCTAATCAGACGTTCCGCGGTGGAAAGTACTGAAGGAACAGGAAGCTCAAGGACGTCGGTTCCTTCATCCGTTTCGCACGTCACACGCACAACGCCGGTCAGATATTCGATTTTTCGCACCGAGATAGCGGAAGGAATCCCGAGTAATTCGCCCAATTCCGGGGGCACCTGGCCGGTCTCAGAATCGGTGCTGTGCTGCCCGCAAAAAACCATATCAAATCCGATCTTACGCGCAGTAGCTGCAAGTACCCGCGATGTGGCGAGAGAATCGCTTGCGGCGAGCCTGCCATCCTGAATATGCACGGCGCGATCAGCCCCCATAATCAAGGATTCCTGTAATGCCTCCCTGGCTTGCGGTGGTCCCATCGTTGCTACAATCACTTCCCCACCATTTTCATTTCGATGCCGGATTGCTTCGCTGATCGCGCGGCGATCGTAAGGATTGATTGTGTTTTTGACTCCCGTACGGACAATCGTCTTCTTTTCCGAATCAAAATGGACATCGGAGGAATCGGGAACTTGCTTGATCAGAACCAGGAATTTCATAAAAAATCAAAAATCAAAAATCAAACAAACATAACCAAATAAGTAAAGAATGGCAAAAAGTCTCATGCATTGATTATTTTCTTATTGATTTATGTTTATTTGATATTTGATCTTTGATTTTTGATTTTTATCCAGATCGAATCCAGTTCCTTCAGGGAGAGATCCCCGAGTTGCTTGCCCCTTCGTTGCACTTCTTGTTCGAGAAGCCCGAACCGTTTCCGGAATTTTGCATTGGCTTCACGCAATGCGTCCTCCGGGTTGATCTTGTTCTTGCGCGCAACATTTACCAGGGTGAAAAGCAAATCTCCGAGTTCTTCCTGTTTCTCTTTTCGCGACCGGGCACGGCGGAATTCACGGAATTCCTCATCAAATTTCCGCCAGACATCTGTTTCGGATTTCCAATCAAAGCCGACCCTCGCGACTTTCGAGGAAATGAGATTCGCCTGAAGGAGGGCGGGCAAATGAAGGGGCACTCCTTGCAAGAGAGAACGTCGTCTCCCCTGCTCCACATGCTGCTTTTGTTTCATCGATTCCCAGTTCGCCAGTGCGCGTTCCGGAGTCTTTGCTTTGCGGTCTCCAAAAACATGCGGATGACGAGCGATCATCTTCTCCACGAGCTGTTCCAGAACCTCTAATAAAGTAAAAGACCGGCGTTCCTGCATCATCTGGCAAAGAAAGACGACCTGAAACAACAGATCGCCCATCTCTTCCTTCATGTTCGTTTCGTTTTCCTCATCCAGAGCTTGCAACAGTTCATAGCTTTCTTCCAGCAAGTACTGCCGGAGGTCCTTTAAAGACTGCGCACGGTCCCAGGGACAACCATCTTTGGAACGAAGCGTAAACATGAGATCCACCAGCTTTTCAAACTGACGCCCCATGGCTCCGGAGTGTGGATTCTTCTTCAGTTTTTTCATAGAAGTTTGAGTTTTGGAAATGGTAGGTGTTACAAACGTTTCAAAAGAATAAACGTCGTATCGTCGCCTTGCGGCTGCTCCTGTCTGTGTTGTTGCAACGCAGAGACCAAAGCATCCTTCACCGAATCTACAGACAATCCTGCATTCTCCTTTAACACACGGATAATTCCTTCCACTCCGAACTCCTCTTCGCGTTCATTGATCATTTCGGAAACTCCGTCGGTATAAAGAATCATTGTATCCCCTGGATCAAGTTGGTAGCTGGCCGTCCGATATGCAGCATCCTTAAAGAATCCAAGTACGGTCCCTCCGATATCCAGACGGTCCACGTTCCCGTTCGTCTTGACCACGAGCGGATAACAGTGGCCGGCATTCACGTAGGAAAGACAGTGCGTTTCGTGGTTCAGAATTCCGTAAAAGAAGGTCACGTATTTGTTGGATGACTGACTCTTGCAGAGAAGCTGATTAATTTTCTCAATCGTGAGAACCGGATCCACAACTTCCATGGCGGCGATCGTTCGCAGGGAAGCCTGCAGACAAGCCATGATCAGGGCGGCGGGAGTGCTCTTTCCGGAAACGTCACCAATGGCGATTCCAACCTTCCGCTTTGATATGGGAAGAAAATCGAAATAATCTCCAGCCACGGAATAGCATGGATGAAATACAGTAGCAATTTCGTATCCATCGATTTCGGGAGAAGCATGAGGAAGCAATCCTACCTGAATATCACGGGCGATCGCCAGTTCGCGTTCCATTCGCTGTTTTTCAATCATAGCCAGCTGCATGCGGGCATTTTCCTCGGAAACCAACGCAAGATTCGCAAGCGTGGCAATGAAATCAAAATCCTCCTGGCTAAAAAGGTTTTTGTTTCTCTTTGCGCCCAGGAGAATCACACCACGAATCTCGTTATTGAGACTCATGGGAACAATTAGGTGGACGCCAGTTGCATTCAGAAGATCCCGAAGAATTCCAGCCGGCATTTCCGCCACATAAGTTGGATTGGTGGCGTCGGCAAAGAGGCTCTGAACCGGGATTTCACAAAGAGCGTCGATCGTGCTCTGTTCGAGCTTGAATCCCCTTTGAAACCTGAGTTGGAATCCATCTGGGAAAATGGAAAGTACCGAACAACGCGAGATCAGGAGTTGTCCGATCAGGGAGCTGCCCAAAATCCGAAAAATTGTTTCCGGATCCCAAACCGCATTGAAATCTTTGCTGAGTTCAAACAGCGTATTGAGCTGATAGATTTTCAGATTCAGTTGCCGGTTGAGGGAGTGTAGCGTCTGATTCGTACGCGCGTTAGCCAGGGCGCCTGCGCACATTTGGACAAGAGTCGATGCTGTTTGCAATTCCTCCTGCGAATAGGCATGACCCGCCGTCTTTTCGCCCAACCCTACAAGCGCAAGTAGCCGGTTGTCGTGATGCAGCGGAATCAAGACCTGCAATTGCATTGATTCCATCAGATCCTTCCAATCCCCCTCTTCGAGACCGTAGTATTCGGAAAATGGTGGATCTACTGTGCATTTCCAATTAGGAGACGTCGTTTTGGAACGGTAACCCTTCGCTTCCACGATTTTGAATCCCGATTCGGTGCGAAGAAGAAACAAAGAACGGCGGGAAGCAGTATGCCCCAGCAGGGTCAATACGAGAAGATGGGCGATCTCCTCGACACCCGAGATTTGATTCAAGCTGGCTGAGAAATCGAAAAAAAGCATCAAGTTGGAAAGACGCTTTTCGATTTCGAGATCGGTTAGACGACCCGCCTTAAACGAGTCGATTATGTTCCTGTAATCAAATGCGGAAGGTGTCATCGGAATTAAAAACTACAAGCATCAAATTCAAATTCATAAATTCAAATGCTCCAAACACCGAATCGAGAGACTTTGGAACATTGTAATTTGGAATTTGTTTGCAGTTTGTCTTTTGAGATTTGATGCTTGACCTGATTGAACAGACTACTTCTTTAAGTACTTAATCATACAACATTCTGATTGATGAGGACCCGTTTTGTACGTAACTTCGTCCATACATCGCTTCATGATTAATACGCCCAAACCACCCTTTTTCTTTTGCTGATAGAAGTGAGTGAAATCGTCTGCTTGAGCGTCTGTGGAACTTGTGCTCTGATCCCCCCTGTGCAGAATTCTGACCCGAAAACGCTCTCCTTTCATCTCATAAATCACGTGCATCTTATGGTTGGATTTCCCATGGTACGCATGTTCAATCACATTGGTCAGCGCTTCCTCGACGGCGAGCGCTGCCTTCTCTGATTCACGAACTGCAAACCCCATGGATTCGGCAAGCGTCTTGGTCAACAGACCCATCGCATGCAGGTGCTTGGTCCTGCTCGGGATCTTGATCTCAACGATTTCGCCGGAGTGGTTTTTTTCCATCTGTTCCTCTACGACGAAGCCGCGGAAAAACTGCCGATTGCCTTTTCTTCCGATTCAAAAATCGAATACAACTGAGTAAATCCCAACACGTCAAAGATGTTGAAAACTGTTTCGTTCATCTGGCACATCCGGATATCTCCCTGGTTTTCTCGGATGGCATCGATGTATCCCATAATGGCACCCAGGCCTGCGCTCGCAATATAGGCAAGCCCCCGGCAATTGATCACAATGTTGTTCTGGTTCTGATCGATCAATCTCTGGATCGCTGTTTCAAAATCTTTTGCGGTATGTGCGTTGATATATCCGATCGGTTCAACTACCGCAACGCCGCCTTTCGAACGAACTTCAATTTTGAGATCTGTCATACTGGACACCTCGGTCAAAATCCGGACTTCTATCATTATAGTCACTTCCCACCGGTTTCAGGGTCCACCCGCTTGAGTTGGCAACCGGGCCTGCTATAATAGCCCCAGGGTCAACGATGTTTCGATGCCATAGGTGTCACAAGGAGGTTTCTGCTGTCTCTCCGCTACGACACCACGAGCTTTGCCCGTATTGCTCCACGGCTCTCCATTCTTGTTTGAACTGTCTATACTATGACGAGGTCTCCCCTAACAAATGTTCCGAACCGGCGGCCGATTGGGTCCCGGACAAGGAAAAAGCGAACTTTTGTGAGTTTTTTGAGGCCAGGCAGCCCCAGATGCTGAAGAAGCAGATGGAAGTAGACAAAGCGAAGGCTTACTGGGAATCTCTCTGGAAGAAAGCGCAGTAAAGGCGCTTTGTGGGGGCTTTGCATTTGCCAATCTGATCGGCAGACTCCCCGTGACTGTTCAGCCCTCACAAGCAACTTAGAAACACAAAGTCCACGCAAATGCAGAGCCCGGCATCCGAGTGTCTAGAACACTTCGCCTGGCGGGCTGAGCATTTTCAACCGCGAAGAGAATTCGAACACATCCTGTACAAAGTGCGATGACAAGGGGGACGGCACGGCGAAGGAAAATGCTCAGCCCCTACAAAGAGAGGTAGCGGCGAGCGACTTGGATGTCCTTATGAATCTGCGATTTCAGATCATCTACTGAGGCAAAACGGATTTCTTCCCTGATCCGCTTTAGGAACTGAAGCTCGATCTTCTTTCCATAAAGATCGCCGGAGAACTGAAAAAGATGAGATTCCACGGTCCACTTCTTTCCACCGACTGTCGGCCGGATCCCGACATTGGTTACAGATCCATACAGCTGTGATTCCACGCTCACCTGTGTCACGTAAACACCGTTTGCCGGTTGGATCTCATTTTCCGGATTGAGGTTGGCGGTTGGAATACCCAGCCTTGCTCCCAGTTTCTCCCCTTCCACGATCGTACCCTCAAGCGAAAACGGCGAGCCCAGATAAGTGTTCGCGGCCTCCATGTCTCCCGTAAGAATGCACTCACGCACAAGAGTGGATGAAACGCGACGTTCCCCCGCGCGTACTTCAGTTATCGCTTCGACAGAAAAATCATATTGGCGGCCCATTTCCCGAAGCAACTCGATATTCCCACGCTTCTGATGGCCGAACGAGAAATGTTCTCCCACCACAAAACAGCGGATTCCGAGAGTGTCTACCAGGTATTCACGGACAAAATCTTCAGGACTTTTCTTCGCGAACTGCTGATCGAATGCCACAACGATCGTATGATCCAAATCCAGCGATTCCAGTTTGCGAAGCCGTTGCCCCAGCGTTTGGATCAAAGGAGGAGCCGCCTGCGGTGCCAGGACTTTCCTTGGAACCGGATCAAAAGTAACCGCAACCGTAGGGACGGAGAATTCACGCGCCGCCTTAACCACCCTTTTCAAAATAGCTTGATGGCCCACATGGACGCCGTCATAATTTCCAAGCGAAGCAACGACCCTTCCCTTTGAAAATGGCCAGGAATGGAACCCCAGATGTACTTTCATGGTTCTTCCATTTCAAACTTTAGTCCGTCGTAGGAAAGACGAATATGTTCCGGCAGTTCGCTGTTTGTCCGCTCATGATCGAAATCATGGCTGATGTGCGTAAAATAGGCCCGATCCGGTTGCACTCTTTCGATGATTCTCAGGGCTGCGTCCAGATTCAGATGCGTGGGATGCGGATCGTATCGCAGCACACCGAGAATGAGAACGGAAGTGCCGCGCAATAGATCATAAGTCCCGGGTGGGATTTCGCTGCAATCGGTGATGTAGCTGAGGTCTCCGATCCGGTATCCGAAAATCGGCATGCGTCCATGAAGAATCGGCAGCGGCTGAATCCAGACACCCTGGAATTCAAAACGTTCGCGGATTACGCGGGGCTCGATTCTTGGGATCGATCCGCCGGGTTGAGGCTGGGTAAATACATACTTAAATGTATCGCAGATGCTCTCCATCGTCGGCTCATTCCCAAAACAAGGGATATGCATCTTTTGACGGAAATTGAACGGACGCAAATCATCCAGACCCAAAATGTGGTCTGCGTGCGAATGTGTATAAAGAACGGCATCCACGCGGGTCAGCCCTTCGCGAATCGCCTGCGCGCGAAAATCAATTGCAGTATCGATGATTAAATTGACACCGCCGACCTGGATCAAAAGCGAAGGCCTGGTTCGCTTGTTTTTGGGATTCACCGATATGCAAACCCGACATTCGCATCCAACCGTCGGTACACCCATGGAGGTGCCACTTCCCAAGAATGTTATTTCCATATTCACCAGGTGTGATCCGGAAGAACGTTCAGTTTTCCAGACGTACTACCGGAGGCGTTTGCTTCGACTTTTGTGATAGTCTTGAATCTTGCGTCAAAGTCCTTTGAAAACGCATCTGCGATTCGGCTTTTCCATCTGCTGCAAAACCGCTCAAAGTATATGTAGCCCCCTCCGTTGTGTAGAGGTAAGGTCTGGATCGCGCGTCCACGACATTTTCCGGAGCCAGATAACGCGCATTCACCAGATCTTCCAGTTTTCCAGGCAAACGCCCGTTTACTTCAAAGAACATGATGACGGCAGCATCCACAAGCTGCAATCGAGTTGCATCTGCGCTTGCAGTTAGAATCGATTCATCTCCTTTCTGGAAGAAGTGCAGCCACCCGAGTTTTAACGGATCCTGAAGATTCACAAAAAACAATACGATTACAGACAAACCCAAAACGATGAAAATAGCTCTACCGGGACCGGATTCGGGTGTGACAACCTCTTGTGGCGTTACCGGAATCGATTGTGGACGGAAGACGCGCGGACCCATAATGTGCGGTTCAATGAACTTGCGATCCAGCAACTCATACAACGCCTTGCACGTGTGGAATTCACCCAGCTTGTTGCTATCGATGATATCAGCCACAGAATTCTTGCCGTCCACGAGCCGGAAAACCATTTCCTCATCCTTGCTCATTCGCTCCTTTTCAGATCCGTTCAAACTGGGATCAGGCGAGGAGAGATCCTCCACAGAAATCAGGGGGCGGAAAATCACATCAAAATGGGGAATCTTCTTTTGAATCACCGGCCATTCATCAATCATGTGGATCCCTTCCATCAAGATGCTCTCGGCACTCATGGGGGGGATGCTTTCGTCGGAGTTGGGATCCACAAGGGATTTCTGGTCAAAGTAATACTCTCCGGAATTCCAGCGAAAGAGGCGATACACCATTTGCGTGACTTGAATTCTGAGGGCTTCCTTCAGTTGATCTCGTGAGATGAACTTCTGGTCTACCAGGATGAATCCGACCTTCTGGAGGGTCTTCTGCTGATACTCCAGCGCATCTTTGAGCTGGTCCTGAGTAATCAAGCCGGTCTTTACAAAGACCTTTCCAATCCTATCTTCCAGCTTCCTCGGACTGGTATCTGCTCCGATTACCATGCCGTTATGGAACGTAACGGTAACTGTCTCTTGTGTATTCTTAAGAGTGAGTATTCCGGTCTTTCGCTGAATTCCAATCAACTGAAAAATGTCAGCAAGACTAAAATCTTCGAGTGTCCCTTCCAGCGCCATGATTCAAAAGATCTTTCTAAGAAGCAGAACCCATTATAGCAAATCCTCACTTGGAGTGACGGGCAAAGGCTGTTGAAAAATGCAGTAGGGGCGCACGGCGTGCGCCCAATCACGTATTTTGGATCTGCTTGAGAAGGGCGGACGCCGTCCGCCCCTACTACAATCAGCCCGGGGATTTTGATTTTACGAGCTGTGGAACATTGGCGAGAAGATAGACCAGCGCAAGAACAAAGATCAAGAAAGGTGTAAGGATCTTTATTCCTTCAGCCGGTTCCAGATACGATATGTTCGCAAATTTCCAGTTGAATACGAGGAGGGCAAGGGGAAGAAGCCAGAACAACAATAAAAGCACGCCGGATAGCGTCTGGTCTCTATAAATGCTTCCTGCGCCCGGCATAACCAGAGAAGAAAGACGCAAGAACAACCCCTGTCTTCTGGCATGTTGCTCAATTTCGTCCATTTTATCCTTTCTTGATAAAGATGAAACTCCATCCTTGCGGACAAAAATATGCAGACACTGTATACAAAAGGGATAGTCTTTGTTGGATGGCTGACATTTTCTACAGAAGGCTTTGCCGCATTTTATGCATTCGTGTGCCGGATTCTTCCGTTTTCTGAATCCGAAAAGCATCGCTCCTATCAGGAACCCAATCGTAAGAAAACTGAATGGATTCTGGATCAGGGATGCTTTGTTTGGATTCTCTTTCTTGAACTTCTGCCAGATCATTTGCTCAGTAGGGATTGCATCAACCAATCTTTCCTGCGGTGAAGCTTCTAGCGTTTCGACCATCACAGGGTCGAGACTTCGGGCGATATCCAGAAAGCGTTGCGCTTCACTGAAATTGAATTTTGCTCTCTGCAATTTGGAGAGATTGTATGGGTAGATGGGATTGCGCGAATCAAGATCCGACGCCTTCTGTGCCAGACGAAGTGGAGTGTCCGTTTCGCCCTGCAAAAAGAAAATGACTGCCAGGTTATTGTATCCACGTGGGTCATCCGGATGGCTGGCCAGATGTTTCTGAAGTATCTCGGTAGCCGATGTCAGCCGCCGGTCGGTCTTGTACAGGTTTGCCAGCATGATAGAGGCATCGGAGTTTGTGGGATTTTGCAAAGCATATTTTTCAAAATCCGAAATCGATTTCATGGTAGCGCCTTCGGAAAAAACCGAAATGTAGCTGGCAATCGAAGGATCCGAGCTTGTGCGGGAACTATCCAGCACCCACCGATATCCCGGAAAGCCGGCAGCAATCAGGAGAAAAAAAAGGAAGGAAAGCGCCTTTTCTGATAGACGAGTATGAGGCCAGAAAATCATCATCCAGTAGGGAGCAAGCCAGAAGGGTCCAAGTAGCAGAAACAGAGGCAAAAACAAAAGGCCCCAGGCAAGAAAGTTCGTCAGTCCCGGACGCGAAGAACCCAACATTTCAACGATTTCGTGACGAAAAAGATGGTTATACTTTACGAAAAGGACGAGCGCGTAACAAAAACCCAGTGAAAGGAGTGTGATCCAGAGAATCAACATATACTTCGAATAAAAATACATTCTGCCGGCGGGCGTATGTAAAGGGGCCAGAAATCCATCTAGGCACGCTGCCCCTGCCGGTCCAATCCCGCGGATCCCTTTTGTCAGATGCACTTTTGCCTCTGAATAGTAGGCATATGGCAGTGAGGGATCCAATCGTGCAGCCGTTTCGAAAAGGTGCAGCGCAGCATCCAGTCTATTGCGGGACAATTCCTCTTTGCCGTGCTGAATCAACCCGACCGCAAATTCAGTAAGCTTTGGAAGCGAATACTGTGAGCGTAAAGCAAGAATTTGCTTTAAAGCTTTTTCTTCTTTTTCAGGATCGCCGTCTTTAAATGCAGATTCGAAATCACGCCATTTCTCGTAAAAGAGTCTGAATCCTACCTGGGAAAGACGGGCCATATCTTCTTCGGTAAGCGGACCTGACGTCCCTTCAGCCCCGCGGCCTTTCTTCTCATCACGGATGACAAGTACATCCTGAGCAAGAATACTCTGTTGCAGGAACAGAACAATGAAAAGAATTAGCAGTCTCATTTTATGATCTTGGACTTTTGAAGATACCGCATACGGAGATCAAACAAAGCACTTTCCAGATATTTCTCTTCGCTTGAAGTCAAGTTGCCTTTCGTCTTTTGCTGCATCAGCTCCAGGATATCGATCATTTGCTGAACGCCAGGAAGGTTTTCTGAGGCGGGGGCTCCGGATGGATCAGGCAAATCACCCAAATAAATTAGTGCGGTGTGAACATACGTGAAAAGAATTGAAATGAAGTCCAGTTTTTCAGGGGATTCAGGAGGAAACTCCTCGGACGGCTCCGTTTTGGCCTCGACCGGCTTTTCCTCCCGTGAAACCACGTTGCCTTCTTTATCAAAATGACGCTTGTCCTCGACTTTGATATCTTTCTTTTTCGAATTTTCGTTCACCTAAGAAGAATATCATAAAGTGGTTTCCACGCACTGCGCGTTTCATCCTAAGGCATTTTGAGAAGGACGAGCGTCACATCATCCTGGGGCTCATGGTGATTCAGAAATCCGTTCAGATCTCTGAGGATGGCGTTCTTGATTTCTTCCGTAGTCTTATCTTTGTTTTCGAGCACGATAGCAGAGAGTCTTGGCAACCCGTACAACTGATTTATTTCGTTCATTGCTTCCGTCAATCCATCGGTATAGAACACCAGAATATCTCCGGAATCGAGTTTGCGCTCAACCTCATCCAGGGTCCTTTCAAACGTGCCGTTCTTTCCCATCCCGAGTGCGATTCCACACGGTTGAACGATATCGACTTTTCCACAGACCGACGAGTAGTGAAGGATCGGATTGTGACCGGCCCGGCTGAGTTTCATAATACGGCGAGGTTCATTGATCATTGCATATGTCATCGTAATGAAATTACGCGAATCGAGGGTAGGGCCAAGAATCCCATTTGCTTCGACAAGGACTTCCCTGGGCAGGATGGTGCGGCGACTAACGGACAACATGACTCCCTTGAGTTCGGCCATATACAAGGCGGCACTGGGCCCTTTCCCTGAAACATCTGCCACAACGATAGCCATCTCCTGATCGCTTTTTCTGATAATGTCGTAATAATCGCCGCACACTTCCTGCGCCGGTAAATTGAGAGTGGCAATCTGAATTGCACCAACCGAAGTAATCGAGCGCGGCAACAGGTTTTGCTGCATCTGGCGTGCAATGCGGAGAGATTCGGCAAGTCGCTCTTTTTCCGAACTATCCACCAGCAGTTTCTGAACACTTTCCGTCATGCTGTTAAACGACATCGCCAATTCACCGAGCTGATCGTGCGCGTGAACTTTGATCTTGTAATTCAGATCTCCTTTCTTAATCCTTTCCGTACCTTCAAAGAGATTGTGAACGGAAGTAGTAATGGAACGGGCAAGAAGCAAACCAAAGATCACGGAGAAAAGTTCAATGATGAAAAAAAAGATTGCGACTCCGAGCATCAAACCATAGACAAATTTCTGTAGCGCAGTGCTGCGCGCGAAAATATGGTTGTACACTCGGGAAAGATTTGTGCTCACCCAGAAGGCGCCCAACCGGACGTCGTGCCCCGTATCTTTGCCCGCGGTGATATCTCCATCATCATCCAGTACCACCAACGACTCCGAATTCTCTGATCCATCCTTCTTGTCCTTATCGAGTTGAAACAGACTTACTTTTGTTCCCGTGGCCCAATCATACTGATCGGGCAGACTCAGCCACCAAACCGGAATGTCCCACCAGACAGGCCATACGGGCTGCCTTTTTGAAGTAGCCAGCGTCTCTTTTAATTCTTTCTCCGCACTTTGCGAGGCAGAGAACGGCAAATAATGAATATCCGCGTTGGTTCGGTTTTTGATCGCTTCCAGCAAAGGAGCGCTAACCGGCACAAGCATCTGAATCGATCGCCTCTTGTCCCGGTCATGATGCACTGCAGCAATCAAGGGAAAGGAATCCCTCAAGACCAGGCCGGAAAAATCACGTTCATGCACCCATTCCGGCAATCCCTTGATCGAGTCCCCCTGCAATTGAGTGTGTCCATCCGGCGTGGTCAGAGTAATCTCAGCAAGGTCCAACCATTTCGCATCCTCAGATGAAAGATCCTCGGTCCAGCGTTGCAAAGCCTGCGCTCCTTCCATCATTTCTGTCATATGAAGCAGCTTCTGATTTTCGATCTTTGTCTGCAGAATGTATCCATCCAGATTCGATTGGAACATTTCCGAAGTGGCCTGTCCCATGAAAATGAAGAACCCGAGCCCCACAAGCACGAACAGCAGCACGACAGGAACAAAACCGATGAGAATGTACGATAGAATGAGCTTTCTACGGATTCGCCAGAGAAACTTCCGCATGAGCTTCCGGGTCAAACGGAAAACATAATAAACGGTGAGAATGAATATGCTTACCCGGAGGATCATTCGGAGCGATTCGGACCACTCTCCACCAATGATGGCAAGGAGGAACCAGGCGGCAATCAGCCCCAGATAGATCTTGAAAAGGCGGCTCATCAGATTTTAGATTTCGGATTTCCGATTTCGGATTTTAGCGTGTCCAGACAATTATGCACGAATTGGATCCTATTTTCAGACCACATTCAGTTGCAGTGATCGGTGCCTCCCCAGCATCCAGGCAAGATCGGCTGGGAGATCGTTCACAACATCATAAGATACGAGTTCCAGGGAAAACTGTTTCCGGTGAACCCGAAGTCCGTATTGGTGTGCCGATTTCGATTGCATACGGGAAATCGAAATCAATCCGTTTCTTGCATCCGCAAAGTGGGAATCAAATCTCGCACTGGATGCGCGTATCTATTTTTGACTTTTACGGACTCGTAAGCTATTATCAAACGTTTTCTCGCCGCCACCGGCGAACGCTGTAAAATCAAAAGAGGTCTTGCAAAAAATGAAGAAAATCCTGGCATTTGCGTGTATTTTTGCTGTCCTGGCCCTTGCCGGTTGTAAGAAATCGGAAGAAAAAAGCTCTGCGGAGCCAAAACCTGCTGCAACGAAGAAACAGCAGCCTGGACCCGGCGCTAGAAGAAGACAGCCGGCGCCACCCAAACCGCTGGAACTTTACAATGAAAAGACTCTTGTCGTGAGTGTGCCGATGCAAGACTACCCGTCTCTTGCGACCAGCAAAATCAAAGTCGGCAAGGACGAAGTCAACGCTATACTGTTGAAGGATTTACTCGCTAAGTACAAAATCCAGGGGAAAAATGTAATCCTGAGCGGTCCTGCGCGTTCCGTTCCGATTACATGGGAGCAGGCTGGAACAGCAGGTTTGTATATCTACATATCTCCCCGGAACATGATCATGATCGCGGCGCCGAAGTCCATGGATAACATTAATTTCCCGAACCGCGTCGTGCGAATTACGGCAAGCGCAAGACCGGATGGCGCTGCGAGACCCGCAGACAACAAGAAGCCCGGCAAATAGACGTTCCTTTTTGTGAAGATCCTGGTTGCGACATCGGATGTCCCTTTTGTTGAAGGGGGGCACCGGGTGATTGCGCGGGCTCTTGTATGTGCCCTGCGGGAATCCGGACATGAAGCGGAGATCCTGACCACTCCTCAGAATCGTTTTGGCCGGCAGTTTTCAGCGTATCTCGCAACGCGACTTCTCGATGTTGAAATGACGGGCACCGCAGAAGCGGTCGACCGATTGATTTCGCTGCGATATCCTTCGTATGTTCTAAAACATCCCCAGCATACTTGCTGGCTCAATCATAGAATGCGCGAATATTATGATCTGTGGCCTCAATGGACCCGGCGATTAAGCTGGAAAGGCAAAATCAAAGAATCGATTCGGCGCAGTTTGATCCACCGGGCCGATTCCCATTATCTCCGAAAGAATGTACGCAGAGTTTTTGTTCAATCAAGGACAGTCCAACAATCGCTGCTGCGGTGGGGGAACATTCAAAGCCAGGTTCTTTATCCACCACCTCCTCAACGTCCGTACAGGACAGACGGATATGGCGACTTTGTCCTTTCTCCTTCCAGACTGAGTCCGCTCAAAAGGATCCCGATGTTGATTGATGCATTGGCGCGAACCAGCATGGGTCGAGCTGTCGTTATTGGAGATGGGCCGGAAAAAGAAAAAATCATAGCCCTGATCCGGCAGTACAATCTCGAAAACCGGATCGAAATGCTCGGTCACGTAACTGAAGAGCGGATGGTGGATCTGTATGCGCGCTGCCGGGCCGTTTACTATGCTCCCGTAAATGAAGATTACGGTCTGGTGACTCTGGAGGCATTCCGTTCGCGAAAGCCCGTCATCACGGCTACAGACAGCGGTGGCCCAACCGAACTGGTCCAGGACGGAGTAAACGGCTACGTAATTCGTCCGGAGCCATCCGAGATTGCCACGCGATTGGAAATGCTTTACGAAAACACTTCGCTGGCAGAAACACATGGAAATGCCGGGTACGAGTTTGCCAGTGACATAACGTGGCCGAAAACGGTGTCCCGCTTACTCGAAACGTAACCGCTGTAAACAGGGCACGCGTGCATCCTTACTGCGTTTGAAATTTCATCGCCCGTATTCTAAGGCTCATCAGGCGTTGATCACGATTGTGCACGTACTTGTCAGCTACTTCAGGGCCTTCGGGACATCGGATCAGAAGTTTGCTCTCCTCTTGCTCGAAAACGACCGGAAACTGAATGGAAGCCCCCTGCGGATTCACTGCCCCGCTATAGATCAGCTTGGAATTCATGTAGAACTCAACATGACGTTTTCGGCCGAGCGGTACGATCGTCATTTGCAGGGTCCCTTCGATCCGCTGAGCAGCGCGAAAAGTAATGGTACCATCGGCGGACATCCAACGGGAAACAACTGAGCCAAGGTCAGGCTTGAAAAAATTCCTGTCGAATTCGGCTGAGAGCAGCGCATCGCCACCGGAGGACAGAAATATCTCCCGATTCTCCGGCAGAATTTCCGTCTTTTTCAGGACTTCCACACGAAACAATGAAGCGTCTCCGCTTTGAAATAGCAGAGCGAAATAAGGCTCTGTCAGTTTGTCCCGAATCTCCGATGCAAAATCCTTGGAGCCGATCAGTAAATACCGGATGCCGGCAAGACTGGCGATTGAGTGCACGTTACCGGCCGCCCGCTCGTGAAAAAGGCGCATTACAAATTTCTTTCGGCGCCTTATTTCCTCGTTGGAAACCTGGAAGGCTCTGGAGTGGAATTCGTCCCCCAAAAACACAGCGTGTCGCCCAAAAGCCGGAATCAGGGAAACTCGGATTTTCTCTCCTTCAAGATTGTAATCTTGCGCGATGGCGCCTTCCTTCAGATTTTTTCCCATCCAGCTAAGTACTTCGTAATCCTCTTTAGAAATACAGGTTGTAAAGTGCGTGTTGTGGACATCCTGAGTGTTATAAACATCCAATCCCCAGGTAACCATGCCCGGCAAAAGCAGCAGACCCATCAAACACAAGAGCTCGAGCTTCCTTTTGCCCGGACGGGTTAGATAGTGATCGACAAGACCGGCGGCGGGAAAGAGAAGACAAAGCATCGTGAGATATCCAAGTTTCAGGGTCACTTCTGAACCCCCCACGGTATCGATTACATAGTGCATGCAAAAAAAGGAAATCATCAGAAAAGACACAATCCGCGCAACCGGAACATTCTCAGGTAGCCGTGTCATGCCGGCTAATCCGAGGATCAGAATGGCTCCCCAATTCAATAACAGGTATTGAGGAAGATGGGACCACAAGCGGCCAACAAGACCAAACCGGAATTCTCCTCCCTCCAACCGAAACATTTCAAACACGAAGAAATAAAGAACAAGAAACAACAGACCAATTGTTCCGGCAATTAAAACTTCCCGAAGTTTTTCTCTGGGGGATCGAAGAAACTCCACAATCAAGAACAGCCCGGAAAGAGCTATAAACACCGCGCCGATGACTGCCCCGAAGCCAAGAGTTGAGAAAATCAATCCATATAAGATGGAAAGCGCGGCGATCGATAGTTTCCGTTTCCATAAAAAGAAGGAGATCAGGACCACCGTAAGGACCATCAAATGCTGGGGAGCATACAGCATCGCGCGGTAGAGAGTATCGACCTGCGGAGTGCCCCACTCCCATCTTGTAAGAGCGTCAATGTTGAAATTTGTAAAAGCGTGCCAGGAGAACCCTTCCCGAATACACTTGTACAGAAAGTATATTCCCTCGTAACTTCCACCCACCAAAAATAACGGCAAAACAAATAGGAGCGTTTTGTGAGAAGTGACAATCGCTCGCAGGGAAATGTACAAAGAACTCACAAATATGCATGCCCCGACTGCTGTAAACTGAATCATCAGATATTCAATCGGGAATGAGGGAAACAATTTCATCCAGAACGCAATAATCACATAAAAGCCCCAGTAGTAATGAAGCGCGTCACCTGCCAGATAAGGATTGGCCGGAGGCACGCCAGTTTGCGAGACAGTTGCGGCGATCCCCAGATGCTTGAAATAATCGGCGTTAAAGTACGCGCGAAATGCATGCCCGCATTCTATTTCTCTCCCCACCTGCAAGAGAGGAAGAGCTATGGCTGCTATCGCCACCAGCAACCAGCAAAGCAGGATCCCAGCTTGAGACGGTTGCGAAGTGTTAGAGAAACGATATCGCTTGCGAAAAATCAAGACGAGGAGGGCAACAACAAACAGATACGCAAGGATGGTTGAAATATTCACGCCGAACACGCGTGCCCAGACAGCCAGAACAATGGAATGGAAGATGTATCCAACAGGAAATGCGAACACAAGCGCAGCAAAACCACTACCGGCAAGGAGTTGTGAAAATGGATATCCTGTTAGCAGGAATAGAGTGAGCAGTACCAAAGAACCGAAGGCTTGGGGCAGGCATCCGTGGCTGCCGCTCATCACAACCAGGGACAAAAAGAACAGCAAAAAACCGAACTTGACCACCGGTCTCATTATACGCTCGGAATTCAGTGCAGAATAACGCACGGCACACGTTCGCGGTTTGTAGCGCCCGCGTCTCGCGGGCTCTTGAGCTCAAACTCTGCCGGAAGAATGCCAGCGG
>Ga0184626_10000151_pt1 | contig 17526 bp, 15 predicted proteins | sample PLM3_60_b1_FD_133142 | JGI IMG/M metagenome (GOLD analysis project Ga0184626, IMG submission 133142) | Groundwater sediment microbial communities from an aquifer in East River, Colorado, USA - PLM3_60_b1 | ecosystem: Environmental > Terrestrial > Soil > Riparian zone | place: USA: East River... | reverse complement strand
TCGGCGTTGGTGACCTCGCGGATCGCGATTTCCGGCTCGCTCCGTTCCAGCGACAGCGCGCCGCCATGGGTCTTGCGCAGCGCCTGCCGGTCGGCCAGCAGCATGATGTCGCGCCGCACGGTCTCCCGTGACACCCGGAGCTTTCTCTGGATCTCCGTGATCGACAGCGAACCCCGCTGATTGACCATGTTGAGGATCATGGTTTGTCGTTCTTCCGCCAGCACCTGGAATACTCCTCTCGCCCGTGGGTCGCATCGCAATGTGGTATTTTTAGCATCCTCTTGCATTTTTTGGCAATTGTGTTGTATTTATGGATGAGAGCGCAAAGCCAGAGGCCTGGGAGGCTAAAATCATGATTAACGAGCAAAAGGGCACATCGGCGCAGAAACTCGCGCGAGCCGTGCGCCTGTCGCGCCGCGCAATGCTGGCGGGGGCTGGCGCCGTCGCCGGATTGGCAGTTTCACGAAGGGGTCCGTTTATCGGCAATGCCGAGGCGGCGACGCCGACCCTGCGGCTGCTGATGTGGCAGGCTTATGCGATCAAGGAAACGGTCGCGGCTTTTGAGGAGAAATTCAAAGCCAAGTTCTCGCCGACTTTCTTCGACGGCAATTCCGAAGCCTTCAACAAGATGAAAGTGGGTGGTACCAAGGACTTTGACATCGTTCAGGGCGACGGCTTCTGGCCGCGGCTCTATTTCCGCCAGGGCCTGACCCAGGCGGTCGACTACGGCAAGATCGCCAATATGTCCGGCGTCTTCGCGGACTTCCTGCCGCCGAATTTCCCGCTGCTGGCGGATGAGAGCGGCGAGCATAGGGTCGCGGCGCCTAATTGCTGGGGCGGCTACGGCATCACCGTCAACACCGCACAGATTGCGGCCGAGGATATCGGCTCGATCAGTCTCCTGCTCAACGAGAAGTATGCCGGGCACATCGCAACCAACTCGCGCTTTGAGGAAAACATCGCCCTGATGGGCATTCTCGCCGCGACCAATCTGGGCACCATCGCCGGCGAGCGGCCGGATGGGAAGCCGTTCAACCCTTACAACCTGACCGACGCCGAGCTGGAAGAGACGAAGCGGCTGCTGATCGCGCAGAAGAAACTATTGATGACGCGCTATCAGGACTATGACGCCCTCGACCGGCTGATGCGCGGCGGCGTGGTATGGGCAGCGCCGGAGTTCTCCGAAACCTATCGCCATCTCGTCGTCCTGCGGCGCGAGGGCAAGCTCGATTTCGATGTTCAACATGTGCTGAGACCGAAGGAGGGCGGGCTCGGCTGGGTCGACACCTGGATGATCAGCGCCGACGCGGATTCCGAGCGGGTCGAGCTGGCGCACAACTGGATGAACGAATTCCTGCAAAAGGACAATTATGTCCGCGTCGTGCGCTCCACCGGTTACGGCGGCACGGTCGACGTCCGCGACCTGCTGACGCCGGACGAGAACGAACTCTATTTCCAGAACCGCAGTGCTGAGGCGGCACAATTGCACATGTTCGACCAACCATCCTCACCGGAGAAGTGGGAGAGAATTTGGTCGGACGTCGAGGCCTCCTGACTTGCCTGCGTCCGCGGCGGCGCCTAACCTCGGCGGGGGGCGCCGCCGTTTCTTTTTCCTAAAAGATAATCGGAGAAGCCGTGCCTGCCGCGGTCCTTAGGCTGCAATCTGTCACCAAGCGGTTCGGATCCGTCACGGCAGTCGATCGCATCGATCTCGCTATCGAGCGCGGCGAGTTCTTCACCCTGCTGGGGCCAAGCGGTTCCGGCAAGACGACCATGTTGCGGATCATCGCCGGCCTGGAACAGCCGGACGAAGGGCAGGTGCTGATCGGTGACCGCGACGTCACCGCGCTGCCGCCCTATGCCCGCCATATCGGCATGGTTTTCCAGAACTTTTTGCTGTTTCCCCACAAGACCGCGGCGGAGAATATCGCCTTTCCCCTGCGCATGCAGCGCGTCGGTCGCGCCGAGCGCGACGAGCGGCTGGCCTGGGCCCTGAAGCTGATGCGGCTGGATGGGCTGGCGGACCGCTATCCCAACGAGATGTCCGGCGGCCAGCAGCAGCGGGTGGCGCTGGCGCGCGGGCTGATCTCGCGCCCGGCGCTGCTCCTCCTGGACGAACCACTGGCGAATCTGGACCGCGAGTTGCGCTCGGAGATGGAGGTGGAGATCCGTCGCTATCAGAAGGACCTGCAGATCCCCTTCATCTATGTCACTCACAATCAAGAAGAAGCGCTGACGATGAGCGATCGCATCGCCGTCATGCGCGACGGCGCCTTCGAACAGGTCGCCGCCAAGACCGAAATCTACACCAATCCGTCGACCGCCTTCGTCGCCGGGTTCGTCGGCCATGCCAACCGTTTTGACGGGAGTTTGGGTGAGATGGCCGGCGCTACGGCGCGGTTCGACTGGAAGGGAATTGCCCTGACGGTGCCGAAGCCGCGCCATGGCCAGCCCGGCGCCGCGGCGCAGTTTTCCATCAAGTATGAAGATCTGGAAATCGCCCGCGGCGATAGCGGGACGGGGCTAGCCGGACGAAACTCGATTCCGGGAACGCTGCGCGACATCATCTTCAAAGGACAGACGGCGAACTATATCGTCGTGCTGAAGGACGGCTCCGAGATTGTCGTTAGCAGCGCGCCGCGCGAACTGGATCTGCAGCCGGGCGAAACGGTCACTGTGCATTGGCCGGTGGACCGCGGCGCTTCATATCAGGCATAGAGCCATGGCCGGGAACAACTGGATCCGCCGCGCTCACCGCCCACAATGGCGGTTCGCGTTTCTGGCGGGTCCGGGTGCGTTGTTCGTCGTCGTCGCTCTGCTGCTGCCGCTGCTCTCGATCGTCGTGTTCAGCTTCTGGCGGACGGAAAGCTACGAGCTCTACGCCGACTGGAATCTCGACAACTACCGCGCCCTGCTGAGCGAACCGGCTTACCGGATCTTCTTCCTCCGTTCGCTGGTCATGGCTGCTGCCGTCGCGCTCACCTGTCTCGTCATTGCCTGGCCGATCGCCTATTTCATCGCCCGCCATGGCGGGCGCTACCGGCTGCTGCTGGTATTGCTGTTGGCGGCGCCCTTCTTCACCGGCATCATCCTACGGGTCACCGGCCTGCAAAGCCTGTTCGGGCCTATCGGCCTGGTGAATATGGCGCTCGGCGTGTTCGGCGTCGCGCCGATCGGCGTTCTCATGTACACGCCGGTCGCCGCCGGTATCGGGCTCGTCTACCTGTATGTACCGTTCATGGTCACGGCGATCTATCTGTCGCTGGTGAATTTCAACTTCGAGCTCCTGGAGGTGGCCAAGATCAATGGCGCCCGTCCCTGGCGCGCCTTCATCGAAATCACCTGGCCGTTGAACTGGATCGGCACGGCGATCGGTCTCGTCCTCGTCTTCATCCCCTGCCTGGCCTCCGCCGTCACGCAACGGTTCCTCGGCGGCCCGAACGCGACGTCCTTCGGCATGAGCTTGGCGCAGCAGTTCGGCGAGACCGGCACCTGGGCGCTCGGCTCCGCCATGGGCGTGCTTTTGTTTGTCGCCTCGCTTCTGGTGATTCTCGCAATGCGGCGCACCATCGATCTCAAGCGCAGCGGTTTCACCGGAGTCATCGGCGGATGATGCGCGCTAGCTTCAGGTGGACCCGCTTCGGCATGGGCGCGCTGCTGTTTGCCCTCTACGTCTTTCTGTACGCGCCGGTCTTCTATGTGATCTATGCGTCCTTTGCGGAAGATATCGTCTGGCCGTTTCCGCCGGCATTTTCCGCTCTGTCATATGGGGACCTGTTCGCTAGCTCGCTCTATGGCGATGCCCTCTGGAACAGCCTGCTGCTTGGTATCGGCAGCGCAGTCCTGTCGACGGTGCTGGCGACCGGCGGCGCCATTGGCATCCTGCGCTACCGCGCCCGCTGGCGTGGGCTCGCGCTGCTGCTGTTCCTGGCGCCGCTGTTCGTGGCCGATCTCTTGATCGGCATTTCGACGCTGGCCTTTAATGCCCGCGTGCTCGATCTGCCGGGTAACATCTATTCTGCCATCGCCGCCAATGCGATTCCCGGCACCTCCTTCGCCTTCCTGATCATTCTTTCGCAACTGGTGCGCTATGACTGGGCGATGGATGACGCGGCGATGGTGTTTGGCGCCGGCCCCGTGCGCTGCTTTCTGGAGATCACGCTGCCGATCATCTGGCCCTGTATTTTCGGTGCTTTCCTGATCAGCTTCATTCTCGCCTTCAACAATCTGGAGATTTCCTTCTACAATCTCGGCGCCATTCCCACTTTGCCGTCGGTCGCCTGGGGCTCGCTGCGCTTCGGCCTCGGGCCGGAATTGTTTGCGCTCGCCGCCATCGTCAATTTCGCCGTCTTCGCGATCTTCGCGGTCATGTATATCCTGATGCGCTATCGCATCGTGCAATTCGGCTATCGCGGACCCTGAATTCGGTCCCGCTTGCATGGCCGACGCCGCCGGGCGAAGCTCGCGGCAACGTTGCACCGATCAGCCCATGAGGGTTCCATGTATACGCTCTACGAAAAGGCCGGCTGGGGCTCGGTCATCGTCGAAGCGCAACTCGATCTCGCCGGCCTGCCCTACCGTATGGAAGAGGTCGATCCGCTGGAGAGCGCCGCCGATCGCGAGCGCCTGGCGAAGTTCAATCCGCTGGCTCAGCTGCCGACGCTGATTCTGCCGGGTGGGCAGGTGATGACCGAAAGCGCGGCGATCACCCTGCATATCGGCGACCACGCGCCCAAGGCAGGTCTGGTCCCGCCCGCCGGCGACAAGACGCGCGACGCTTTTCTTCGCTGGCTCGTGTTCATCGTCGCCAACATCTATCCCACCTTCACCGTCGGCGACGATCCCAGCCGCTATGTGTCCGACCCCGCGGCGCAGAAGGAACTGCGTGTCAGCACGGAGAACTACAAGGGCCGGTCCTGGCAGATCGTTGAATCCGGCATCGCGCCAAAACCCTGGTTTCTTGGGTCGCGGTTCTCCGCCCTGGACATCTACGCTGCCGCTATGACTCGCTGGCGGCCCCAGCGCGCCTGGTTCAAGGAGAAGTGTCCAAAGCTCCACAGTGTGGCGCTGGCCGCCGATGCCGAACCGCGCCTCGCCAAGGTTTGGAAGCGCAATTTCCCCTGACCTCGGCGCCGGCCCGGCGCGACTACATCAATCTGTATGACTGTAATATCACTCCCGTTTGAGTATTCTTCGGGAGATGCCGCACTGGTTAACGTTGCCTTTACGACGGGCGCTTAACTTGAGCTTTCCAATATCCGGCCTCTGAGGGCCGTTGCCGTCAGGGACCTTTGCGGCATCGGACCGCACGGAATTTCCGCGTCCCTGGAAGCGTCCCTTGGGAAGCAGGCGGCAGCAAGAGCGCGGCGATGAAGATGACACTTCTCAACCGATGGCGGGATTGGCTGCGCGACCTCAGCATTCGCGACAAGATTCTCGCGGGATATTTCCTGTTGGGCCTGCCGATCGTCGGCACGCTGGCCCTGACGTCCTATGGCGCCCACCAGTTGATGGCGCAATCCGAGAGTCTGCGCACCGATACGGTTCCGATGCTCCGCAGCCTGGAGAATATCCGCTCGGCCAGCTTGAAGGTGACCGAGGCTATCGGTTCCTTCGCCCTGCTCAACGCCGTGGCGCGCGAGGGCGGCGATCCGCCCAATCCGTTTTCCTGGGACAAGCGCAACGAGATCTTCGTGGATCTCTTGGAATTCGATGCCGCCATGGCGCGCTTTCTCCTCGCCGGCAATGTTCGGGCGCGCGCCGAGGATCGCATGATCCGGGAGTTGCGCATTCAAAAGGACGATCTCTCGCGCGAGGCCTATCGCGTGCTGCGGCTGGTCGACCGCAAGGGATCGCCGACCGCCATTCTGGCGTGGCGCCAGCGTTTCGATGCCATGGCCGGCAATTTTCAAACCTTGATCGATGGCGCTCTTCGCATCGAAAAGGCCGAGCTCGACCTGCGCCAGGAGCAGTTGAGCGACCAGATCCGCCGCCAGGTTCTGATCGCCACCATGATCGCCCTCGGTACCGGCGCGCTCGCTTTTTTCGGCGGCTATCGCATTTCCAATGCCATCGCCACGCCGATCCGGCGCTTGAAGAAGGCGGCGGTCAGCATCGCCGAGGGCCAGTTCGACCTGCCGGCGCTGCCATCCAGCCGCGATGAAGTCGGCCAGCTCGCCAAACGCTTCTCGGAAATGGCGCGCAAGCTGCAGCATCTGATGGGCGATCTGCGCGGCCGCGCCGACGCGGCCGAGGGCGCAAACCGCGCCAAATCGGCCTTTCTCGCCCATGTCAGCCACGAGCTGCGCACGCCGCTGAACGCCATCATCGGATTCTCGGAAATCCTGCGGGCGGAGCCGCAGGGTCCCTTGGGATCCGACCGCTATCGCGACTATGTCGGCGACATCCATAACAGCGGCAGCCACCTGCTGAAGCTGGTCAACGATCTGCTGGACATGGCCAAGGCGGAAGCCGGCCGCCTGGAAATCCGCGAGGACGTGATTGACATGCAGGAGGTGATGCAGGCTTGCGCCGCGCTGCTGGATCCGCTGTGCAAGGCCAGCAAGGTCGAGTTGCATCTGGCTATCGCGGGGAGCGACCGCTGCCTGCGCGGCGACGAGGTGCGCCTGCGGCAGATTCTGCTCAATCTTCTGAACAACGCCGTCAAGTTCACGCCGCAGGGCGGCCGTGTCAGCCTGGAGATCGCCTGGGATGCGCAGAACGCCATGATCGCCGAAATCAAGGACACCGGCATCGGCATCGCCCCCGACGATCTCAACAAAGTGCTGCAGCCCTTCGGCCAGGCGGGCGACATCATGACCCGGAAGCATCAGGGCACCGGTCTCGGCCTGCCCCTGACCAAGGCGTTGGTGGAGCTGCATGGCGGCCGTCTGCAGATCGAGAGCGCGTTGGGGCAGGGGACATCGGTGCGCATCGTCTTTCCGCCGGAGCGCACGGTGATGGCGGTGCCGATCGCGATGCCAGTAGCATCGGCCTCGATCGCGCCGCAATCGCCGGTGGAGGAAATTCGCGCCGCACGGGCCTAGCGCCGGCCCCGGCGACAATTGAATGTGAAGTCAATCGTCGCCTGTCGCCGTCGTGTCGTTGAGTTCGCTCGGGTCCACCAGCCGCAGGGCAACCACGCTGTGATCGATCAACAGCTTTCCCGCATTTTCGAAATTAACCGTGACCCGCCGGCCGACGACGGATTGAACCTGTCCCAGGCCCCAGTCCGGCCGGTCGGGATGAACGACAAAAGCGCCCGGCGTCAGAGATTGCAGTCCATCTTCAGCCATCGTCGCTCCTTGAAGACCCAGCCGACAGGGCATAGGTTCTCCGGCGATGAAACTAACGCAAGGCGGTGCCGCGGCTCAATGACGGCCCGCCGGGCGCCGCCGGCAACATGATAAATCCGGGCCGATCCAGCCCGCGACCGGAACAAGGGAGTGTCAATGTCGGTTCAAGTCGAGCTTCGCGTGCTGGAGTTGATGGCGTCCAAGATCTGCCACGATCTCATCAGCCCGGTGGGCGCGATCGGCAACGGACTCGAGCTGATGGAAGACGACGACGGCGAGACCGCCAAGGAGGCGTTGCAGCTGTCGCAGAATTGCGTCCGCCGAGCCTCGGCGCTCCTGGAACTGTTCCGCATGTCCTACGGCACCGCGGGGTCGGACACCAACCTGGGGTGGGACGCGGCCAAGGCCCTGGCCAGCGGCTTCCTCGTCGGCACCAAGATGACCCTGAAATGGCCGGCATTGCCGGCCGGCGTCACGCCGCCGCCGGGCGCCACCAAGTTGCTTCTGAACCTGGTGGTGCTTGGCGCCGACCTGCTGCCCCGCGGCGGCGAAATCGCCATCGCCGCCGTGCCTGGCGCCGGGGTCATCGCGCTCAAGGCGGTGGCCACCGGCCAGGATGCCCGGATCAGCGAGGATCTGAGCTCCGTACTCAAGGGCGGGGCCGCCGTGCCGGCGCTGAACGCCAAGACGGTGCATGGCTATTTCAGCCAGCGGCTGGCCGAATCGATGGGCAGCCGCATCGAGGTCGCCGCGGCGGCTCCCGGCAGCATTGCGCTCGCCGCCCGGTTGCCGGCCTAACGCTTTCAAATCCGGACTGTTTTGCCGGGGATGCCCGTTCTTTTCACGCAATATTAAGGCCAATTTGCCATTCTGGTTACCGGTGGGCACGGCCCCGCGGCTCCTGGCCGTGGGCGCTGACCGTGATGTTGTCCGTAGTGTGACGGTTTTCAGAGGTCGCGGCAGGCTGGAATGGATGATCTTTTAAGCGTTTTCATCGCGGAGACCTCGCAGTCCCTGGACGAGGGCGAGGTCAGCTTTAAAGCGATTCAGAAAGCGCCTGGCGACCATGGTGCCATCGACAATCTGCTGCGCCTGATGAACTCGATCCGCGAGACCTCCGGCTTCCTCGGCCTGCCGGCGCTGAACGCCATGGCCGTCATGGCGGTGGATCAGCTGACGCAGCTGCGGTCCTCCCGGGGTACCGATGCCTGGGAGCGCATTCCTGCGGTGAAGGAATCGCTGCGCGTGCTGCGGGCGCTGTTGAGCGACCTGGCGCAGCGCTCCGGCGCGCCGGAAGCGGCCAAGGCCGAGCCGAAACCGAAGGAAGCCAAGCCGGCAAAGGAAACTGCGGCAAAGGAACCTGCGGCAAAAGAGCCGAAGGAAGCCAAGGCCGACAAGGGGCCGTTTGAAACCAAGCCCAAGCGGGCGGCCAAAGCGCCGAAGCCGCCGGTGGCGGACGACATCGACGACGAAGAAGAATCAACGCCCGCCAAGCGGGTCAAGGCCGCCAAGCCCAAGCCGGCGCCCGCGCCAGCTTCCGAACCCGCACCGGAACTGCCGGCCCCGCCCGTCGCGGCCGCGCCAGCAGCGATGCCCCCGGCGCCGGCGCCGCAGGCGGCCCAGCCGGTTGCCCAGGCTCCGGAGCCGCCGGTCGCAGCGCCCCTTGTCCCGTCCGCTCCGCCGGCCGCCGAAGTCGCGCCTGCCGCCGCCGCAGCCATGCAGCCGATGGCCGGCGCCGTGGTGGTGCAGGCTCAGACGCTGGAAAACCTCCTGAGCACCGTGAACAATTTGATGGTGGTCCAGGCCGAGATGATTCAGCTTATGCGCGGGCTCGGGGTCACGATGCCCCGCGGCGGCAGCGCACCGAAATCCTCAGCGCGGCCACCGAGCGAGCCGAAGATTCTGGCCAACCGGCCGCGCGTCGATAACGGCGCCCAGCCGACCGCCGACGCAGCAACGCGCGCGCCAGCGTCGGCGACCGAAGAAACCGCCATGCCCAACGGGAATGTTGTGCGCCTGCGCGATCGCCGCGGTGATAGCGGCACTGAAGTCACCGATACGGTACCTCTACCGCCGGTCAAAACGCAGATGCTGGCGCTGGAAGAGGCGGCGGAGGCCCAACTCGACGACGGCGCGCCGCTGCAGCTTTTCATCGGCGCCAATGGCCGTATCCGCACCGTCGAGATCGCCAAGGTCGGCCGCGTCGCCGAAGTCGACGTGGCCTCGATCGACAGCAGCCGCGCCCTCTGGATGGCGGAGATCGACGAACTGCTGGTGCCGCTGGTGGCCTGCGACCGCGATCTGGCGCTGCCGGAAAAGGGCAACGTGCCGGTTATCGTGCTGTCTTTCGACGGTCAGTGGCTCGGCCTGATGACCTCGGAAATCGGCACCGTCACCAGCGCGACCGTCGATACCTCATACGCCGATCTTCATGCCGGCCGCGCCGGCCTCGCCACCGTGAACGGCCAGGATCTCGAGGTGATCGAGCCTGCCTACTACCTGGCGGAAGCCCTGCGCCAGCGCACCCGTGTGTCCGCACGCCGCGCCGCCACGAAGCAGAAGCGCAGCACCGCTGCCGCGGCGGCGATCATAGCCGAAGCCGACGATCTGTTCGTCCGTAAACCCGGCCAGTAGACCAGTCGGCCGTTAACGGCACAGCCGACGACCCAGTACCTTCTGTCGGCTGGAGAGGATGTCGCGGTCCATATAGCACTGCCGCAAGTGTCGATCGCCGGTCGCCAACTCGATCGCTGTGCGGCCGTGCAGCAGGCGATAATTGTCGACGATATAGGCCTCGCCGGGCTGCAGCTTGAACCGCAGCATCATTTCATCCGACCAGATAAGCTCTGCGAAGAGGCGGCGCGCAGCGTAGTACCGCGAGAGGCTGTCAGAGTCGGCGACCACCACCTGGTCTGAGCGGTTGTGAAAGCGGACCCGGTGCAGCTGCCCGTCCGGTCGCAGCTCGATCAAGGGCCCGAAGTGCTCCAGGATGGCATCCGGGTCGGCATAGCGGAAGGTCACCGGCGTCGTACTTAACACATGGAATGCTTCGGGCGCCGCGATCTGAAGTCGGGTCGCTGCATTGAACCCGTCGATGCCGAGCGACTCGCCGCCCGCCGCGCTGTTCTCAAGGCAGTGCAGGAAGATGTAACCTGGCCCGGGCAAGCGATAGGGATTATCGACGTGCGGCTCCAGTGCGCGACCGGTCATGCTTAGGTCGTAGCCGTTGGCGATGCTCTTTACGTCGGCGATGCCGCCCCAGTTGGTCTGACGGATCGGGCCAATCGGGCCGGTCAGCAGCTGCAGCGCGTCGTGCTGCCGCGGCAGGCCGCGCACCAGCGCCAATCCCAGACGAGCTAAGTCATCTAACAGGGCCAGCAAGGCGACCTCGTCTGACAAAGCCCCATAGTCGTGCCAAGGCAGAGGATCGAGCTCGGCATCCCAGAGCTGTTTGGCGCCGACCAGGTCGTCTGGCAACGGCCGCTCGATGCAACCGCGCAAGTCATCGAGGCCGAAGGAGCAGCTGTGGCCGTCGCTAAAGCGCAGGCCGACTTGCTCGCCCGACAACAGCTCTGTGTCCTCAACCGTCAGGTTGAGTGGCAGAAACGCCACTTCCTGCAAACGGTGCCCGGTCGCAGGATCTTTGTTGCTCGCCTCGAAACTACGCTCACGTAGCCAGATGGGGTGGAAAGTGAAGGCAAAGCCGTCCGGCCACGTAATATTCAGGCCCTTGGCATCAATCTCGATCATTTTGCCCTCCGTACGACTGTCTCCTAGGAGGCAACCTGGCACAGCAGGGCAGTGAAATCTGTCGACAGAATGTCCAATACCGTCGATAATCTGCCAAAATCCCGGAACCGAGAGTGACAGGTAATGGCACAGCGGCCCGTCCTCGACCCCGTGGGGACCTTCGACCCGCTGGCGGGCATCGAAGGTCCGGCCATGCCCAAGGTACTGGGCGCCGCGATCGACTATCAGGCCGGCACGGAGCTGGCCCAACACAGCCATGCTGTTGGCCAACTGATCTATGCCGCAATCGGTTCGATGACGGTCCGAACTGAGGAAGGATTGTTCATCGTGCCGCCGCTGATGGCGGTATGGGTCGCTCCGGCGGTCACACACGCGATAACCATGCGTAACCAGGTGGCGATGCGAACGCTCTACTTCCGGCCGGATGCGCTGCCGCTGCCAGATCGACGGTGTGGTGTACTGCGCGTCTCGCCGTTGCTACGGGAGCTGATCCTGGCCCGCATTGCAGAACCTTCGACCGAAAGACCCCGTGGTGGCGCCCTGGACAGCCTGATTGCAGATGAGATGCGGACGGCGGCCCTTGAGCCCCTGGCCCTGAAGGCTCCGAACGACCGACGTGTCCGGCGCATCGTCTCGACGCTCCTCGAGCAGCCTACGGATCCCCGTTCTCTGGTCGACTGGTCGCGCGCGGTAGGCGCCAGCCCTCGCACGATCGAGCGAATCTTCCTAAGGGAGACACACCTGACCTTCAGGCAGTGGCGACAGCAGGCACGCCTGCTTCAGGCCGTGCTCTATCTTGCGGAAGGTAGGTCGGTCACCGCGGTGGCCTTCGATGTGGGCTACGCGAGCCAGAGTGCCTTCACATACATGTTTCGTTGTGCCCTCGGGGTCGCACCGAGGCATTACTTCATGACCGCCGGCTGAAGGACGCCGAGAGTCTCTCGACCGGGCCAGTGCGCCGGCAGACAAGGGCAATTGTCCGCCTCCGCCTTTCTCATCGGACCTGAGGCGCCCTCTCGCGGCGCTCCAGGATTCGACAACAAAAAAACCGGGGTCCGAAATGGACCCCGGTTTTTTGCGGGACGATCCGCCGGCGCCGTTAGGCGGCCGGCTTCGCGGTATCTTTGTCCTCGGAAGGATCGCGCAGCACATAGCCGCGGCCCCAGACGGTCTCGATGTAGTTGTCGCCGCCGGTGGCCGACGCGAGCTTCTTGCGCAGCTTGCAGACGAACACGTCGATGATCTTCAGTTCCGGCTCGTCCATGCCGCCATAGAGATGGTTGAGGAACATTTCCTTGGTCAGCGTGGTGCCCTTGCGCAGGGACAGCAGCTCCAGGATGCCATATTCCTTGCCGGTCAAGTGCAGCGGCTGGCTTTCCACTTCGACGACCCGGGTGTCCAGATTGACCGACAGCTTGCCGGTCTTGATCACCGAGTCCGAATGGCCCTTCGAGCGGCGCACGATCGCCTGGATACGGGCGATCAGTTCGCGCTTGTCGAACGGCTTGGTGAGATAGTCGTCGGCGCCGAAGCCGAGACCTTTGATCTTGTTGTCCAGTTCGCTGAGGCCGGACAGGATCAGGATCGGCGTATTCACCCGCGCCTGGCGCAGGCGCCGCAGCACTTCGTAGCCGTCGATGTCCGGCAGCATCAGATCGAGCAGTATGATGTCGTAATCATACAGCTTGCCGATCTCCAGACCGTCTTCCCCGAGGTCCGTTGAATCGACAATGAAGTTTTCCGACTTGAGCATCAGTTCGATGCTTTGAGCCGTGTTCGAATCGTCTTCGACAAGAAGTACCCGCATGAGCCCCGCTCCAAGCAGTGTCGGTGGATAAAGCTTAACCCTTTAACCACTTTGAAGCCTAGGTAGTTAACAAACCTTTACCGCGGCGGAAAAAAAGTTGTCCATTCGTTTAGGATCGCCCTTCACGTTTGCTTAACTATTGCCCCCGCATACTGGCGTTAACATATTGATTCGTCGGCGGTTAATCCGTGGTTTTGGATCCAGCGCCGGCGACCGGAAAGCCCGCCGGGAGGACAGCCGGCAAATGATCTGGTCTGACGGCATGCGGGCAAAGGGGTTAGGGCTGATTGACTGCGCTTGACCATATGCTTCGGGTCCACCGCTGGCTGTGTCGCGAGAAGCAGCGGGACCTGGACGAGCTTGAGCGGCTTGCCAAGCGCTTGCGGGGCGACCTTCAGCAATTGCAGGCGCAGGAGCAGAATGGCTTGCTGGATCCCGGGCTGCGCAGCCGCCGGGAGCGGCTGGAACAATCCGTCGGCGATGCCGACAACGCCCTCACGCGCGCACGGGACGATCTGACTCAGGCGCGAGTGGAGCTGGGCCATATCGAGCGCCGCGAGGCCAGCCGCACTGCGCCGCTTCCTGAACCATTCCGTCATGCCAAGCGGGCGCGCGGCCGCCGGCCTTAGCGTCGAGTTTTGCAGGTTTTCCACCGCGATTCGCCGCTTGCGCAAACGAAAGGGCCGCATCCTCTGGGAGTGCGGCCCTTCGCGTATCCATCGTCCTGCCCGGCGATTCGCCGATTTCACTCAGGTCATATTTCCGGCGGGCTGCTCGTCGCTGCGATAGTCCTGCAACCGAGTGACGCGCAGGCCGCGAAGGCCATGGCGGTCGATCAGCCGCTGCCAGGACAAGAACTCTTCCACAGAAAGGGTGTAGCGCTGGCAAGCATCTTCCAGCGTGATAAGTCCGGCGCGCACGCCAGCCACCACTTCGGCCTTTCGGCGGATGACCCAGCGCTTCGTTCCGGGGGGCGGCAAATCGTCGAGGGTCAGAGGATCGCCCTCCGGCCCGCGCGCCGCGCCCTTAAGGTTGTCCGGCTCTAGGCTCATCAACTTCTCCTGCTGTCCACACGTAGACTCAATGCGTGCTCCATCCACGCGGGCAGGATACAGGCCGGCACTTAAAAAAAACCTAAACTGGCGCGTTAAGATATTGTCTTGATTGGCTCTGTTGCCGTCGGACCTTAATAAAGCCTAATGGCATGCCAACGGCTTGGATGCTTCCGCAGGCCTACTAGTAGCGATTCCGCGGGCCGGAAACCGTCGCAATGGGCCGTCCGCGCGGGCCGCGAGACGGCGTGGCGGATGCGGCGCCCGGCCATCCCCGTTAAGGAAGCCGAAGGGGATTCGAAACCAATAAGCAACCATTTGATGTGTATAGATAATATCAATCGGACCGGGACGGCCGCGGCGATCTTGCGGCAAAACCGGAATCTCATATACTCCGCGCCGCCTGACGATGAAAAAGACCACAAAAGCGAAAATCATGAAGGTCACCCTCCCTCCGGACTACCGCCCCAGCGAACGGGAAGAATTTATGAATCCTCTGCAGCGGGAATATTTCCGCAGAAAGCTGCTCGATTGGCGGTCGGAACTGCTCCAGGAGTCTTCGGAAACTTTGTCGCACCTCCAGGAGGAAAGTCTGGCCGAGCCGGATATCGCCGACCGGGCCTCTCTGGAGACCGACCGGGCCCTTGAGCTGCGCACCCGCGACCGGGAGCGCAAGCTGATCTCCAAGATCGACGAGGCCCTGCGCCGCATCGAGGATGGCACCTACGGCTATTGCGAGGAGACCAACGAGCCGATCGGCATAAAGCGCCTGGAGGCCCGTCCGATCGCCACCCTCAGCGTCGAGGCCCAGGAGCGCCATGAGCGCCTGGAGCGCACCAGGCGCGACGACTAAGCCTCCCGCGCACCAGGCGCGACGACTAAGCCTCCCGCGCACCAGGCGCGACGACTGGGGCCCCCAGGCACCCACGTCCGTTAGGGGCTGGCGGACCAAATCCAGGCTTTCCCCACCAGAAGCCGTATTCAGGTCGCCCCTGTCAGGCAGACAACCTGACATGCCGGTTGAGAGCAAAGTCCTCCGGCCGTCGGTTGGGCTTGGAAGTAATTTGTTAACTTTACCTATTTTTAAGCGTGTCCGGTTAGGACTGGTTAGGACTATTGTAAGAATTTGGGCGACGTTGTTCGCCCGGAGGGCCCGAGGGTAGGGGAGTCGCGGTTCTCCCGCGTCCGCGTGTGGGTCGGTGGTCGCGAAAACTAATGCTGCGCCGGCAGCGTTCCGGCGAGGCTTTTGAGGGGCGTTCAGGGCGCGCCATGTCCAGCGCAAATCTGGAAGGACGAACGAAGTCGTCTGAAGGCAAAGTGCCGGCGATCCTGCTGGCGTTGCTGGGCACGACACTCTGCGTCTCCGCCTTTGTCATTCTCGTGGCCAATATCGGCATCAGCCAGATCACGGCGTTCTACTGGATCGGCATCAGCGTCGGCATCGGCCTGTCGCTGCTGTCCCTAGCCATCAGCCTGTTCATCAATCGTCGCCGCGCCCAGCGCGAGCGCGATCTCTTCGCCTCCAGCCTGGACACATTGCCCATCGCGCGCCAGATCGTGTCGCCCGACGGCAAGGTGGTGTTCACCTCCACGGCCTTCCGGCAGATGTTTCCCCATGTCGATACGCCGGTGAAGACCACTCTGGCCGCGCAGCTGGTCGGCGAACCCGATGAGGCCGACCGCCTGGCGCGGCTCGAGGCCCAGGCCGCGGTCGGCATCGCCGGCCATGCGGAGATCACCGTGCGCGTGCCCGGCGCCGGCGTCGAATGGCGCGATGTCAGCGCCTCGCCGCTGCAGCTGCTGCCCGGCTATGTGGTGTGGGGCGTGGAAGACGTGACGCCGCGGCGCCAGGTCGAGGCGCTGATCCGGCGCGAGCAGGAACGCTTCGCCGATCTGGTGGAGCGCGCCCCGATCGGATTCTATTCCGTCGACGAGACCGGCCGCTTCCAGTTCATCAACGCCACGCTGTCCATGTGGCTCGGCATACCGCGCGCCGATGTGGCGGCGGGCCGGGTCTATCTGCACGAACTGCTGGCGCCGCCGGTGGCGCCGGACTCGCCGCCCTACAGCCCCTTCCCCGGCGAGGTGACCGGCGGCGAAGTCACGCTGCGCGGGCCTGAGGGCAAGACGCTGCACGCCTATGTGCGCCAGGAGGTGGTGACCAGCGATTCCGGCGTCGGGCTTCGCACGCGTTCCGTCGTGCACGATCTCGGCCGCGAGCGCGCCCTGGAAGCGGCACTGCGGTCTTCGGAACAGCGTTTCCAGCGTTTCTTCGCAGAGGCGCCCATCGGCATCGTGCTGATCGACCAGGGCGGCCGCGTGCAGGAATGCAACGCTGCCTTCCGTGCCATGGTCGGCGTGCAATCCAGCGATCTCGTCGGCTTCGAGTTCCTCGGCTTCATCGACGAGCAGGACCGTCCGGCGGTGAACGGGCGCCTGTCCTCCGCCAATGTCAGCGGCCCTGGCGCGCCGGTCGATGTCAGCCTGAAGTCCTTGCAGCCGCGAAAATCCGCGCTTTATGTATCCCCGCGCGACACCGCGGTCGGCGAAACCGCCGGCTGGATCGCCCACTTCATCGACATCACCGAGCGCAAGAACCTGGAGGTGCAGGTCTCGCAGTCGCAGAAGATGCAGGCGGTCGGCCAGCTCGCCGGCGGCATCGCCCACGACTTCAACAACCTGCTGACGGCCATGATCGGCTTCTGCGACCTGCTGCTGGTGCGCCACCGCGCCGGCGACCAGTCCTTCGCCGACATCATGCAGATCAAGCAGAATGCCAACCGCGCCGCCAACCTGGTGCGCCAGCTCCTGGCCTTCTCGCGCCAGCAGACCCTGCAGCCGCGCGTGCTCAACGTCACGGATGTGCTGGCCGAACTGTCGCACCTGCTGCGCCGTCTGATCGGCGAAAACATCGAGCTCAAGATGACACACGGCCGCGATCTCTCGCCGGTCAAGGTGGATCACGGCCAGCTCGAGCAGGTGATCATCAATCTCGCCGTCAATGCCCGCGACGCCATGATCGGCGGCGGCACGCTGACCATCCGTACGGAGAACGTGGCGACCGGTCTGCCGATGACCCGCGGCTCGGAGATCATGCCGCCTGGCAGCTATGTCATGGTGCAGGTGATCGACACCGGTCACGGCATTCCGCCTGGCATCATCGACCGTATCTTCGATCCGTTCTTCTCGACCAAGGAGGTCGGATCCGGCACCGGCCTCGGCCTCTCGACGGTGTATGGCATCGTCAAGCAGACCGGGGGATTCATCTTTGTCGAATCCAAGCCGAAGCAGGGCGCGATCTTCTCGATCTATCTGCCGCGCCATGTGCCTGATGCCAAGAGTCCCGAACCGGTCATCGCCGAGAACATGGCGGAAGCGGTGCAGAGCGCCGACCTCACGGGCATTGGCACCGTGCTGCTGGTGGAGGACGAGGATGCCGTGCGCCTGTTCGGTGCGCGGGCGCTGCGCAACAAGGGCTATAACGTCCTGGAGGCCCGCAGCGGCGAAGCGGCGCTGGAGATCATCAACACCGCCGCCGCGAACAAACAGCCGATTGATCTTCTGATCACCGACGTGGTGATGCCGCGCATGGACGGGCCGACCTTGATCAAGGAAGTGCGCG
>Ga0184626_10000150_pt1 | contig 17530 bp, 15 predicted proteins | sample PLM3_60_b1_FD_133142 | JGI IMG/M metagenome (GOLD analysis project Ga0184626, IMG submission 133142) | Groundwater sediment microbial communities from an aquifer in East River, Colorado, USA - PLM3_60_b1 | ecosystem: Environmental > Terrestrial > Soil > Riparian zone | place: USA: East River... | reverse complement strand
TCCGGCCCGAAGAACTGGGCGACCTACACCTGGTATCAGGTCGGCACGGATCTGGGCGCCGGCGCCTCCGCCATGATTTACGACGCCGACATTCTCGGCTACTTCATGAATGGCGGCGACAACAAGGAAGCCGGCAACATCGCCTACGCGCCGTTCGCGGCGAATCCCGCGGCCTCGGCGCCGACGCCGAATGTCTGGATCTGGTCGCTGGCGCTGTCGAGCTTCTCCGCCCAGAAGGACGCGGCCTGGTACTTCATCCAGTGGGCTTCGTCCGCCGAGCACGATCTGTTCGGGGCGCAGAAGATGGACTTCGTCAATCCGGTCCGCCAGTCGGTCTGGCAGGATAAGGAATTCCGCGATCGCATCGCCAAATCCTATCCGGGCTATTTGGAACAGCATGATCTGTCGGCGCCGGGGGCGAAGATCTACTTCACTGCCCAGCCGCTGTTCTTTGATCTCACGACCCAATGGGCGGAGACGCTGCAAAAGATGGTCGCCAAGGAGGTCCCGGTGGATGAGGGCCTTGACCAGCTGGCCGCCAACATCGACAAGCAGCTTAAAGACGCCGGCCTCGGCTGATACACTCCGAGCGACTGAAGCGCGGCCCGTCCCGACGGGCGGGCCGCGCCGCTTTTTTCAACTTGGGTTGGACCGATGCCGATCGGGGCAAGGACCGATGAACGCTGCCGTTGACTCCGCGCCCGCGCCGCGCACCCGTTCGCGGAGCCTGCGCCATGCATTGCCCTATCTGCTGAGCCTGCCGGCGCTGCTGGTCTGCATCGGCATTCTCATTCCTTTCTTCACCGCCGTCGTCTACTCGCTGATGCGGTACCGGCTGAACCTGCCGATGATGAAGGGGTTCATCTGGTTCGATAACTACATCAACTTTCTGAGCGACGCGGCGTTCTGGAACACCGTAAAGGTCTCGCTCGTCTATGCCGCCCTGACGGTCGGGCTTGAACTGGTGCTCGGCCTTGGCATCGCGATCCTGCTGCAGAAGCCGACGCGCTTCCACAATGCGGTGTCGATCCTGCTGCTGCTGCCGCTGATGACGGCGCCGGCGCTGGCCGCGCTGATGTGGAAGCTGATGACCAATCCGAATTTTGGCGTCCTCAGTTATCTGGTCGGCCTGGTCGGCTTCACCGATTTCAGGTGGGCGTCCGATCCCAGCACTGCGTTGCTGACCGTGCTGCTGGTGGATATCTGGGTCTACACGCCTTTCATCATGATCCTCCTGCTGGCCGGTCTGCGCTCACTGCCAAAGCAACCTTTCGAGGCGGCCGCATTGGACGGGGTGCCCCGCAGCTTCGTGTTTTTCCGCATCACCCTGCCGATGCTGATGCCTTACATCATCACGGCGAGCCTGTTCCGGCTGCTGGATTCCATCCAACAGTTCGACATCGTCTATTCCATGACCCAGGGCGGCCCCGGCGACACCCTGATGGTGTTCCAGGTGCAGTCCTATCTGGAGTTCTTCCAATACACCAATGTCGGGCGGTCAGCGGCGTTGCTGATGATCCTGTGGGCCATCACCTATTTCCTCTCGAATGTGTTCATCAAGCAGTGGCTGAAGCTGCGCGAACGCACGCACGGGCACGGGTAGGCGCGCATGGAACATGTCTCGACAACCGAGCGCGTCGTCCGCGGCATCCTCATCGGGCTGGTGCTGATCTTCTTCCTGTTCCCGATCTTCTGGATCTTCCTGATGTCGTTCCAGACGAACGAGACGATTCTGCGCATTCCGCCCAGCCTGTTCTTCGAGCCGACCATCTCGAACTATAAAGCACTGATCACCGGCCGGCTGGAAACCACGGCGGGCGATCTCGACATCGCCTTCATGCGCAACCTGGGCAACAGCGTGCTGCTGTCCACTGGCGCGGTCTTGCTGTCGCTGCTGCTGGGCGTGCCCGCGGCCTACGCCTTCGCGCGGTTCCGCTTCCGGCTCGGCGAGAACATCGCCTTCACCCTCCTGTCGTTTCGCTTTGCCCCGCCGTTGCTCGTGCTGCTGCCCCTCAGCCTCTATTTCAAGCAGCTCGGCCTGACGGACACTTATGTCGGGTTGATCTGGGTCTATCAGCTCATCTGCCTGCCGCTGATCCTCTGGATCGTGCGCGGCTATTTCGAGGATATCAGCCCGGATATCGAACATGCCTATCGCATCTCCGGCAACAGCTGGCTGCGCACCTTCTTCAGGATCGCCATCCCGCTGGCGCGGCCGGGCATCGCGGCGGCGGCGCTGCTGGCCTTCATCTTTGCCTGGAACAATTTCATCTTCGCCCTGATCCTTGCCTCGGCCAGCAAGCAGCCGGTGACGGTCGGCGCACTCGCCTTTGTGACGGCGTCCGGCATTCAGTACGGTCAGATCGCTGCCGCCATCGTTCTATCGGTGACGCCGACCTTGCTGCTGGCGCTGTATGCGCAGCGCTATCTGGTCGAAGGCCTGTCGCTCGGCGCGGTCAAGGGTTAGCCATGGCGCGCCTCGAACTGAAAGCTCTGGCCAAATCCTTCAAGGGCAACGCCGTGCTCTCGGACATCTCCCTGTCCACGGCGCAGGGCGAGATCGTGGTGATCTTCGGCCCCTCCGGCACCGGCAAGACAGTTCTGCTGCGCCTGATCGCCGGCGTCGACGATCTGGATCGAGGCGCCATCCTGGTCGATGGCCGGGACGTGACGGATGTGGCGCCGGACCGGCGCGATATCGGCATGGCGTTCCAGAACTTCGCGCTGTTTCCCCATATGTCGGCCTTCGACAATATCGCCAGCCCGCTGACCGCGCGGCGGATGAATGGCCAGGCCATGCGCGATGGCGTCATGGGCGTGGCGCGGATGCTGAAGATCGATCACGTCCTCGATCACGCGCCCCGGGAACTGTCGAACGGCCAGAAGCAACGCACGGCGCTCGCCCGCGCTCTCGCGGGCTCGCCGAAGATCCTGCTGCTGGACGATCCCCTGCGCAACGTGGATGCGAAGCTGCGCTACGAGATGCGCCTGGAACTGCCGCCGCTGTTGAAGCAGTCGGGAGCGACGGTGCTCTATGTGACGCAGGACTATAAGGAAGCCATGGCGCTCGCCGACCGCATCGCCGTGCTGATCGACGGCCGTTTCGTCCAGGTCGCGTCATCAGAGGAAATCTATCTCAACCCGGCGTCGGTGCGGGTGGCGCGTCTGTTCGGCGACCCCACCATCAATCTGATCGAGGTCGTGCCGCGGGAATCAGCGGTGGGAGTTGCGGTCAGCATCGGCAACAAGGTTTTGGAACTGGGCGCCGGACATCGGGCGGCCGTCGGGAGACCGGCGCTGCTCGGTGTCCGGCCCGAAGCGATGCGCATCGGCGCGCCCAATGGGGGCATCGCTGCAAGAGTGATCGCCGTGACGCCGTTGAACGAACGGGCGGTGACGCTGCTGAAGACCCAAGACGGCCAGGAGATCCTGGCGTCGCAGCCGGCGCAGGATCGGACGGCGGAACCGGACAGCGACGTCGGCATCCACTTCGACGAGAAGGACATCCTGCTGTTCGACCAGAGCAACGGTGCGCGAATTGGCGCGGGAGCTGGCGCATGACAGCCGCCGTCCTGACTCTCGATTCCGTCGACAAGATCTACCGGCCCCGCCGCAAACGGCCGGTGCATGCGGTGAAGGCGCTGTCCTTCGCCATCGCCCAGGGCGAGATCGTCGCGCTGCTCGGCTCTTCCGGCTGCGGCAAGACTTCGACGCTGCGCATGATCGCCGGATTCGAGGATGTTACCCAGGGCGCGATTGCGCTGGGCGGCCGCATCATCCAGGAGTTGCCGCCGGCCAGGCGCGGCGTGGCCATGGCCTTCGAGGGCTACTCGCTCTATCCGCCCCTGACCGTGCGTGACAACATCGCCTTCGCGCTCAAATCGGAAAAACTGGGCAAGGCTGAGGAGTCGAAGCGTGTGCAGGACATGGCCGCGCTGCTGGAGATCGGCGATATCCTGGACCGCTATCCCTCGTCGATGTCCGGCGGGCAGCAGCAGCGCGCCAGCCTGGGCCGTGCCCTCGTGCGCAAGGCCGATCTCTATCTGCTGGACGAGCCCATGGGGCAGCTGGAGCCGCAATTGCGCGCGGTTCTGCGCGGGCGCCTGAAGCACTATCTCAGGGAGCGCGGCATGACGGCTGTGCTAGTTACCCATGACCAGACGGAGGCCAATGCGCTGGCAGACCGCATCGCCGTCATGGAGGACGGCGTCCTGCAGCAGATCGCCACGCCGCGAGATCTGAAGGAACGGCCGGCCAATCTGTTCGTGGGCAGCTTCATCGGCGAGCCGCCGATGAATGTGTTTCCTGCGCATGTTCAACAGGGAAACGGACGGATCGGCTTTGCCATAGACGGCAGCGAAGATCTTGCCTTCAACTATGCGGAATCCGAGATTGCCGCGCCCGTGCGAAGCGCGCTGGCCGCTCATGCCACGATCACTGTCGGGATCCGGCCGCACGCCATCCGGTTGGGACAGGCGCGGCTGACAGGCAAAGTGCTTTCGAACCAATGGCTCGGCGACCAGACTCATGTCGCAGCGCAAGTCGCCGGACGCACCATTGTCGCGGTCGCCCATAGCCGAGTCGATGCCCGGATAGGCGCTGCCTTGCCGTTCGACGTTGCGGCGGGCGATCTGCATCTGTTCGATGCGCAGAGCGGCCGCGCCATCGCCCATGGCGGCAGTCTCGCATGACCGCCGATATCCTCATCGGCATCGACGCCGGAACGTCGCTGATCAAATCGGTGGCGTTCTCCATCGATGGCAAGCAGCTCGCGATTGCCGAGAAGCCCAACAGCTACGACACCGTCAATGGCGGCGGCGTGGAACAGGATATGCGCCGCACTTGGACGGATGTGGCCGCGACCCTGCGCCAGCTCGCCGACGCAGTGCCTCAGCTGGCATCGCGCGTCGCCGCGATCGGCGTCACCGGCCAGGGCGACGGGACCTGGCTGATCGATGCCGATGGGGAGCCGGTCGCGCCGGCTTGGCTGTGGCTCGATTCCCGCTCGGCGGAGATCGCGGAAGCGTTCGTTAGGGATCCCGCCTATCCCCGGCACTACGAGACCACAGGCACCGGCGTTAGCGCCTGCCAGCAGAGCATGCAGCTGGCCTGGCTCAAGCGCCACCGGCCGGAGGTGCCGGCGCGGGCGGCGACGGCCTTTCACTGCAAGGACTGGCTTTATTTCAAGCTGACCGGGCAGCGCGTTACCGATCCCTCGGAGGGCAATTTCACCTTCGGCGATTTCCGCAGCCGTAGCTACAAGCCCATGGTTCTCGATGCGCTCGGCGCTGGCGACTGCAAGCGCCTGCTGCCGCGGATCGTCGACGGCACGCTGGAATCGGCGCCTCTTTCCGACACCGGGGCAAGGGAAACCGGACTCAAGGCGGGAACGCCGATATCGCTCGGCTTCGTCGATGTGGTCTGCGCCGGCCTCGGCGGCGGGCTCTATGCCCGGGATGGCGCCACCGGCTGCACCATCGTCGGCTCCACCGGCATGCATATGCGTCTTATCGATGCCGACAAAGTGCAACTCAACGGCGAGCGCAGCGGCTACACCATGGCGTTTCCCGCGCCGGGCATCTGCGCGCAGATGCAATCCAACATGGCGGGCACGCTCAATATCGATTGGCTATTGGACATGGCGCGCGAGGTGCTGGCCGCCGCCGATGTCAGCCGCTCGCGCAAGGACCTGCTCGCCGGCCTGGACGAACGCGTGCTGGCCGCGCCACCGGCCGCCGCGCTTTATCATCCCTACATCTCCCAGGCGGGTGAGCGCGGGCCGTTCCTGGAGCCGGCGGCGCGGGCGCAGTTCATCGGCCTGCAGGCGAACGCAGGCTTCTTCGCGCTGATGCGCGCCGTCTATGAGGGCCTCGGCATGGCGGCCCGCGACTGCTATCTGGCCATGGGCACGATACCCGCTGAGATCCGCATGACCGGCGGTGCTGCGCGATCGACCGCGCTGCGCAAGATCTTTGCGGCGGCGTTAGGTGCGCGCGTGCGCACCGTGGCCCGGGAAGAAGCCGGCGCCGCCGGCGCCGCCATGATGGCAGCGGTGCAGCAGCGCATCTATCCGCAGATGGAATCCTGCGTCGCCACTTGGGTGGATGCCTTGCTCGGCCCGATCGAGCCGCCTGACGCCGGACTCGCCAAGACCTATGACGGCGTCTTCCCCATCTATCTGGAGACGCGCAAGACCATGCGGCCGCTCTGGCGCAAGCTGCGCCAGGCCGAAATCGGGGGCACGGCATGACGCGGGAGATCGCCATCATGGGCGACAATTTCATGCTGTCCCGCATGTTCGAGTCGGCGATCCGCGAGCGCTGCGCCGATGCGGCGCTGGCGATCCGCTTGCAGGATCTGCCCTGGCCCGAGCAGCCGATGGAGCATGGCTATGCGAAAGATGGGCTCGATGGCCTGAAGGAATATCTCGGCGACCCCGACGCCGTCGTGGGGTTCGTCGGCAATGCCGATGTCTTCGTCACCCATCTGGCGCCGCTGTCGGGCGCGATGATGGACCGTCTGCCGAAATTGAAACTCGTCGCGGTGTCCCGCGGCGGCCCGGTGAACATCGACATGAAAGCGGCGCGGGCGCGCAACATCCGCGTCGTCAACACGCCCGGCCGCAATGCCAGCGCCGTCGCCGAGTTCACCATCGGCGCCATCCTGGCGGAGACGCGCAACATCACCCGCGGCCACGACGGCCTGCGCACCGGAAGCTGGCGCGGCGAACTTTACCGCGCTGACATGGCCGGAGACGAGCTCTCGGACATGACCGTCGGCGTGATCGGCTATGGCGCGGTCGGTACCCGCGCGGTCAAGCTGCTGAAGGCCTTCGGCTGCCGCATCCTGGTCTGCGATCCCTACGTGCAGCTCAAGCCGGAGGATTCGGCCGACGGCGTGCTGCATGTTTCGCTCGACCGCCTGCTAGCCGAATCTGATGTGGTGACTCTCCATGCCCGCGTGACCGCGGAAACCGCCGGCTTCATTGGCCGCGACGCCTTCGCCCGGATGAAGAAGGGCGCCTACTTCGTCAACACGGCGCGCGGTCCGATGGTGGATTACGACGCGCTCTATAACACGCTAGCTTCCGGCCATCTGCGCGGCGCCATGCTCGAAACCTTTTCCATCGAGCCGACGCCGCCTGACTGGCCTTTGCTGAAGCTCGAGAATGTGACGCTGACGCCCCATATCGCGGGGGCGACTCTAAAGACCGTACGAATTGCTGCGGCTCAGGCTGCGGAGGAAGTGCGGCGGTTCCTGGCTGCGGAACCGCCGATGAATCCGTGTTGAACCGGCAGCGCGACCGAACCAGAGGAGAAAGCATTGACCAAGGACGAACGCAAGCTGCGCGAAGCCATCATCGCCAAATGCCGCTGGATGAATTCCTCCGGCCTGAACCAGGGCACCTCCGGCAACATTTCCGCTCGCTACAAGGATGCGATGCTGATCACCCCCAGCGCTGTGCCTTACGATGCAATGAAGCCGGAGATGATTGCCACCATGCCCTTCAAGGGCGAGTACGGCGCCTGGCAGGGCCCATTGAAGCCTTCCACCGAATGGCGCTTCCACTACGACATCATGCGCTCGCGGCCGGATGTCGGCGGCATCGTGCATACGCACTCCACCTTCGCGACGACGCTGGCGATCGCGGGCAAGTCAATTCCCGCCTGCCACTATATGATCGCGGCCTTCGGCGGCACCGATATCCGCTGCGCGGAGTATGCCACCTACGGCACGAAGCAGCTGTCCGACAACGCGCTGAAGGCGCTGGAGGGGCGCACCGGCTGCCTGCTGGCCAATCACGGCGTAATCGCCACCGGCGCCAATCTGGACAAGGCGATGTGGCTGGCTGTGGAACTCGAGACCATTGCCAAGCAGTACTACTACGCCCTCGCCCTGGGCTCGCCGAACATCCTGTCCAATGGGCTGATCGCCGAGACCGCGAAGGGCTTCGCGACTTATGGGCTTCAGGACCACCATCGGAAAGACAAGGCCAAGGCCGCTTCCGGAAAGCGCATGGGGCGGAAGCGCGCCGCATGAAGGATCTCGGCACGGTCGACCTGCTGGTCATCGGCGGCGGCATCAATGGCGCGGGCATCGCCCGCGATGCCGTCGGCCGCGGCCTGTCGGTCGTGCTGTGCGAGAAGGGCGATCTGGCGGAGGGCACCAGCTCCCGCTCGGGCAAGCTGGTGCATGGCGGGCTGCGCTATCTGGAATACTACGAATTCCGCCTGGTGCGCGAGGCGCTGATCGAGCGCGAAGTGCTGCTCAAGGCCGCCCCCCATATCATCTGGCCCATGCGTTTCGTGCTGCCCCACTCGCCGGAGCAGCGGCCGGCCTGGCTGGTCCGCCTCGGTCTATTTCTCTACGATCATCTCGGCGGGCGGCAGAAACTCCCGGGCTGCCGGCGGATCGATCTGCGGCGCGAGCCCGAGGGCGCCATCATCAAGGACGAGTTCGGGCTCGCCTTCGAATATTCCGATTGCTGGGTCGACGATTCCCGGCTGGTCGTGCTGAACGCGCTGGATGCGCGGGAGCGCGGCGCCACCATCCTCACCCGCACGGCGGCGACATCGGCGCGGCGGGTGGATGGGTTCTGGGAAGTCGACCTGGGCGAGCCGCAGAACTCATCGGGCGCCGCCTATCGGCTGCGCGCGCGGGCCATCGTCAATGCCGCCGGCCCCTGGGTCGAAGATGTGATTGGCAATGTCACGCGGCTGAATTCGCGTCGGCGCGTGCGGCTGGTCAAAGGCAGCCACATCGTGGTGCCGAAATTCTGGCAGGGTCCGCAGGCCTATCTGTTCCAGAACCACGACAAGCGCGTCATCTTCGTCAATCCCTATGAGGACGGCCTCTGCCTGATCGGCACCACCGACGTGCCCTATGAGGGTGCTGCGGAAGACGTCGCCATCGATGACGGCGAAGTGGACTATCTGCTGGCAGCGGTGAATCGCTACACGACACGCACGCTGACCAAGGGCGAGATCTGTCACGCCTTCTCCGGCGTCCGGCCGCTCTATGACGACCAGGCGGAGAATCCGTCGGCGGTCACCCGCGACTATGTCTTCGACACCGACGGCGGCAATGATCGTCCGCTCTTACTCTCGGTATTCGGCGGCAAGATCACCACCTTCCGCAAGCTGGCGGAGCATGCGATGAATGAACTGGAGCGGACCTTCCCGAAGGCCCGCAAACCCTGGACGGCGATTGCGCCTTTGCCCGGCGGCGATATCCCGGATGCCGATTTCGACTCCTTCGCAGCCGATCTAGGTCTCCGCCATGGCTGGCTGCCGGCGCCGCTGGCGCGCCACTATGCGCGTCTCTATGGCACCCGCAGCGACGTGGTCCTGCGCAGCGCCCGGTCTATGGACGATCTCGGCCGCCATTTCGGCGGCCTGCTCTACGAACGCGAAGTGCAATATCTGCGGGATGTGGAATGGGCCGCAACGGCCGAGGATATCCTGCAGCGGCGCACAAAGCATGGGCTCTATCTCGATGCGCGCGGCAGCGCCGCGCTCGAACAATGGTTGCAGGCAGCATGACCATGATGTCCCGGATTTCGTCCCAAAGCCGCGAGCTTTCCGCCCTGATCGATCTCTCGTCGCGCATCGGCAGCAACCCGCTCCTCATCCAGGGCCCGGGCGGCAACACCTCGGTCAAGGAGGACGGCGTCCTCTGGATCAAGGCGTCCGGCACCTGGCTGTCCCAGGCGCGCGAGCGGCCGATCATGGTGCCGGTCCGGCTGGAACCCCTGCTGCAGGCCATCACGCGCAACGATCCATCCTGCGAAAGCGCGGTGGATTTCGTGCCGCCGCACCTCAATCCCGGAGGATTGCGTCCGTCGATTGAAACGACTCTCCATGCGGTCCTGCCGCACAAGGTCGTGCTGCATGTGCATTGCGTCGAGACTATCGCCTGGGCGGTGCTGGCCGATGGCGAGCAGCGGCTGCAGGAGCGTCTGTGGGACATGGGCGGCATTTATGTTCCCTATGCACGGCCGGGATTACCGTTGGCGCAGCTCATCCGCGATCGCGCCGTGCCGGGAACGAATCTCGTCGTGATGGCCAATCACGGCCTGATCGTCGTTGGCGACTCTGTTGCCGATGCGGCAGGTCGGCTTGAGGATGTGGTGGCACGGCTGCGGCGTCCGGCGCGGCCGGCGCCGGAACGCGACATGCCGGCGCTGCTGCGGCTGTGCGACGGGTCAGACTATCGTCTGGCCGGACTCGCCTCTGCCCATGCCAGCGCCACCGACCTCGAAAGCCTGGAGATCGCGGCGAAGGGCACGCTCTATCCCGATCACATCGTGTTTCTGGGGACGGGCGTGTTCGTGCTTGCCGGGGGCGAATCACTGGCGGACGGATTGCGGCGCGCGGCGGGGGAAGGTCGCAAGCCGCCGCCGCTCATTCTGGTGCCCGGCAAGGGCGCCTTGATCCGCAAAGGCCTGCCGCCGGCAGCCGAAGCCGTTGCCGGTTGCCTCGGCGATGTGCTTGCGCGGCTGAACCGGGACGAGCCGATCCGGCCCCTGACGGACGCGCAGGTGGGTGAGATCGCCAATTGGGACGCGGAGAAATACCGTCAGTCTCTGGCGCGGAGAGCCGATTGACGGGACTCGCGCTGGGGATCGATGTCGGCACCTCGGGCGTCCGCATCGTCGCCCTCGAGTCCCAGGGAACGGTGGCCGGCGCCGCGACGGTGGAGATGCCGGAACCGAAACGCAGCGGGCCGGAGATCACGCAAATACCCGGCATCTGGTGGGATGCCGTCCGCGGCAGTCTCGAGAAGATTGGGCGGGAGATTGACGCGAACGCGGTGCGGGCGATTGCCGTGGATGGCACCTCCGGCACGATCCTCGCGGTTGACCGGCGCGGCGAGCCGCTGGCGCCGGCGCGTATGTACAATGATTCCTCGGCCGGCGATGCGGCCCGGATCATTGCCGATCTGGCGCCGCTGACGACCGCGGCCCATGGCGCCAGCTCGCCGCTGGGAAAAGCGCTGGCATTGCAGAAGATCCCCGGCGCCGCGAAGATCCTGCACCAGGCGGACTGGATCGCGGGCCGCCTCTCCGGCCGCTTCGACGTCAGCGACGAGAACAATGCGTTGAAGTCGGGCTACGATCCGGTGGCGCGGCGCTGGCCGGATTGGATCGCGAGGACCGGCATGGATCGAGCCAAGCTGCCGGACGTCGTGCCGGCGGGTACGGCGATCGGCCAGATTTGCGCCGAGCTTGCCGAGGAGTTCGGCCTGAACCCGCAAGCGGCCATCGTCACCGGAACCACCGACGGATGTGCGGCGTTCCTGGCGACCGGTGCCGACCGGCCGGGTGATGGCGTGACCTCCCTGGGCAGCACCCTAACCATCAAGCTGATGACCAGCGCGCCGATCTTTGCGCCGCAGTTCGGCATCTACAGCCACCGCATCGGCGAGACTTGGCTGGCGGGAGGCGCGTCCAATAGCGGCGGCGCGGTGCTGCTGTCGTTCTTCTCCAAGCAGCAGTTGCAGGAATTGGAACCGCAACTGAATCCGGAAAGCTCCACCGGCTTGGACTACTATCCGCTGATGGCGCCGGGCGAACGGTTCCCGTTCAACGATCCGAAACTCGCGCCGCGCGTGACGCCGCGGCCAGCCGATGATCGCGTGTTCTTGCAAGGTTTGCTGGAAGGGATCGCCGCGATCGAGGCCATCGGCTATCGGCGCCTGGCCGAACTGGGCGCAACGCCGTTGGCGTCTTTGCGCACGGTCGGCGGCGGCGCGGGTAACGCGCCCTGGTCAAAGATGCGGCAGACCAAACTCGATGTCCCTTTCGCTGCTGCTGCCGCGCAGGAACCGGCAGCGGGTACCGCCCGACTCGCCTGGCGCGGAATCGGCGTGGAGATCGGGCGGCAATGACGATGCGCAAGATTGCCGGCTTGGGCGAAGTGGCTGCGCGATATGGCGCCTTCCTGTTCGATCAATTCGGCGTGCTTCATGACGGCAGCCGGCTCTATCCGGGGGTGGTGCCTGTGCTGTCGATACTCGCCGAGCGTGGCGCCGCCGTCGTGATCATGACCAATTCCGGCAAGCGCGCTGCGGCCAACCGCGCTCGCCTCGAACGAATGGGTATTGATCGCCGGCTCTTCGCCGATGTCGTCAGCTCCGGCGAGGTTGCCTGGGCGGGCATTCGCGACGGGTCCTGGGGCGCCGCGTTCCGGCCGGGCCGCCGTGTTTTCATCGTCGGCAGGGACGGCGACGATTACGGCTTCGACGATCTCGATCTCCGGCGAGTGGACGCACCGGCAGACGCGGAAAGTCTGCTGATCCTCGGTTCCAATGCGCCCGCGACGTCACTCGATGACTATGACCGGATGCTGGGGGAAGCTGCCATGCGGCGCGTTCCCGCGCTCTGCTGCAATCCCGACCGCCTCATGCTGACGGCGCAGGGCATGGTGCCGGCACCCGGCGCCATCGCGGAGCGCTACGCTGCGCAAGGCGGCCCGGTCACCTGGATCGGCAAGCCCCATCGGGAAGTTTATCTGGCGGCGCTTGGTCTGGCGGGAAATCCCGCGGCTTCGCGTTCGCTCGCCATCGGCGACAGCATCGAGCACGATATCGCCGGCGGCCGCGGCGCGGGACTTGCCACAGCGCTGGTGCAGACGGGCGTATCCGCCGATCTGATGCCGGACGATATTGACCGGCTTTGCCGCGACCGGGGCGTCTTCCCTGATTGGCTGTTGCCGGGTCTCGTCTGGTAGGAGTCGCAGCGCGGTCGTTCAGTTGTCGATCGTCAACAACCGGTCGCGCACGCTGTTGAGATGCTGGAGTTGCAGTCGCCGGGCAGCCTCGGCGTCCCGCTGCAGCAGCGCCGAGACGACGGCCGAATGCTCCTGGTCGTATTGCCGCCGCAGGGTTTCGGTCATGCTGCGCTGCTTCAGCCGGTACCAATGGGGCTGATTGCGCGCCGCATTGATGGCCTCGCAATAGTCGATCAGCAGCGCGTTGTTGGTGGCGCGGAAGATCGCCAGATGCAGGGCCGCGTCCCAATGCTCGAACTCGGCGGTGCCCTTCGCCGCGATGCTCTTGCGCAGGATCGTCTCGATCTCCGCCAGTTCGGCGGTGGAGGCGCGATGAGCGGCCAGGGCGGCCGCCTGGGGTTCCATGATCAGCCGCACTTCCATGATGTCGGTCGGACTGGCATCCCGCAGTCGGCCGACGAATTCCCGCGCGCGCCCGGCCGGGTTGCCTTTGACGAAGGTGCCGCGGCCGACGATCCGCACCAGGCGGCTGTCCAACTCTCGCAAGGCCCGGCGGATGGTGTTGCGCGCCAGACGATAAGTGATGGCGAGCTCGCGTTCGGCCGGGACCCGGAATCCATCCGGCCATTCGCCGGCATCGATCTTCCGGCCGATATCCAGCGCCACGTCATGGGAGGTGCTGATCTTGTCCTGCACCGCTCGATTTCCTTCTCCGTCGATTGCCTGACGAACCAGAACCCTACCGCCAAGCAATGGATTTAACTGATGAAATTGGCTGCGTTGACTCCGGACCGGCCGACTGTCAAACTAGTGTATACCAAAAGGATCAATGGTGCAACATTGGTCCATTGTCTGGGGAGGCATCATGCGGCTGGCCACATGCCGTGCCGGTGGAAAGCGTCAGGTCATCCTGGCGGCGCTGGTGGCTGCGCCATGAGCACCCAGACCATCGAGCGCATGGCGGTGGATATCGCCGGGCAGGGCGACGCCATCGTCTTCGTCCACGGCCTCGGCGGCAGCTCCAACGTCTTCACGCCCCAAGTCATGGCGCTAGGCAGCCGCTACCGCACGGTGCGTCCCGACCTGCCCGGTTCAGCCCGCTCGCCGGCCGGCGGCCAGATCTCCATCGAAGGCCTGGCCGATGCAATGATCCGGATGGCGGGTGTCCTCGGCATTGAGCGTGCCCATTTCGTCGGCCATTCCATGGGCACTATCGTCTGCCAGCATGTGGCTGCGAACGAGCCGCGGCTGGTCCGCTCCCTCACGCTCTTCGGTCCGCTGCTGGCGCCGCCGGAGGCCGCCCGGCAGGCCATGCGCGATCGCGCAGCCAAGGCCCGCGCCGAAGGCATGGCCGATATCGCCGACGCCATTGTCCTGGCCGCCACCTCCGGCGATACGAAAACCAACAATCCCGTTTGCGCCGCGCTGGTGCGGGAATTGCTGATGCGGCAGGATGCCGAAGGCTATGCGAAGAATTGCGAAGCGCTGGCTGCGGCGCAGGCCGCCGATGCGACACGCATCGGCTGTCCCGTCCTGCTGGTGACCGGCGACGAGGATGGGGTGGCGCCGCCTTCGAATGTGCGGGCGATGGCGCAGCAGATCAAAGATGCGCGGGTAAGCGTGCTCAACCGTTGCGGCCACTGGACGACATTGGAGCGCAGCGCGGACTGCAACGGGGCATTGAAGGAGTTTCTTGCGGGACGTGCATAGGAAGCCGGGGAATGCCCGGCCAGCCAGAGGGGCCTTAGGAGGACATCATGGGCAACATTCTCTTCTCGAATGTGCGCATCTTCGACGGCAGCGGCGAGCTGCCCTATTTCGGCGAGGTTCTGATCCAGGGCAACCGGATCAAGCATGTGGGACGGGGCAGCCGAACCGTGGCGCAAAACGGCCACACAGTGATCGACGGCGCCGGCGCGACGCTGATGCCCGGCCTCACCGAGGCGCATACCCACCTCTCCTGGAACAACGCGCCATCCCTCGATGCGATCTTCCGCATGCCGCCGGAGGAGCACACGCTGTTCTCCGCCGCCGCCGCCCGCACCTACATCGATATGGGCTGGACGTCCTGCGTGGGCGCCGCGGCGGCCAAGCCGCGCCTCGACGTGGTCATCCGCAACGCCATCAACAGCGGCCTGATCCCCGGCCCGCGCTATCTCGCCAACAGCCAGGAAATCGCCACCATGGGCGGCCTGGGCGACACCACGCCGCCCCATGTGGATGTGCGCGAACTTTCGTTCGGCTGGGTGGTGACCGGGCCGGAAGAGATGCGCAAAGCCGTACGCATGTTCATCAAATACGGCGTCGACCTGATCAAGCTGAACCTGTCGGGCGAGGAGATGACCGATGTCGGCGCCCAGGAAACGCCCATGGCCGACGAGGAAGTTGTGATGGCGGTGCGCGAGGCGAAGCGCCGCGGCCTGCGGCTCTGCGCCCATGCCCGTTCTGCGGAGTCGGTCAAGATGTGCATCCGCCACGGCATCGAAATCATCTACCACGCCTCCTATGCCGACGAAGAAGCCCTCGACATGCTGGAAGCGAACAAGAGCAAGCATTTCGTCGCGCCGGGCCTGGGCTGGCTGGTGAATACGGCGCGCAACGCCGGTCCCTATGGCATCAAGCCGGATTCGCCGTTGGGCATCTACTATGCCCGCGAACTGGAAATCGCCGTCGAGACCATGCGCAAGATGCATCGCCGGGGCATCCGCGTGCTGCCCGGCGGCGATTACGGCTTCGCCTGGACGCCCCACGGCACCAATGCCAAGGACTTCGAATATTTCGTCGACATGGTCGGCATGTCGCCGATGGAGGCTCTCTTAGCGGCGACAAAGCATGGCGGCGAGATCATGGGCCGGCCGAACGAGCTGGGCCAGCTCAAGGCCGGCTACCTCGCCGACCTGATCCTGGTGGATGGCGATCCCGTCGCCAACATCCGCATCCTGCAGGACAAGAAGCGCATCCTCGCGGTGATGAAGGACGGCGAGTTCTTCCGCACGCCCGACATGACGCCGCAGCGGGCGCGGATCGCGGTGTAGGCGCGAAGCGAAGAGGGGAGACAGGCAGCGCCCGGCATGAAGCTCTTCATCCTCACCATGCTGAACGGGCTGACGCTGGCCGCGCTGTATTTCCTGGTCGCCAGCGGCTTCACGCTGGTGTTCGGGCTGATGCGCCAGGTCAATCTGGCGCACGGCTCCCTGTATCTCCTGGGCGCCTATGTCGGCTGGAGCACGGCGGATGCCAGCGGCTCCTGGTTCCTCGGCGCCGCGGCGGGTTTCGTCTCGATGGCGGTGGCCGGCGTGCTGCTGCAGATCGGCATCTTCCGCCGCATGGAGGGGCAGGATTTGCGGCAGACCCTGGTGACCATCGGCATCTCCATCGTGCTCGCCGATCTGATGCTGTGGATCTGGGGCGGCAAGACCTACCAGTTCGATCCGCCCGGCTGGCTGTTCGGCGCCACGCCGCTGCCCTTCATCAACGCCTATCCCACCTACCGGCTGGTGCTGCTGGCGCTGTCGGTTGTCATCGGCATTGCGCTCTGGCTGTTCCTGAACCGCACGCCGGTCGGCATGATGATCCGCGCCGGTGTCGATGATCGGGCCATGCTGTCCTGCTCCGGCGTCAATGTGCAGCGCATCTTCGCCATCACCTTCGCCATCGGCGCCGGCCTCGCCGGATTGGCGGGCGTCGTCGGCGGTACGGCGCTGTCCATCGCGCCGGGCGAGGACACGCGCTACCTGCTGGCCTCCCTGGTCGTCGTCATCGTCGGCGGCATGGGCAGCGTTACCGGTGCCGCCATCGGCGCGCTCCTGATCGGCCTGGCCGAGCAGCTGGGCCTCGCCTATTCGCCCACCTATGGCGTCGTCTATACCTTCGTGATCCTGGTGGCGGTGCTGGCATTCCGGCCCCAGGGCATCATGGGGCGGCCGGCATGAGCGTCACGGCGACCACCCCGGCGACCGGCATCGCCTGGCCCTGGCCGGTGCGGCCGCAGCATATCCTGCTGGCGCTGTTCCTGATCGCCTATCCACTGGTGGCGACTCCCTTCTGGACGGTGCAGATCGGCGCCCAGTCGCTGTTCTTCGGCGTGATTGCGCTGTCGCTGATGTTCCTTGCCGGCTATGGCGGCATGGTGTCCCTGTCACAGATGACGGTGGCCGGCGTCGCGGCCTATATGATCGCTCTCTTCGGCACCAACCACGTCAATATCGGCTTCGGCTGGCCCTGGTGGGCGCAGGTGCCGGCGGCGCTCATTATTGCGACTGCCGCGGCGACCCTGATCGGCGTCATTGCCGTGCGCACCGCCGGCATCTACACCATCATGATCACGCTCGCCATCGGCGTGGTGTTCTTCTATTTCACCCGGCAGAACTATGCGATCTTCAACGGCTTCAGCGGCTTCGCCAGCGTGCAGGCGCCGGTGGTGCTCGGCATCAATTGGCGCAATCCCCAGCCGTTCTACTATCTGTCCCTGGGCGTTGCCGCCTTCTGCTATCTGGCAACCGTCTACGTCTCACGCTCCACTTTCGGACTGTCGCTGCAGGCGATCCGCGACAACCCGCGGCGCATGGGCGCGCTCGGCTTCAACGTCTATCTCCATCGCGTGCTGGCCCACAGCCTCGCCGGCTTCTTCGCCGCGCTGGGCGGCGTGCTGCTGGTGTGGATGAACGGCCGCGTCTCGCCGGGCACCATCGATATCGGCCCGCTCATCAATGTGCTGGTCATCGCCGTGCTCGGCGGCCTCGGCCGGCCGATCGGCCCCTTCATCGGCGCCGTCGTCTTCGTGCTGCTGGACAATTTCG
>Ga0184626_10000149_pt1 | contig 17565 bp, 14 predicted proteins | sample PLM3_60_b1_FD_133142 | JGI IMG/M metagenome (GOLD analysis project Ga0184626, IMG submission 133142) | Groundwater sediment microbial communities from an aquifer in East River, Colorado, USA - PLM3_60_b1 | ecosystem: Environmental > Terrestrial > Soil > Riparian zone | place: USA: East River... | reverse complement strand
GTGCTGAACGGACAACGGGCGCCGCAACTGGCGCCCGTTTTGCGTGGGGCGTCAGGGCGCGCTTGTCGACGAGCTGGCGGCGACCGGCTCGGCGCCGCAGCTTTGTACGCCCGGCAGTACCGGCGCAGGCTGGCCGGCGACAAAGGTCTTGAGCTCCGCCGGCTTTTTCAGCGCCAGCACGCCGCCGAACAGCTTGCCGGTGGCGCCGCAGAATGCCGCTTTGTCCCGGGAACTCCGCTGGGACGCCAGGTTGGCGAGCTGGGTGACGAACTTGTCGGTCTCAGCGCCGGCGCGGCTGCCATGGGCGCGCTTGAAATAGGCCTGCAGCGCCGTGCCTTGCTTGATCAACTCCGGCCGGAAATCGGTGACGAACTTGTTGTAGCGCTTGGCCTCGCCGCAGCTCAGCGCCGACACCATCAAATCGGTCTGCAACGCGCGGGTGCGCAGCGGCGGCAGATCTTCGGGCTTGGCGCAGGCGGCGGCATCCGCATGCTGCGCGACCGCCAGCAGAATCAGTGCGGCAAGGGCAGCAGCGGTTCTCGATCGGCGCATGCTCATTGCGGAATCAAAGACACGGCGTCCTTAACAAGACATGAATTGGTGGCCGGCGATTCATATGAAGCCGACTCTTCCAGTGCCAGTCGAGATTAGTTCTCCGTCTCCTGCAGCGCATCGGCCGTCAGGCCCCAGAGTTCCACCGGCTCGCGGTGGCCGCGGATGGCGTGACCGCCCATCTGCCTGAATCCGGCCAGGGCCGCATCGCCGCCTTCGCGCTTCACCGCCTCGATCACCGTGTCGCTGACCAGGATCGCCGTGTCCAAGGTGCGGGTCAGATTTTCGATCCGGCTCGCCAGGTTCACCGTCTCGCCGACCACCGTATGTTCGAACCGCCGCGCGCTGCCCACATTGCCCATGGTGGCCTCGCCATAGTGCAAGCCGACGCCGATGCGGATCGGCCGCAAATCCTTTTCCGCGCGCTCGCGGTTCCAGAGATTGAGACCCTTCACCAGGGCGCGGGTGCAGCCCAGCGCGTTGGTCGCATCCTGCGGGCCGGGCCAGGGCGTGCCGAAAGTCGCCATGACGCCGTCGCCGATATACTTATCCAGCGTGCCGTTGTGGCCGAACACCGCTTCTTCCACCAGCGCGTGAAAGCGGCGCAGCAGCCCGATCACTTCTTTCCGCGGCAACGCCGCGCTGGTGGCCGTGAAATTGAAGAGATCCGCGAACAGCACGCCGATGATCTGCGTGCGTTCGGAATCGAGCTGGCCGCCGGCGCGCATCAGCTCGTCCACCATGTTGGGCGAGAAATGCCGCGCCAGCACGGCGCGCTGACGGTCGCCATCGGCCAGCTGCTGCTGATAGCGCTTGCGTTCGGAGATGTCGCGGATGATGGCGGTGAACAGGCGCCCTTCGGGCAGCGGCACCTCCGTCACCGTGAGTTCCACCGGCATGATCGATCCGTCGGCGCGCTGCGCTTCCAGTTCCAACAACTGGCCCAGCACATGAGGTGTGCCGGTTTCCACATAGCGGCGGATGCCGTCGAGATGGGCCTGGCGCAAATGCGGCGGCACGATGAGATCGCCGATCGTCTGGCCGAGAATCGCGTTCTCATCGAAGCCGAACATGCGCGCCGCCGCCGGATTGTGGCCGACCACGCGGCCGGTCTCGTCGGTGGTGATGATGGCGTCCATCGCCGTGTTCAGGATGGCACGGCTGCGTGCCTCGCTGCGTCGCAGCGCCGTTTCCGCCTGCTTGCGGTCGGTGATGTCGACGAGGGCGCCGACAAAGCCGGCGAAGACGCCTTCAGGCGTAAAGCGCGCCACTTCGGTTTCATGGACCCAGCGATACTCGCCGTCATGGCGGCGGACGCGATGCTCGAATTCGACGGACTCCTGGCGGGCGATCGCCGTCTGATAAAGTTGAATCACCTGCGGCAGGTCCTCCGGATGGACGTCCTGCTGCCAGTCCCACCGGCCACTGGACATGTCTTCGAGAGTCCGGCCGAAGAATGCGAGGAAGCCGCGATTGGCGAACACCAACCGGTCCTGCGGATCGATCATGCAGAGCAGCACCGGCGCGTCGTCCGACAGGGTGCGGAGCTTGGCCTCGGCAAGCTTTACGTCGGTGATGTCGCGCAGCGAGCCGATGATGCGCGCCGGCCGGCCGCCGTCATAGACGATCATGCCGCGGGCGACGAACCAGCGCTCCGGTTCGCCCGGCAGGCGCTGCCGCCCTTCCAGCCGGAACTTGCGGCGCTTCAACGCGAAGCGCAGGCGAAAATAGCGGCGCGCCACCGCCACATCCTGGGCGTCGAATTGCGCCAGCAGCGCTGAGATCGAATGACCGAGCGCGCCTTCGGCGAGGCCGAGAATCTCATGCAGCCGCGGCGAGAAATAGGCGCGGCCGGCGGCGAGATCCAGATCCCATAGGCCGTCATTTGCGCCCCGCGCGGCCAGGGCATAGCGCTCCTCGCTCAGGCGCAGGCGCTCATCGGATTCGGTGCGCTCGATGGCGCCGGCGATCAGCGCCGCCACCGTCTTGAGGATGCCGATCTCCAGCGCGTTCCAGCGCCGCTCATGTTCGCAATCGTCGAAGCCGAGGAAGCCCCACCAGCGGTCGCGCAACAGGATCGGCACGGAGGCGAAGGACTTCGTTTCGTGCTCCAGGAAGATGCGCCGGGAATCGCCGGTCACATCGGCCAGTGTCGCCTGGATCACTTCGCCGGCCTGGCGCCGCATCGACCAGTCGTCCAGCCGGCCGTCTTCCTCGACGATGCAGATATTGCTGTAGCGGGGATCGTCGCTCAGGGTCGCATAGCCCGGCGCCGCCCAATCATAGCGGCAGCTTTCGCAGAGCCGCCCGTCAGGCCCGTCATGCACCTCGAACAGCGTCACCCGGCTGACGCCGGTGGCAGCCCCCAGCCGGGCCAGCAGTTCCTGGATGCCGGGCCGCCAATCCTGCACGCCGACGATGCGCGTCGCGGCATAGCCGATGGCATCCAGCATCGCGGTGCGGCGGGCCAGTTCATCGGCGGGGCGGTCCCGGTCGAGCTCGACAGTTTCGGCCATTCGTACTCTCTGCGCCCCCCGGACCGGCACCGACTTTTGTTATCGGTTTTGACGGTCGTGCCACTGATAATAGCGTATGGCGGGTGCCAAAAACCAGGGATTGCCCCAGTAATAGGGCCGTGTCGGATAGCCCAGCCCGTCCAGGGCGGTGGCGCCGTCCTTCAGGCCGAGCACCTGGCGTCCGATCCGCATGCCGAAATAGCTCGCCAGGGAGATGCCGGAGCCGCAATAGCCCATGGCATAGTAAACGCCGTCCCGTCGTCCCAGATGGGGCATGGTGTCGAAGCTGTAAGCGACGAAGCCCATCCAGGAATGGGTGACCTTCGTCTTGCCGAGTTCAGGGAACAGCCGCGCCAGCTCCCGATGCAGGCGCGGGGCACTGACCCGCGGATCGGTTTCCCTATAGGCGACGCGGCCGCCGAACAGGATGCGCCGGCGATCGGGCGAGGCGCGGTAGTAATAGACCAGTTTGCGCGTGTCGCTGACTACCCGGTTCCTTGGCATCAGCTTCTGCATCAGTTCCGGCGTCAATGGTTCGGTGGCGATGATATAGCTGCCGATGGGGATCACGCGACGGCGGAACCAGGGTGTCGTAGCGCCGGTGTAGCCGTTGGTGGCGAGGATGACGTCGCGCGCCCGCACCGTTCCCCGCGCCGTCGTGACGCGAAAGCCATCGCCGTCGCGCTCGATGGCGGTCACGGGACAGCGGGCATGAATCGATGCACCCGCCGCGATGGCGCGATCCAGCAGGCCCTGGTGATAGAGCGCGGGATCGAGCGAGGCGTGACGCGCGAACACCGCGCCGCCGAAATAGGCATCGCTGCCCAGCTCCGCGCGCTGCACCGCGCGCTGCACCATATGGGCTTCGACCGCCAATCCCTTCGGCTGATTCTCCAGCCGGCGCGCCAAGGCGTCGTACTGCGCCTGATTATGCGCGGCATGGAAGCGGCCGACGCGGGCAAAGCCGCAATCGATGCCCTCGGCGGCGATGAACTGTTCGATCCAATCGAGGGCGTTGTGGCCCTCCTTCAGAATGGCGAAGGCGCGCTCCGGGCCATGCAGCGCAGCCAGTTCGTCGAAGCCGGGCTTGAGGCTGGTGCTCACCTGGCCGCCATTGCGGGTGCTGCAGCCCCAGCCGGCATCCTCGGCGTCGAACACCAGGGTCTGGCGCCCGCCCCGGGCCGTTTCGATGGCCGCGCAGAGACCGGTATAGCCGGAGCCCACAACCACCAGATCGGCCTTGGCAGGCGGCGTCAAATCTGCGAGATGGGGCCGCGGCGCCGCTTCCCACCAATAGGGGCTGTTCTTATAATCATGGGCAAATACTGATTCTGCCGATGTCATGGGCTGGGCTGCTCTTTCTTGGTAAATGCTTGAAGGTATCCAGTCATATTGTCAGCCGGAGCGGCAGTCAAAACAGTACGGGAAAGGATGCGCCATGGGCGCCGGTCGCCGGATGAAGTTGCTCTACCGCCTCGGACGGCAGTTCCCGGCGGCGATGATCCTGGCCATCCTTCTTCTTAGCGGCAGCGGCGCCGACGCGGTCATGCGCGACGCCGAATGCGACGATCTCGACATTTCGCTGGAACCGGCCGCCGATTTCCGCTCCATCAAATGCGAAGCCGGCCAGACCATCGGCGGCGGCGAGAGCGGCAATGTCGGCATGTCGACGATCGAGGCGGAGGATGCGCTGTCCTTTTTCGTGGTTTACCATGATCGCGCAGGCACCCGGACCTACCTGACCCGCAGCGATCCCAAAGGCCTGTTCGCCGACAGCATGGACTTCGCGGTGGACGGAAGCTGGACCTCGACGACGGTCAGCAACGGTTTCTCCGTCGCCAAATTCTTCGGCAAGTTCGAATTCACCGCCGAGCAGGTGCCCTGCTTCGCCTTTACGCGCTTCGCCGGCCATGTCGCCCACACGACCGGCTATCGCCATATGATCGGCGGCTTCTATTGCGAGTACGTGCCGAGCGACCAGCCCGTCACCGATGCCCGCGTCGATCAGATGACCGAGAAGGTCAGAGGCGACATGTTCTGACATTCCTGTCCGGCATGAAAGCAAGAGCCGTGCGATCGTTCCCGATCCTGGCCACGCTGCTGCTGGCCGCTTTAGTGGTCGCGAGTCCGGCCAGCGCCCAGAACTGCGCCGAGGCGCCACTCCGGATGGCTGAAGGTTTTCCGGCCAACATCGTGGAATGCGGCGGCTCATGGAACCGGAACATTGTCGAAGCACGCGGCGACCACTTCAAGCTGCATATCGAGTTCCTCCGCGGCAATTTCTGGTATCAGCCGGTAGAGGCCTATTTCAAGGACGCCTCGGCCTTCGACGGCACCTCCGACTGGGGCGATGAGGAAGATGCCGGCCGCCGCTTCGACTACGCCACCTTTCGCGGCGATCTGAACAACGATTATACGGGCGTGCTGTCCTGCGTGGCGATCACCCGTCACTCCTCGCCTTATGAAGGCCGCGGCCTCATCGCCCATCATCTGGTTGTCGGCGTCTATTGCGACGACAGCTATGGCGACGGACCGGTGCCGGGGGCGCGCATCAATCAGGTGATCGACGCCATCGAGTTCGATTTCGAGTAGCGGCGCTGCCGCTACTTCCTCACCGCCCGCCAGCCGATGTCGCGGCGGCAGAAGCCCTGCGGCCAGTCGACCAGATCGACGGCTTCATAGGCGCGGGCCTGGGCCTCGGCGATGGTCGCGCCGGTGCCGGTGACGCTCAGCACGCGGCCGCCATTCGCCAGGATGCCGCCGTCCAGACCGAGTTTCGTTCCGGCATGGAAGATCAATACGTCCTTGAGCGCCGCGGCCTTGTCGAGCCCGCGGATCGCCGAGCCGCGCTGATAGCTGTCGGGATAGCCCTTGGCCGCCAGCACCACGGTGAGCGCCGCCTTGTCCTGCCAGCGCAGATGGAAGTTCTTCAGCACGCCGTCATGGGTGGCGATCAGCGCCGGCAGCAGGTCGGACATCAGCCGCGCGCAGAGCACCTGGCATTCGGGATCGCCGAAGCGCACGTTGTATTCCAGCAGCTTCGGTCCTTCGGCGGTTAGCATAAGTCCGGCGAAGAGCACGCCCTTGAACGGCCGGCCCTCGGCCTGCATCGCCCGCACCGTCGGCTCGATGATGCGTTCCATGATTTCGGCCGAGAGCTTCTCCGTGACGATGGGTGCGGGGGAATAGGCGCCCATGCCGCCGGTGTTCGGTCCCTTGTCGCCGTCGAAGGCGCGCTTATGGTCCTGGGCCGAGGCGAGGGGCAGCGCGGTCGCGCCATCCACCAGGGCGAAGAAGCTCGCCTCCTCGCCCTGAAGGAATTCCTCGATCACCACTTCCGATCCCGCCTCGCCGAATTGTCCAGCGGTCAGCATGGCGTCCACGGCCGCTTCGGCCTCGGCGGCGGATTCGGCGATGATCACGCCCTTGCCGGCGGCAAGTCCGTCGGCCTTGACCACGATGGGCGCCCCGTTCTTGCGGATGAAAGCCTTCGCCTTTGCCGCATCGGTGAAGCGGCCATAGGCGGCGGTGGGGATGCCGTGCTTGGCGCAGAGATCCTTCATGAAGGCCTTGGAGCCTTCCAGCGCTGCCGCCGCCGCGCTCGGCCCGAACGACTTGATGCCCGCTGCCGTGAGCTTGTCCACCAGCCCGAGCACCAGCGGCGCCTCCGGCCCGACGACGGCGAAATCGATGCGCTCGCGCCGGGCAAGATTCACGATCCCCGCCAGATCGTCGGCGGCGACCGGCAGGCACTCCGCCTCCTGGGCGATGCCGGCATTGCCGGGCGCGCAGAACAGCTTATCGCACAGGGGCGAACTTGCGATCGCCCAGCACAGCGCATGCTCGCGCCCGCCGCCCCCCACCACCAGAATGCGCATATACGGAAGGCTCCCGGAGAATTCAGGCCCTGTTTAGCAGACAGGGGCGGCGGGGCAAGGCGAGGCAGCCGGCGGCAGAGCCGCAAAATTAAATCCCGCGACACAATGCCGCCTCTTCAACAGTCCGCCCGCCGCCCTACTTCCTGATCGTGACGTGAAATATGGTAATCTCTCTGGTTTTTGCGTGTAGCCTCCGGGCTTGGCGCACAAAACCGCCGGCCCCGGCTAGCACCAGGATCGCGGCGACGCCAAACAGGCCATAACCGAAGATTGCCGACAGATTGGGTAGCAGGATCGGAATAATGGCCACGAGGATTCCGAGACCGATGCTGATCAATTCCTTGTGCATGGAGCTATCTCCCAGTGTCGCTTATGCATTTGCAGGCATATCGTTGTTTCATCTTATTTACGTATTATGCTACGTATTATACGTTATAAGGAGGGCAATTCCGTGGCAAAGGCCGTTGGGTTCTGGCGCCGGCTGGCATCCTCGCTTGGCATGGGGTCCATCGCACGGATTCGCTTGCGCCAGCGGACGCCACCCTTCTGGGATTGCTGCCCGAGAGGCGGCAATGTTCTAGGATACCGGCCATGAGCGATTCGATCATTGCCACGCCATCTCCCGGCAGCAATCTGCCGGAATTCTCCGTCAGCGAGATCAGCCAGGCGGTGAAGCGTACGCTCGAAGGCAATTTCGAGCGGATACGGGTGCGCGGCGAGGTGTCGAAGCCGAACTATCACAGCTCCGGCCATCTCTATTTCAGCCTCAAGGACGAGGGCGCCGTGATCGACGCGGTATGCTGGCGCGGCAGCGTTGGCCGCCTGCGGCTCCGGCTCGAGCATGGCATGGAGCTGGTGGTGACCGGTCGGATCAGTTCCTATGCCGGCAGTTCCAAGTACCAGATCATCGTCGAGGAGGCCGAACTCGCCGGCGAGGGCGCGCTGCTGAAGATGCTGGAGGAGCGGCGCAAGCGCCTCGCGGCCGAAGGGCTGTTCGATGCCGAGCGAAAGAAAGCGCTGCCCTTCCTGCCGACGGTGATCGGCGTCATCACTTCGCCGACCGGCGCCGTCATCCGCGACATCCTCCATCGCCTGGCGGACCGCTTCCCCTGCCATGTGCTGCTCTGGCCGGTCGCGGTGCAGGGCGACAGCGCTGCGGCCCAGGTGGCGGCGGCCATTGCCGGATTCAACCGGCTGGCGGCCGGCGGGCCGGTGCCCCGGCCCGATGTGATCATCGTCGCGCGCGGCGGCGGCAACCTGGAAGATCTGATGCCGTTCAACGAGGAGGCTGTCGTGCGCGCCGTGGTTGCCAGCGCCATTCCCCTGATCTCGGCGGTCGGCCATGAAACCGACACCACGCTGATCGATTTCGCCAGCGACCGCCGCGCGCCGACGCCGACGGCGGCGGCGGAGATGGCGGTGCCAGTGCGCGCCGACCTGCTGGGCGAAACCACCGAGCATGGCCTGCGGCTGGCGCGCGCGGCCTATCGGCTGCTCGCCGAACACCGCGTGCGGCTGGAAGGCCTGGCGCGCGGTCTGATCCATCCGGCGCGGCTGCTGGAGGACATGACCCAACGACTCGATGGCTGGACCGAGCGGCTGGGCCACAGCCTCAAGGGCTATTTCGCGGCGCGTATCGAGCGGCTCACCAGGCTCGGCGCCGGCCTCGTCACGCCGCAGCAACTGATCGATCGGAAGCGCCTGCGCCTCGCCGACGCGGCTGCGGCGTTGCGCCAGAACGCGCAGCAGAAAGTAACGGCGAAACAGCATCAATTCGCCGGCGCTGTCGCGCTGTTGCGACAGGAGGTGTTGGAGAATTTGCTGCAACGCGGGCGCCTGCGGCTCGAGTCCCTGGCGGGTCTTCTGGACAGCTACTCGTATGAGCAGGTGCTGGCGCGGGGCTTTGCGCTCGTGCAGGACGCTGCCGGCCATGCCGTGCAGTCCGCCAAGGCCGTGAGTGCTGGTGCCACCTTGCGCCTCCAATTCGCCGACGGTCAGGTGCCGGTGACCGCGACCGGCGGCGCGGAAAAGCCGCCGCCGGCTTCGGCGCCGTCATCCGCTTCGCCCGCATCAAAGCGCAAGCCCGAAGATAAGCAGGGCTCGCTGCTATGACCGCCGAACATGATCCTCAACGCCTATTTGGCCATTCCCCATCATTGTCATCCCCGCGAAAGCGGGGACCCAGGGGTTGCAGAGCGCCCTGCTTCTCCTGGGTCCCCGCTTTCGCGGGGATGACAAAAAAGGGTGTTTCCAACGAGGAAAATTCTTCTCTGACTCGGCGCACATTGCTGGGCCTAATGGCGCTACTACCCGCCGCTCTCGCATCGCGGGGGGCGCGTGCTGCAATTCCCCTCGACGGCGATTTCATCCAGGGCGGTCTTGTCGTCGGCCAGGCGGATCGCGGCAGCAAGGTCACGCTCGATGATACGGCCGTTAGAGTGTTCGATGATGGCCGCTTCCTGCTGGGTTTCGGCCGCGATGCGCCGGCAAAGGCGGCGCTGCGTGTCGCGCTTGCCGGTGGAGTCGTCGAGGCACGGGACCTCGCCATCGCCCAGCGCAAATATGAGATTCAGCGCATCGACAATCTGCCGCAGAATCAAGTCGAGCCTTCTGAAGAGTCACTCGCTCGAATCAAGGTGGAACGCGAGCGCATCGCTGTCGCCAAGCAGCGCCTGACGCCGACACCGTTCTTCGACGAGGGCTTCGACTGGCCGGCGATTGGTCGCATCAGCGGCGTCTATGGCAGCCAGCGGATTCTCAACGGCCAGCCGCGCCAGCCCCATTTCGGCGTCGATGTGGCGGCACCCGTGGCAACGCCCCTGAAGGCGCCCGCGGGCGGAGTCGTTTCATTGGCCGATGCCGATCTGTTTTTCACCGGCGGTACCGTAATGCTGGATCACGGCTATGGGCTGACATCGATCTTCGCCCATCAGAGCAAGATCGAGGCGAAAGAAGGCGATCGTCTCGCCAAAGGCGATGTGTTCGGCCTGCTCGGCGGCACGGGGCGCGTCACTGGCCCGCATCTGCATTGGGGAATCTATCTCGGCACGATCCCGCTGGATCCCCAGCTCCTGGTGCCGCCGATGCCGAGCTAGAGTGTGATCGCTCGATTCGAAGCACTGCATCCCTAAATTGCTTCCCCTGCGAAAGCGGGGGCCCAGGAGAGGAAGGGCGCGCTGCAACTCCTGGATCCCCGCTTTCGCGGGGAAAGCAAGACGGGGTGATTCAATGGACAGATATTGTTCTAGCGCGTTCCGCCGCGCCGCTGCGGCACCGGCGCCGCTTGCGGCTTCACGCCATGGGCCGCGGTCTCGATGGCGCTGAACAGATCGTGCATCTGATGATCCACATTGCCGAGCGCGGCGCTGATCTGCTCCACCAGGGTGGCGTTCTTCTGGGTGACGCTTTCCATCTGCGTCACCGTGTCGTCCACCTGCTGCACGCCGGTCGATTGCTCCTGGCTGGCGGAGGCGATCTCGGCGACGATGTCGGCCACGCGCTTCACCGCCGCGCCGATGTCGGACAAGGTGGTGCCGGTCTTGTTGACGAGGTCGACGCCCTTGCGCACCTGATTGGTGCTGTCGCTGATATGCGACTTGATCTCCTTCAGCGCCTGGGCGCTGCGCTGCGCCAGAGCGCGCACTTCGGCGGCGACCACCGCAAAGCCGCGGCCGGCATCGCCGGCGCGCGCCGCCTCGACCGCGGCATTCAGCGCCAGCAGGTTGGTCTGGAAGGCGATCTCCTCGATCAAACCGACGATCTCGGCGATGCGGCCGGAGGAAGCCTCGATATGGCCCATGGCCTCGACCGCGGCCGCCGCAACTTGGCCGCTGCCGTCGGCCGCCGACCGCGCATTCAGCGCCAGTTGATTGGCCTGCTGGGCGTTGCCGGCATTCTGCTTCACGGTAACCGAGAGCTGACGGATGGCCGCCGCCATCTCTTCCAGGCTCGCCACCTGTTCTTCGGTGCGGGCGGAAAGATCGGCGGCGCCGTTGCTGAGCTTCGCCGTGCTTTGCTTTATCGCGGCGATGCTGTCGGTCGCCTGATCGACCACATTGCCGAGCTGATTCGATGCATCCTTCAGCTGCGCGTTGGCGCGCTGCAGGTCATCTTCGGTGCTCTTGATATCCGTCAGGTCCTGCAGCGTGCCGATATATTGGACGACCCGGCCGGTGTGATCGTGAATCGGCTCGGCGATCTCCCGCGCAAAGCGCAGGTTGCCGCGCTGGGACACCATGCGGAAGCTCAGATCCCAGCCGCGATTGGCGTTGGTATTGTCGATGATCGTGCTGTTATAGCGGGCACGGTCGTCCGGATGAATCGTTTTCAGAATCGAGTCGTGCTTGCAGATGTGAGTCATATAGTGATCCACCGTCGTCTCGTGGATCTTCGCCAGCTCCTCGCCGATCTCCAGCATCACGCCATCGGCGGGGTCCCAGACCCAATGGCCGACCTTGCTGATGCGTGCGGCCATGCGCAGGATCTTCGTGTTGTCGATGGCATTGACGGCGGCCAGCGCAGGCGCCGAGGCGGCTTGGGCCGGTGCGGTCGCTTGGCTTCGGAGCGCGGCATCGCCGCTGCTGCTTTCGGTTTTCCGGGCGAAAAGGCGGCGCAACATGGGAGCACGGTCCTGGCTACAGGCGGTAGTGTCGCGGGAATCCCCGTGCGGTTGCAGGCGCGACCGCAGGACCTCCATAGGTAGTGGGTAATGCTTAAGAGGCTGTTAAACCGCCGCGGGGGCGTCTCACTTGACCTCGACCTCCAGGGTCATCTGCGGATGGATGAGGCAGGTAGCCTCGAACATCCCAGGTTCCGGAAACTGCAGCGTGGACTCGGTACCGGGGTCCATGGCGCCGGAGTCGAAGCTCATGCCGGGACCGTTGACCATGACGTTGTGATAGCGATTGTCGTCGTTCACAAAGACAATCTGCTCGCCGGCATTCAGGGTCACGTGCTCCGGGTCGAACCTTAGGCCGCGCTGGGAAATGCGGCGGAGCCCGGCCGTGGCGCCAGTGACTTCGGCGCCTGGCAGAGCACCCATCTGCACCGCCGGCCGGTCGCTGGTCAGCGCCTTCAAGAGCTCCACGAGGTCGGCCTTCTCGGGGTCGGTCAGGTTGATGTCGCGCATATCGCGCGCCAGCGTCGGCCGTTTGAGGAACCGGCCATTGTAGTGGTCGATGACGGCTTCGAGCGTCGCTACCGAGCCGTCATGCATATAGGGCCCGCGCTCCGCGACGTTGCGCAGCGTCGGCGTCTTGAAGGCGAAATCCATCTTCGCCACGTTGATGACCGCGCCGCGGCCGCGATCTTCGCCGGCCAAACCGATATCCTGGAACGAATTGTCGGTGAAGTTCCAGCCCGAATGGCAGGCCGAGCAATTCCCTTTGTCCACAAACAGCGCAAATCCGCGCTTGGCGCCCTCGCTGATCGCGGACTCGTCGCCGGCGATCCAACGGTCGAACGGCGCCTCGGGAGAAACGATGGTGCGCACATAGGTCGCCAGGGCCTGCGAAATCGTCTCCGATTCGATCGTCGGCGCCTCCGGAAATGCCTCGGAAAACAACTGCTGATACTCCGCCGATTGCGACAGCTCATGCACCAGCTGATCCATCTGCTGTCCCATCTCGCGCGGGTTCTGCATGGGACCAAGCACCTGCTCCTCGAGAGTCCCGGCGCGGCCGTCCCAGAAATAGAGGTTGCCCCAGGCCATGTTCCACATTGTTGGCGTGCGCCGGGGGAGCGGCATGCCGTCGAGGCCCATGGCCTTGGCAACGCCATCCTGCCAGTTGTTCTCCGGCTGGTGGCAGGTGGCGCAGGAGCTTTGATTGTCGCCGGAGAGAATCGGATCCTGGAACATGCGTTCGCCCAGTCGAGCCATGGCCGCGCTGTAAGGGCGGTCTTCTGGAAACGGTACGGAGTCCGGGCGACGGAACTCCGCCTTCAAGGTCGCCGGATCGGCGGCCGTAACGGCAGCGGCAGTTGCAGCGCCGCCGGTCAGGATCGCACCGAGAACGTAGAACCGAGCTACGCGTCGCATCAGGTCGCGTCGCATCATGTCGAATCCCCCAAAACGATAAGCCCCGCCGGTGAACGGCGTCCGTTTCCAGCAGGTGTCATACCGCATGATGGTTAACCAACATCTAAAATGACAATAGGCTCGCCGTGGCCCTGGCAATCCGTCATTTCAACACGCGCCGTAACGTTTAGGCGTTCATTAACCAGTTCTGACGTACATGTCGGGCGACCTGTCGACCGTATGACGGCATGCGAATGGGCCTCCCTTAGCGATGAGGTCCGGGACCTCATGATGCCACTCTTCGACCGCAGCCTCGCCGGCGCATCAATCCGACGCCCGGCGGGCTTCAAAAATCTGGATCTGATCTACTTCGCCTTGGCGGCGATGGTGGTCGCCACGATCTGCGGCGGGCTCTATCTCAATCAATTCATGACCGGCCTCTATGGCCAGTCGGTCAGCACAACTCAGAGTCACGCAGGCTATCTGGCGACGTTTCTCGATCTCGGCGACCTCGCCCAGAAGGTCAATGCACCCGCTAACGACGTCTTCGACAGCCGCGCCGTCGACGCCGAAGAGAAGAAGCGGGATGCCGCCCTCGACACTTTCGATCAACGGCTGGCTTCGTTCCGGCAAGAGATGGCGCAGAGCAAGACATCGGCCGAAGGCAAGTTCGTTCTGCATGCCATCGACCAAGTCGTCGCGTCCATGCAAAGCATGAATGCGTCCGCCGACGCGGTGTTTGCGCGCTATCGCGAGAGCCAATTCACCGAGGCGGCCGCTCATATGGCGACGATGAACCGGGCCTATGCCAGCGTCACGCGCACAATCGCGGAGGCTTCGCGCACGATCCAGGACATGCAATTCGCCGTCTTCCACGATCAGTTACAGACCGTGCGTGGGCAAACCCTGGCACAGTATGTCGTCGGCTCGATCATCCTCCTCGTTGTCGTGGCCGTCGTATTCTTCGGCCACCGCATACGGCGCGCCCAGGGGGCCGCGGAGGAGGAACGCCGCCGCTTCCAGGAGGACTTAGCGGTATTCGCCGAGGCGGCGGCGGCAGGGGACCTGTCGAAACGGGTGGAACTCACCGGCCGCAGCGGCGTCATGCTGCAATTGGGCGAGGGTATGAACCGCTGGGCGGACGCGGTGGCCAAGGTGCTGGACGACGTGATGCGGATGACTTCGGCGCAGCAGGCCGAGGAGGAACGCCGGCGCTTCCAGGAAGACCTCGCCGTGTTCGCCGAGGCGGCAGCGGCGGGCGATCTGTCGCGGCGGGTGGATTTGTCGGGGCGCAGCGACGTCATGCTGAAGCTGGGCGAGGGCATGAACCGCTGGGCGGATGCGGTGGCGACGGCGCTGGCGGAGGTGGTGAACGTCATGTCGGCGCTGGCCGAGGGCGACCTCTCCAAGCGGGTGAGCGGCGACTACACCGGCGAACTGCTGCGGCTCAAGTCCGATACCAACGGGACGGCGGAGAAGCTGGCGACGATCGTGCGGCAGACGGTCGAGGGCATGACGACGATCAAGGGCGCGACCCAACAGCTGGCGATGGGTGCCGTGGACCTTTCTTCGCGCACCGAGGAACAGGTGGCCGGCCTGGAAGAGATGGCGGCCGCCATCCGCCAGCTTTCGACGACGGTGAAGCTGAACTCAGGCAACGCGCAGCAGGCCAATCAGCTGGCGCTCGACGCCAGGTCGGCGGCTGACGGCAGCAGCCAAGTGGCGATGGCGGCTGTGGAAGCCATGGGTCGTATCGAGGCGTCCTCAGGGCACATCGCCGAGATCGTCGGCCTGATCGAGGAGATCGCCTTCCAGACCAACCTGTTGGCGCTGAATGCCGCGGTCGAGGCCGCGCGCGCGGGAGATGCCGGCCGCGGCTTTGCCGTGGTCGCCGCCGAGGTGCGCGCCTTGGCGCAGCGCAGCGCCCAGGCGCTGAAGGAAATTAAGACTCTCATCGGCGAGCGCAGCAGCCAGGTGCGCAAGGGCGTCGACCTCGTTAACAGGACCGGCGCCACCCTGTCCGACATCGGCGGTGCGGTGAAGCGCGTGGCCGACATCGTTGCCGAAATCGCCTCTGCCAGCCGGGAGCAGTCGGATGGCGTGCAGCAGGTGGACGAGATGGTGACGCAGATGGAAACGGTGACGCAGAAGAACGCGTCGTTGGTCGAGGAGTCGACGACATCCCTGTCCTCGGTGGACCGCCAGCTGAACAGAATTCTGGAGGTCGTCTCGTTCTTCAACGTCGACGATGCTGGCGCGCGCAAGCTGCAGGCCGGCCTCGCCAAACGGTTGGGCGCGGCATCACAGCCACCGATGGATTTACCGGGGGACGTTCCACGGGAGTCCCGGCACGGAAAACGGCTGTCCGTTAGCTAGCGTGTCGCCGGCGCTCAGCCGAAGGGCCGCAGATTGCCCAGGAATTGTTCGGCCGAGCGCGGCCAGGAATAGTTGAGGGCGATGGTGCGGCAAAGCTCGGGCGAGACATCCAGGGCAAGGCGCACCGCCTCGCCCAGATTCTCGCTAAGCACGCCCGCGCCGGTGCCGTCCACCACGTCCAGCGGCCCCGGCACCGGATAGGCCGCGACCGGCAGACCGGAGGCCATCGCCTCCAGCAACACCAGGCCGAAGGTATCGGTGCGGCTGGGGAAGACGAAGACATCGCTGGCGGCGTAATAGGCGGCCAGTTCTTCGCCGTGCTTCGCGCCGGCGAAATGCACCTCCGGATATTTGCGCCGCAGCTCCGGCAGCAGCGGCCCGTCGCCCACCACCAGCTTGCTGCCGGGCAGCTTGAGCTTCAGGAACTCCTCGACATTCTTCTCGACCGCGACGCGGCCGACGCAGAGATGAATCGGCCGCGGCAGATTGAGGAAGGACTTGTCCCGCGGCCGGAACAGCTCGGTGTCCACGCCCCGCGACCAGCGTTTCACCCGGGTGAAGCCGCGGGATTCCAGTTCGGTCTGGATCGAGCCGGTCGCCACCATGACGCCGTGGGAGAGCGAATGGAATCGGCGCAGCGCCTTGTAGCTCCAGGAGACGGGCATGCCGAAGCGCGCCTCGATATATTCGGGGAAGCGGGTGTGATAGGCGGTGGTGAAGGGCAGGCCGCGCTTGCGGCAGTAGCGCCGCGCCGCCTGTCCCAGCGGCCCTTCGGTCGAAATGTGAATCGCCGAAGGCTGCAGCGCCTCGATCATCGCCGTCAGCTTGCGCGCCGGCAGGATGGCCAGGCGGATCTCCGGATAGGTGGGGCAGGGCAGGTTATGAAACAGATCCGGCGAGAGGACATGGACTTCGTGTCCCATCCGGGTCAGTTCTTCGCGGGTGCGGGTCAAGGTGCGCACCACCCCGTTCACCTGGGGGTGCCACGCGTCGGTCACGATGATGATGCGCATCAGGATACGGTGGCGCGCTGTGTCATATGGAAAAAGGAGATCTTGCGCATCGCCGGCCAGTCGATGATCTCCAGCCGGCCGTCGCGGTGCTCCACCAGCGCGGTGCAGCTTTCCACCCAGTCGCCGTCGTTGCAGTAAAGGATGTCGTCGATGCGGCGGATCTCCGCCTTGTGGATATGGCCGCAGATGACGCCGTCGACGCCGCGGCGCTTGGCCTCTTCGGCGACGGCATATTCGAAGTTGCTGATATACTCCACCGCGTTCTTCACCTTGTGCTTCAGATAGGCCGACAGCGACCAGTAGTCGTAGCCGAACAGGTGGCGAATCTGGTTGTACCAATGGTTGACCGCGATCATCGCGCCATAAGCCCGGTCGCCGAGGAAGGCGAGCCACTTGGCGTAGCGCACGATGCCGTCGAAGGCATCGCCATGAATGATCAGGAAGCGGCGCCCGTCCGCCATCTCATGCACCGCCTCCGACAGCACGGTGATGCCGCCGAACTGCAGTTCGACATAGTCGCGGAATGGCTCGTCATGGTTGCCCGGCACAAAATAGACCCGCGTTCCCTTGCGTGCCTTGCGCAGCAGCTTCTGCACGACGTCGTTGTGGCTTTGCGTCCAGTACCAGCTCCGGCGCAGGCGCCAGCAATCGACAATGTCGCCGACCAGGTAAAGATACTCGGATTCGGTGTGACGGAGGAAATCCAGGAGTAAATCGGCCTTACATCCGCGAGTGCCCAGATGTATGTCCGATATCCAGATAGAGCGGTAACGGTTTATCGCCGATGTGTCATTCATGCTATGCGACGATGGTTCCCTGCGCGAGCCATGTCTGCCGGGTTCTATAGCGGCGAATTGTTGCAATTCTAAGAGATTAACCAGCGGGCTTAAGTCGAACTCGCAAATTTCATGGAACCTTCACTTCCCTGCCGCGGGAACATCATGAAAGATACACTCTGTGAACATAGAGGGGTCGCGACATACATGAATGTTGGTACATCAAGCGTCTATCGTGACACTCAACGGTCACACTCCATGCAGATCCTGATGGTCTTCAATCCGAAGGCTGGGCGGCGGCGCCTGGGCCGTTTGCGCCGGACCATTGCCCAGCTGCGGCGAACCGGCGTGCAGGTGGAGCTGCAGGCGACCGCGGCGCGCGGCGACGCGGAGCGCTTTGCCCACGAAGCCGGCGCCGGGTTGAACGGCTATGCGTCG
>Ga0184626_10000148_pt1 | contig 17569 bp, 26 predicted proteins | sample PLM3_60_b1_FD_133142 | JGI IMG/M metagenome (GOLD analysis project Ga0184626, IMG submission 133142) | Groundwater sediment microbial communities from an aquifer in East River, Colorado, USA - PLM3_60_b1 | ecosystem: Environmental > Terrestrial > Soil > Riparian zone | place: USA: East River... | reverse complement strand
GCTCGACAACGAGGATGGCCGGGATGAAGTCCGCTTTGAGCTTGTCGAGGACAGTGCGCCGATGATTGCCGTTCGGCGTCCAATAGATCCCCGGCCGGGGCGAGATCACGACGATCGGATCGACGAAGCGGCCGAGCCGCTTGATCGACTCGGTGAGGCGTTTGACGTGGGTCGGCGAGAGGTCGCGCTGGTACGGGCTCGCCTCGCACCGGGCGCGGGGCAGGAGGCAGAAGATCTGCCAGTGCTGGCCAACGGGCTCCTGGTAGAGCGCCAGGACCCGGCCGCCGTCCCGCTCGACTTGCGAGGCCAGCTCCTGCGCTTGTCGGGATGGTTCTTTGTCAGGCATCGCGTTCCTGCCAGCGTCGGCCGTACGTTAGCACACGCCGGCCCGTCCGCCGCTCACGCGGGCGCGTTGGTCTTGCGGAAGAGGACGGTCCACTCCTGGCCCTGCCGGAGCCGCACGGACCGTGGCCGATAGGCGCGCTCGAATCGAAATCCCCGCGCGAAGAGCCGCCGCACCTCGCGCTCGGAGACGGGAAACGGCGGGCCTGCGGCGCGGCGACGCATGGGGAAGAAGCACGCGAGGAGCCAGCCGCCTGGCTTGAGAATCGTGCCCATGGCCCGGACGTACTCGGCGCGGCGCGTGGGGTCGATGGCACAGAAGCACGTGTACTCCCAGACGCCGTCGAACGCGCGCTCATGGTCGCGGCCGAGCATGAAGATGTCGCGTTCGACGAACGCGGCGGGAACGCCGTCGGCATCCGCCAGCGCGCGCGCCTCGGCGATCGCGGCGGGCGAGAAATCGAAGCCGACTGCCGCGTGGCCGTGTCGAGCGAGATACCGCACGTCGTGGCCGCGCCCGCAGCCCGGCACCGCGATGCGTCCTGGCGCCGGCGGTGTGCGCTCGACGAACTCGACGAGCGCAGGCGCGGGCTGGCGAAGCTCCCACCCGTCACCCCCACGCGCGTAGAGATCGGTCCAGAACTCGGGCGTGCTCACGCCGGCCATGTGACCCCCTCGAAGTGCTCGACGGCGCGCTCGGCACCGGCCGCCCGGAGTTCGGTCTCGCTGTGGGCGGTGCTCACGCCGATGACCCGCATCCCGGCGCTCCGGGCAGCCTGCACGCCGACGACGGCGTCCTCGAACACGAGGCAGCACGCGGGTGGGAGCCCGAGGCCGCGCGCCGCGAGCAGATAGACCTCGGGATCGGGCTTACCCCGGCGCACGTCTTCGGCGGTGACGACCACATCGAATCGATCACGCAGGCCGGTCCGGCCCAGCAGCCGGTCCGCGTCGTCACGCGAGGCCGAGGTCGCGACGGCGCGGGGCACGCCCCGGTCGGCGAGCTCGTCGACGAAGGCGACGACGCCGCGAACCGGCGGCGGTCCCGCCCGCGCGAGCCTCCGATAGTGGTCGTGCTTGCGCGCGGCGAGGCGCCGCGCTTCGGGCCACGGCGTCGCGCGGCCCAGGAGCAACGGCACGGCTTCGACACTCGGCCGGCCGATCGTGAGGCGCCAGTACTCGGGCTGAGCGGGGGAGACGCCGAGCTCGTCGAGGAGCGCGCGCCAGGCCTCGCGGTGATGCGCGCCCGAGTCCAGCAGCACGCCGTCCATGTCGAAGATGACGGCGCGCGTCACCTAGTTGAACATCGGGGGGAGCGGGCGCCGCTCCCCCCGGTCACCTGAGTACCCACTCCCCAGGAGACCTGCCAGGTCAGCCGGTCCCTCGAACCGCCACGAGTCCCCATCCGGGACAACCACGACGCGCTCGATCCTGAAGCGTCGCAGGACTGTGCGCACGGATGGCGCGTCACCGTCGGCCAGGTGACCGATGTAGGCCAGACGGGCCCGGTGAAGTTCGGCCCGGTCGACCTTGAACTCAGGGACGGCCACCAGCTTGCCCTTGAGCCCATCGATGGCGACCTCGCGTTTCTGGATCTCGGCCAGGACCCGCGGAGACTCCTTGCCACCGGCGAGCGCCCCGATCAGACGCTCGACCTCACCTTCGAGCCGAGCCAGTTCCTTGACGGTGTTGTCCCGGACCTCTGCGGGCTGGGCGGTGTCACGCCGGAACTGGGCGGCTCGTTCGGTGATCAAGGCCCAGTGAACCTCCTCGTCGTGGAGCAGCATCTCGTGCAGGCGGAGCCGGACGGCAGTGTCGAGCGAGCGCATCGGGACACCGAGGCCGTTCTTGCAGGACCCCGTGTCGCGGTGATGCCGACAATAGTACTTGAGCCGCCGTCGACGATCGGTGCCCTTGGAGATGAACTGCAAGGGGCCGCCGCACTCGAAGCACCGGCCGATGCCGTTCATCAGGTAGCGGGCGATCAGGCCAGACTCGGGACGACCCAGGAGCTGCCCGTTGTCACGCCGGACGAAGTGGGCCCGGGTCTTATCCCGACGTTTCTGCGCTGCGGCCCACAACTCGGGTGTGATGATCTGGAGCTCCGGGCGCTCGACGATGATCCAGTGCTGCGGGTCGACCGCCACGCGAATCTCAGCCCGTCCACCCTTGGCAGCATTGCGGGTCTTCCCGAACACGATGCGCCCGAGGTAGGCGTCCCGGTTCAGGATCGCCTTCACGCCGCCCTTCGACCAGCCCCTCGTGGTAGGCGCGGGGACAGACTCCTTGATCAGCGTGGTCATGATCCGGCGATTGCCATAGCCAGACGCGGCCAACTCGAAGATGCGAGTGACCGTCTTCGCCTGCTCCCGGTTCACCTGGCGCTCGACGTACGAGCCTGGCTCACCCTTGATGCCCCGGCGCACCCAGTCGTACCCGAACACCTTCGCCCCGGTCGCGTGACCCTTGCGGACCTTCTCGGCGAACTTCAGCCGCACGTTCTTGCTGATCTTGGCCTTGAAGTCCTCGCCTGAGCCGGTCTTGATGGACAGCATCATCTTGTCGGCGAAGGACTCGAGTTTCAGTTCTGTGTCGTCGGCGTAGGTGAACACGCGGACGCCGTGTTCGGTGATGTCTTGAAGCGCCAGCGCCGTCCTGAACTGGTCACGGCCCAGGCGATCGACGTCCCGCATGACCAGCACGTCGAACTCTCGGTGCTTGGCCTGGACAGCGTCCATCAGAGCATTGAAGCCCGCCCTGTCGACGAACTCCCCGCCGCTCACACCGGAGTCGCTGAACTCGCGCACCACGGTCCACCCGTGGGTCTCAGCGTAGGTGCGGGCGGCTTCTAGCTGGCCCTCGACCGACTCCGGGTTGTCATCGCTCTTCCTGCCGTATGTGGCGCACCGCATGTCTGTCCCCCTTCCCCCTGACGAGCTTGAGGTCTCGCCCGGTTACGGTCTCCCGGGGAACCCCGAGGTTCCCCTCCCTGGTGTATATCTCCTCGGGCTCGTGATCCTGTTGGCCCAGTGCGGGACTAGGGTCTGCCTGACCAGGGGATTGGACAACGACGAAGGCTAGGGCGCCCTGGGGGAGCGCGAACACCTGGACCCGGTACTTCTCACAGTCTCGGGCGCCAAGTGCGAACCTCGCCCCTGTAGCTGCGCGATTTACCCGGCGGATGCAGTAGGGAGGCGGCCTGTCTGGCAGGGAGAGAGGCTGTGGCCGGCCCCTACTCCTACTCCGTGATCATGTTCTCCGACCTTCCATGGGCCTGAACCGCTGGTAGGACTTAGGCATTCCCCTCATTCCCATCGCTACCACGTCTCCGCGGGGCCGGTCCACGCATGGTCATCAATCTCCCCGTTCTCTCTCCGTCGTCCACTACCGTCGCTGGCGCAATTCGTCGAGGGTTGGAACACTCTTCTTCTTCCCCGACGACATCTCCACCTTGTTCCCGGCGCCCAACATCTTCAACAGGGAGACCAGCAAGCGACGCAGGCCCGTTCGATGCCCTTCCAACTTGATACCCGGTGGCGGGGCGAGCTTCGGCAGGTGAGGTCGATCCACCCGATCGAGCATCATCTTCGTCCGCGTGGCCTGCTCGATCAACTCCCGCTGCATCGTCGACAAGACCTTCTCCCCGCCGAGGTCCTTGACCAGATTGTCGTGCCACGTCTTCAGGGCGGCGTACTCGAGCGTCCTCGTGTCGAGTTCATCGAGCACCCGGACGGTCGTCTTCGAGAGAGGCTCGGTCACGCTCGCCCGTCCTTGACCACGGGACCACCGAGACCCCACGGCAACGGGGCACGCTGGGCCTTGATCAGGACCACGCCGCCGAACGACATCTTCCCGTCACCGACGACGAGACCGGCTTCCCGTTCGGCGACGCGACGATCACGAATCGGTTTCGGGACCGACGGGCACTCGAACGGCACCCGGGCGTCATCCTCGGGCAGGTTACAGAGCTTGCAGTGCTTGGGCTTCTCGTGCGCCTTCAGCTTCTTCGGTCGAAAGTGACAACGGTGCAGACACGCCGGGTCTTCACACCATGCTCGGTGCTGCTCGTCGGTCATGGCCGTCTTATCCGACATCATTCTTCCTCACGCGTACCTGGGGTCACGGTAGTGCTCGCCGCTCGTCGTCCGGAAGACCCCATCCCCCAGGTACGCGCTACCGTCCTCGGCGGTGAACATGCTCGGCTGGACCGGGGTGAAGCTCTTCGTCTCGACCTCGCAGATGAACCCGGTCTGCTTGGCGCCCAACTCTCGAGCGAGGATGGCCACACCAGCCACGGCACAGGCGGCGTCGTCGTGGGTCCCTCTCGGATGGTCGACCCGGTCTCCCGTCGCACTTCGCACCCGGTCCAGCACTCGGAACTGCCGCAACAGGTCGGGCGAGTCGAGGAGGACCACGCTCTGTGAATTGATCATCCCTTCGACCGCCAGGAAGTTCCGGATGGCGCTGTGATCCGCATCCGTCTCCTCGAACCGGACCTTGTTGTCTTCCCACTCCTGCGCCGCATAACCCTTGCCGTGTCGGTCACCGTGCACACTATTGATGCCGTAGGACGTGACCAGTTCGGCGATCTCCTTCACGACCACGCGCGCCGAGAACGGCGGCACCCACCATCGCACAACGTCCAAGATCACCTTCCCACGCTCGACATGGGCGATGGCGCAGGCGAAGTGGTCACCGCCCTTGGTGCCGGACGCGGAGTCCACGAAGCAGTAGTACTTGATGCCCGCCACGAACGGCCGCATGGTCGTACCCGTCGCCACGCACGCCTCCAGGGCGTTCGGGTCGATGAGCTTGGACAGGTTCGCCCGGAATTTCCCGTGAACCTCACTGATGGCCGCGTCTGGATTCGTCCGTTCGTACTCGGCCAGGGCCAGGGCATCGAGCGTCGGATTCAAGGTGATGCTGTCCGACTGGATGACCAGCACGCGTGGGTCGTCCTTGCCGTAGTAGTCCCGATGCAACTCGAACATGCGACCGTACTCGGCGTAAGGAGAGGACAATAGCCACTCCTTGCCCTTGGTCGTGAACAGCGACGGTTCGGCTGCGGCCATGATCTCCGCGTCGAGTGGATTGCCGTCAGTGGCCCGGTAATGCGCCGGCTCGTCCAGAACGGCCACCACGGCACTCGGACCACGCACCGCGGCCGGCTTGCACGGCAACGCTCTGATCGCTACACCGGACTTCAACGTCATCACGGTCGTCGTGTTGGTGCCGTCCTCGTCGATGGCAGCCTTGAGTGCCGGGCTCTTCTCGTACGGCAAGCGCGTGTAGGCGAACAACGTGGACTTCAGGTCGTCCTCCGACTGGGCGACGAGGATGGCCCGGAGGTTGGGTGCCTCCACCAGCGGGAACAGACTTTCGTAGTTCGTGACGACCGACCCGATCTCTGACTTACCGCACTGCCGGGCCGCGATCACGGCGATGACCGACCATCCGCCCTTCGGAGGATTGTAGGTGGTGCGCGCGGTCAACTTCTTGAAGACCTCGACCTGCTTCGCCGAGAGCTTCTCACCATAAGCAGCCTTGAGGATGACGTGCCATGCGGACCACGTCGGGCCGTCCAACTTCATCGGCCCGAAGATGTCGGGGTCGCGTAGACACTGCATCAACGTCGGGCGTCGGACGGTCGTCTTCTTCTTCATGGCCACAGACTCCCACGAGCCATCGCCCGCTTTGGTACGCGATGGCATGTCGTCAGTTCTTCGATCCGAGCCATGTGATTGCCTCGTCCCACGTTTCGAAATGATAGTCGGCGATGAAGCTGAAGACGGACTCCCGTGATCCGACCACGGCGATCACCCGGCCTATCCCGACCATGAAGCCGTGTTCAAAATGTTTTCCGCCCGTGGGCGACGCGAGGCCATTCGGCGGACCACCATCAAGGAGAAGCATGTCGCTGCGGTGGAGGTCTTCGATGTCCCGCTTGGCGACGAGGCGGCTCTCATGCGGCGATGGGTTCTGAGCGGCCAGGGAGCCTTGCTGGTCGAGCCATGTGGAGACGACGCGGTGCGGCGTGTCGCGGTGGACGCGCAGTCGGATCTCACGCATGGCCTCTTGCCGACGCATCGTCGCCGAGATGTAGAGCCTCACACCGCGTCCTGCGGCGACGACAACAGAATGCCGTGGCGCCCAGCGGAGAAGGTCCGACGTGAACTATTGGGGACGCCGACATAGGTGTCGTGAATCAACGCGTTGTCGTGGTGCCGACTCATCTGGTCCAGAGCCCGTTCGGCCATCGTGCGCTGGTCCATAACGCGCGGGACTATGTGCTCAGGCGCCGGCTTACGCTTACGCCGTTGCCAGGCGAGCCGCAGCGAGGCGGACAGCCGTTCACGCGTGGCGTTCGACATCTTCGCTCGCTTCTTCATTCGACATCGCCCATCGGCCAGCGTCGGGCGAACGAGGCCGGGCTGACATCAGCGTTGTCGAGCATCTCCAAGACGTAACGCGAAACGATCAGTTCTCTCCGGAAGAGGCGAGCCGCCGTGGCACTGAGCGACGACTTGTCTTCCAATCTGCTCTCCAGGTACCGCGACCTATCCCTCAGCACGAGGCAGACCGCCGCGAGTGACGGGTTCATGTGATCATGTCCACAGACAGCAAGAGCGCCGGTCGCCCGACGCCCTTGATGTGAGTACCGGGGAGAACGTCGTCGCGGTACCCCGCCCGGACAGGGAACCTGAGAGCCGGAGAGTGCTCCCCCGCGACGAAAACTTACTGCCGGCGAGCGCGACTCCCAAAGAGGCGCCGACGACGCCAGTCGTGCTCACCGACATGTTCTACAGAATCCTTGGCGCCTTACGCTTCCGGCGCTGATAGAGTGGCACGTTGTCGAGCTTGCCCGCACCAGCACGAGAGGGACGACGAGGAATTTTCTTCCCGTCTACCCGGCCGCTCTCGAACCCGGGCTCACGGTCGAGTTCAGGGTCGCTCTCGTCCTGGCGTGGCCGTGGGGCGCCGGGTAAACCAAGTCGAGCGTCTTCGCCATCATCAGGTTGCTCGTCATCGCCTGGCGGGATGCCCTTGGCTTCCGCCTCGCTCAACTGAGCACGCCGGCGTGCAGCGCCTTGCGGGTCGTACTCGTTCCATGTCTGCGTCATTGGGTCGAGTGGGTACACCGGGCCGATCAGGTCTTTGCGGGAACGCTCCACAAGAGCGCCGCCACAGTTGGGTTCCGGACACGTGCTGTCCTCGCTCTTCTCGATCTCGTACGCACTGGGCACGTGACCACGACTGCACATGATCATCGGAAGCCCTGAGCGGTTCTGCTTGATCGAGATGAGTTGCCCGGTCAACGCCCACGCCTCATCGATCAGGTTCTGCACCTGAGCGATGTCCTTCTTCAGCGAGGCCCGGATGTCCACGTTCTCAAACCTCGTGGCTGTGCGTCTGCTCGCCCGGGCTCTTGCACTGGCGAATGATGTTGTTGAACAGGCCCTCGCTTCGCTTCCTTACGGGCGCCGGGACGTTCTCAGGCGGCATGCCGGGTACGTGCTTGCGAACCGCCCGACCGCCCAGCGTGGTGCCAGGCCGGGGCGCGGTGAACCGGCCCGCGGGGGCGATGCCAGGGTCGATCGGCGACATGACATAGTTCAAGCCCACGCGGGTCATCACGGAGCCGACCTCGTCGCCTTCGATCTCGAGCTTGTACCCGCCCGGCGGAATCGGATGCTCGTCGTGACCATCGGCGGCATTCGGCAGCGTGTCGTCGGGGAACTGCTCCGGCGAATACTGGGTCTCGGGCTCGTCCACGGTCAGCTGATCGTTCGACACGTCCGACGCGAAGCTGCCCAACCGACGAGCCAGAAGCTCTTCCTCGCGGTCCTCGACGGCCGTGGTGACCACCTGCGGACCACTCGGCTTGATGTCGCGGATGTCGAACTCACGCACGGCGGGAGCCATCTTCTTCACCGACGGCTTGTCGATCACATAGCCTCGGCCGAGCGTATCGACAAAAATGATCTTGCCGTGCGGGGTCTCGTCGCCGACCTCGACGGCCTTGGTCACGTCGACGATTTTCCAGCGGTCCAGGACATCGTTCTTGGTGATCATGACGGTTATTCCTTTCCCTGCAACCACGGGTCGGGGGCAGGTTTCGGGTACGGTTCGCTGTTGAAGCTCATATCGGGTTCACGCGGCGGGGCGACGTTGCTCTTGAGCGCTCCAGCCTTGAGGGCACGCCGAGCACCGGCGTCGTCCAGGGCCAGGGCGATGTTCAACGGCTTGGGCGTGAACGTCTTCCCAGTCGTCAGGAGCTGACGGGCCGACTCGACGTTGGCGGCGTACTGCACCGATGCGGCCCACGTGATCGCCCTCACGGCTTGCAGGGCAGCTTGCCGGAGTACGACGTCACCGGCGGCGAGGCGCACTTCCACGCGGAGACCGTCGTCGTCCTCGATGGTCACGCGAGGGCCGTGGGTCAACATCTCCGCCACCACCTTGTCCGCCACCACCTTGTGCGCCTCGGCGAGCTTCGTGTTGCGCTGGCGCTCGGCTTCACGCTGGAGCTTGATGGCGACGTCACGTTCACGCTGGGCCTTGGCGGCACGCTCTTCGCGCCGGATCTCGGCACGGGCTTGCTTGAGTGCGATGGTCATCGAAGGGCCTCCCTGAGTTCTCGCATCGCCTGCGAGGGCGTGTCTGATTTCAACGGCAAGAGATCACCGAGATCGAACTTCATCGGGCGTCTACGGCTGGCCGGCTTGAGGTGACCGTAGCGGATGAGGCGCGCGATCTCTTCGGTGGTCACGCCCAGGAGCAGAGCGGCGCCCTGGCGGTGAACGTATCGTCCGATCTTCATGGTAACCAACGCCTCCTGCGTTTCCCCTGGCGTTGGTCCGCGCGGGACTCCTAGTTCGGGGATGCTGTACGGTCTGCTATACCGTACTCAACATAAGGGTCACATCATTCGCGCGCACTATCAACGACACCGATCTCCGGGCAGAAAAAAGAGCCGACGCCCTGTACTAGCGACGCCGGCTTGTCTTGTTACCGGTGATGACGAGAGCGTGCCGTCATGTTCGAGGGTCGGGTCCTACATCACGCGCCCCGGTGCCCTTGGCCGGGGCGCTGGTGCGCGTCGTGGCGTTCAGCTAGACTCCCGGCAAACGCATTACCGGGAGTGGAAGATGTCCCAAGCCGAGCTGTACCCATTCGTCATTGAGGGCGCGCGTGCCATGGTATTCGTGGACGGCGAAAACCTTGCGATTCGCTACGGCAGCGCCCGGAAGGAACTCGGCGGTTCCGAGAGGTCTGGAGTAGTACACATTCCGAATGTTGCTGTTTGGTCTAGTGCTCTGAGTCCCCGGTCTAACACCTTGTCGGGTACACGAATCATGAGAAAGCACTACTACACGTCCGTGCAAGGCGGTACCGAGGCGGTTCAGGAGGTTTCGGATTGGCTGAAACAGCAGGATTTCGAGTCGCCGCGAGTATTCCAAAAGAACAAAACCAAAGGGTCCAAGCGAGTTGATATTTCTCTCACGACGGACATGCTGATCCATGCCTCGCGCAGGCACTACGACATTGCGGTTCTCGTCGCTGGCGATGAGGATTACGTCCCCCTCGTCAGCGCAGTGAAAGCTGAAGGCGCTCGTGTTCACATCTGGTTCCTTCAAGATGGTCTAAGCCCGCAGCTTCGGTATGAGGCAGATTATTTCGTTGACCTGAATGCGTTTCTGCTGTGAAGCGGCGCGCACGAGCGCATCAGCGTGAAGTGGGCAGGCCGCGCCGAGGAGGGCACCCCCATGATGCTACTCGCACGAAGGGTCTCACTGCTCGTCGCGTTCTACGTGTTCACCTCGGCTGCGACGGCCCACGCCGAGTGCGCATGGGTGCTGTGGGAGGAGAACACGATTTCTCGCCCAAGACAGGCAGCGTGGATCAAGTGGACGCTTCATGCCGCTCGGCAGACGAGGGCCGACTGCGAGGCGGTCCTCGATGTGGCATGGAAGGGCGCTGTCAAGCTCGTGGAGATGCAGCCCCGCGTGACGGTCCACTGGTCAGCGCCCGGCTGGTTCGCGGCAGCCTTCAAGAACGAGGACGGGACGTTCGCCGGGTCGGAGGAACACCGCTTCCGCTGCTTCCCCGACACCGTGGACCCAAGAAAATGAACAAGCGCCGAAAGAAGAAAGCCGCCGTTAAGCGGGGGGCGGAGGCCGCTGAAGCGGTGAAGGTGTTAGGTGGCCTGCCTCGGTGCCCGAAGCGACTCCCGCGCCTGACCTGGCGGGAGCGCTCCTTGACAGACACCGTGGACCCGCGCGGGGTCCACGGTTCTACCGCAGTTTGAAGGCGGTGAGTTCTCGGACGCGCAATCCTGACTCCAGATTCTCCCGAAGCAACACGACGTGCTTGAGTTCCAGCGAGTACCACGCTTCATACCGAATGGCGCCGTTCCTCTTATTTCGATAGACGACCTTGAGCGTCTTAAACGTACCAGCGGGGACTGTGACGGTCTCTTCAGCTTCGACCGTCACAGTGTCTACGCGCTCGGTCACCTGCCGAGCCACTGGTCTCTCCTCCAGAGTGGTTTGTTCCCACGTCCTCCCAACATGCATTGGCCACACGAAGTGAAGGCGGGATGGCGTATTCTTCATAACGATCGCGCCGTCCACGGTCTCCCGGGTCGAGGCGAAATCAGATTTTCGATAAAAGATCTCCCGCGGGCCGGTCTTGATGACATAGTGCTGGACGCCGTCGATCGCTTCCTCACGATCCACGGACCAGACGTAGGTACCTTTGCCCGTTGCGCTCTCCCACCGAAACGCCCACTCATCTCCAGGCTTCCAGAGAGGCGCTTGGACTTGAGCCGAAATGGAAGCAGCGACTTGTGTGGCGGGCGCTATCCGTCGCTGGCTCGCCTTCGCTAACTCTTCGCGCATGCATCCCGTAAGCGCGCTAAACCCAAACGAACCCTCACGTGAGCTGAACCAGTAGCGGCCGTTAGAGTCAACCCGGTCAATCGTGATGTTCGTCGGGACCTGCCCCCTACAGGCTTCGTAAGCAGCCCACGTCCGGTCCTGTTGTGGAGTGTTCTGGACGGCGGCACAGCCAGCGAGAAGCACGGCAGCAAAGACCGGAACAACAACCAATACCTTACGACTCATGATGTTTCCCCTTTCGCTCAATGGCGCGTCCAATCGCGAACGCATGTTCTTCAGAGGCACGGCGCAAGCAGGCGTTGAACTTCGTCTCGCCCAGGCTGCCGCCGACCCACGTATACCAGATGGTGCCGTTTGGCTCGACCCAGTCAACCCTGATGCGCCCGATGCCGTCGCACTTCTTGGCGCGTTCCCACGCTAGATCCTGGGCAAGCGTGTTGCTCGTGGATGCGCAGGCAGCAACAAGCAACGGCAAGAGGAGAGCCACCCATGCTGAATGACCGGGCCCCGTGAGGCGATACATAAATTGGGCTCCTCTCCATACGCCTAGCGAACGAATCCAGAGAATTTAACTGTGAACTATAGAATACGGAACTGTCGCCCTCTGTCCCAACACGTTACGCTGCGCCGGACGGCATTCTAGGGCTAGCGGTAAGTACGCGGAGAGCTACTAGCCGACGCGCTCGTACCCGCCCCGCACGTACACGTCATCCAGACCTGATCACCGCCATCTAGCTCGCCGCATCGGCGGTGTTCGTAGTCATCGTGCCTCGGAAGTCTACCGTGCCAGCGCCTCGGCCGGGCTGCGCTGTAGCCGTTGCTGGATGAAGTCCGCGACCGCGGTCTCGGGCCAGAGCGTCCGTTCGGCCGCCCGAATCTCTTCGGTGGCCCGGTGGATGGCGGCCGTGGTGAGCGCGAGGAGCTTCGGTAAGGGTTCGGGACGGGTCTCGAACCGAATCGCCCCCTCGTACACCACCAAGGCTTCCGGGGAGCAAGATCCCAGGAAGTCTATCTCCCAGCGAGCGGCGAGCGGATCGTTGACGAGGACGTCTCGACGTTGTTCAAGTTGTCGGACGATGCCGCGGCGGTACAGGGCGGCAAACCGTGCGGGCGGTATGCGGTAGTCCGATTCACGCGGCAACACGGGACTTCATCCGGTTGTACTTCTGGTCGGGCAAGCCACGCAGCCGGCGTTGGCGGAACCATGTGGACTTCGAGAACCACGTCCCGAACAACTTGACCATGATGTCGCCGGCCGGAGACGGGTCAAGATCGAGGACAAGGTCAGCGAGCTCCCGCTGATTCGGTGGTCGCCCACGGTTCCCAGTCCGGACGACGCGGACCCGACCTTCCCGGACGACACGCCGAAGGGCCCGAGGACGAAGCGTCGGCAACGGTGTGGACGGGTACTCGGGCCAGTCACCGAGTTGCTCGATCACGTAGTCACTGAAGATACCCTTCACGGCGTACCGGATGCCAGCGACCAGGCGAAGCGGCTCGACCTGACCGGGCACCGTCCAGTCCGGGTCCTTGATGCCGTTGACCCGCAACCAGTCGATCCGGATCTGCCGAGCGAAGACGACGACCGGGTCTTCGTCGACCATGCGGCACCCTTCGAGGAACTTGCGGGAGAACACGCTCGGCAAGGCGATCAAGGTGTCGTAGTGGAGGCCGGCGAGAACGTGAGGTTCGAGACTGGCGAGCACGGGTACCTGTTGCCCCACACGTCGGTGAACGAGACGAACCCAAGCCAGAAGCCGTTGACGAAGTGATGCCGGATGTCGCTTGGGATCGTCCAGGACACCTCGCAACGCCTTGGTCGGTGGGAACACGGTCTTGAGCCACTCGATCATAGTGACCGCCGCGTTCGCCTGATTCACGTAGGGCCCTTGAACCTTGAGCCCCAAGAGGAGGGCCAAGATGGCCGTACGGACCGCCTCGGGGAGAGGCTCGCCTGAGGATGCCAAAATTCCCCTCTTGGCGAGCCAAGGTCTCGGCTCGGATTCGGTGGTCGTAGCGGTCACCGGCTGGGGCTTCCGTGCGCGGAGAGGGCGACGGTCGGGTGCTATGACACCCTCGGGCTCGGGCTCGGGCTCGGGTCGAGTCCACGCCGGCGTCAGTAGAGTGTTCGGGTCGAACTGCGTGGCGGGCATTCCCGCCCTCCTCTTCTCGATCAAGCTTTGCGCCGCACCCAACTCCCTTGGAGGCTGCGGCTAGGGACGACCACGACGCTCTTCACAACGCCGTGGCCGCCCGTTCACCAAGCTTGAAGAAGGAGGTCGAGAACGGAACGCACCTACGACCCATGTATAGAACGGCTGCGGGACGGTTTCAAATGATCACAGAAGTACGCGGATTCTAGATCCGCGGCGGGGGTCGTGTGTTACGCGAACGCGGCGGTCATGTACTCGGGCTCGCCCTCGACCGCCTGCCGTCGTCGATCCAGCCGCATGCCATGACTGGACTCAAGGTGGGTCTCGAGCGCCGCCAGGGCGTCAGCCTTCGTTGGACCACTCTTGCAGGCCCACGCTCCCTGACGTCGGCAGACGCTGCAGTAGGCGACAATGCTCTTCTTCGTCACCTTGAAATCGATCTCGCGCGGGTCGACAAGACCAGCATCGACCTTGGCTCGGAGATCGGCTCGTTGGCGTTCGCTAAGCATGATGCTCGATTATCACACGACGAATGATCAAAGATCGGGCGCACGGCCGACGAAAACCGAGCTCGCGGACGATCGGAAGAATCTTCTTGTCGACGACTCCGCGGTCTACGAAGGAAAACAACCGCTTGGTCGCGCCTGCCGCGAGCGCGGCCCGTTCGCGGAACTCTGCGCCGCCCGTCCCCGCCAGGTAGATTGTGGGCCGTCCCTTCACACGCATAGAATCACCCTGCGGCTTGGCCCGGACGGCGTGGATTCCACGGCCGTATCTCGCGGTTCCGTTCGTACTCGAGAAAGTAGCGAATGTTCAGCGCGTCCCGCTGCACGTAGTCGATGTTCATCACCGGCTGCGCGCAGCAGGTTGGACGGACGGCGCTCTCAAACTTGCTCCGCCCATCCTCCGACACCGGTTTGTTGCAGGTCAGGCAGTAGCATTCCGCCAGCATGCGCGGCGTCATCCCCGGGAACCACAGAATCCGTTTGTTCATAGGGAGCGTGGGGTCACCATCGATCCCCGCGTACGTCTGCGTCAGGAGAAACTCGTCCACCGCCTTGCGATCGCTTGGCGAGAGTGACGTGTAGTAATGCCAGGGTTTATTCTTGACACGACTCTTCTCGGAGAAGGTGATCTTCCGTCCCATGAGATTGCCCGTCAGGAACGCCGCACCGAACCGCCCGGTGGCGATCCACGATGTACTGTCCACACTAGCGAAGGGGAACCGATCCATGATCTCGACGCTCGTCGCGCCGAACCCGTGCAAGCGATGCGTCGGCCAGCCTTCGTCGTCTACCAGCAGAGGCATGATCGAGTCCAGCCAGGCGGCCTTGTCCTCCAACTTCTTTTTGGCAAAGCCGCCGAGGGCGAAGTACTCGCACTCGTTCTTGAGCCTCTCGAGAACCCAGATCGGCTCTCCAAAATGGAACGTATGAATCGGCTCGATGCCGACCGGCTTGAGCAGCCGCTTAAGTTCGACCCAGTTCTCCCAGCCCTGGTCTGCTGCTCGGGCGATGTGCTTCGGGTCAAGAGTTCTGGGGATCACGTCCAGGCTCGCCACCACATCCCACATGCCGTGGTCGTCCAGGATGTAATTCGCATAATCCTCAAGGATGATCGGTGTGCCCTGTGAATGAGCCGAGAAAGCGCCGCTGTCGAGCATCAGTTCGAGTTTCATTCCTGCGGCCCTCCTTTCTCGGCATCCGGCGACCAGCGCCGATACTTCGCCTCCGACTCCTCATTGGGTGTCCATCCGGCGCGCTGCGCCTGCAGAGCGTCTTCTAGAACCTGCCGAGCCTCTTTGCCGATGACCCGGCCTTCGCGAACGTAACCCTTCGCTCGCATATAGCTGGGAGCTGAGGAGGACCCGACATAGGGGGCCTGGAGCCACCGGCGACCGACGTCAGTGAGTTCGGGCCACTGCTTGCACGCGGTTTCGTTCTCGTCGGCGATCCGCCGCAGAATCTCGTCCACGACGCCCTCGTGCCCCTTGGGCGCTTGCCACAGTTCCTTCTCGACCATCTCCCGAAGGCGCTCCTCGGCCTCGCCGGGAGTCCACGCCGGGCTTCGGTGAGTCGACTTCATTAGTTTTCGGAGCGCGGGGATGATCTTCGGCCGCGGCGTATTCGGCCAAATGTACCGTTTACCCGTGACATGGGCCCGCAGCTGACCGGGCAACAATTGGCTCAGGTTGTACAGATCCATCCACGACGAGCCGGACAAAACAGGCGCATACGCCGGATTTGAGAGAATCGGGTTCTTGGCGATCTTCATGAGACGACGGGCGGTGGACTCGTCAAAGGGCAACGGGCACGCTACCGCGTCGGGATGCCCCTTGAACATCCGAAGCCATCCGGCGTTAGGGTCACTCTTCTTGTTGCCGTGGGAGATGTGGGTCTTGACCTTGATCAGGCGACGGCCGGTCTCAATAATTGACTCTACGGACTTCCGCCAGCTCTCGCTGATCCACGCCGCCCATTCCGCGGGACCACCAGGAAGGTCAGTCGCTCGAATCTCGCTCTTCACACATAGTTATATCCATCGAATGCTGTGATCCGATTCGCTTCGACCACAAAAGGACAACACACATCGAGATTTCCCTGATGCGTCGCGGGGTTGCGACCGTCAAGAAAAATTGCACAACACATCCCTTGGCGCAAAGAGCCGTTTTACAGGGCGCGGCGAGGAGGTGGGTCTGGTCCCCGGTAGGGGTCCGGGCAGTTCGTGCGCACCTGGGCCCGGTTTACCCGGTACTACCCAGTGAAATCGCCCCTGGTCGCGCCCTGGCCGGCCTACCGGGCGACCACGACACCCGAGGACCATGCCCGGTGGCTGATATACCCCTTCATGGACACGCTCATCTATCTCGGCTACGATCGCACGTCGAGCCCCCGCGGCTGGAACCCTGAGCGTCGATTCATCTCAATCGAAGAGGCGGCGACCCATGACCGAGCCAGGCTCGTTGTCCGCATGGCCGAGGAAGACGGCATCACGCTGATCGGCGTGCTCTTTCACGAAGCCAAGAAGCGAAATGACGAACAACGCGTCTATGACCTGCGCGCTGAAATGATCGTGCGAGGCGCCAACGCCATCTTCGTGGCGTGGCTCGACCGCCTGGCGCCGACCGGTTGGGGTACGACTTGGCCGGAGGGACATCCATTGCTGCGAGGCGTACCAGTCAGGACCTCTCGTCCCCGATCGGGAGTCGCGTGCAGCCCAGGACGCTCGATGGCTAGAGTTCCTCGACCCGGCCCTCGAACCGGATGGTCAGATCAGGGTGGGTACGATGGTGACTCCGGGGCTCCCCCCGAATCCCCCCACCGGTATCACTTGGCGTCGAGCAGGTGATCGTGGCGCGGGCCAAAGCCCGCGCTCGGAAGGAGGAGCGAGCGCCGCTCTCCGCGATTCCCCCGCCAATCGTAGCGCGGGTGCTGCCCGCGCTGGGATGGCGGCGATCTCGATGCATCCTCTACCGGAGACGGTAGAGAGGCGCCAGGGCGCGGAACGTCTCGAGGGCCGCGGAGCGGTACTGCGCCTCCGTCCAGCGTGCGGCTTCGTCGGCCGGCACGACGCGCCCGACGACGAACTGGCCGTCGCGGGTCCGGATCAGCTCGTCGGCCAGCTCGCCGAGCCCTTCCGGCGTGAGGTCGGCGAGGGGAGCCGCGGGCTCGTCGTCGTGCTCGTTCTTGAACCACGCGAGGTGCTTGGCCCTTCGCAGGACCGGTCCGACCTTTGGCGCGTTCTTCTTCCACGCCGAGGCCCAGCGCCGCTTGTCGGCGTGCTCGGGGCCGATCTCGAAGAGAAAGCGTACACCGCTCCGCGAGACGGCGATCTTGAAGTGGCCGTGCTTCTTGTAGCCGCGCGCGTCGGGCCCGAAGGCGACCCACGTGTCGTCGGGCGGATTCACCGTCCGTCGGGCGTGCCTGGCGACGTGGGCGAAGACCGCGCCGCCGACCGAGCGGCTGACTGACGGCGCCAGGCTGCCGCCGAACGCGTCCAGCTTCGGCCGGACACGGGCGCGAATCTCGCTCATGCGGGGTTTGAACCCGCTCACGTCGAAGATCTTGAAGTCGCTGGTGACGAACGCTGAGGACGCCATCGGTGTTCTCCTCGGGCTCAGAGGTCGACGGATCCGTCGAGAGTGGAGTCGGTCGGGTTCATCGCGACGCCGAT
>Ga0184626_10000147_pt1 | contig 17619 bp, 13 predicted proteins | sample PLM3_60_b1_FD_133142 | JGI IMG/M metagenome (GOLD analysis project Ga0184626, IMG submission 133142) | Groundwater sediment microbial communities from an aquifer in East River, Colorado, USA - PLM3_60_b1 | ecosystem: Environmental > Terrestrial > Soil > Riparian zone | place: USA: East River... | reverse complement strand
TTTGATTTTTGATTTTTGGCTTTTGGTCTCGATTTTCAATATGGCTGAAGCGGGATTTTGTTATCGGCATCTGTCGAGACTTGCGAAGCGCACGTGTTTCGCATGTTCCCGGCCAATTTGTCCCGGATGCCAGATAAAAATGGATCACCATCTGTTTTGCGGAGAAACGTGTCATAGGGACTATCTACGTGAACGCTCTTCCGCAACCGCCAGACCATACGCCCGCTACGCCTTATACGCCACTGCCCTGGCTCTGGTGGGCGGCCTGGTTTATTTTGCCCTGCTCGCCGACGCCTTCTATAGTGCTGGAGATGAAAAAAGTGCAGCAACACTCACTCAAATGGCGCCTTCATTACCGGTCCAAGTTGAACCATCCAAACAGGAGACCATCACGATTTCAAGACCGCTGAATGGAATGAAAAGCGCTTCGCAAACAATTGCAGTCGAGGGAAAAGCTCCGAAAAACGCGGTGGTAGCGATGTATCTCAATGGAACGCTTGTTGAAAGCACCGTCGCGAGAGATTCCAGTTTTCATTTTGCCCGGGTACTGCTGACAAAACATGCAAACGTACTGCAAGCCCGGTTTTATACGGATGCGGGGTCCTCCAATTCCTCCCCAGCCATCATGGTATTCTTCCAGGACTCCATCGCCTCTGATGCCGCCGATTGGAAATTCTTTCAAAATTCCTCAGACAATATTTCGCGGGGCAATTTGACCCGTAAAGAACTGGTGTTGACGTTTGACGGCGGCTCCGAAGCCAATTCCTGTGAAAGCATCCTGGCTACCCTCAAGCGGTATCATATCCGTAGTACTATATTCATAACAGGCGAGTTCATTCAAAAATTTCCAGAGCTTACCCGACGGATCGCCGGCGAACACGAAGTCGGAAACCACACGTTCAGTCACACACATCTGACCACCTATGCGCAGGATGCGCGGCAGAAGACCGCGCCCGAAACAGGCCGTGAAAACATCCAGGACCAACTGCGCAAGACCGAAGAGATTTTTACTCAAATCACCGGAACCCGAATGACTCCCCTCTGGCGGGCGCCCTACGGAGAACACAATCTGGAAATTCGCCGGTGGGCGTCCGAAATCGGCTACACGCACGTGGCCTGGACCGCCAATCCAAAGAATCGCCAGAACATGGATAGCCTGGATTGGGTGCCCAATGCAACTACGCCCGGTTATTTCCCGGCCATGTTGATCAAAGAGCGACTTCTCAGTTTCGGTCAGAACGAACCGGAGCAGGCCAACGGAGCTATCCTGTTAATGCATCTGGGCAGCCAACGCGAACCCGGGGATCGCCTGGATAAATGGTTGCCGGAGGTGATCGAGACCTTCCGGCAAAGAGGTTACGAATTTATTACCGCCGGCGAATTACTCGATCACCTGGATCTCCTGCCCGGCGTGCGAGTTGCAAAATGATAGGAACTACCAACCCGGCGCCTTTGACGCTACGGCAGGATCAGCGATTCTACTGTGCCTGGCCTTGGGAAACAGTAGTTCTGATGTCCGATGGCACTATTGTTTGTGGTTGCGCAGATCCTTTCAAAAAGCGCCCTGCGGGAAATGCAGCCGTCTTGACTCTGCGTGAAATCTGGAATGGTCCAGTATTCGGTGCAATCCGTAACGGTCTGCAAAAGAACGATCCAGTCCTCTGCTCTCATTGCAATTTGATGCAGGTTGTCGATGCCGGCGTGCGAGTTCCACAGGAAACCGTTCTGACACACATGCCGCGGCGTCTCTTTGTGGAACCATGTGTCTCCTGCAATCTTTCTTGCCTGGAAGCCTGCTGCAATCACGAAAATGGGATCCACTTTACAAGAAATGCGCGGTTACTTGCCTGGGAAACCTACACAAAGGTGATTGATGAGCTTGGCCCGGAATTGCACCGGATCGATTTTTTCAACTACGGAGAAAGCTTCATCCATCCAAGAGCGATCGACATGATCGCCTATGCAAAGTCCCGGTATCCCCAGATCTATCTGTTTACAAGCACGAATGGTCTTCTGCTGAATACGGAGGACAAACTCAAGGGTCTGGTCGCATCGGGAATCGACGAGATCACATTCTCGGTCGATGGAGCGACGCAGGATACATACGTTCGCTATCGCAGAGGCGGCGATTTCAACAAGGTAATCCGGATCATGAAGCGTCTGGCTGAGATCAAACAGGAGATGGCAAGCGAAACTCCATTTATCAATTGGCGGTATATTTTATTTCGCTGGAACGACAGCGACGAAGAGATGAATCTCGCCCGGCGGCTGGCAACGGAAATAAGCGTGGATAAACTGTGCTGGGAAATTACGGATCATCCGGAAAATTCCGCCTCCGAACGTTTTGTTCCTGGAAGACCAGAACACGAACAAATCAGACATGAAATCTGGAGCGCATTGGGCAACGCAATGCCGCAAAAAACACTCCGTGCCGCAATTCAACCCAAGGGTCTGTTCTGGAAAGCTCGGGCGGGTGAGCTTTTCCATGGAAGTGCTGAAGTACAAAATGTGGGGGGCGCTGTCTGGAAAAACATCTCGATGAAAAATCGCCGTCATGTTACACTAGGAGTGCAGTTACTCGATGAACAACGGCGTCTGCTAAATCGCGAATTCGCCCGTGTGCTTCTTCCACGGCCGTTGTCGGCGGGAGAAAAAACGGCGCTCCATTTTCAAGCAAGAGCTCCGGAAGCAGCTGGTCACTACTGGCTCAAACTCGATATGGTCTGCGAAGGGATCGAATGGTTTGAAAGCTGCGGAAGTCCGCCGGCTTTCAAACGATTACAGATTCACTGACCTCTTCCATCATTTGCGTCTATCGCGTCGTCGCGTCTATCGTGTCGTCGCGAAAAAGGAGGTAATGCGATGGAAGAATATCTGCTCTGTGAATCCCGGGAAAAATATCCGCAACGTCAAAGAGTGCTGGAGCGTCTGCTCCACTGCATCTGGTCTGAACAACTTTTCCGCAAGACGCTGGAAATAGACGGAAAGACGCTGAAGATTTCGTCTCCAGGATGGTGGAACCTGGAGGCAGGTCCTGATTTTCGGAATGCCGAGTTGTTTCTTGACGGAGAGCGCATCTGCGGAGATGTAGAGATTCATCTTTTCAGCGGAGATTGGTATCGACACCGCCACCATGAAGACCCAAGGTACGATCATGTTGCTATCCATGTAGTACTACACGGAGATGGACGCCCTTGCGTCAAAAGCAACGGGGAGCTGGTCCCGGAGTTGGAGATGAAGGACCACCTGATTGAGGAGCTGCAACTGTTACAGAAACGCGTTCCGATACACCAGTTTCCTTTTGGAATTGATAACAACGTCAGGCTTTGCAGAAGGTTTCTGGAGGAACAGGATGAGGATGCGGTCGCAAAGATTCTGGATTCCGCCGGGGACGTTCGGATGCGTCGCAAAAAAGACAGGTTTTTGCTGGAAATCAGGAATTCCGGATTTCAGCAAGCATTCTTTGAAGGACTGATGGAGGGGATGGGATACAAGCAATCCAGGTACGCGTTTAGAGAACTGGCCAGACGCGTGCCGATATCGGAACTGGCCCAACAGGATCTGCGAGGTCGTCGAGGCATCGATTCGATGGCGGCGATTCTTTTAGGAACCGCCGGGCTTCTTTGCGATCTGGCACAGCTTCGCCTGGAGTGTCCCGATCCCGAAACCCGGAACTATGTAGAAGAATTGTTTCAATTCTGGGGTCGCGTAAAAGAGCGATTTGCGCAGCGCGAGTTAACCGGATTCTGCTGGTATCCGTCCAGCACCCGACCCGCTAATTTTCCGGCGCGTCGATTAACGGCCGTTGCAGCCTTCTTCCACTATCATGGAGCGCAGATTCTACCTTTGCTGCTCCAACCCCTGGGCGAAATCTCCGAATCGCGGGATCGATGGACCCCGAAGGCTCTGCGCACGGCCTTACTGAAGTGGCAAGAACTGTTTGCCAGACCGCTGCACATCTACTGGTCGTATCATTTTCAGTTTGAAAGACACAGGTTCATGACGCCCAAACGCCTGATCGGCCGGGAGCGCGGCAGGATTATTACTATTAATGTAGTACTACCAGCATTGCTGGCCCATGCGGAGTTGCATGGCGATCGCGGGCTGGAAGAATTACTGCATGTTCTCTATCGGACCCACCCCCGGCTTTGCGAGAATAGCATTACACGATTGATGGAACACCGTTTGTTTGGTGACAGAAAACGCGCTAGAAAATGGATTGGAACTGCTCATCGCCAGCAGGCCCTCCATCACTTCTTCTATGATTTCTGCGACAACAGCGAAACGTCTTGCAGCCGGTGCGAGTTGGGAGGCAAAGCGAAGTAATATTGAATCGGATCGAGTTCCTCGAAGTTTGCGCAGGTAGAAAAAAGATGAAGGGCGGGCACAAAGGCCCGCCCAGAAAAATCGTCTATTTTCTGCGATTGTAGGTGATTTCCATCATCTTCATTTCTTTGCCGTCCATGCCCGGACCATACATCTCAAAATGATACTGGTCGTCGGTCATCTTGTGCATGACGCTTCTATAGCTCTGTTCGGTACCGGTCATCGGATCGGTGGCTTTTCCACTCCAGTTGATGGTCTTGCCGCCGTCGTCGCTGGTTCCCCAGCTTAACATGATGCCGGTTCCCATATTGTCTACCCAGCTGCCAACGTATTTCTTCCTGGCATTGTCATACCCGAAGGTGCCAATTCCATGAAACGGCATTCCCATGAAATTACCTTCAGCATTTTCCTGGATGTAGCGGCCATCCATGATCGACGTAAATGTGGAAGTGCCTTTTGTTTCCGGTGTAGCTGGTTCGGAATAACTTTTAACAACGGTATCCCAGGCGCCAACCATTCCCGCCATCGTCTTGTGGACATCACCGGGGGTGGCATAGGCCTGCCACTTTTTCATCATCTCTTCTTGCATCGCCTTGTCTGTTGCCGCCGGGTCCGCGGCAAAGAGCATGGAGATCGGTAAACACAAAACAAGCGCAGCAACAGCTGCAATCATCTTTACTTTCAAGATTCACTCCTCCTGATTATGGTAAGTTTTTTAGCAGACCGAAAATCTTATGACAAAACGAGGCATAAACGCAACTACCCCTTTTTTGGACGGGCGTCCCTGCCTGCCGAATTTAGAGTGACAAATTAAGAATGTACCTACCAGTTGTCCCGGTTTTTGACTTCAAAGAGAGTCACCTGTCCTGATACCTGAATCAAAGTGGTGTAGTGATCGAGGAAATCCTGCACGATACCAATTTCCACCTCTGAGAACTTTGCAAAGCCGTCAGGGCCATAGCGTCTAACAAATTGCCGGGGACTAAAAACGATAAATCGAATCCCCTTTTGTTTGCAATAGGAATTGATTTGATCGGGACTGTTTACCTTCTGCAGATCAGTGAGCACCGTGTCCCGATTGTAGGTAGATGAAACAGTTAGTGGAACCCTGAAGTACGCAGTTCTTGTTTCTCCTAACATCCAGACCTTTCCAGAATGCTGACCGCCCTGAAGACGCTCGGCAAACCGGTAATAATCCAGCCGTCTGGAAAGATACGCCTGTGCTGACTCGCCTGGCAGGATCCAATGACTTGCAGGGTTTGCGGACAATAGCGCCAAAATGCTTATCAGCGCGCATACGCCCCAAGCCCCCGCGAGATAGGCGGGCCACCGGATCGCAAAATGGCGAAACCCGAAATAAGCAGTAAGGAAAACAAGAAACAGAGGCGGCAAGAACTGAGAAAAATCGCGAAACGTAAAGACCCATGCCATATAACAAACAAGGAGATAAATCAGAATCTGATTCACCGAACGCATTTTTCTGGAAAAAAAATAGAGAATCAACGAAAGCAGAACCACAGCTCCCGTGCCCCCTGCATATCCATACCGGGCCGGCTGAAACAAGAGAAAGAATGGGGTCAAAAGAACAGGGGCAAATCCATGTGTACGGGCCCCGAACAAGTCGTGTTCCAGCGTCTGCGACTGTTCTGGACTCCAGCCGCGGTCCGATAGAATTCCATCCAGCGCAGGATACAGCGGATCTCCCAAGGTCAGCGCATTCTGAGCTAGAAACGGTGTCCAGAAGATAAGAATCAGCAAAGCTAAACTTCCGATCTGTTTCCAATTCTCCCGGGAAATTCTCCAACTGCAAAGCGAGAACCACAACACAGGCAGAATAGCTACATACAGGACCGCCGAGTACTTGGTCCACAATGCAAAGGCAAACAGCAACGCAGCCGTGACTCGATTCCGGGAAGAAAGCGCAGGAAACTCCTTTACGACTGTCGCGATTCCCGCGCAGAAGAAAAGCGACGCGAGAAGATCTGCCGGGCCGAGATGCATCGAAAGCCACGCCGCAGGAAGCATCAAAAGCGGAACCACCATCAATTCTGTTTTGGACATGTACAGTAAATCCACCTGCTGTTCGTGATCTCTTCCATTTCCACCGCCAATTACCGGCTCAGTAATCAACCAGCGAAGCAAACCGACCAGCACGGAAACAATCTGAAAGAGAAGAACCAAACAGAACAACCGTACGCCGGAGTCGCTTTTCATCCCTGTAAAAAGCAGCGTCAACACCTGGCCAAACGGCGGCAATGCAGAATACAGCGAATCGGGAAACACGGTCCATTTTCCAACCAGCAGATATTGATGGGAGAGCCCAAGAGAATATTCAAGTGCCGCAGAATGAGTCTCCGGAGTCAGCGCCTGCCAGATTCCAAAAAGTACAAACGGGGTGGCCCAAAAATAAGAACGGCCAATCCGGTAGTTCAATACCGGAATCTCAAAGAAACCGAGAATTGCGAGTGACCCCCAGATGCAGTAGAAAACCATCGGCGAGATTGCAAACTGGGCCACAAGAAAAGAAACGGCAAGAACACTTCCGACTCCGAGAGGAAAAAAGAGTGTCTGATCCGCCGTCTTAAAGAACAGAAAAGAAAGCCTCTTTCCCGCTCCGTAGCTGCCAAGGAACAAGATCAACGCCAGACCGATCCCGAGACAATACTCCCAGCGACTTTCAAAGAGAAGGGCAAAAACAAGACAGGCTGATGGAATTACAAAGAGAGGAAGCCCTCTTTTCCGCGCTTCAAACGAAATGATCACCCTTACAATATCAAATATCAAATATCAAAAATCAAATCTCGCGAAGCCTGGAGCGGCAGGCCTCCGTGCCTGCCGAAAGTCAATGCAAACGATTCGGCGGGCACGGAGGCCCGCCCCTCCCAGACTGGAGCATTAGTGGTTTTTTTGTTTATTATGTTATGTTTATTTGATATTTGATTTTTGAGATTCTACGACCATGGTTACTCGCATACCCATCATCACTTTATTGACGGATTTCGGGACCGAGGATCACTTTGTTGCGAGCATGAAAGCGGTGATGTATACCGTCAACCCGCAAATCAATATCGTAGACATTTCTCATGACGTGGCCGCTCATGATGTGCTCGAAGCAGGATTTCTTTTACGCTGTTGCTACGCCTATTTTCCAAGTCGGACAATCCATGTCGTTGTTGTGGATCCGACTGTCGGTTCCACCCGCAAGGCGATCCTGGTGGCCACAGACAACTACTACTTTCTGGCACCCGACAACGGTGTTCTCTCATTTATCTATGAAGTCGAAACAGTTTCCAGCGTTGTAGAAATCACGGCCGAACATTATATTTTGCAGAATGTGAGCAAGACATTTCATGGACGCGATGTTTTTGCGCCGGCCGCAGCCTGGCTCGCCAAAGGGATTGATATGTTAAATTTTGGAGAGCCTGTTGAGGATTACGTGAAACTCCCGCTTCCAAAAGCTAAGATGGTTGGAGAATCATTGTTAAAAGGTACGGTAATTCACGTGGACCGTTTTGGAAATCTGATTACAAATATCTCACGCGAAGATTACACAGCAGCCAGAGAAAAAATGCCGGGGAATTCATTTAAAACACTGATTGCAAAGCAGGAAATTGCCGGGCTGAAGGAGTTCTATTCGGAAGGAAAGAAAAGCGAGCTGATGAACCTGTTTGGAAGCACTGATTTTCTGGAAATCGTTCAGAATCAAGGTTCCGCAGCAAAAACTCTGGGAGTCGGAAGAGGGGCAGAAATCGGGGTGGTATTGAAATAATGGATGTATACGTTCTAAACGCGAAACGAACGCCGATCGGGCGTTTTGGCGGGATGTTCAAAGATCTTGCCGGAGTGGATCTCGGAGTCACAGTAACAAAAGCTCTTCTGCAAGAAACGGGCGTGAACGCGGACGAGATTGACGAAGCAATTTTTGGCCACGCCCGGCCTGCCGGTTGTGGGCCGAATCCGGCCAGGCAACTTTCGTATCGATCCGGTCTTCCCGATACTGTTCCCGCTTTTACAGTCAACAAAGCGTGCGGGTCGGGGTTGAAGGCGTTGATACTGGGTGCACAATCGATCCAGCTGGGACAAGCCGATTGTGTATTGGTAGGGGGCTTCGAAAGCATGAGCCGGGTTCCTTATCTATTGGATCAGGCAAGGTTTGATGGATACAGACTCGGCCATGGGCAGTTGATCGATGCGATGTACCGCGATGGATTTCACGATCCGCTCAGCAACATGCTGATGGGAGAAACGGCCGAAAAATTGGCCCAAATCCATGAAATCAGCAGAGGCGAACAGGATCAATTTGCGCTGGAAACACAGCAAAAGTCTGGTCGCGCAATCAAAGAAGGAAGATTCAAAGACGAAATTGTACCGGTGCCCGTAAGGATCAAAAAAGAAACAAAACTCATGGAGACCGATGAACACCCCCGGGCAGATACCAGCCTGGAATCGCTTGCAAAGCTTCCGCCTGTCTTTAGCGAAACGGGAACGGTGACAGCGGGAAATTCTTCCGGAATCACGGATGGAGCCTCTTCCCTGCTGCTTGTAAGCGCGCGCTTTCTGGAAACGCATTCACCGCTCCGACCGATGGCGCGTATTCTGGGATATGCAAAAGCAGGAGTGCCACCTGATATTATGGGAATCGGGCCGGTTCCGGCAACTCAAAAACTCCTCGATCAGACCAAACTGTCGCTTGCTGATTTTGCATTGATCGAACTAAACGAAGCCTTTGCGGCACAGGTGATCGCTTGCGAAAGGCTGATGAAGTTTGACCGCTCCTTGCTGAATGTAAACGGCGGCGCCATCGCGCTTGGCCATCCGATCGGTTGTACCGGCGCGCGAATTACAACCACCTTGCTCCATGAATTGAAAAAAAGAAGCGAAGGAAAAAAATTGCGCGGACTTGCCACTCTCTGCATCAGCGGCGGACTGGGTCTTTCCGTGGCATTTGAAAGCGTTTCATAAAGTGAAACGCGTTTCACAAGGTGAAACAATGGACGATTTTGCATCAGACACTGTCAGCCCTCCCAAACACATCATATGCAAGGAAAAAGACGGGATGTTCCAAATCCTCCTGAACCGCCCCCCCGCAAACTATCTAAACGCCGAAATGGTCGAAGAGATCAACGGCGCAATCGCGACGCTACTCTATCGCACCGATCTCAAGGTCCTTGTATTCCTTGCTGCCACGAATAATTTTTGTGGCGGCATTGCCGCAGAAGACATTGCCGATAACAGATCCTATCAGCTCATTGAATCCTTGGGTCGCATGTACGAACAGCTTCAAAACCTGAACATACCGGTCCTGTCTATCGTACAGGGCATGGCGCTGGGTGCCGGGTTTGAACTTGTCATTTTTTCGGATCTTGCGATTGCCTCCGAATCTTCCAAATTCGGGCTTCCTGAAATTCGGATGGGACTTTTCCCCGCCTTTGCGTGCAATATTCTGCAACGGTGCATTCCCCCAAAACGCGCTGCAGAGTTGATCTTTACCGGTGAGTTGATCTCCGCAAAAGAGGCTGAAGAATACGGGCTCTTAAATAGGACTGTACCAGATGACAAGTTGCAGGAACAGGCTCTGATCATGTTGCAGAAACTGGTTAGATTCTCAGCACCCGTCCTGCAACTCGCCAAGAAAGCGATTACCGAATCGCGTGGCGCCTCGCTGGAAATCTCGATCCCTTCCGTGGAAGGTATCTATCTGAACGAATTGCTCGCACTGGAAGATCCTAAGGAAGGAGTCCGCGCGTTCATCGAAAAACGAAAGCCGGTCTGGAAGAATCAGTAGAATGTTTACAGGCTTGGACTTCTACAATCTGGATTCCCTTCTAAGCGAAGAAGAGATCCTGGTGCGCGACACCGTGCGCGACTTTGTTTCGAGCGAAGTCATTCCCATCATTGAAAAGCACAATCGCGAAGCTACCTTTCCGATGGAACTTGTTCCACAGATTGCCGAACTGGGAATTCTAGGCGCCAGTCTAAAAGGTTACGGTTGCGCCGGACTCAACAATGTGGCGTACGGGCTGATCATGCAGGAACTCGAGCGCGGCGACAGTGGACTTCGCAGCTTTGCCTCTGTACAGGGATCGCTTGTCATGTATCCAATCTACAGCTACGGATCTGACGAACAAAAAGAGAAATGGCTTCCGGAGATGGCGGCTGGAACTAAGATCGGCTGTTTCGGCTTGACGGAGCCCGACTTCGGATCCAATCCGGCCGGCATGCTCACAAAAGCTGTGAAGAATGGAAACGAATGGGTAATCAACGGGACGAAACGCTGGATTACCAATGGAGGAATCGCGGATGTTGCTGTTGTGTGGGCCAGAACAGAAGAAGGGATCCGCGGATTTCTGGTGGAAAAAGGGACAAAGGGATTTACAACACACGACCAGAAAGGAAAATTCTCTCTGCGCGCTTCCGTCACATCGGAGCTGATTCTCGAAGATTGCCGGGTTCCTGCGGAAAACGTTCTCCCGAAAAGCAAAGGACTGCAATCTCCGCTCAGTTGTCTCAATCAGGCGCGATACGGAATCGCCTGGGGAGCACTTGGCGCCGCAATGGCATGTTATGACGAAGCGGTTACGTATGCAAAGACGCGCATTCAGTTCGACAAACCAATCGCCTCGTTCCAGCTCATTCAGGAAAACCTGGCCTACATGTTGACCGAAATTACAAAGGGACAGACTCTCTGTCTTCAACTTGGACGATTGAAGGACGCTGGAAAAGTGACACCGCAGCAGGTTTCACTGGCAAAGAGGAACAATGTGTATCATGCCTTGCAGATCGCGCGAACAGCCCGCGATATTCTGGGTGCCAGCGGAATTACGGACGAGTATCAGTGCGGTCGTCATATGTGCAATCTGGAATCGGTCTATACATACGAAGGCACGCACAACATCCATACCCTGATCCTGGGAGAATGGATCACCGGCATTCCAGCATATAAGTAGGGGCTGAGCATTTTCCATTCGCACCGTTGGGCCGAACAGGAATTGCAATGATCTTACGAACACATTCGATGCGGTCTGCGCACGAAAATGCTCAGCCCGTTACGTAGGTGGTAATTCATCACGCAGCAGCACCCGATAGAATCATGTATCCCGCTGTCATCATCACTCATCGCGCAAAGAAACGCATCAGAGGCAAACATCCCTGGATCTTTTCCAATGAGATCGAAACCAAACCCGATGTCCCTGCAGGAATACTCGTGGACATCAAGGATCAAGCCGGACATTTTCTCGGCGTAGGTTATTACAACCCGAATACCCTGATTGCGGTTCGCATTCTATCCATGCACTCGACTTTTGATCTGGAGCAGCAAATCCGGATTTCGTGCGAGCGAAGAAAGCAGGATGCAGCACCGCTTCACAGGTTGGTGTACAGCGAATCGGACGCGCTTCCGGGTTTGATCGTGGACCGCTACTATGGAACTCTGGTGGTTCAGATTCTTACCGCCGGCATGGAAACTTTCCGCGATCGTATCGTTTCTGCTTTGATTGAAACGATCCAGCCAGAACGGATTCTGCTTCGCAACGATTCTTCGTACCGTCAACTGGAAGGTCTTCCTCTCCAGGTAGAGTGGGTATATGGTGACCCCCTCAATCATCAAATTCTGGAAGTCGATGGAATCAAGTTTTTGGTGAATTTTGAGAAGGGGCAAAAGACTGGTTTTTTTCTGGACCAGCAGCAGAACCGCCGCCGGCTAGCCGCCTATGCGCATGGAAATTCGATGCTCGATGCCTTTTGTTACACCGGATCCTGGGCGCTGTACGCCTCCAGAGCCGGCCTGAAACAACTGACGGCTGTGGATAGCTCGTCTGAAGCGCTGGCATTCGCCGGAAGAAATGCGGAGTTGAATGGATATAGTATTACAACCGTAGCAGATGATGTGTTCGAGTTTCTCCGGAAACAATATTCCGGGCCGGAACGGTACGATATGATCGTTCTGGACCCGCCGGCCTTCTGCAAATCCAAACGCCATCTGGATCAGGCTCTCCGGGGGTATCTGGATATCAATCTGCATGCTATGAAGCTCCTCAACAAAAACGGAGTGCTCTTTACCTTCTCTTGCTCACAGGCAGTCACCCCGGAGATTTTCCTCGACATGCTCCGCAGCGCAGCTGCCAGCTCTGGTCGAGCTTTCGTGCTGCGCGAGGTCCTTTCTCAGCCCCAAGACCACCCCATCCTTCTCAACTTTCCTGAATCCCATTACCTCAAGGGCGCTATCATACAAGTTGTTTAGACAGAGTCCTGGTTGACATACCATCCATTTTCTCCGAAAATGGACGGCATGGAGTACACGCTGCGTGGACTCTTCATCCGCCTTGGCGTTCTTGGCGATCTTGGCGGTTCAATCCCACGTGCTATTTGGATTCGTGGTTTGTAAGTGATTCAAATTAAAGTGCTTATCTGATTTAGCTATCGCACCAATATCAATATTACTTGACAATACTACACTAAGATCTTATTATTCACATGATAAATTTTTCAAATCGGAGGGCGAGTTTTAGCCATGAGCAAGATTATTGGAATTGATTTGGGCACAACCAATTCGGTTGTTGCTGTAATGGAAGGAGATCAGCCGGTTGTCATTCCCAATCCGGAAGGTGGTAGAACTACCCCTTCGGTTGTGGCCTTTACGAAGTCGGGTGACCGTCTCGTAGGTCAAGTTGCGAAACGGCAGGCGATCACAAATCCAGAAAACACCGTTTATTCGATCAAACGGTTTATGGGAAGGCGGTATAAAGAAGTACCGGACGAGATCAAGATGGTTCCTTACAAGGTCGTCGAAGCGTCCAATGGAGACGCTCGCATCGAAATCCTTGGCAAGGAAAACACACCACCTGAAATCTCAGCACAGATTCTGCGTTATTTGAAAGAAGCTGCAGAAGCGTATCTGGGATCGAAAGTAACGAAGGCGGTCATCACCGTACCTGCCTATTTTAACGATAGCCAGAGGCAGGCAACAAAAGACGCGGGACAGATTGCCGGATTGGAAGTCATGCGTATCGTGAACGAGCCGACAGCGGCGGCGCTCGCGTATGGTCTGGATAAGAAGAAAGATCAGACGATTGCCGTTTATGATTTCGGCGGTGGAACGTTCGACATCTCTATCCTGGAAGTCGGCGAAGGCGTGGTCGAAGTAAAATCTACAAATGGCGACACACATCTGGGCGGAGACAATATCGATCAGCGAGTCATTGACTGGATCATTGACGAATACAAGAAAGACCAGGGAATCGATCTGAGCAAAGACCGCATGGCGTTGCAACGTTTGAAGGAAGCAGCGGAAAAGGCAAAGATGGAACTATCCACAACGCTGGAGACGGAAATCAATCTGCCCTTTGTCACCGCCGATGCATCGGGTCCAAAGCACCTGTTGATGAAACTGTCCCGCGCCAAACTGGAAAGCTTGATGGAAGATATTCTCCAACGCAGCGTGGGTCCATGCAAACAGGCGATCGCGGATGCCAATGTAAAGGCTTCCAGCATCGATGAAGTGATTCTGGTAGGCGGATCCACCCGTATCCCGCGTGTCCAGCAAATTGTAAAAGAACTGTTTGGAAGAGAACCCCACCGTGGTGTCAACCCGGATGAAGTTGTAGCTGTCGGCGCTGCGGTTCAGGCGGGCGTACTTTCGGGTGAAGTGAAAGATATCCTGCTTCTGGACGTTACACCTCTCTCGCTGGGCATTGAAACACTGGGTCATGTATCTACGAAATTGATTGCGCGGAATACAACGATTCCAACGCGAAAGAGCGAAATCTTCACGACTGCAGGCGACAATCAGACTGAAGTAGAAATTCATGTACTGCAGGGCGAACGTGAAATGGCTTATGACAACCGGACTCTGGGTCGTTTCAACCTGGTTGGAATTCCACCTGCTCCGCGCGGCGTGCCACAAGTGGAAGTCACGTTTGATATCGATGCAAACGGTATCGTGAATGTGTCCGCGAAGGATCTGGGCACCAGTAAGGAGCAAAGGATCACAATCACATCATCTTCCGGTCTGAGCAAGGATGATGTGGATAAGATGGTGAAAGAGGCGGAATCGAACGCAGAGGAAGACCGCAAGAAGAAGGAAGAAATCGAAGTGCGAAACCGCGCAGACTCGATGATTTACAATACGGAAAAACTGCTCAAGGAAAACAAGGAGAAGCTGCCTGAAGCGGAAGCAAAGAACATTGAGACTGCGATTGAAGCTTGCAAAAAAGCAGTAGAATCCGGTGACCGCGCTGAGATCGAAGCGAAACTGGAAGAGTTGACCCGGGCATCTCACAAACTTGCGGAAGTGCTTTACAAGCATAGCGGTTCCGGGACAAGTCCATCTGCCGGTCCTGAAGAACAGGCGCCACCTTCCGGTGGCGGAACTGGAGATGAAGTGATCGACGCGGAATACGAAGACGTCAATAAGGGCAAGTAAGAAATACTGAACCGCGGAGTGAAGGGCCTCCGTGCCCGCATGAGTCCGATTGTCACGCTAAACGGCGGGCAGGGACGCGGAGAAAATTTTAACAGAACGAGGGCGGTATGGTGAAAGAGGATCTCTATCAAGTCCTCAATGTGAACAAAGACGCATCGAAGGAAGAGATCAAGAAAGCATATAAGAAGCTAGCGCGGAAATATCATCCCGATGTAAATCCGGGAAACAAAAAAGCTGAAGACCAGTTTAAGAAGATCTCGACTGCGTATGCGGTTCTTTCCGATCCGAAGAAGCGCGCACAGTATGATCAGTACGGTGCCGTGTTCGGTGAAGGTCAGACTCCACCGCGAGGAGGATCGGGTGTTCCTTTTGACTTTGAAGGATTTGATTTTTCAAACGCCGGAGGCAGCTCGTTTGGAGATATTTTCTCCGACTTGTTTGGCGCGTTTCGAGGAGGCCCCGGAAAGCGTGGTCACACCGAATCGGAAGAAGCAACGATGCCGGAACGCGGACAGGATATCCTTTATCCGATCAATATCAGTTTTATGGATGCAATTCGCGGCATCTCACCTGAAATTCACATCGATCGCAATATTGCCTGTGCAACCTGCGCAGGATCCGGCTTTGCACCCGGGGCATCGGCAAAAGAATGTACGGTGTGCAAAGGAACCGGACAGATCAATCGTTCCCGTGGATACATGAAATTTTCTTCGCTTTGTTCTGCTTGCGGCGGACGCGGAACAGTACGTCCACCCTGCTCTGCCTGCGGCGGTCGCGGAATGGTACGAAAATCAGAAAGTATTCGCGTCACCATCCCGCCGGGTGTGGAAAGCGGTTCGAAAGTCCGCGTAGCCGGAAAAGGAAATGGCGGAATTGCAGGTGCACCCGATGGCGATCTGTTCCTGATGGTAAATGTAGCATCGCATCCTGTTTTTCAGCGCGAAGGAGACAACATCCGGCTCCATGTTCCGGTAACCATCAGCGAAGCGGCCCTCGGAACAAAAATCGAAGTCCCGACAGTGGATGGATCCGCGAATATGCGAATTCCACCCGGAACACAGTCCGGACAGGTATTCCGTCTGCGCGAAAAAGGAGTTCCTTCGTTGCGCGGCAGATCGCGAGGGGATCAACTTGTGGAAGTAAAAATCGTTATTCCTCCAATCCGGGATGAACGCAGCAAAGAAATCTTACGCGAACTGGAGAAACTCAATCCTGTAAATCCGCGCGAAGAGCTTTTGAGGTACCGGCAATGAGAAAAAAAGAAGAGACCTATTATGCGATCGGAGTAGTGGCCAAAATGTTTAACATACACCAGCAGACTCTTCGCCTCTACGAACGGGAAGGGCTTCTCAAGCCGGCGCGATCTCAAGGAAACACGCGTCTATATTCTGAGAAGGACCTGGAACGTCTGGAATTGATTCTAAATCTCAGCAGAGATATGGGTGTCAATCTGGCAGGTGTGGACATCATTTTGACATTGCGGGAAAAAATGACGGAGATGCGCCAACAAATGAATGAACTGATCGTGTATTTGAAGGATGAGCTGGGAAAAGGAGTGCCGCAGGAAAAACAGGAACGGGGTTTGGTGAAGTCCCCGCCCGCAAACCTGATCCGTTTTTCACAGTTACTTGCGGAGCAAAACAGGACGCACAATAAGTCCTGAAAGCTTTCAAATCGTTCTAATCATAGAGAGATGAAATGTTAAGTCAAAAAAAGGGTGAAGGATCCAAACAACAATCCAACCGCGAAATGCGGCTGTATTTAAAAGAAATTTCCAGTATTCCACTCCTGACAGTCCAGGAAGAAAAAGAGTTAGGACGCAGAATCCAAAAAGGGGACCGGGATGCGCTGCAAAAACTGGTGGAATCAAATCTGCGCTTTGTTATCAAGATCTCAAAAAAATATCGCGGGTACAAACTTTCCTTTCTTGATCTGATCAATGAAGGGAATCTCGGACTGATAGAAGCCGCAAAACGATTTGATCCTTCCCGAAATGTCCGGTTTACATCCTATGCCGTCTGGTGGATACGTCAGGCGATTCTGCATGCCATAACAAATCTCGGGCATCCAATGCGGTTGCCTGCCAAGATTTCCAACACCCTATACCGGGTGGGCAACACAATTGCAAAAAAGACGATTGAGTTGAGGCGGAAACCAACACTGCATGAAATCGCGGAAGAGGTAGGAATCAAGATAGAAGAACTCGCTTCGATGCTGGAGCTGGCAGGAGATGCAACTTCGCTAAATCAGCCGATTCACGAAGAAGGAGAATTGGTTTTGGGTGATTTGCTTGCTGCCGGGCCGACGCTGGAAGAAGGCGTCACCTTGCAATTCCTAAAGGAACATGTGTCGGAAGCGTTGGACCGGCTTGATCCGAATGAGCGGATGGTATTGCGACTTCGATTCGGACTCGATCAAGGTTACTCGCAAACGCTCAAAGAGATCGGTGACCAGATGCATCTCTCACGCGAACGGATCCGTCAAATTGAAGCGCGCGCGCTCGAAAAACTACGCCAAAGCCGTAGAGCCAAAACCCTCGCCAGCTATTTGAACTGATTTGTAGGGGCCGAGCATTTTCCATGACCGTTCGAGCTCCCTTGGAATCCAATTCGTTCCTTAAACTGCTTCAATTCCCTTCGCAAATGAAAATGCTCTGCCCGTTCCCAGACGGGCTGTGCATTTGCTTGCACACGGTTGATCCAAAATTGTTTTCCCGGTAATGGATCACTATTGTGAATCCACAGCGTTCCGTGGCAAATGCATAGAAGCTGTGAAAAAATAGGTACTCTTTCCTTGAGGTTACGAATTGCAGTGAAAATCGGAATGGTTTTGGTCATCTCAGTTACGTTTCGATGCTTATAACGCAAATAAAC
>Ga0184626_10000146_pt1 | contig 17646 bp, 16 predicted proteins | sample PLM3_60_b1_FD_133142 | JGI IMG/M metagenome (GOLD analysis project Ga0184626, IMG submission 133142) | Groundwater sediment microbial communities from an aquifer in East River, Colorado, USA - PLM3_60_b1 | ecosystem: Environmental > Terrestrial > Soil > Riparian zone | place: USA: East River... | reverse complement strand
CGGGTTGTATTCAATGCCGAGCGCTTTGGAGCCGCGCTTCGCCGCGGTGATCACCGTGCGCCCGTCGCCGGAGCCGAGGTCGATGACATAATCTTTTGGCGTAACTTTCGCCATGTCGAGCATTTTGTCTACCAACTCCTGCGGCGTTGGCACCCACACCACATCTTTCCCTTCCTGGCCGACTGACGGCTCGTACTCCTTCGCGGGCTGCGCCTGAGCAAGGCCATAACCAAGAAGCAAAGTCAGACATACCGCTAACAACGATTGGCGCGAAAAACGAGGTTCATTCATATTTGTTCTCCCACAGATTAAGTTAAACATCTCCCTGCTCCAATTCTCATGAAGGTATTTACGAATCCATACCCTAGGGCTAAGAAAATGTCCAGGAACCTCACTCTTTGGTAGTGGTTCAGTTAGAATCGCGGCGTAATTTTAGTATCAAAAAGATTCCTCGGCTGCGCGCGGGGAATGACACTTTGTCATCCCGAACGAAGTGAGGGATCTTGTTCAAACTGAACCACCACTACCTATTCTTTGGAACACGAATGGGCTCGCCTAACTCAGCTCTCCAACAAAAGTCGGTCATTCCCGAATGCTTTTATCGGTAATCCAGAGGCAACGATGACTGGACCCACGATAAAAACATTCGGGGGTGACAACTTTGGGATTTCACAGCTTGCTGCGGGGGAGATTCTTTTTTCCGGTAATCCAAAATCGGCAATCTAAGATCCAAAATGATATGAGATAGGGCTACAAAAGGAGCAGTCGCTTCAACGGGGAGGATTATAATAACATGCCTGTTTCAAGAGCGACAAAGCAAAACGGATTTAGGCAATGTCTTCTTGTAGTCGCCGCGATAGTCTTCATGGTTTCAGACGCTGCGGCGCAAACGTACGTCAAAATAGGAATTATTAGCCCTACCTTCGGTCACGCGCCGTTCTATGTCGCGCGCGACAAAGGATTTTTTAGAAACGAAGGTTTGGTCGGTGAGGTCATCGTCATGAATCGCGACGATCTGATCTTGCAATCGCTGGTCGCGGACTCGATACAGTTCGGCAATATTTCGCCCAGCGCGCTTTTCCCGGCCCGGGAACAAGGGCTGACCAACCTTAAGATGATTGCCGGTTCCTTTAACGGCACAACCTATTCCATCATCGCCTTGCCGAAATTCAAAACACTTGAACAGCTCAAAGGTGCGAAACTCGCGGTCTCCAGCCTGCAGGCCGGATCAACCCACGTGCTGAAGTATATTCTCAAGCAGAAAGGACTTATTTACCCGCGGGATTACAACCTGCTGCGCGCAGGCGGAACGACTCTGCGTTACGCCGCTTTGCAAACGCAACAGGTGGATGCGGCTATTCTGGCGGAGCCGGTGAGCCTTATCGCTCAGGAGAAGGGGCTAATGAATCTGGGGGATGCTTATAAGCTCGTGCCCGGATATCAATTGGCCGGAGTATGGATCAGAGACGAATGGGCGAAGAAAAATAAAGACTTGACCTTGCGCTTTGTCAGAGCGTTTTACAACGCGCTTGTTTGGTTGCACGATAATCGCAGCGAGGCCCTCGAACTGTTACCGAAAATTACGACGTTGCCAAAGCAATATGTACAGACTTCTTGGGAGACTTACACGAAGGCGCAAATCTGGCCCAGAGACGGAAAAGTGAATCCCAAAGGATTACAGCTCGTCATCGATCTAATGGCGGAAGAAGGACAGTTAAAGAAGCCGTATCCAAAGCCGGAAGACGTGATCGATCACAGCTACTTGCAAGAAGTCACCGGGCGGTGAGGGGGCTGCCTGTACGATTCGTTGTAGAATTGCCTGTTGAGTCTATAAGCGACGATTACACCATATTGTAAAACCGCTTTGCGTTTTTGCTGAGAATTTTTCTCTTCGCGCTTTCTGACAGATCGTTCCGTTGCCAGAACTCCGGAATGTCCTTGGCGAATTCCCCCGTTTCACGTTCATGGGGAAAATCCGTGGGATACATCAAGTAGTCTTCGCCCATTTCACGGACGACGGCGTCCAGAATCTTTTCATCGGTTTCGCAGGTGGTGTAGATATTGCCGCTTTTGAAGTAGTCGCTGGGTAGTTTGCTCAAGGGAAAATGTTTGCGCTTGCGGTCGATGTGAAACTTCTCGTCCATGCGATCCATCATGTAGGGAATCCAGCCGGCGCCGGCTTCGAGAAAGCCTATTCTCAGGCGCGGAAAGAGATCAAAGACGCCGTCGAGCACGATGCTTGTCAACTGGATCATTTGCGCGATCGGATGCTCAAGCGTGTGAATCATCGACATGGTCTGCAGGAAGTCGAAACCGAGGCCGCGGCTCACGGCACCGTGAACGGTCAAAGGTACATCGAGTCTCTGCGCTTCTTCGTAGATCGGATGAAAATCTTGGTGGCCGTAGCCTTTGTTCAGCATGGTCACCGCCGGCATCAGGCCGGCGACCATACCGTGCTCTTTAACAGCGTGGCGTAACTCGTTGGCGGCTTCTTGGGGATTATGCACGGGGAGCAGCGCGACACCTTTGAGGCGCGAGTCGACTTTGCAGTACTTGTCATGCAGCCAATGGTTATATGCCCGGGCAACTACGCAGGCCCAGTCCGGATCCTGAATCAAGCCGAAAGAGAGTCCGGCGGTGGGATACAATACCGCGGCATCGATCTTCGAGCCTTCGATAAACTCGATCCAAATGTCGGCCGTGGCGCGGTTGACCTTGTCCAAACCGCGGACGAACCCACGCGGCCAACCGTCAAGAGAAGGGAAGATGGAAAATACACCGGAGCGCCTGTGGCCCTTGTAGGGCCCGTCAAAATACTGTTCCAGCTCGGCGTCGGTCTCTAACACATGCCCGTCGGCATCGATCACGGGAACATCCTGCATGCTCGGCCTCCTTTGTCGACTGACTATTCTTCGTTTAGCACCGAGCGCTCTGAGTGGTCAACGGCACAACGGTCTTGAGTCTCGTGTTACCGGATGAAGATTGGGGTGAGGCCCTTCCTTTCGAAGTAGCTACGGCACAGTAACGTACCCTTCATCAACCAGATAACGTTTAATTGCCTCAGCGACGGTAAGATGACCGGCAGGTTCCCAGTGCCCTCCCGATTTGAAGGTTTCTCCTTTGGCTATTTTCTCAGCAAAGTATGGCCTAGTAGAGAAGCATTTGGCCTTTTCAGTCAATTGACATATGGAGAACATGTACGCATCTTGGGTCACGGCGATGTCCATGGCGATTTCTTTTCCTCGTGGGAGATATACGAGTATTGGAATTGCACGGATACCCTCGATCAACCTTATCATGTCCGTTAATATAGCAGTCGTAACCTCCTCCATCTCCGTCTTTTGAAGCCCTGATATTTTTTTGACTCTGCGGTGTAGGGTCGAAAATACATCCAAGATTCTGGGTCTGGTCCAATCCCATTGCAGGATCTCCTCAGGACGTGGAACCGGGGTGCCTGTGAGTCTAAGCTCTCCTCTTTCGAGGACGAAACGCGGTTTCGCAAAGTCTCTGAACTTGAGTATATTTCTAGACATGTCGAGGGGAAGAAAACCCAAGATAACGATGTCTGGCTGGTATTTGACTCCTTCTTCCTTAAGCAGAATCAGCATTTGATCATGACCATAACCGTGTACACCCATGTCAAATGCGTAATACGCTTCTATCCCGAACTTTTGATGTTTCTGAACCCAATTGCGACGGTAGGTGTACTCATCGTTCGCCTGGAGACGTTTACCAACCTGAGGTATCGAAAAAGCCAGCCTGGCAGAGCCCTCAAACAGGAAGGCTAAGAAACCGACATATCCAAAAACCAAAATAAATTTGTTTTTCCTGCTCATCCTGCGTCAATTGATCGTTGATGAAGCCTAGCCATATTATTTCTCACGCAAGGACGGATTCTTCTCAGGTTCCACCGCCTTGTCAAACTTATCTGCGATCTGATCGGGGGTATTATGCGCCGGTCAGCGAAATCTCATCACATCTGACCAGAGTTAAGATGGGTCTCTTACCGATGCGTGGTCGAGCGCAGCAACTGGCTCCATTTTTCTTCGGCATCCTGATACTGCGCGGTAGTCATGCCGCGTTCGGGATACTCGCGCTTAAACGGATATTCTTTCCATGCGACGCCGTATCTGAACTGTTCCATTAGCTTTTGGCCCTCGGCGCCGATGACAAAGTCGGTGAGCAACAAAGCGGCGTGGGGATGGGGCGCGTTAGCGATGATGGCCGATCCACCGGCGTTTGCCATAGCCACGTCCAGGGGCACCCAGTCGATGGGCGCGCCTTTTTCTTTCATGACAACGACTTGGTTTCGAAAAACGGTGGGCGAGCCGGCGATTTCTCCGGCGATCAGCAGGTTGAGAAAACCGAGGCTCGCGAGCTTGAACAGCCTGATTTCCTGGTCTTTGAGTTTTTTCATGAAGCCGTCGCCCTTGTATTTCAGCATCGACCCGATAACACGGGCAGTCGAACTCTCGGTGGTCACGGCAAGTTTGCCTTTGAGCTCTGGCCTTAACAAGTCCTGAAAGTTCTTCGGGATCTGAGTGGAAGAGATCATCCGCGTGTTGTAGCCGAAGCCTAGGTAAGCTTCACGATCGGTGACCCAGTAAACGCGCGAGGCGTCTGCTTTGGTTTTTGCTTCTTCGGGATATTTCGCCAGCTCGGGCGAAGCGTAGGGTTTGAGAATTCCATTTTCCCGCAACAGCATCAAAGACCCCGGAGTCGTTTCCATGGCGTCCGCCAAATAGCGTCCAGCCCGAGCTTCGTTGAGTAGCCTTTCAGCCACGTCGCTACTGCCGGCGCGATAAACTTCAATTTGAATTTCAGGATACTTCTTCTTGAATGCGTCGACGATTTCTCTGTAGTTACCCGACAACGACGTATACCAAACGACTTTTCCTTCCGCTTTGGCACCCTCGAGAATTATCTTTTGACGGTCGGGCCCAATGTACGCTACCAACTCATCCAAGGTTTTCGGCTTGGTCCCCTGGCTCTAAGCCGGCCACCCCATTGTCAGAATTACTAAAACCGTTAGGCTCAAGATCTTCATGTTACTCCTTCTTTGCTGAACAAATTCGCGCATCGCTCGCGCTTGCGTTCGGGAAGTATCACACTCCGCACGTCAGTATCAATCTCAGGATTCTGAAAAGTACTACGATACGTTGACAGCGGCCATAGACAGGAGTTATACGGCAAGTGGTTACGAGTGCCGAGAAAAAATTCAAAGTGAGTGGGGAGGTAATCGGATGCTAGGTGGTCATGCTGTAGCTCAATGTCTTCGCAACGAGGGTGTTGGTCATGTTTTTTGTGTGCCGGGAGAAAGCCATGTGGCCGTGCTGGATGGCCTGTGCGACATGCCGGAGATCAAATTGATTACCAACCGCCAGGAGGGTTGTGCTTGCTTTATGGCGGAAGGCTACGCCAAAGCGACGCGCACACCCGGTGTCTGTCTGGTGACCCGCGGTCCGGGTGCCACCAACGCTAGTATCGCCGTCCATAGCGCGAAGTATGATTCGGTGCCGCTGGTACTCCTGATTGGTCAGGTGGGGCGCGGCGCACGCGGACGCGAAGCGGGTCAGGAGATCGACTACACCCACTTCTTCGGCAGCATCGCCAAATGGGTTATCGAGATCAATGACTCGAGGCATGTGCCGCGGGTTATGACTCGAGCCTTTCACCTCGCGCGCAGCGGCCGTCCAGGACCGGTGGTGGTCTCCCTGCCGCGGGATATGTTGGAAGAAGACGCGGACATCGCCATGATCGATCCCTATCCTCCGGCACGGTCCAGTCCGGATCCAAAACAGATCGAGGAGATGATCGGGCGGATCAATGCCGCTAAGAAACCCATATTGCTGGCCGGATCCGGGACTCAGTACTCCCGCGCTTGGCAGGAGCTGATCGATTTTTCCGAGAAATTTCAGGTTCCCGTGCTTACTTCCTACAAACGACAAGATGCTTTCCCGAACAGCCATCCCAATTACTTCGGCAACCTGACCAACGCGAATAAACATGCGCGTGATTTAGTCTCGAACGAATCAGACCTCGTGGTCGTCCTTGGATCTCGATTGAACCAGCAAACAACGGGCGGCTTTTCACTACCCAGGCCGGGCCAACCCTTTATTCAGATCGATGCCGACGAACAGAACATCGGTCAGAATTCTCGTCCCGATGTGGGCATTGTGTCGGACTCCAAGCAAGCATTGCTCTCAGCGCTCAAACATCCCGGACCGCGGCCGAATGAAAGCCGCGCGTCATGGATCGCGGAACATCACAGCATGCAAAAAAGCTACTGTACTCCGGCGGAACGACCGACAAGGCGCGTGTCGATGGAACGCGTGATGACGGACCTCAAAAGTGCAATGCCTGCGGATGCCATCACGACGACGGACGCCGGCAGCTTCGGCCAATGGGCGCAACGTTATATAGAATTCGAACAGCCGGATTCCTACATTTCACCGACGTTGGGCTGCATGGGTCCGGGGGTTCCTTCGGCAGTGGCTGCTAAGCTTGCTCATCCTGGGCGGCTGGTGGTGGCGCACATAGGCGACGGTGGATTTCTGATGACGGGTCAAGAAATGGCCACGGCAAAACAATACGGCGCTAACATCATTGCGATTGTCTTTAACAACGAAGGCTATAACTCGATTCGCATGCATCAGGAAGCCCAGTATCCGGGTCGCCAGTACGGCACGGATCTCGTGAATCCCGACTTCGCGGCTCTGGGAACCGGCTACGGTGCCTTGGGCCTCAAGGTAAGCCGCGACCAGGAATTTTTACCGGCATTCAAGAAAGCGATGGCCGCCGACGGCTCAGCGCTGATCGAGGTGTCCACCGACCTGGAGTACGTTACGCCGTCTGCGAAGCTATCGGAATTAGCCGGCAAGCGATTGCAGGGAGACTAGCAGCGAGGAGCACGACCGGAGGGGCGGGTTTGAAACCCGCCCCTGCAAGAGTCAGGGAAGGAGGTCTGATGAGATTCGCTTGCTTTGTTGTCATATCGCTGTTGCTTCACTTCTGGAGTTGGGAAGCTTGGGCGCAAGAAGAGCTCATAGCCCAGGCAAAGAAAGAGCAGGATCTCGTCATCTACGGTACAGCGCAAGCCCATCAAGTCCAGAACTACCTCAAGAACTTCAGGAAGCAATACCCCTTTCTACAGATCAAATATTCCAGGGCCACTGGGGAAACCTTAACGAGCAAGATCCTCGCTGAGTCGTCGGGAGGCCAATTAAGTGCGGATATCGTGATCATCAACAATTACACGCACCGCATCTTCATGAAAAGAAACATGCTCGCGCCCCACGTCACCCTGGCCGTCAAGGGATTCCCTCGAGGTCTCGCGGACCCGGAGGGTTATTGGATCGGCCTGTATCTGGTCCCTTACGCTATCGAATACAACACAAAAATGGTGGCAAAGAACGATGCGCCCAAATCATACGAGGATCTGCTCCATCCGCGATGGAAAGGTCAGATGTCGCTGGAAAAAGAGGAATACTTGGTAACCCAAGCGCACGCGCAATATCTCGGTAAGGAAAGAGCCTCGGACTGGTTTCGAAAGCTGGCCCGCCAAGATCTCGCTTTGGTAAAAGGTCACAGCCAGCAGACCGTCTTGCTCAGCGCCGGCGAATTTTCATTGGTCGTATACAACGACATTGCGCGGACGGAGGAATACAAAAGGAAAGGAGCTCCGGTGAGCTGGGTGGACGCCGAGCCGCATATCACGGTTGTCGTCGCGGCAGGCATGTTCAAATCGTCCCGTCATCCGAATGCAGCGAAGCTGTTTTTGAACTTCGTCGCATCGGACGAGGGTCAAAAAGAAGTCCTCGCGATGGACAAACCTCCAGCCTTGTCAAAGTTCAGCCCGGATTATCTTAAAGGAGTGCGTCTCTATCCGGTGGATTGGACGCTTTCAGACAGTTACGAGGAGCACAACAAACTGTTTCGAGAAATCTTTTGGAAATAGGAGGTGAGGGATGGAGTCGAAGGGGTAAGACTAATACGGCCGAGGGAAGTTATTGCGGGATCTCCACTTTGCTTTAGGAGTCGCTGGTGAGATGCCGTGAGAAAGGAGACCAGAAAAATGCAAACCGTAGGTTTCATTGTTTTGCTTCTTTTGCTTTTGCCATCAGGGGGATGGACTCAAACCCCCAAGCCTTCGTCGATAGAGGAGTTGGCGCCCTATCTCGGAGCCGATCGCGAGCAAATCCTTTACGCGGGAGCGAAAACGGAAGGCAAGGTCGTGTGGTACACGTCGCTAGCGGGTGGATCTTACAAGGAGATCGTAAACGTCTTCGAAAAAAAGTATCCCGGCGTTAAGGTCGAAGCTTTTCGAGCCTCAGGAAGCGATTTGACCGTCAAGCTCGAGGAGGAGACTAAAGCCCGGCGAAACATCGCCGATTCCATCGAAACGACCGAGGGTAATCTGATGTTCATGCGCGATGGGAAACTTCTTCGCCCTTACGACTCGCCTCATCTCAAGGCCTATCCGGAAGATGCCAAGGAACGCGCTCAGAAAGGTCTCTATTATTGGGCGCTCGCCAGAGAGTCGTATATCGGCTTTATGTACAACAAGAATCTTGTGCCTAAGGGGGTTTCGCAGAAGAATTTTGAGGTTCTGTTAAACCCGGAGTTGAAAGGCAAGATGGGAATTAGCATCGGGGAGACCAGCGGGAAGATCATCGGGGCTATGATCAGAACCAAAGGAGAAGAGTTTGTAAAGAAGCTGAAAGCGCAGGAGATCAAGCTCTATTCAATCGATGCTCCGGCTTTGGTTCACGTTATCGCCAGCGGAGAGATTGTGGCGTCTCCCGCGATTTTTCAAACCCACACCTTGCTTGCAGCTTCGAAGGGAGCCCCGGTGGAATGGGTGCCCATGGATATCGTTCCGACCAACGTGGGAAGCGCCGCAATCGCGGCCAATCCGCCGCATCCCCACGGTGCCCTGCTCATGGCAGACTTTCTCCTGAGTCCTGACGGGCAGGCTGTACTGGAGAGATTTTACTATGGCAGCGCCACGAAAGACCAAGGATTTAAAAAGTGGCGGCCCGAGCGAGGACTAACGACTGAAAAGTACGAGAAGGAACTTCTTCGTTGGGAAAAACTTCTCAATGACATCGCGCGCAAGTAAACCGAGAAAATAGGAGGAGGATGCCATGATCAACGGTATGAGGATCATCGATGCCGACGGCCATGTTCAGGAGAAGGATGCACCGTGGCAGGATTTGTTGGAAGCGCCTTACCGGAAGCATGCGCCGCGCGTCGTGAAAGACGCCAGCGGACGCTCAGAGCTTTTATTGGAAGGAAAAATTTGGGCGAAGCCGAGTGGCATTGGCTGCGGCATTGGCACGGCGCCGATATCGCGCAGACCGCAGTCGACTACCGGCATGTTCGATCCTGTGCAACGGCTGAAAGACATGGATCTGGAAGGAATCGACACCGCGGTAAATTTCGGCACGACGGTTTTCTTGAGCCTGCCGTTTCTCGAAAACCATGATCTCGCCTGCGCCATTGCGCATGCGTATAACACCTGGCTCGCCGACTATTGCCGGCAGGACTCCCGGCGCCTCAAGGGAGTCGCGCTGGTCGCCATGCAGGAGCCTGCGGAAGCCACGAAGGAGCTCGCGCGTTGCGTCAAGGAACTTGGTTTTGTCGCGGTTGCCGTGGCGGCGCATTCTGCCGGACGCAATTTGGACCACCCTGATTTTTATCCTTTTTATGCCAAAGCTGAAGAGCTTGGCGTCCCCGTGTGCGTCCATGTGGGCTCGGGCAGACCCGCGGCGGCAGCAGACCGGTTCGACAATCCGTTTTTCGTCCACGCAACCACCCATGCGTTCGAACAGATGATCGGCGCCATGTGCATCGTCGGTGGGGGTATTCTCGAGCGTTTCCCAAAATTGAAAGTCGCCTTTTTAGAGGCGGGCGCGGGGTGGGTGCCGTATTGGATGGAGCGGTTGGATGAGCACTATGAATACATGCAGCTCGCAGTGCCGTTAATGAAAAAAATGCCCAGCGAGTACATGCGCAGCGAGCAGGTCTATTACTCTTTCGAACCGGATGAGCAGACGTTGCCGTTTATCATGGAATTTGTCGGTGAAGACCGCCTGGTCTTTGCATCAGACTACAATCACGGCGACAGCAAGTTCCCCCATACGGTGGAGTCGGTAACCCGGCGCGAGGGGCTAAAGCCGTCGAGCCTGCGTAAACTCATGGGCGAAAACGCGGCGCGGCTGTACACTATTTGAGCGGAGATCAAAAGTCGGAAGTCAGAGAGCCGCGATCGGAAATCGGAGGTCAGGGATGAAAAAGTTTGTTCTCTGTCTAGTGCTCGCTTCGATGACCCTTGTCTTGCGTTCCGGCTACGCTCAAGACAAGTCTCTCAAGAAAATCCGCTGGGGCGTAACTTCTCTGTCGGCTTCTCAATGGATACCGTGGATCGCCAAGGAAGCAAAAATCTACGAGAAGCACGGACTCGACACCGAGTTGATCCTGCTCCGAGGTTCGGGCCAATCTTCTCAGGCCATTATCGGGGGTAGCATCTTTGCCGCGCCGGTCACTCTGGCCACGGTGATCAACGCCGATCTGAGCGGCGCGGACCTCGTAACTGTGGCCCATACCGTTCCCGGCGTTCAGAGTAAGTTGCTTGTTAAGCCGGAGATTAAGAGGCCGGAAGATCTTCGAGGGAAGAAGCTAGCCATCTCCACTTTCGGCTCCCTGGGAGACTTCCTGAACCGTCACATCATAAAGAAATATGGCATGGAGCCAGGTCGGGATGTGATCCTGATTACCATCGGAAACACGCCGGAAAGGATTCAGGCTTTGGCGTCGGGAGGCGTCGATGCCGCAGATCTTACCTATCCTGCGGACGCGCAGGCGGAACGACTGGGCTTTAAGGTATTATGGGATGCAAAACAGGAAGTGACCTATCCCTCCATGTCGGTGGTGACTCGACGGAAATCCGTTCTCGAAGACCGTGACACCGTGATGCGCATGGTGAAGGCCCATGTGGAGGCCATTCACTATTTGAAGGCCAACAAAGAATTCAGCCTAAAGGTCCTCAGCAAATACCTCAAAACCAACGATCGGGAGCTGCTCGAAGGTTCTTATGAAATCTATCGGAACGACTTTATTTCCGCCCCTTACCCGATTACCCAGGGCCTGCAGGCGACTTATGAATATGTCGCTCTCCAGCGAGCGGACGTGTGGAAACACAAGCCCGAAGTTTTTATGGATGCAAGTTTCATCGCGGAGCTGGAAAAGAGCGGCTTTATCAAACGGCTCTCTGAGGGCCAGCGTTAGTCGATACCAGTCTCCCTTCGGCCGCGACGGCAGCTACGAATCGCACCGTTGCCGTGGTTTACGTCGGATTAAGAAAGGAACGAATACCCATGATTCACGAAATCGTCATACAACATGTCCAGCCGGAGAATCGCGACGAATACATCAAAGTCTTCGGTGAGATTCTTACGCAGGACAACTATGCCGGTTCCCACGGCATCAAATTTTTTACCAGCATCGAGGATCCGAGCCGCGTGATTTTGATGATCGACTGGGACAGCGTCGAAGCGCACACGCAGATTCGCGGCACGCCGACTTACAATGCCATGAGAGAAGCGACGTCGAAATACCAAACCGCCAAGAGCGACGGCGCGCACTTCCTCATGCACGAAGTAAGGCGTTAATCCTAACCGAGCCTTAATCGCGAGTGGCAGCGACCGTGGAATTTTATCGCGGCGTAGGTTAGATCTAAGGTGAGAGGAGGTTCCTGAAATGCGCATTATTGACGCAGATACCCATATCGATGAAACCGAGGACACTTGGGAGTACATGCAAGAATCCGATTTGCAGTTCAAACCGACCACGGCCTATCCCCCCAACCGCAATCCGAATATATTGCCGACGCGCTACTGGGTGATCGACGGGAAACGCCAGCTCCGTTTCATTCGCAGCGACAAAGACTCCGGCACGTTGGTGGAGTCCAGAGAGCTATTGGATGTGCAGGTTCGGCTCAAGCATATGGACGAATTGGGAACCGATATCCAAGTTATCTATCCGACACTTTTCCTAATGGAGGCGACGGAGCGTCCGGAAGTCTCGACTGCGCTGCGTCGCAGCTACAACCGCTGGCTCGCTGACCGCTGTGGCCAATCCAACGGGCGGTTGCGCTGGGTCTGCCTTCCTCCTTTGCAGAACATGGACGAAGCGCTGAAAGAGTTACGTTTCGCCAAGGAGCACGGCGCTTGCGGTGTGCTGAAGAAAGGAGATCGCGAAGCCGACAAGTGGGCGGCCGATCCCTATTTCTTTCCTTTTTATGAGGAAGCAGAACGGCTCGACTTGCCGATCTGCTTTCACACGGGTTCAGGGATCCCTGATTTTTCACCGGCGCGGGAATTCACCCTCGGGCAGTTCATGCGGACCAAAGCGGCGGCGGTCAACGGCATCCAGACCTTAATCGTGAATAACATTCCGGCCAAGTATCCGAAGCTGCGTTTCGGTTGCATCGAGGCCGGCGCATCGTGGGTGTCGTTTGTTGACTACGACGTGCGCCGGCGGGTCAAGAGTAACTCGGATCGGGTCAGCATACTTTCCGGCCCGCGAACCATGCTTGCCAGTAATGTTTTCAAAGACAACCGCATCTACATCACCTGCCAGGTGGATGAAGATCTGCCTACCATTCTCAAATATGTGGGTGAGGATAACTTGATCGTCGGATCCGACTACACGCACCGCGACCCATCCATGGAGCTCGAATTTCGCCAGTTGTTACAGCAAAGGGCTGATGCGGGGGAGATCCCGCAAGCTGCAGTACACAAGATTCTTTACGACAATCCGAAGGCCTTCTACGCCCTTTAGTCCGAAAGGGAAATTTCACCACGAAGGACGCGAAGAGCACTGTAGGGGCGGGTTTCAAACCCGCCCCTACTTCTTTAAATATTTACCCGGTCCATATCGCGAGAGCGCGGGCCGGCGGCAGCGCCGGCTTTAAAGAGCGTATCGAGGCGGTCGAGATCGTCTTGGGTCAGTTTGATATCGATGGCCTTCAAGTTTTCCTCCAGGTGACGGCGGCTTTTGTTGCTTGGGATTGGGATGATGTCCTTACCCTGGGCCATCAGCCAAGCCAGCGCCAGTTGCGCAGGCGTCGCTGATTTTTCTCTAGCTATCTGTTCGAACTCGTCAAGTAATTTCAGGTTATGCTCGAGGTTTTCCTGCTGAAAACGCGGGTGGTTGCTGCGGCCGTCGCCTTCAGCAAGGTCCTTGGCGTTGTGCACCGCGCCGGCGAAGAAACCTCGTCCCAGGGGCGAGTAGGCCATGAAGCCCATGCCGAATTCCCGGCAAGCTTGAATATTGCCGCCCTCGGGATCCCGCGACCAAAGCGAGTATTCCATCTGCAAGGAGACGATGGGATGCACTCTTCTCGCCCGGCGGATGGAGTTTGCGCTGGCTTCCGATAGGCCGATGTAACGGGTCTTACCCTGTTCCACCAGGCGGGCCATGGCGCCGACGGACTCTTCTACCGGTACTTTAGGATCGACCCGTGACATGCAGAATATGTCGAGGCAGTCGATGTTGAGCCGCTTGACACTTTGCTCGCAATTTTGGGTCAGATATTCGGGCGTGCTGCCGCTGCGATTGCCGCTGGCATCGGGATTGCGCGGGCTGCCGGACTTGGAATGAATCACGCTCCGCTCGCGCCTGCCCTTGAGGGCCTTGGCGATCAGTTCGTGGTTGTGGCCGCTGCCGTAACTGGCCGACGTGTCCAGGAAATTAATTCCTAGATCGAAAGCGCGGTGCAGGGTGGCGATGGACTCGGCATCATCAGCTGGACCGTAGACGCCGGACATGCTCATGCAGCCAACACCCATGGGCGAAACTTTGAACTCTGTGGTTCCAAATTGGCGATACTCCATTGCGTTCCCTCCAATCTCTTTTCGCGCTCACAGTTATCGCAAATGGAATGACCAAGTCAAATCTTTTGACTCCGATCCATAATTCTTTTGGTCTTCGCAACAGGGTGGGACACAGATAAGAGCGAAACGCTCGGACAATTTTTCACCCGGCAGGCGCCTTACTGACATCCTCTCCCTCGAGAGACTGTGTCGCAATCCCATTCATGGTTCGAGAGCTTCACCACGAACGGGATTACTCGTTTGCAAATTCAAATACTTACCCGTTTGCCCTGAGCTTGTCGAAGGGCTCCGAGCGAATTGCGACACAGTCTCCGACGGGAGAGGACAGAGGTGAGGGTGCACAATGAATGAATTTATTACCCCTCACTCTAACTCTCTCCCGCAAGGAGACTGTGTCGCAATGTGCTGTTGGCCTTTTGACGCACGCAAATCTCCCCTAGCCCCTCTTTTTCAAAGAGGGGTACTGCTATGGGATCGTGAGGAATTAGAACTGGTTGTAAGAAATTCCCCCTTTTTTTCAAAGGGGGACAAAAGGGGGATTTTCAGAGCACCTTGATGGCAACCGCTCGCGGTCGCTTGTCGAATCGATGAACTCGATTACGACCGAGTCTCCAAGAGGAGAGAGAACATCGGTGAGGGCGAAAAGGTTTTTTGCAATTTTGCGAGGATTCAGAGATACGCCAACAAACGGCCGCAGGTAATCACGCCGCTCCAGAGCAACAGCGATAGGACCGCGGCAACCTTTGCTGCTGAAGGCGCGGATGCTCCACGATCCCAAGCCGCTACCGTTCGAAACGTTCGAAGATGAAACGTCGCTGCGTTAAGCGCTGCGGCCGCCAGCAGAACAAGTTTTAGTTGGAAGGCCGGATTGCTCGCCATTTCGGTGGCATGGGCAGTGAACATCATCAATCCGGAAGGCACAATGAGGAGCAAGCTGGCCCGCGCCCAGGGAAGAAGATGTGACGCCAGAGCTGTCACCGGTAGGATGCGCGAAACTCCGAGCAACCTAAGATCGAATAAGGCCGCAGCACCCACGAGAACGGCGAGGCCGATGATGTGCAGGATTTCGACAATAGGGTAAAGCCACAGCCACTGTCGCATGGCGACCGCTAAGCCGGTCGTTTCAAGCCAGACAAGCCAAGCCGGGCCGGTTGGTGGATGCATTGGCTCTGCGCTAAAGAGGAATTGTGACCAAAGATATCATCGGAGCTCCGTCGTCCGACCGTTAATCGTGATGCGCTCCGCGCGCATCTCTTGAGGGTCGGTGCGGCTGGGATAACCGACCACGACAGCCTCCGTACCAGAAGCCAGATTTTTGCGTGGTAGTTGCCTTCCCTCCATCCGCGACGGCGGGGCAAGGACGACGACCCAGGTCTTATCCGACGCCTTGAGCCGGACAAAACCATGCGGATGCTCATAGCCCGACTCCACGATAGTCCCCTTGAGCTCAAGCACCTTGCTCGAGTCATAACCGCTCCATCCGTGATGGGCCGATACACGATGGACCGTGACAAAAATTGCTGAAACAAACATAACGACCGGAACACAGATCCGGAAACTCCTTCTCATGGCCTTACCCGCTCCTTTCAATTTGGCATTGAGATCAATGGCTCCAATGAAGAATATAAAGGGAAGCTCAAGACGACTCAAGCTGTCGATACGAGGCCGCGAAAAAAAAAGACATCTTTGTGCGGTTCGCGTTCTTTTCGAAGAACAAGTTTGGAAAGACGAAAGTTTGTCGTGACAAAAGCTGCTCACGAACGGGGTTTGAAAATATCTCGGAATTGGGAAACGTAGCGGTCAAAGCTTTCCACTGCTTGCGAATCAAAGGGAAGAAGCTTGTAAGATTTTAGATAAGGAACGGTCACATCCGGTCGCGTCGGAATCCGGCGCCGCTCCTTGATTATCTCCATACCTGCTCGTGAGAGGAGAAAATCATAAAATAATACCGATGCGTGAGTGTTGCTCCCCGTAGCGGCAATGCCTACGCCTACTTTATTGAAAGGAATCACTCCATCCAGAGCCACCCACTCGACCGGCGCGCCTTGGGCTTTGAGCCTCTCCACCGCGTGCACCTGCATCTCCGCCGCCAACGGAAACTCGCCGGCAGCAACCAGCTGAGCAATCAGAGAGTGCCCTTTACGCCACTGGATATCCTGGGCGGCCAGCTTTTTAAAATAATCCGCAGTGTTCCACACTCCCTGGCGGCCCTCGAGATAGCGATAGGAGGTGATAAACCATGAGTAGGGCTCGACATCCATGCCGATCAAGCCCTTCCACTTGGGGTTGAGCAGGTCCGCATATCCCTTGGGCGCGACCTGGGCGGAAATCAGTTTCGTGTTGTACGCGGTCGCCCACGCTGTGAGGTAGATCCCGGTCCAATATCCCCGGGGATCTTTCACATTTGCTGGAAAAACTTGTTGCTCCAATCCAGCATATTTTAAAAGAAGCTTTTTCTGAACGAGAAGCTCCAACTCGATTTCGGGCAGGGCGACGACATCAGCCTTCAGGCTACCCGCGCGCGATTCCAGAAGGATTCTTTCGACCATCTTCTCGCTCGGGCCGCGCAGGTGCTGGACCTTCACGAAAGGATATATTTCCTGAAACTTTTGGCTCAGCACCAGAGAATCATCTGCCGTTGTGCTCGAATACCAGATTAGGTTTCCTTCTTTTCGCGCCCCTTCACGAACCTTGGTTTCTCTCTCAGGTCCGTGCAACTTAGAAATTGCCTGCAAGGTTTGCTCCCGGGTCTGGGCTACCGTTAGTGCGGGGACAAGACTGAAAAAAATAAGCAGCCCAAATACGGTGCGATACCCAATCTCATTGGTTCTCATCGATTCCTCACGATCTCCTATCAGACGGTTCCTTCGCTTCCTGAGAGGTTCGGTTGCCGGAACTTCGACGCGGTCATTATATAGACTGGCGTTGCCCTTGGTTGTCAACAGCCAAATTCGAATTAGCCGCAATAGCCACGTTGACAGGATCGTCGTTCTGATTTAGATGTCGTTCGAGAAACGAGCTTTAAGGGAATCAAACGAAAGGAGCTGCTAGTATGGATGCCACAACCTTTAAGATTAGACACCTTGCCTGACCGGAGGGAGAAGCCATACTCCGCTGGCGCGAACGGACTTCGCCTCCGTCGGGCTGAATTACTACTCGCCCGGACGAAAAAAGACGCTTCACACTCATCCAGGAGAAGATCATGCGTTCGTGGTTCTGGATGGCGAGGCAACCTTTTACGACAAGGCGGGGAATACTAAAGTTCTTCGAAAGGGTGAAGGCATTATGCTCCCGGAGAACTGGTATTACTGGTTTCAGAGCACCAGCGATAAACCGTTGGCCTTACTCCGCTTCACCGCCTACAAAAGCGACCGCCCGCAGGTGAAGCGCGTCGATGCTCAAGGGCGGACCAGAGAAGAGGACGAGGTCGGATACGCCTACGTCGACGGCGAGCCGATCCGGGAGCAATTCTGGGAACTCTCGTGATCCGGCCAAGTTTTTCGAAATTGTTATTAGAGGAGGGATAATAATGATTATTTTGAGTCCCGAAGGGAAAACGCAAACTTCTGCGGCCCGCGTAGCCGCGCTGCCGCGATTCACAGATCTGAATGGAAAAGTTGTCGGGCTGCTGGACAACAGCAAGCCGAACGCGGACAAGCTTGAGGAACGCTTCGCGCAACTGCTGAGAGAGCGCTTGGATGTCGCAAAGGTTGTCACGCGGCGCAAGATTAGCGCCCAGCAGGGCGCG
>Ga0184626_10000145_pt1 | contig 17752 bp, 15 predicted proteins | sample PLM3_60_b1_FD_133142 | JGI IMG/M metagenome (GOLD analysis project Ga0184626, IMG submission 133142) | Groundwater sediment microbial communities from an aquifer in East River, Colorado, USA - PLM3_60_b1 | ecosystem: Environmental > Terrestrial > Soil > Riparian zone | place: USA: East River... | reverse complement strand
CGGATGACCAGACCCAGGGCATCATCATGATCGGCGAGATCGGCGGTTCGGCCGAGGAGGACGCGGCGGAATTTCTCCGGAGCGCAAGAAAAAAGAAACCAGTCGTGGGCTTCATAGCGGGGGTCACAGCCCCTCCGGGCCGCCGGATGGGCCATGCGGGCGCCATCATTTCCGGCGGCAAGGGGACGGCCGGCGATAAAATCGAGGCGATGCGCCGCGCCGGTGTTACAGTCGCGGACTCGCCAGCCAGCCTCGGCAGTACCATGTCTAAGGTGCTGAAGAGTTAGCTCCCCGGCCGCCCCGAGCGGCAACCGGGCCCGTTATCCCTGGAGTAGCGGCCCCCTGAACGGCTTGGAACGACAATGCAGGTTGCACAAGGCACTTTTCTATCCGGCCCAAATGCCTCCTTCATCGAGGATCTCTATGGGCGCTATGTCGAAAACCCCGGCTCCGTCGATCCCAGTTGGCAGAAATTCTTCGCCGAACTGCAGGACGAAGCGCGAGCGGTGCTGCAGGATCTGAAGGGCGCGAGTTGGGCGCCCCGCACGACCGTCGAGCGGCCCGCCGGCGGCAACGGCCATATCGGCCCTGCCAATGGCGACGGCCTGCCTCTCATCACCAATGCCGTCGGGCAGGTGGCGATCCGCGCCTCGGCCAAGGATTCCATCCGCGTGCTGATGCTGATCCGCGCCTACCGGGTGCGCGGGCATCTGGAAGCCAATCTGGATCCCCTCGGGCTGAAGCCGATCGAGCCCCATGCGGACCTCAACCCCCGCAGCTACGGCTTCACCGATGCCGATATGGACCGGCCGATCTTCATCGACAACGTGCTCGGCCGCGACGCTGCGACCTTGCGCGAAATCCTCAAGGTCGTGCGCGAGACGTATTCCGGCAATATCGGCGTGGAGTACATGCATATCCAGGACCCAGCGCAGCGCGGCTGGATCCAGGACCGCATCGAGGCGATCCACAACCAGACCGAGTTCACCGCGCGGGGCAAGCGCGCCATCCTGGAGCGGCTGACCGCCGCGGAAATGTTCGAGCGTTTTCTGGATCGCAAATACACCGGCACGAAGCGTTTCGGCCTGGACGGTGCGGAGTCCTGCATTCCAGCACTGGAGCAGATCCTGAAGCGCGGCAGCCAGCTCGGCATCAACGAGGTGGTGATCGGCATGCCCCACCGCGGCCGGCTCAATGTGCTGGCCAATGTGATGAACAAGCCCTTCGCCGCCGTCTTCTCCGAATTCCAGGGCAACGCCGCCCACCCGGAGGATGTGCAAGGTTCCGGCGATGTGAAGTACCATCTGGGCACTTCGGCCGACCGCGAGTTCGACGGCAAGGTGGTGCATCTGTCGCTGACCGCCAACCCGTCGCATCTGGAGGCGGTGAACACGGTGGTGCTCGGCAAGGTGCGCGCCAAGCAGCAGCAGAAGCGCGATACCACGCGCGACAATGCGATGGCGCTGCTGTTCCATGGCGATGCCGCCTTCGCCGGACAGGGCCTGGTGGCGGAGACGCTCGATCTCTCCGACCTCAAGGGCTACCGCACCGGCGGCACCATCCATTTCATCGTCAACAATCAGATCGGCTTCACCACCAACCCCGTGAATTCGCGCTCCGGCCCCTATTGTTCGGAGGTGGCGAAGATCGTGCAAGCGCCGATCTTCCATGTGAACGGCGACGATCCCGAGGCCGTCGTGCATGTGGCGCGCATCGCCACCGAGTACCGCCAGCAATTCAAGCGGGATGTCATCGTCGACATGTTTTGCTACCGCCGTTTCGGGCATAACGAAAGCGACGAGCCAGCGTTCACCCAACCATTGATGTACCGCAAGATCGGGCAGCAGCCTTCGACCCGCGCCGTCTATGCCGAGCGGCTGGTGCGCGAAGGCACCCTGAGCGAAGAAGACGTCAAGCAGGTCACCGGCGAGTTCCAGCAAAAGCTGGAGCAGGAGTTCGAAGCGGCGCCGGGCTACAAGCCCAACAAGGCCGATTGGCTGGAAGGCGCCTGGAGCGGCATGACGATCGCTTCCGGCGAGGATCGCCGCGGCGAGACGGCGGCGACGGTCGAGCAGCTGCAGGAAGTGGGCCGCGCGCTCACGGCAGTGCCGCGCAGTTTCACTGCCAACCGCAAGATTCTGCGCTTGCTGGAGCAGCGCAAGAAGATACTCGACACCGGCGAGGGCGTCGACTGGTCGACCGCCGAAGCCCTGGCTTTCGGAACGCTGTTGGCGGAGGGCAATCCGGTCCGCCTGTCCGGCCAGGATTGCCAGCGCGGCACCTTCTCTCAGCGTCATGCGGTGCTGGTGGATCAGGAGAACGAGGCCCAGTACGCTTCGCTTAACCATATCCGCGTCGATCAGGCGCCGTTCGAGGTGATTGACAGCCCGCTGTCCGAAGCGGGCGTGCTCGGCTTCGAATATGGCTACAGCCTGGCCGAACCGCGCGCGCTGGTGGTCTGGGAAGCGCAGTTCGGCGATTTCGCCAACGGCGCCCAGGTGATCATCGACCAGTTCATCAGTTCCGGCGAAAGCAAGTGGCTGCGCATGTCCGGCCTGGTGATGCTGCTGCCCCACGGCTATGAGGGGCAGGGGCCGGAACATTCCTCGGCGCGGCTGGAGCGCTATCTGCAGCTCTGCGCCGAAGACAACATGCAGGTGGTGAATTGCACCACGCCGGCCAGCTATTTCCATGCGCTACGGCGGCAGATCCACCGCAATTTCCGCAAGCCGCTGATCGTCATGACGCCGAAGTCGCTGCTGCGGCACAAGCTGTGCGTTTCCAAGCTGTCGGAAATGGGGCCGGGCACCAGCTTCCACCGGGTGCTGTGGGACGACACGCCGCCGGACGACAAAGCGGTGAAGCGCATCGTGCTTTGCAGCGGCAAGGTCTATTACGACCTGTTCGAGGAACGCGCCAAGCGCGGCATTAAAGACGTCACGATCCTGCGCCTGGAACAGCTCTATCCATTCCCGGCCAAGGCGCTGAGCCATGAGCTGAAGCGCTATCCCGACGTAGAAGTGGTCTGGTGCCAGGAGGAGCCGAAGAACATGGGCGCCTGGATGTGCGTCGCGCCTGAGATCGAGTCGGTGCTCGCCGGGGCAGGCCGCAGCAACAACCGTCCGCGCTATGTCGGCCGCCCCGCCGCCGCTTCGCCGGCCACCGGCCTGCTGCGCCGCCATATCAAGGAGCAGGAAAAGCTGGTGAGCGAGGCCCTGACCATTTCATAATTCCGTTCCTCCGTCAGCCGGAACATCCCGCCGCCAGAAATCCAAGGAAAGAACTTCCGCCATGAGCAGCAATATTGTCGTTCCCGCCCTGGGCGAGTCGGTCACCGAGGCGACGGTGGCGAAATGGATGAAGCAGCAGGGCGAGAGCATCGCCGTCGATGAGGCGCTGGTGGAACTGGAAACCGACAAGGTGACACTGGAGGTTTTCGCCCCGGCGGCCGGCGTGCTCTCGGAAATCCGCGTCCCCGAAGGACAGACAGTCGAGGTCGGCGCCGTGCTCGGCATTATCGGCGATGGCGCCGGGAAGCCGGCGGCGGCAAAACCAGCGGCAGCGCCTGCTGCGGCGAAACCGGCGCCAACGCCGGCGGCCCCACCGGCACCGGCTAAGGCGGCTGCGGCTGCTGCCCCAGCGACCGAAGTGGCGCCGCTCTCGCCCGCCGTGCGCAAGCTGATCGAAGAGAACAAGCTGGATGCCGCCGCCATTCCGGCCAGCGGCAAGGATGGACGGCTGACCAAGGAAGACGTGCAGAATTACCTGCAGGCGCGGGCGGCAAAGACCGCACCTGCCGCGCCTCAGCCGGTTGCCAGGCCCGCACCTGCTCCCGCCGTGAGAGAGCCGGCGGCGCCGCAGCCTGTGTCGGCCCCGGCGGCGCCGCGCGATCTCGGCCAGCGGGAAGAGCGGGTGCGCATGACCCGCCTGCGCAAGCGCATCGCCGAGCGGCTCAAACTGGCGCAAAACACGGCCGCCATGCTCACCACCTTCAACGAGGTGGACATGACCAACGTCATGATGCTGCGGGCCCATCACAAAGATACCTTCGAAAAGAAGCATGGGGTGAAGCTCGGCTTCATGTCATTCTTCGTGAAGGCGGCAATCGTCGCTCTGAAGGAGATTCCCGCGGTCAATGGCGAAATCGACGGCGACGATATCATCTACAAGAATCACTATGATATCGGCGTTGCCGTCGGCACCGAGCAAGGTCTTGTGGTGCCGGTGGTGCGCGACGCCGATGCGATGAGCTTCGCCGATATCGAGAAAAAGATCGCCGAACTGGGACTAAAGGCGCGCGACGGAAAACTGACCATCGAGGACCTGACCGGCGGCACGTTCACGATCTCCAATGGCGGCGTCTATGGTTCGCTGATGTCGACGCCGATCCTGAACCCGCCGCAATCGGGCATCCTCGGCATGCACAAGATCCAGCCGCGGCCAATCGCCCTTGGCGACAAGATCGAGATCCGGCCGATGATGTATCTGGCGCTGTCCTACGACCACCGAATCGTCGATGGCCGTGAGGCTGTGACCTTCCTGGTGCGAATCAAGGAGTGCATCGAGGATCCGCAGCGCATCCTGCTGGATATGTAGCTATCATGGCGAGGAAGGCCGCGAGCAAAGTCAACGGCAAGGCGCGCGCCATCAAGCGCGTGCCGCACTATGCCCAGACGACCGATTTCACCTGCGGGCCGTCTTCCTTGATCATGAGCATGGCGGCGCTGGATCCTCGGGTGAAACGAAGCCGGGCGCTGGAGCTGCAGCTTTGGCGCGAGGCGAACACCATTTTCATGGGCCCCACCGGCGGCCATGGCGGCTGCGGCGCGCTGGGCTTGGCGCTGGCGGCGCACCGCCGCGGCTTCAAGGCCGAAGTGCATGTGAACCATAAGGGCGTGCTGCTCGGCGCCCGCGCGAAATCCAAAGAGCGCACCGCTGTCATGCGTGTCCTGCAGGAAAAGGATATGGCGGAAGCGAAGGCGGCCGGCATTCCGGTCGAGCATCGCTCCCTCTCGGTGGACGAAATCGAAGCCAAGCTGCGCGCCGGCTATATGCCGATCGTGCTCAACAGCATGCGCTACCTGCACGACGATCCCACGGCCCATTGGTTCGTGGTCACCGCAATCGACAGCGAGAATGTCTATGTCAACGATCCTTGGGTTTCGCAGAAGAAACGCAAGACGGGCCGCGACATGACCGCCGTGCCGATCCCGCGTCGCACCTTCGAACGGATTACCGCCTATGGCCCGAAAAAAGAACGGGCGGCGGTGCTGGTGCGACGTTAATGCCCCTTCGTAACGGGTGAATTCATGGCAGAAGAAAATTTCGACGTCGTCGTCATCGGCGGCGGGCCCGGCGGCTACGTTGCGGCGATCCGCGCGGCGCAGCTTGGCCTGAAAACCGCCTGCGTGGAAAAGCGCGGTGCCCTTGGCGGCACCTGCCTGAATGTGGGCTGCATTCCGTCGAAGGCGTTGCTGCAATCCTCCCATCTTTACGAGGAAGCATCGAAGCATCTGGGTCCGCACGGCATCAAGGTCGGCAATGTGGTGCTCGACCTGGCGGCGGTGCTGGCACGCAAGGACAAGGTGGTCGGCGACCTCACCAAGGGTATCGAGTTCCTGTTCAAGCAGAACAAGGTCACCTATGTGAAGGGCGCCGGGCGGCTGCTGGGCGGCGGCAAGGTGGGGGTGGCGCTCACCGGCGGAGGCGAGCAGACCCTGGAGGCGAAGAACATCGTCATCGCCACGGGCTCCGATGTAATGCCGCTGCCTGGCGTGACCATCGACGAGAAACAAATCGTCTCTTCAACCGGCGCGCTGTCCTTGTCCAAGGTGCCCGCGCATCTGGTTGTCGTGGGCGGCGGCTATATCGGATTGGAGATGGGGTCGGTCTGGCGCCGCCTGGGCGCTAAGGTGACGGTGGTGGAATTCCTCGACCGCATCGTGCCGGGCATGGACGGCGAACTGGCCAAGACGTTCCAACGCGTGCTGACCAAGCAGGGCATGACCTTCCGCCTGAGCACCAAGGTGACCGGTGCCAAGGCATCGAAGACCGGCGTCACGCTGACGCTGGAGGCGGCCGCGGGCGGCAAGGCGGAAACGCTGGAGGCCGATGTGGTGCTGGTGGCAATCGGCCGCCGGCCTTATAGCGAAGGGCTCGGTCTCGACACCGCGAGCGTGGCGCTGGATACGAAGGGCCGCGTGCAGACCGACGCTCATTGGCGCACCAATGTGCCGGGCATCTATGCTATCGGCGATGTCATCGCCGGCCCGATGCTGGCCCACAAGGCGGAAGAGGAAGGCGTTGCCGTGGCGGAGACTATCGCCGGCCAGGCGGGCCATGTGAACTACGACACCGTGCCCGGCATCGTCTACACTTGGCCGGAGGTGGCGACGGTGGGAAAGAGCGAAGAGGATCTGAAAACCGCCGGCACCGAATACAAGGCCGGCAAGTTTCCCTTCACCGCCAACAGCCGCGCCCGCTGCAATGCGGACACCGACGGCTTCGTGAAGATCCTCGCGGACGCCAAGACCGATCGCGTGCTCGGGGTTCACATCATCGGGCCGGAAGCGGGCACGATCATTCACGAGTGCGTCATGGCGATGGAATTCGGCGCCTCGTCCGAGGATATCGCGCGCGCGTTCCACGGCCATCCGACGCTGAATGAGGCAGTCAAGGAAGCGGCACTCGGCGTGGCCGGGCGGGCGATTCACATATGATCGAGCGGTCGCACGGGCTCAGCAGCTTCATATTCATTAATTCCGTCTAAGCCGCAGATCTTCCTGATTTCTGCTCCGCGCGACAGGTCGGCTCGATCTTAAGAAACGGCGGGCCGCGCGATATCTGCACTCCCTGTGATACCAATCACCCCTTTTTATCCGGATGCCTCCTAGATTCAGCCCATCACAGACCGGCGCTGCCGGTCGACGAGAAGCCAGGAGGATGGGTCATGATCTCGAGTTTTCGCGCCAAGACGTTCTTCGCGGGCGTCCTCTGGGCGGTGGCCGCTGTTTCCCTGACGGGCGATCCCTCGGCCGCCGCGGACAAACAGAAGGTCAAGGCAACGCGCGAACAGGTGGCTTCCGCCTGCGACGCCAATGGCGGGTTCCAATGGGGCACTGACGCCGATGGCGGCCGCTATGGCTGCATGACCGAGAATGCGTGGGTGGAATGCGACGCCAACGGCAATTGCGAAGGCGGCCAGGCGAGCAGCACGGCCGACCGCCGCACCGCGGTCACCGGAAACAATAAGCTTCTTCAATCCATGGAATAGTGCTTCCACGATGACGATGCGCCGCGGCTCCTGCCGGACCGCGGCGCTTTTGCTTTGGCGGCCGGGCATTTGACGTCGGGGCGGCGGCGGGTTACAGCCGGAACCATGACCGCCGGCTATCTCTCCAAGGTGAGGATTCGCCCTTATGAGCCGCGCGACCGCGCCGATGTGGTCGCCGCCGAGGCCGACCTGCAGGAATTCGAGCGGAAGCTGCACGATACCCGCATCCCCGGCGATGTCGCCGCGGAACCCACCTTCCGGCTGCTCGAATCGCTGATCAACGCCAATGAAGGCGAGATGTTCATCGCCGAAGAGGACGGCGCTTTCGTCGGTTATGCCGCCGGCTTCATTCTGCGCGATGAGAATCCGGCGGAGACCGAGGATTCGAACGTCTGCGGCTACATCAACGATGTCTATGTGGTGCCGCACCGGCGCGGCCGCGGTATCGCCTCGCTGCTGTTGCGGGCCGTCGAGGATTATCTGCGCGCCAAAGGCATGGCGCGGCTGCGCATCAACACGCTGGTCGACAACGAATCGGCGAAGCGCGCCTATTCGAAGCACGGCTTCGAGCCCTACGAAGTGATGATGGAGAAGCGGCTAAAGCAGCCTTAGCCGCCGATGTTGTGCGCCGCGATATGCATGAATTCGAGCTCGCGGAAATACTCAGCACCCAGCCGCTCATAGAAATCCGCCGCCAGCCGGTTCGGCTTGAACACCGCCCAGATCAGTTCCGGCGCCCCCTGCGCCTGCGCCCGCTGTGCGGCGGCGGCCATCAGGGCGCGGCCGACGCCGTGGCGCCGTGCGCCGGGTTCCACCCAGAGATCGGCGACATGCAGGATGCGGATGGCCCGGTCGACGTCATAGCCGAAATGATAGAGCAGATAGCCCTGGGGCTTTCCCTCGACTTCCGCGATCAGGCCGGCGAAGGCGGGATCGGGGCCGAAACCGTCGCGCAGGAACTTTTCCCTGGTCATGCCCTGCTCGTCGCTGTCGCCGAGATTGCGCAGATAGCCGGCGAAGTTCGACCACATGCGCATATAGGAGTCGGCGTCGGCGGCAGTGAGAGGGCGGATGGCGACGTTCATGATACCGCGCGATCAGTCGGCTTTGCGCGCCCGCGGATGAGCCTTGTCATAAACCGACAGCAGCGCCGCCGCGTCCACGTCGGTGTAACGCTGGGTGGTGGACAGCGAGGCATGGCCCAGCAATTCCTGGATGGCACGGAGATCGCCGCCGCCGGCCAGGATATGGGTGGCGAAGCTGTGGCGCAGCGCATGGGGCGTCGCCGTTTCCGGCAGGCCCAGCAGCGGCCGCAACTGCTGCAGGCGCAGCTGCACCAGCCGCGGATGGAGCCGCGCGCCGCGCATGCCGCGAAACAGCGGGCCGTCGCGATCCGCGGCGAAGGGCGCGCAGTGCACATAATCCTCGATCGCGTCCCGCACCGCCGACAGGATCGGCACCAGACGCTGCTTGCGCCCCTTGCCGGTGATTGTGAGGGATGATGTCTCGCCGATTTTCGCGCGCGGCAAGTCGCCGAGATTCAGCGACAGCGCCTCGCTGAGCCGCAAGCCCGCGCCATAGAGCAGCGCCAACAGGGCTGTGTCGCGCTTGGCGATCCAAGGCTCGTCGCTGAGATCGGCCACGGCGTCGACAGCCTCCAGCGCCTCGCCGGCGGTCAGCGCCTTCGGCACCGAGCGCGGCAATTTCGGCGAACGCAACAGCGCAATTGCGCTGTTGGCCGCGAGGCCGCGACGCTCGAGAAAGCGGAAGAAACTGCGGATCACACTCAGCGCCCGCGCCGTCGAACTGGCGGTCAATCCTTCGCGGCCCCGCGCAGCCAGCCAGGCGCGGAAGTCGTTGCGGCTCAGGCCGGATAGGTCAGCGAGCCCGGCCGGTTGCCCCAGATGCCCGGTGAGAAAAGCGAGGAAAGCCGTGAGATCGCTGCCGTAAGCCGTCAGCGTATGGGGCGAGCTGCGCCGCTCATGGCGCAGCCAGGCGAGCCAATCGTCGCGCGCGCCCGCCGTGTCGGCGGCGATCACGGGCTCGGGTGCGGCAGCCCCAGCCATTGGCGGATGCAATGTTCGACGATGCGGGCGAGGAAATGCAGCAGCTCCGTCCCCTGGCCCGGATTGAAGTAACCGGGATGGCGCGTGCCGAAGCCGAGCAGGCAGGGCGGTGTGCGCTCGCTGATCTTCAGGCGGATCAGCGCGTCGGACCGCACCAGGCCGGCGCCGCCGCCGAACACCGCCGCGTCGCCCTCGGCGTCGTCGCGCAGCAGAATATCCTCGTCGCCCATCGCCTCGGCGACGCCGCCGGGCGGCATGACATGCACGCCCTCGATCTCGGTCAGCGGCGCCTTGTCGTCCAGCGCTTCGACGCACAGCGTCACCACGTCGACATCCAGCAGGACGACGAGATCGGTGGTGACCATCTCGATGAAGTTCTCGAAGCTCTCCGCCGCCAGCATCGACAAGACCGCCTTATGGATACGTTCCTGGGTCGACAGATTGTCGCGGCTGTTGGCCAGGAGATCGTCCTGATCGGCGCGCAGCTTGGCGATGTCGCGGCGCAACCGCTCCACCATGAACTGCTGCAGATCGATGATGCCTTCGCCCTTATTGCGCGCCGGCGGAATCTGATAGTCGAGCAGGTCCGGATGGCGGACCAGAAATTGCGGATGGCGGCGCAGATACTCGGCGACCTGCGACGATGTGAGTCGCGACTTCACCTTGTCGATGGTGAAGGCGGTGCGGATTTCGTCCGGCGTTTTCGCCATGGCGAGTATCAGCTACAGGATCGACTGGCCGGTCTTGGCCCAATCGGCAAGGAAGGCGGCCAGGCCCTTGTCGGTCAGCGGATGGTTGAACATCTGGCGCAGGACGCTGGGCGGCATAGTCGCCACATGGGCGCCCATCTTCGCCGCCTCGATGATATGAATCGGATGCCGCACCGAAGCCACCAGCACTTCCGTGGTGAAGGCGGGATAGGCGTCATAGATCTGCACGATGTCGGAGATCAGGCCCATGCCGTCGGTGCCGATATCGTCGAGCCGGCCGACGAACGGCGAGATATAGGTGGCGCCCGCCTTCGCCGCCAGAATCGCCTGGGCCGCCGAGAAGCAGAGGGTGACATTGACCTTGGTGCCTTCGTCGGACAGCGCCTTGCAGGTTTTCAGCCCGTCTGGCGTCAGCGGTACTTTCACGGTCACATTCTTCGCCAGCTTGGCGAGCTTGCGGCCTTCCGCAAGCATGGTCTTGTGATCGGTGGCGGTGACCTCGGCGCTGACCGGCCCGGGCACGACGGCGCAGATCTCCTTGACCACGTCGAGGAAGGATTTTCCCGTCTTGGCCACCAGCGACGGGTTGGTGGTGACCCCATCCACCAGACCGGTTGCGGCCAGGTCGCGAATCTCGTTGATGTCTGCCGTATCGATAAAGAACTTCATGAAGTGCCCGATGCTGCCCCGAATCTTAATGACGGCCGGAGTGTAAACGATGGCTGCCGCCGATGCCAGAAGCACAGACAGCGGGACCGGGCGCGCGGGCGTCAGCGTCCTGCTGCCTTTGCCGCTGGCCGGCGCCTACGACTATCGCGCCGACCCGGCGCTGGGCTTGCAACAGGGCGATTTCGTTGTCGTTCCCCTGGGCAATCGCGAAGTGATCGGCGTGGTCTGGGGCGCGGCCACCGGCGAAGTGCCCGAGACCAAGCTGCGGGATGTCGTAGGGCGAATCGAATCACCGCCCTTGCCGGCGGTCATATGTCAGTTCGTTGACTGGGTGGCGAACTATACCTTGTCGCCGCCCGGTGCCGTGCTGCGCATGGCCATGAGCGTACCGGCGGCGCTGGAACCGCCAAAGCCGATCGCCGCCTGGCAGCTCGGTGAAGTTCCCGCTGAAGGCGGCGCCATCCGCCTGACCGCCGAGCGCCGGCGCGTGCTCGCGGTCCTCGCCGATGGGCCGCCGCGCATGACGGCGGATCTGGCGCGGCAGGCCGGCGTGTCCACCGGCGTCGTCAAATCCCTGGCGGAGAGCGGCGCGATCAAGCCCATCAGCCTGCCGCGGCCCAACCCGTTCGAACGACCGGATGACAATCGACCTGGGCTGCCGTTGAATGATGCGCAGGCGGCAGCGGCCCAGGCCCTCATCGATCAAGTCACGGCAAGCGGTTTCGGCGTCACTGCGCTGGACGGCGTCACCGGCGCGGGCAAGACCGAGGTTTATTTCGAGGCCATCGCCGCCGCGCTGCGCCGGGGCAAGCAGGCGCTGGTGCTGCTGCCGGAAATCGCCCTCAGCTCTCAATGGCTCGACCGGTTCGTGGAACGATTCGGCAAGGCACCGGCGCTCTGGCATTCCGATGTGCCGTCCCATGTGCGGCGCGCCACCTGGCGCGGCGTGGCGACGGGCGAGGTGCGCGTGTTGGTGGGCGCGCGCTCCGCGCTGTTCCTGCCCTTTGCCGAGCTGGGCGTCATCATCGTCGATGAGGAGCATGACGCTGCTTATAAGCAGGAAGACGTCGTGATTTATCAGGCGCGGGACATGGCCGTGGTGCGCGCGCGGCTGACGGAGATTCTGATTCTGCTGGTGTCGGCAACCCCGTCGCTGGAGACGGTGCAGAATATCGAGTCCGGCCGCTATCGTTCCCTGCATATGCCGGATCGCCATGGTGGCGCGCTGCTGCCTGACATCGCGGCGATCGATCTGCGCACCGACAAGCCGGCGCGGCAAAACTGGCTATCGCCGACATTGCGCACGGCGCTGAATGACACGATCGCATCGGGCGAACAAGCGCTGTTGTTCCTCAATCGCCGCGGCTATGCGCCGCTGACGCTGTGCCGGCATTGCGGCCATCGCATGCAATGTCCGCGCTGTACGGCTTGGCTGGTGGAGCATCGGCTGATCGGCCGGCTGCAATGCCATCATTGCGGCTTTCAGATTCCCTCTCCGCCGGCCTGCCCATCCTGCAGCGCGGAGGGTCAGCTCGCCGCCTGCGGTCCCGGCGTGGAGCGGCTGGCGGAAGAGGTGGCGCAACTCCTGCCCCAGGCGCGGGTCGAGGTCATGACCAGCGATACGATCACGGGGCCTCTTGCAGCGGAAGAACTGCTGCGCCGGATGCAGGAGCATGAGATCGACCTGCTCATCGGCACCCAGATGATCGCCAAGGGCCATCACTTCCCCATGCTCACCCTGGTGGGGGTGGTGGATGCCGATCTCGGTTTGCAGGGTGGCGATCTCCGGGCAGCAGAACGCACCTATCAGCTTCTGCATCAGGTCGCCGGCCGCGCCGGCCGCGCCGCCCATCCCGGCCGAGTCCTGCTGCAGACCTACGATCCCAGCCATCCGGTGCTGCAGGCGCTGGTGGCCGGCGACCGCGACCAGTTCCTGCGCCAGGAGGCCGACGACCGGCGCCAGGCGGGCATGCCGCCTTTCGGCCGGCTGGCGTCGCTGATCCTCTCTGCGCCCGAAGGGCCGATGGCCGATCACGCGGCGGGGCAACTGAGCCGCGTGGCGCCCCATGGCGACGGATTCACCATCCTAGGCCCGGCGCCGGCGCCGCTGGCCATCCTGCGCGGCCGCCATCGCCGCCGCTTCCTGCTGAAATGCCGCCGCGACATCGCGCCGCAGACGATCCTGCGAGACTGGCTCGGCCGGGTGAAGCTGCCCAACCCGGTACGCTTGCAGATCGATATCGATCCCTACAGTTTTTTCTGATTGCGGTACCTGCGCCGAGACAAAACCGGCCGCGACGCTTGGCCGCGGCCGGGACCACCCACGATGCATTTTTATGACTTCGCGCTGGAACGTGTCAGCGACGCCGGTCCAGATCGTAGAGATAGCCGGCACCGGCGCCGAGAGCGCCGCCGATTACAGCGCCCGTGAAGGGATCGCCGCCGGCGACGCCGCCCAGCACCGCGCCGGAGCCGGCGCCGATGGCGCCGCCGCTGAGGATGCGCTGCTCCTGGGTGCTCATGCCCGAGCAGGCACTGAGCCCAAGGGACAGAATGATCGCTGCGGAAATGGTCCTGGCTTGCATGTGAACCTCCTCCATTTGTGAGTGGACGAGGCTTTCGTAAGCCCGCGCCGCTGAACCCAATTTGAAACCGCCGTTCATCTCCGGTTCAGGGCCCCACCGATGCCGGAATCCGGCCGGGCCGGGCGTTGCAACACCTCCCCGCGTATGTTAGACACCGCACCGCCCGCCGGCCCGGGGAGGTCCGGTTCGCGGGCGGGTTTTACGTTTAAAGACGGCCATTTAGCGGCCGTCTCCCAGAAGAGGCAGGGGCAAATCTCGTGGCAGGCCGGGACAGCGGTTCAGGCGCCCTTGCGGCGCGTTATGCCGCGGCGCTGTTCGAACTCGCGGACGAGCAGAAACAGGTGGATCAGGTCGCGGCCGATCTGTCGGGCCTGCGCGCGATGATCTCCGACAGCGCCGATCTGCGGAAGCTGCTGCGCAGTCCCGTGATCACCCGCGAAGCCCAGGGCCGCGCCATGGCCGCCGTCGGCGACGCTGCCGGCGTCGGCGATCTCGGCAAGCGGTTCGTCGCACTGGTGGCTTCGAACCGCCGGCTGTTCGCTCTGCCCGACATGATCGACGCCTTTCTGGCCGAATTGGCGCGCCGCCGCGGCGAGATCCGCGCCCAGGTCACCGCCGCACAGCCGTTGAGCGATCAGCAGCAGGCGGCGCTATCCGAAGCCATTCGCCGCGCCGTCGGCGGCAAGATCGCCATCGACGTCAATGTCGATCCCGGCTTGATCGGCGGCCTGATCGTCAAGGTCGGCAGCCGCATGGTCGACAGCTCGCTCAAATCCAAACTGCAACGTCTGCAACTCGCCATGAAAGGGGTCGGATAATGGAAATCCGCGCTGCGGAAATCTCCGCTATCCTGAAGCAGCAAATTCAGAACTTTGGCACCGAGGCCGATGTGGCCGAGGTCGGCCAGGTTTTGTCGGTGGGTGACGGCGTCGCCCGCGTCTATGGCCTGGACAAGGTGCAAGCCGGTGAAATGGTCGAGTTCCCCGGCGGCATCCGTGGCATGGCGCTCAACCTGGAAACCGACAATGTGGGCGTCGTCATCTTCGGCGACGACCGCAGCATCAAGGAAGGCGATATCGTCAAGCGCACCGGCGCGATCGTCGACGTGCCCATCGGCAAGGGCTTGCTGGGCCGCGTGGTCGATGGCCTCGGCAATCCGATCGACGGCAAGGGACCGATTGTCGGCGCCACGCGCAGTCGCGTGGAAGTGAAAGCGCCCGGCATCATCCCGCGCAAATCGGTGCATGAGCCGATGCAGACCGGCCTCAAGGCCATCGACAGCCTGGTGCCAGTGGGCCGCGGCCAGCGCGAGCTGATCATCGGCGACCGCCAGACCGGCAAGACGGCAGTCATCATCGACACCATCCTGAACCAGAAGGCGAGCAACGCCGGCAGCGACGAATCGAAGAAGCTGTATTGCGTCTATGTCGCCATCGGCCAGAAGCGCTCCACCGTGGCGCAGATCGTCAAGGTGCTGGAGGACAACGGCGCGCTCGACTACACCATCGTCGTTGCCGCCACCGCATCCGACCCCGCGCCGCTGCAGTTCCTCGCCCCCTATACCGGCTGCACCATGGGCGAGTACTTCCGTGACAACGGCATGCATGCGGTGATCTTCTACGACGACCTGTCGAAGCAGGCCGTCGCCTACCGCCAGATGTCGCTGCTGCTGCGCCGCCCGCCCGGCCGCGAAGCCTATCCCGGCGACGTGTTCTATCTCCATTCGCGCCTGCTGGAGCGCGCGGCGAAGATGAACGACGACAACAAGGCGGGCTCGCTCACGGCGCTGCCGGTGATCGAGACCCAGGCCGGCGACGTCTCGGCCTACATCCCGACCAACGTCATCTCCATCACCGACGGCCAGATCTTCCTGGAAACCGCCCTGTTCTATAGGGGCATCCGCCCCGCCATCAATGTCGGCCTCTCGGTCAGCCGCGTCGGTTCGGCCGCACAGATCAAGGCGATGAAGCAGGTGGCCGGCCGCATCAAGCTGGAGCTGGCGCAGTACCGCGAAATGGCGGCCTTCGCCCAGTTCTCCTCGGATCTCGATGCGTCGACGCAGAAGCTGCTGGCGCGCGGCGCGCGCCTGACCGAATTGCTGAAGCAGCCGCAGTTCAAGCCGCTGCCGGTGGAAGAGCAGGTGGTCGCCATCTTCGCGGGCGTGCGCGGCTATCTCGACAGCATCAAGACCGAGGATGTCACCCGCTTCGAGACGGCGCTGATGTCGGAGATCCGCGGCAAGCATGGCGATATCCTGAAATCGATCCGCGAGCAGAAGGAGATCACCAACGAGACCGAGGCGAAGCTGAAAAGCGTCTTCGATCAATTCGTGAAAACCTTCGCTTAACCGGGCCAAGATTAGTTCGCTGGAATCGGGTCAATGCCCAGTCTCAAAGACCTCCGCGTCCGTATCAACAGCGTTAAGTCGACGCAGAAGATCACCTCGGCCATGAAGATGGTCGCGGCGGCAAAGCTGCGACGCGCCCAGGAGCAGGCGGAAGCCGCCCGTCCCTATGCCGAGCGGATGGAGCGGGTTCTCGGCTCTCTGGCGTCCAGTTTTGCCGGACAGGAAGGTGCGCCCGGCCTGCTGGCTGGCAACGGCAAGGACCAGGTCTATCTGGTCGTGGTCATGACCTCGGACCGCGGCCTCTGCGGCGGCTTCAACTCCACGATCGTGCGCGGCGCTCGCCGGCTGATCCGCGAGTTGCAGAGCGGCGGCAAGCAGGTGAAGATTCTCTGTGTCGGCCGCAAGGGGCGCGATCAGCTGCGGCGCGATTTCGGCAGTCTTATCATCGGCACTGTCGAGGATGTGGCCAAGCCGCGGCTGACTTTCGAAGCCGCCGATCGCGTCGCCCGCCGCATCACCGGGATGTTCGAGGCCGGCGAGATCGATGTCTGCCGCATCATCTATAACCGATTCAAGTCGGCGATGACCCAAATCGTCACCGTGCAGCAGATCATACCGTTTGTCGCCGGCGCGGAACCGGGCGCGGCGCCGACCTCAGGCACTTTGGCTTCCTACGAGTACGAGCCGGATGAAGCGGAGATATTGACGGCATTGTTGCCGCGCAATCTCTCGGTGCAGATATTCCGCGCATTGCTGGAGAACAGAGCCAGCGAGGAGGGCGCGCGCATGGCCGCGATGGACAGCGCGACCCGCAATGCCGGCGACATGATCAACAAACTCACCATCAACTACAACCGTACGCGTCAGGCCTACATCACCAAGGAACTGATCGAAATCATCTCCGGCGCAGAGGCTTTGTAGGGGCGTGCTGCGCACGCCCATGGGCGACCGCAGGTCGCCCCTACTGAAAGGAATGATCGAATGGCGAAGAACATAGTCGGCAAGATCACCCAGGTTCTGGGCGCCGTGGTGGACGTGCAGTTCGAAGGCGATCTGCCGGCGATCCTGAACGCGCTCCATGTGCAGAACCAGGGCAAGACTCTGGTGCTGGAAGTGGCGCAGCATCTGGGCGAGAAAACCGTTCGCACAGTCGCCATGGATACCACCGACGGCTTGGTGCGCGGCCAGCAGGCGGCCGACACCGGGAGTGCGATCACCGTGCCTGTCGGGCCGGAGACGCTGGGCCGCATCATCAATGTGGTTGGCGAGCCGGTGGATGAGCGCGGGCCGGTGAACGCGAAGAAGTCCTATCCGATTCACCGCCCGGCGCCGGCATTCGTCGACCAGTCGACGGAAGCCCAGGTGCTGATCACCGGCATCAAGGTGGTGGATCTGCTGGCGCCCTATGCCAAGGGTGGCAAGATCGGCCTGTTCGGCGGCGCCGGCGTGGGCAAAACCGTGATCATCATGGAGCTGATCAACAACATCGCCAAGGCCCATGGCGGCTACTCCGTGTTCGCCGGCGTGGGCGAGCGCACCCGCGAAGGCAACGACCTCTATCACGAGATGATCCAGTCCAAGGTGATTCAGCTCGACGGCGGTCAATCCAAAGCGGCACTGGTGTATGGCCAGATGAACGAACCGCCGGGTGCGCGCGCCCGCGTCGGCCTCACCGGTCTCACCGTCGCCGAATACTTCCGCGATGAGGAAGGCCAGGATGTGCTGTTCTTCGTCGACAACATCTTCCGTTTCACCCAGGCGGGGTCGGAAGTGTCGGCACTGCTGGGCCGAATTCCCTCGGCCGTCGGTTATCAGCCGACTCTGGCCACCGACATGGGCGCGCTGCAGGAGCGGATCACCACGACGAAGAAAGGCTCGATCACCTCGGTGCAGGCCATCTATGTTCCAGCCGACGATCTGACCGATCCGGCCCCGGCCACATCCTTCGCGCATTTGGACGCGACCACGGTGTTGTCGCGGCAAATCGCCGAGCTCGGCATCTATCCCGCCGTGGATCCCCTGGACTCCACCAGCCGCATTCTCGATCCCCGCGTGGTCGGCGAAGATCACTACAAGATCGCCCGCGAAGTGCAGCGCGTGCT
>Ga0184626_10000144_pt1 | contig 17757 bp, 17 predicted proteins | sample PLM3_60_b1_FD_133142 | JGI IMG/M metagenome (GOLD analysis project Ga0184626, IMG submission 133142) | Groundwater sediment microbial communities from an aquifer in East River, Colorado, USA - PLM3_60_b1 | ecosystem: Environmental > Terrestrial > Soil > Riparian zone | place: USA: East River... | reverse complement strand
TTTCCATGGGCCAAGGAAATCTATGCGCTGCTCGCGCAGCCACTGCTGAAGACGCTGCCACAAGGCGCCACGATGATTGCCACCGACGTGACCGGCACGTTCCTGGTCCCGCTCAAGGTGACGTTGATGGCGGCGTTCCTCATCGCGCTGCCCTACGTGCTGTGGCAGGCATGGGCGTTCGTCGCGCCCGGCCTCTATCATCATGAAAAGCGCCTGGCGGTGCCGGTGCTCGTGTCGAGCGTCGTATTCTTCATGATCGGGATGGCGTTCGCGTATTTCTTCGTGTTCCCCGTGATGTTCAGTTTCTTCGCCGGCTATACGCCGGTGGGTGTGACGATGATGACCGACATCGACAAGTACCTGTCGTTCGTCATGGCGATGTTCCTCGCCTTCGGGATGACGTTCGAGGTGCCAGTGATCGTGATCGTCCTCGTGCGGATGCGCGTGGTGAGCCTCGAGAAATTGAAGTCGATCCGCGCGTATGTCATCGTCGGCGCGTTTGTCATCGGCGCGATCTTCACGCCGCCGGACGTGCTCTCGCAGCTCATGCTCGCCGTTCCGCTATGGGTGCTCTACGAGCTCGGTCTGTTCCTCGCGCGCTTCATCAGCGTTCCAGTGAAGGACGACGAGCAGGAAAAGGCAGCGGCGAAGTAATCACCTCCCGGTCGGCGACGCCCGCGGACCCCTCGGTTCCGGTTTCGCCTTTTCGCTTGACGTCGCGCTATTTTCCTTGCGCCCCCGCAGCAGCACCGTCGGGTCTTCCTTGATTTCGCTGGCCACTGCTCCAACGTCGGAGACCACTTTCGCCGCCCTGTCCTCGAGCGACGAGAACTTCTCGATCACCCGCGGCAGCTGATCGAGGATGTTGGCGAGGTTGCTCTTTTCGTAGGGAATTTCCGGGATCTGGCCTTCGGGTGTCGCGGCTGCCAGGGTCTTCGCACTGGGGGTTCCGCCGTTGAGCTCGACGTACACGACGCCGGTAATGCCCTTGAGCTTGAGACTGGCCTTGGTATCGGTCTTGACCGGCGCGTCTTTGCGCAGCCTGACGTCCACTTGCACGAGCCGCGGATTTTGGGGATCGAGCCCGATGGCCATGACGTTCCCGACATCGACGCCATGGAATTTCACCGGGTCGCCGAGGGCAAGTCCGCTCACCGACTCGGCGAAATGGATGCGGTAGGTGACATCGTCGCGCTGGCCGGTGTTCACCAGCCAGACCGCAAACAGTGCGGCGGCGACGGTAAACCCGATGATGAACAGGCCCTCGATGAAGTAGTGCTTATCGGTTTCCATGGATTTGCTTCCTCGCTGTCATCGCGCCCTGCGCCCGCGGCCCGTGGAGGAATTCGTGGATCCACGGATGATCGGAGCGCAGCAACTGGTCCAGCGTATCGATTGTGATCTTCCTGTCGACCAGCACGCCGACGCGATCGCAGAGCGTGAACAGCGTCGTGAGATCGTGGGTGACAACGACGACGGTAACGCCCAGGCTTTGATTGAGCTTCCCGATCATCGCGTCGATGCCGCTTGCGGTAAGCGGATCGAGGTCGGAGGTCGGCTCGTCGAGAAAGAGAATTTCCGGGTCGAGCGCGAGCGAGCGCGCGAGGGCGGCGCGCTTGATCATGCCGCCGGAAAGCTCGGAGGGAAACTTGATACCGGTCTCGGCGGACATGCCGGCGAGCTCGAGCTTCATCGCCGCAATTTTCTCCTGGTCCGGCGTGGACAGATCGGTATATTCGCGAATGGGCAGCATGACGTTCTGCGCCACCGAAAGTGACGAAAACAGCGCGCCCTGCTGGAACAGCACGCCAATGAGCGAAGCCCGTTCCGCGGGCCCGATCGTCTCGATCGTCTTGCCGTCCAGGAGGACCTTGCCAGCGTTAGGCTGATGCAATCCGGTCAGTGTCTTGAGCAGCACCGATTTGCCGGACCCCGAGCCGCCGGCGATGCCGAAGATCTCTCCGCGCACGACGTCGAGGCTGATCTTGTCGTGCACCTCCTGCTTTCCGAACCGGTTGACGATGCCTCGCGCCGAAAGGATGGTCTCGGCCTTCCGTGGACGCTTTCCGCTCATAGTCCGAGCTTCTCGAACAGGATCGAGAACAGCGCGTCGAGCACGATCACCAGGAAGATCGCCTTGACGACGGCACGTGTCGTTTCGCGGCCGACGCTCTCGGCAGAACCCCGGACCCGCATCCCGTGCATGCAGCCGATGACGCCGATGACGAAGGCGAAAATCGGCGCCTTGAACAAGCCGACGAAGAAATCGCTTCCGTCCACGGCCTGCCGCACGTGCTCGAGGTACTGCGTCGGCGATACGCCCAGGAGGGCTTTGCCGATCACGCCTCCGCCCAGCAAGCCCATGATGTCGGCGTAGAACGTCAGCAGCGGCAACGTAATGACGATGCCGATCACGCGCGGCACCACCAGCATGACCATCGGGTCGAGCCCCATGACTTTGAGCGCGTCGATTTCCTCGCGCGACTTCATGACGCCGATTTCCGCCGTAAAGGCAGAACCCGAGCGGCCAGCGACCATGATCGCCGTGATCAGCACGCCCATTTCGCGCAATACCGATACGGCCACGAGATCGATGGTCAGATCCTCGCCGCCGTAGGGACGCAATTGCGCGACGCCCTGATACGCGATGACGATGCTGATCATCACCGCGAGCAGTCCGACGATCGGCAACGCATTGATGCCGGTTTCGGTGACCTGGCGGGAAATCGACGGCAACCGCAATTCGCCCGGATGGATCAAGGCGTGGCCGATGGCGCTTGCGACGCCGCCGACAAAGGTGACGATGTCGCGCGCGTCGCGCCAGGCTTCGTCCGCGCCCCTGCCGAGCTGGATGATCAATTCACGCCATCGCGGGATATGCGGTGATTTCGGCAGCGGCTTGAGATCCAGTCCGCCAACGAGATCGAGCAGCGCCTTGTGCTCCGGCCGGACGCGGGTCAGCTCCACGTCGTGGTCGTGCAGCGTGCACAGCAACAGTGCACCCGGCGTATCGAGGCTCTCGAGCTCGCCCAAGTCCAGCGCGCGTGATTCTCGTTGCTTCCACCATTGCTGCAGAGCGTGTTCGACCTCGGCAAGCGTGCGAATCGTGAGCGCGCCTTTGAGCGCCAGGCGATCGCCGCTTTCAGTGACGGCAAAGGTGGGGGGCGGCTGCGAGGATGCTCGTTGCATGGGTCGAGCTCCGCTGCGCCGTGTCGCAAACGTCGGGCCACGCGATTTCCGCGGCGGCCGCGAGAATCAAGCCAACGCGAGGTCAGGAGTCAGCGAATTTCAAGGCCGGTCAACACGCCCACAGGGACGGCCATCTCGTGCGCGCATTCCGGATGCCCGCATTTGCATGCGCCGTCATCCATCAGCGATGCCTCGGCCCCCGCCTGGGCGGCGCAATAGTCGCTGCAGAATTGCTCGCCCGACTCGACGGTGCACGTGCAATCGTCGTGCGCACATTTCGCCAGTGTAGCGAGCTTCCCCTGCGATTCGGTTTGTATGGTTTCCATGTAGGCATCGTTAACGTTGCGGACGCGGAAGCCTGCCCGCCACTCTCCGAAAACCGCGTCGGAATCTGCCTACAGCGAGGCAACGTCTGCAAATTGTGCAACACACTGCGTAGCAGCCGCGCCCCGCAATTTGTGCGCGTCACTGCAATTCGGGTTTAGGCCGCTTGCCCACCATGACGTCGACCTCGACGTCCTGGCCGCTGCGCACGATGCGCACCTTCGCGTTCGAGCCTGGCGGCAACTCGGCGATCCGCGCCAGGAGCTGCGGCACGTTGCGTGTCGACTTTCCGCCGATCTCCAGCACGACATCGAGCACCTGCATGCCGGCCCGTTCCGCGGGGCCGCCACGCTGGATACCGCGAATCACCACGCCCTCCGGGCGCGCGAGCGCCAACGCCTTGGCGACTTCCGCAGTCACCGCCGTGGGCTCGATGCCGAGCCATCCGCGCGTCACTTCGCCGTCGCGGATGATCTGCTCGAACACGTTGCGCGCCAGCGAGACGGGGATCGAGAAGCCGATGCCCAGCGAGCCGCCGGATTGCGAAAAGATCGTGCTGTTGATGCCGACCAGGTTGCCGGCGGTGTCGATCAGCGCACCGCCGGAGTTGCCGGGATTGATCGCGGCGTCCGTCTGAATGAAATCCTCGAAGCGGTTCACGCCGAGATAATTGCGGCCGAGCGCGCTCACGATGCCGAGCGTCACCGTGTTGCCCAGTCCGAACGGATTGCCGATCGCCAGCACGACGTCACCCACCTGCAAGTTCTCCGTGTTGGCGAACGTCATCGCGGGCAGGCCCTCGCCATCCGCCTTGAGGACCGCCAGGTCGGATTCGGGATCGATGCCGCGCACGTGCGCCGCCAAGCGGCGGCCGTCGGCCAGCACGAGCTGAATGTCATCGGCGCCCTGGATCACGTGGTGACTGGTGAGCACGTAGCCTTCGGCGGCAACGATCACGCCGGAGCCCAGACTCGTTTGCCGCTGCGCCAGGCCCCGTTCGAGTTCCGGGAAGTAGCGGCGGAACAACGGATCGTCGGCGAGCGGATTGCGCGAGCGCACATCCTTGCTCGTGTAGATGTTGACGACCGCCGGCATCGCTTTCTTCGCCGCGTCCGCATAACTGGCCACGCGGGAGCCCGCCACCGGGGTTGCGGTTTCCTGCGTGACGATCACGCTGCCCACGCGGCCGTTCACGCGCGCCAGCAGATCCGGCCGCAGTGTCGCGACTACGAAGAGCGCCGCCAGGCACAACGTGCAGGCTTGCGCGAAAAATAACCAGAATTTGCGCAACATCCCGAAAGTATAGAGCCGCACTGCGGTCACGGGGTGCTTTTGCCTTCCAATGAAAACTTGGAACGGCGCTTGCAACCATCTGATTTTCCAGCGCTTTCGCTGCCAAAACCGCGTCCGGGCTTTCGGCGGGACACGCAAATCCCGTATAATCGCGCGGTTTTGCGCACTTGCCGCGGAAACGGAGGGCCTGCCGCCTTGGCGGCCCTCCTTCTGTTTTCGCGCTTCTTGGGATACGGGGATGGCGGACGCTGCTCTAAATCAATCGGTCGACGCAAAAAAGCGCAGGTTCCTGATCACTGCCAGCGGTGTCGTCGGCGGCGTCGGCGTTGTTGCCGCCATGGTGCCGTTCGGCGTCGCGCTCATGCCCTCCGCGCGCGCGAAAGCCGCCGGTGCACCGGTCGAAGTCGAGATCGGGAAGGTCGAACCGGGGCAGCTCATCACCGTCGAATGGCGCGGCAAGGTGTGCTGGGTGCTCAATCGCACGAAGCCGATGCTCGATTCGCTGCCCAAGCTCGACAGCAAGCTCGCGGATCCGAACTCCAACGTTGCGCAGCAACCGCCGTATTGCAAGAACGAGCATCGCTCGATCAAGGATGCGATGTGGATTGCCATCGGGCTCTGCACGCATCTCGGCTGCTCGCCGACCTTTCGCCCCGATATCGCGCCCGGCGACCTGGGACCCGATTGGCTCGGCGGATTTTTCTGCCCTTGCCACCAATCGAAGTTCGATCTGGCGGGACGCGTCTACAAGGGCATGCCCGCGCCGACGAACCTGGTCATCCCGCCGCACAAGTATCTGTCGGACGCGAAGATCGTGATTGGTTTGGGCCAAGACGGCAAGGATAGTTGATGAAACCCCCACGCTCGCTTCGCTCGCTGCCCCCGGAGGGGGCGGGTCAGTCCCTCGGGGCGGCCCTTCGGAACTGACGACATGGAAAAGCTGTTGAACTGGATCGATGCGCGCTTTCCGCTGACCGCGCTGTGGGAATCGCAGTGGGGCAAGTACGTCGCGCCGAAGAACTTCAACTTCTGGTACTACTTCGGCTCGCTCGCGACACTCGTGCTGGTGATGCAGATCGTCACCGGCATTTTCCTGACGATGAGTTACAAGCCCGACGCGGCGAAGGCGTTCGACTCCGTCGAATACATCATGCGCGACGTCGAGTGGGGCTGGCTCATCCGCTACATGCACTCGACCGGCGCGTCGGCGTTCTTCGTCGTCGTGTATCTGCACATGTTCCGCGGACTCATGTACGGCAGCTATCGCAAGCCGCGAGAGCTGCTGTGGATCCTGGGTTGCCTCATCTACCTGTGCCTGATGGGCGAGGCGTTCTTCGGCTACCTGCTCCCGTGGGGCCAGATGTCGTACTGGGGCGCGCAGGTGATCGTCAACCTGTTCTCGACCGTTCCGTACATCGGCGAAGGCCTGGGGATCTGGATCCGCGGCGATTACACGATTTCCGACATCACGCTGAACCGGTTCTTCGCGTACCACGTCGTGGCGCTGCCGCTCGTGCTGCTGGGTCTCGTCGCCGCGCACTTGATGGCGCTGCACGAAGTCGGGTCGAACAACCCCGACGGCATCGAGATCAAGCAACAGCCGAAAGACCCGGTCACCGGCCTTCCCCTCGATGGCATCTACAGCCATCCGTATTACACGATCAAGGACATCGTCGGCGTCGTGTTCTTCCTGGTGGTGTTCTCGATCATCATGTTCTTCGTCCCCGAGATGGGCGGCTACTTCCTCGAAGCCAACAATTTCATCCCGGCCAACCCGCTGCAGACGCCGGAGCACATCGCGCCGGTGTGGTACTTCACCCCGTACTACGCGATGCTGCGGGCGGTCCCGTCGTTCCTCGACTCGCAATTCTGGGGGGTGCTGGTGATGGCCGTGTCGGCGGTGATCTTCTTCTTCCTGCCCTGGCTCGACCGCGGCGCGGTGAAGTCGATCCGCTATCGCGGCACGCTCTACAAGTCGTGGCTCGCCGCGTTCGTGGTGTCGTTTCTGATCCTCGGCTACCTGGGCGTGGTGCCGGTGACGGTATGGGGCCAGTTCCCCGACGGTTGGCCGATTCTCGGTACCGCGGACATAGCCACCGTGGTGGCGCGCGTTTTCACCGTCGTCTATTTCCTGTTCTTCCTGTTGATGCCGTGGTACACGGTGCGCGACAAGACCAAGCCCGTTCCGGAAAGGACGACCTGATCGCATGAGCAAGATCGCCTCCCTTTCCGCGGCGTTGCTGTTCGCGCTGGCCGGCGCGGCGCAGGCGTTCGGCGGCGCCGACCTCCGTCTCGATCCCGCGCCGATCCAGCGGCTCGACGCCGAGTCGCTGCAGCGCGGCGCGCGCAACTTCGTCAACTATTGCCTCAACTGCCACAGCGCGAAGTATTTGCGTTACGAGCGGCTTGCGGACATCGGGCTGACCGAACAGCAGATCAAGGGCAACCTGATGTTCGGGACCGACAAGATAGGCTCGACGATGACGGTTGCGATGACCCCCGCCGAGGCAAAGAGCTGGTTCGGCGTCGTCCCGCCCGACCTTTCCGTCGAGGCGCGGATCCGCGACAGCGATTGGCTCTACAACTATTTCCTGGCGTTCTATCGCGACGACCAATCGACGACCGGCTGGAACAACCTCGTGTTCCCGAACGTCGCCATGCCGCATGTGTTGTGGCAACTGTCGGGATCGTGGAAGCTGACGGAGACCGTATTCGAAAGCCACGAGAAGGCCCTCGCTGCGTCCATTGCCATCAAGGGACTCGCGAAAATCGAACCCGCTCCAGGCGGAAAGTGGGTCGTGAAAACCGTCGGGATCGATCCCAACGCGCCCGGCGCGCTCACGCCAGCGCAGTACGAGGCGTTCGTAGCCGACCTCGTCAATTTCCTGGAATACATGGGCGAGCCCACGAAGAACAAGCGGATCAGCCTCGGGATCGCCGTGCTGCTCTACCTGGTCGTGCTGTTCGCGCTCGTCTACGCGTTGAAGCGCGCCTACTGGAAGGACGTGCACTAGCGTCCCGTCAGATCACCTCGCACGGGGCACGGGCCGCGCTCGTGCCCCGTTGCTTTGCGGCGGTGCGAACCGCGGCTCAAAAACGAAGAAGCGCGTTGCGGCGCGCAAGGAGAAACCACGATGATGACCCTCTATTCCGGGACGACCGACCCGTTCAGCCAGCGTTGCCGCATCGTGCTTCACGAAAAGGGCATGGATTTCCAGATCATCGACGTCGACCTGGACCACAAGCCCGAGGACCTTGCGGTGATGAACCCGTACAACCAGGTGCCGGTGCTGGTCGAGCGCGACCTCGTGCTGCACGAGTCGAACATCATCAACGAATACATCGATGAGCGCTTCCCGCATCCGCAATTGATGCCCGCCGATCCGGTCATGCGCGCGCGTGCAAGGCTCTTCCTGCATCGCTTCGAGAAGGAGCTCTTCTGCCACATCGACGCGCTGGAAGGAAACAACCAGAAGAACGCCGAGAAGGCGCGCGGGCTGGTCCGCGATGCGCTGCTGCAGATCACGCCGGTGTTCGCCAAGCACAAGCACATGCTGGGCGAGGACTACTCGATGCTCGACGTGGCGATCACGCCGCTGCTGTGGCGCCTCGACTACTACGGTATCCAGATGCCCAAGCAGGCGGCGCCGCTCATGAAGTACGCGGAGCGGCTGTTCGCGCGGCCCGCGTTCTCCGAAGCGCTGACCTCGGCCGAGCGAGGCATGCGGAAATGACAGTCGGGGACCCAGTGACGTTTGAATACGCGGCGGGAGCTGGGATCGAATGTGGTTTTCCCTGCCTCACTTGACGTAACGGCCGGGCTGCGTAGTATCTTGCCTCCATGTCCGAGCAATCCGCGAAGCCGTACCTGATCCGCGCCATCTGCGAATGGTGCGCGGACAATGCGCTCACGCCCTATCTCGCCGTCAAGGTGAACGGGCAGACGCGCGTCCCCGTGGCGTTCGTCAAGAACGGCGAGATCGTGCTCAACGTAAGCGCGACCGCCACTCGCAAGCTCACGATCGACAACGAATCGATTCAGTTCACCGCCCGCTTCAACGGCGCCTCGCAGGAGGTTTCGGTGCCGATGAACGCCGTGTCGGGTATCTTCGCCAAGGAGACGGGGTACGGCTTCTCGTTTGTATCGCCACAAGACCCCGCAGCTTCGTTGACCTCGGCCACCGCGCCACGCGAACTCGACAAACCCGTCGAGGCCAAGGACAGCAAGAGCGGGGACGAAGGTGGCAAGCGCAAGCCACGCCGTCCGCATCTTCAGATCATCAAGTAGCAATGTCGTCCCCGCGAAGGCGGGGACCCAGTGTCGTGCCAGCACCAGAACGCCAAATGATCCGGCACGGTAAAATACCGCCCGCGCCGGCATAGCTCAGGGGTAGAGCAGCGGTTTTGTAAACCGTTGGTCGTGGGTTCGATTCCTACTGCCGGCACCATTGGCGCGCAGTCCCGCGATGGCGATCACTAACTACAGCACGTCGGGCGCGAGCCAGCGAATCCATTTCCGGACCGCGCACAACGGATCGTCATTTGGTTGACTTTGTGCGCATGCACAATATCGCGGCGCGACTCCTCCAGATCGCGCATGGGTCGATTTCGTTCGGCCTCTTCGCCCATCTCCACCAGCCCGGGCGCTCGAATCGCGGCTCGCGGTTTGCCGACATGACGCTTTTGCGCAAGGATGGATCGCTGTTGCAGTGAGGCGTCCTTCAGCCAAGAACGGTCGCGAGCAGACCCGCAAGGCCAAGTCCCAGCGCGGCGAGCGCATCCCCCGCGATGAGGCCGCCGCCCACCAGCGAGGCCGTGCTCATGTCCTCGGGGAGGGCGGCCGGCTTGTCCCTGCGCTTCGGCATGCTGCTGATCGCGCTCGCCAACACGCCACCCGCGGCGAGCCACGCCGATGTCAGCAGGTTGACGAAGCCGCCGAACGACGATGCGTACGGCGATGGCAGCAACGCGGAATCCAGCACGAAGTCGGTGGCAAATCCGACTTTGGTGGTCTCGACAAACTTCTTGTACTCGGCGCGCGACTTGATGAGCTTGCGCAGCACCTCGGTGACAAATCCGATCGCAACGCCAATCCAGATGGCCGTGCGTTGATACGGCTTGTCGTCGGTGAGACTGCGCAGCGCGCCGACGAACTTGTAGGTCATCGCCGACGCCCAGCGGTCCGGTTGCTGATCCGCGGGGAGCGTCGTCTGGTCGAGCGTCAGCACCGGATACGCGCTCATGAAGAGCTTGGCGAAGACGACCGCCATGATCGCGCCCATGACAATGCCGGCGACCTGGAAGCGGAACTGGATCGTGCGGTTGGTGCCGAGCCGCCAGCCCGTGGAGCGGTCCTGTTGCATGTCGCACGCTTCACTCGTCGACACGAGCAGCACGGTCGCCGCCATCAGACCGACTGCCGGATCCCCGAGCCCGATCGCCGCCAGCAGGATCACGGTGACGACAAACGCCGAGGAAATCGGATTCTGGTCGACAATGCCGAGGGAGATTCCGTTCACCATCGCGAACACGAACACCAGCAGCACGGCGATTACCAGGTAGCTCACAGGCTGATGGAGCACGAGTGAACCCGTGGCGACGATGCCGACACTCCAGAACACGACCCACACGAGGAGCAGGCGAAAGTTGGTGCGTTTCCAGTCCTCCTGCTCGACCGGCTTTGCGCCGGCGGTCTCCCGACTGCGCTGCCAGGCACGCAACAGAATGAGCGAAACGTCGATCAGCGCGGCGCCCATGATCATTCCGAGCGCGATCAGGAACGTGATCTTGCGAAAGGGCTCGCCGGGGTTCAGCCAGCCGATGGACACGAAGTAGGGGATCATCGCCCAGCCCACGACGCCGCCGGCGAGCGCCGCGAGACCGATACGCGCGCTGACGATCATGCCGGCGCCGAACGTGGACGTGGACAGATCGATCGCGCCGAAAAATGCGACCTTGGCTGCGGCGATGCCGCCGACGATTCCCAGCGCCATGCCGCCGAACAGACGCGAGACCGACTGATTGAGCAGTACCGGATCGGTCAGTGCGCGCAGGATGTTGGCGACGGCAAGACCCGAAGGAAATGTCAGTTGCAGCCGATCGACCAGGATCGGCGTGTAGAGCATGCCGACGCCCACGCCGAACATGCCGATGCACAACATGTACAGAACGAGTTGCCACACCGGCGGTTGTGGCAATCCCATCCAGACCATCGCCTGGATCACGACGGCCATCGCGCTCATTCCGGCCACCGAGGCGGCGGTGGTCTGAATGTAATTCGCGCCGTGGCGTCCCTGTGCGCCGTAGCCGAACGTCACGGTCGAACCGAGGATGCCGGCGAGCACCTGCCCGCCGACAAAGAAGCCGAGCGAGAAATTCATGTACGCCGCCGCAAGGCCGCCCAGCGGGCCGAGGATCAGGATGCCGATGGCACCGAGCAGCGCATAGTACTTCCATGTGCCCGGCCTCGGCAGCCATGCCCAGCGCGGTGCGCCATCCGCCATTGTCGAAGATGCAGAGGTCATGAAATGGCGAGGCCCTTGCGGTGGCAGGACGCGGACAATGCCGAAAATTCGAAAGGCTTGGAGAAAGAAAGGAGCCGGGGTCAGCTCAACGCCGCCGGGTATATTCGCGCAGCGTCGGATTGACGCGGTCGATGTCGGCCTGGACCTGTTCGCGGCTTCGTTCGTACACGATCTCGCGTCCCCGGATGCTGCCGACGTAGGCCATGCCCGTTCGCGTCGGCGTCAACTCGCATCGCACGCTGTGGACGCCTTCGCCGATCACCACCTCGATCTGGCTCGCGCGTTTGTTCAGCACCACGACTTCCAGCGTCTGGCCGCTCTCGGTCGCGCGTACCGTAATCTTCTCGACGTTCATGGGATGGTCGCGGATGGGCAGGAATTCGAATTCGCCGACGCCGACACGGTCACGTCGGCACGCACGCGATGATCCCGACGCCCGCGCCTTCAGGTATCCAGCCCTTCGCTCGCATATCGTCGAAGATGCCGACAGCGGTCGTATAGCGGTGGTTCGGGGCCGCCCCCATACCATCGTTGTAGAGCCGATAGAGCGGCTGGGTACCGACCGGGCATGTGGCGTCAGCGGCGGGCAGTGAAACATTGAATACGGCGCCCTCGAACTGCCAGCTCGGATCGAGTTTGCGGATCGCGCATTCGGTCGCGGACGGCGTGTAGAAGTGCGAGCTCTTCAGCCCGAATGACGTGCTGAAGAAGCGGCACACCTCGGAGGTATCCACCGTCCCGGACAGGAATACGTTGAATGCCTCGCCGGTGCGCGTCCAGCCGACGAACGTGCCGTTGTCCAGCTTGGTGATCTCGTCAGCAATGCCCGTCATGAAATAGTGGTCGAACACGGCGTGGTAATACTCGATGACTTTGAGCAGACTGCTGCTCGTAAGAGGTCCGGCGCCTGGTGATCTTACGCCGCCGGCGGCCAGGAACACTGCCGCGTCGTAGATGCCATCCGAAGTATCGGCAATGGCAATCCTGACGTGGTTTTTCACGTTGGGGTTGACCGCCGCTACACACTCGAGCGCGATCGTGAGTCCGTCCATTTCCGTGTTGCGTGTCCGTGCCTCGTTGTCGATGTACAAGGCGGCGTGGAACCCATTGTTGATCGAATTCACATTGACCGGACGCCCGCCGAAGTTCGCGCAGTTGACGCCGTTGACGAAGATGGCGAGGACATCGTTGAAAGCCGTGTCGACGAATTCGTTGTACTCTTCGGAGGCGAAGACAAAGCGCACCGACAGCGTGTCAGCGGTTGGCGTCACGTCGAACTCGAGAATGGCCGCATCCTGTGTCGTGAACGGCGCGACGAGCGCGTCCAGTTGCGCATCGCCGGCGCGGCCGAAGTCGGTGCTCAACGAGTCGCTTTGGTTAGGGCCCTGCACGTTGACAGCCTCGCCGGTCGACAGCACGACGCCGCTGTCGATGCCGACGCTCATCTGTCCGCCGCTGAAGATGCCAGCCGCGGCGGCGTCGCCGGAAAATGTCGCATCGCTAATGATGACCCCGGGACCGACGAGCATTGCCGCGAGCGCCGCGGCATTGTTGCTCGCCGTCACGGCCCCGATTTTCGCCACGATCTTCTGCGCGCGAGGCGCAGGTGGCGCCCGCAGCCGCGCCTCGGCGTCGATCCATGGCAGCGCAGCAATGGCGAATGCGATGATCAGGCGACTGGTGTTCGTCATTGGAGTTCCCTGCATTCGTGAGCCTGCGCATTGTCCTCCTTCGGCGGCCGGTATGACAACGGCATCGGCTGCTCAAAGAATGTTTGCCTGTGTTGCTCCGCATTGTCGGATACAAGTCACGGCTCGCACGTGGATGGCGCCCGAAAAATGCGTCGACAGCAGCTGCAATTTCCGCGGTCGTGTCGGCGCAATGACATAAAATCGACACACGCCATGGGACCTCCAGGGGATTCGCGGCGCCCAGATTGCTGGTGATAGTGAAAACAACGATGGGATCGGGCAATGCCGCTGGTGGGATTCCGGCCGACCAAAGCGCGGCTCATCATCGAGAACAACAAGGACAGCGTTCTCGTGATGAAGGTGGTCCTCGACGCGGATGATGCCGTCGAGCTCTCGACGGGTGGCACGCTGAAGGATCTGGTGGGCGTGCTGCGAATCCGCGAACGCAAGACCAACGGCGCGGGTAATGGCGACAAGAAGATAGGCTCCATGGTCTATGTCGCTGAAACCAATGGTGAGGCCAGCGCAGCCGCGGCGAAATTCCAGGTCAACGTCGCCATGGCCACGGACAAATTTGCAACGTTGCTGCGCGCGGCCAACGCGGGACGGCTTCCGACAAAATTCTTCGTCGACGCCGGCGAGCAGCCGGTGCGCGGCGAAGCCAAGGGACTCGGCTATCGGATGCGCGTCGGGCAACGCATCAAGGTCTGGGAAAACCATACGCACCGGACGCTTCCGGTCTCGAACTTTGTGATGATTCTGCCCATCGACGTGTCGGCGGCGGCGCATGAAGCCTCGGCGATGAGCGTCGCGGTGCCTCCGGTCGCTCTCGCCACCAACGCACAGGTCGCCGAGCTGATGGATGACATGCTGGTCTTCCAGAGCGACACGCGCACGACGATGTTCGGCTTCGTGTGCGTGCTGGCGATCATCGCGCTCGCGACGCTCGCCATCGGCGTCTCGCTTTTCTACCGCTAGGGTCGATCGCGGTGTCGCGGCAGTGACGGTGTTGCTATCCTCCATGCTTTACCTGAGTGCGAGAACGTGACGATGAACCAGCTCGATTTTGCGGGACGCACGGCGGCCATCACCGGCGGGGCGATGGGCATCGGATTCGCCGTCGCGCAACGTCTTGTGGGCAGCGGCGCCAAGGTCGCGTTGTGGGATCGCGACGAGAAGGCGCTGGCGCAAGCGAAAGCCGCGCTCGGCGACGCGGTCCGCACGTGGCAACTCGACGTTGCCGATGCGCCCGCGGTCGCACGGGTGACGCAGGCCACCGCCGATGCGTTCGGCAGTCTCGATGTCCTTGTGTGCTCGGCCGGCATCACCGGTCCCAACGTGCCGCTGGCCGACTATCCCGTCGACGACTGGAAGCGGGTGTTCGACGTCAATGTGCACGGCGTGTTCCTGTGCAACCGCGCGGCGGTGCCGCTGATGCGGAAGAACGATTACGGCCGCATCGTCAACATTGCATCGGTCGCGGGGAAGGAAGGCAATCCGAATGCCTCCGCGTACAGCGCGTCCAAGGCGGCGGTGATCGGCCTCACCAAATCGCTGGGCAAGGAACTCGCGAAAACCGGCATCCGCGTCAACTGCGTGACGCCGGCGGCCGTACGCACGGCCATCTTCGACCAGATGACGCAGCAGCACATCGACTTCATGCTGTCCAAGATTCCGGTGGGGCGGTTCGGCACCGTCGACGAGGTCGCCGCGCTGGTGGGCTGGCTCGCCACCGAGGATTGCTCGTTCTCGACCGGCGCGGTGTTCGACTTATCGGGCGGACGCGCGACGTACTGATCAGGAATCAGGGCTCTGCGCCGCCGGCTCGGGGCGCCGCTGCCGGGCACGGATTCTTTCGGTACGCAGCGCGCAGGGCTCGCGGCATCCTTTCTCGATGCGGAGACACTGGAAATGGAAGTCGCTGACGCATTGTTGCGGGCGCGCTTGCAGGTGACCGCAGCCAGTCCGGTTCCTTGCTATCGTCGGCGGCCATGTGCTACATTTTTTCGCGTCCTTGTCCGTTGCATGGAGCGGCACGCCGGTGACCACGAGCGCATGACCATCCACATCTGAATGTCCATCTAAGAGACAGTCATTGGGGGAGGTATGATCAAGACGTTGCTGCAAAGAATCGGCGCGGTCGCGGCGTCGATGCCGGTCTCTGGTCTGGCGTGGGCGCAGGCCAGATACAACCTGCAGGAACCGCAAACCGAGGTCGCCCGCCAGATGTACGACCTCCACACCATCGTTCTGGTCACCTGCCTGGTCATTTTCGTCGGCGTGTTCGGCACGATGTTCTACTCGGTGATCAGGCACCGTAGAGCAGCGGGTCGCAAGGCCGAACAATTCCACGTGAGCGTGATGGTCGAAATCGGGTGGACGATCGCTCCCTTCCTGATCCTGATCGGCATGGCGTGGCCGGCGATCAAGAACGTGATCGCGATGCAGGACACTTCAAGTCCCGACCTGACGATCGGCGCCACCGGTGATCAGTGGCTGACCGGCGACGGACAGGGCGTCACCCGCTACAACAGCCCCGCGACGCCACGCGATCGGCGCGAAGGCAAAGCGCCCAAAGGCTGATATCATTGTTCCGACGGTAAGTTGTGCGTAGTGCGTCACTCGTGGGCTCCGTTTGACTTGGGGTCCACGAAGCATCGGCGCCACCGCAGCTTGTCCGTCGTTCCGTAAGCACGTTGCGCTAAGGGGGGTTGGATCCGCGCATGGCTATTGCGATCGTATTGATACTGTTGGTCGTCGGCTCAGTTCTTTTCCAATTCCTGAGCCCGTGGTATTTCACACCGATCGCATCCAACTTGGGCGCGATCGACGACACGATCAGCGTCACGTTCTGGGTAACGGGGTTTGTCTTCGTCGCCGTCAATCTGTTCATGGCCTATTGCGTGATCCGCTACCGTCAGCGGAAGGGAAGCCGGGCGGCGTACCAACCCGAGAACAAGAAGCTCGAATGGTGGCTCACGGGATTGACCACCGTGGGCGTCGCCGCCATGTTGGCGCCCGGCTTGTTTGTATGGGCGAATTTCGTTACCGTCCCGAGCGAGGCGGCGGTGTTCGAGGTCCTGGGACAGCAGTGGAACTGGCGCTATCGCTTTCCCGGGAAGGACGGCAAGCTGGGGACCGTCGATGCCCGGAACGTCACCGATGACAATCCGTACGGCATGAATCGCGATGATCCCAACGGACAGGATGACATCCTGGTAGCGGGCCCCGAGGTACACCTCCCCACCGGCAAGCCGGTCAAGCTGCTGCTCCGCTCGATCGACGTCCTGCACAACTTCGCTGTGCCTCAGTTCCGGGCCAAGATGGATCTGGTGCCGGGCTTGGTCACCTTTTTCTGGTTCACTCCCACCCGAACAGGGACCTTCGACCTCCTCTGCAACGAGTTATGCGGCGTCGGCCACTATGCGATGCGCGGCAAAGTCGTTATTGAGGAAGAGCGCGCGTTTCAGGCGTGGTTAACCGGCCATCCGACGTTTGCGCAAACAGCGGCGCTACCAGCCGGCGACGCGGCCGCGGGCAAACAACTCTATGCAGTGTGTGCCGCGTGTCATGGCCTGCAAGCGGAGGGCAATCCCGCGCTGCATGCGCCAAAACTGAGTGGGCAAGGCGCTTGGTACCTGCAACGGCAATTGAAGAACTACAAACAAGGCGCCCGCGGGACGCACGACAAGGATGTGTTCGGAAAAATGATGGCGCCGATGGCGGCGACGCTGGCTGACGACATCGCCATCGACAACGTCAGCGCTTATATCCGGACGCTCCCGGATAATCCTGCCCCCGCGACGGTGAAGGGCAATGCGAGCGATGGTGAAAGGCATTACGTATCGACCTGTGGCGCCTGTCACGGCCCGAACGGGCAGGGCGTGCAGGCGACGAATGCCCCCGGGCTCAAGGGCATGAGCGATTGGTATCTGGTCACTCAATTGAAAAATTTCAGGCAGGGTGTTCGCGGCAACCATCCGCAAGACAGGTACGGACCCCAGATGGCACTGCTGGCCGAAATGCTGACCGACGATCGGGCAATCGATGACCTCGTTGCCTACATCAATACCTTGCGGTGACCGGCCTGCTCGAGCGCGAAGCTGTGCGTACGGCTATTGCCATGAGAATCGGACTCAAGCGAACCGGGCCTCAGTGAAGAAGTAGCGAGGAGATTTTGATGGAATACGTTGCGCATGACGAAACCGCTTTTGCTCCGCCTGCGGAAGTCGCGGAGGTAGAGCTCTATCATCCGAAAACCTTCATTGGGAAGTACATCTGGAGCCAGGACGCCAAGGTCATCGCCATCCAGTACGCGATCACCGCGATCGGGATAGGGTTGGTGGCGTTGGTGTTGTCGTGGCTGATGCGGCTGCAACTGGGTTTCCCGAACACCTTCCACTTCATCGACCCAAGCAACTACCTGCAGTTTGTCACGCTGCACGGAATGATCATGGTGATCTACCTCCTCACCGCGTTGTTCCTGGGGGGGTTCGGCAACTATCTCATCCCGCTGATGGTCGGCGCCCGCGACATGGTTTTTCCCTATGTCAACATGGTGAGCTACTGGGTTTATCTGTTCGCCGTGCTGTTGCTGATCGCCAGTTTCTTCGTGCCAGGCGGCCCCACGGGCGCCGGCTGGACGCTCTACCCGCCCCAGGCAATCCTCCGGGGCACGCCAGGGGCGACTTGGGGCATCATCCTGATGCTCGTTTCCCTGGCGTTCTTCATCATCG
>Ga0184626_10000143_pt1 | contig 17858 bp, 16 predicted proteins | sample PLM3_60_b1_FD_133142 | JGI IMG/M metagenome (GOLD analysis project Ga0184626, IMG submission 133142) | Groundwater sediment microbial communities from an aquifer in East River, Colorado, USA - PLM3_60_b1 | ecosystem: Environmental > Terrestrial > Soil > Riparian zone | place: USA: East River... | reverse complement strand
TTTTCACCCGTAGTGGGGTTTAATAGGAAGATATCGCGATTACCATTCAGGTCCGAATTATATGAGATCCAAACATTATCTGGAAGCGTTGGGAGGGATGTGCTAGTTGGCAAAACAGGAGCAGAAGTCGGTGTTAGGGTAATTGTTACTATTGGGGTAGGAAATACCGGGCCAGTTGGAATAGTTTCCGTTACTTTTTGCGCTGGCCTAGAATAATACCATTTCACCAGCAGATTGGAACCAATCATCATACCAATGACAACCAAAGCCACAACATAGACAACAGGGTTTGCATTCATGATTTTCCTGGCAAGCGGTCTGGAGGTCGTATTTTTAAATTCTTTTTGAGAAGCCGACGCGGCTTGCTGGTTACCCAACGCACTCAAGATCTCATCCAGGTTCCGCCTGTAATTATTTCCCTGCACATCAATATAATTCAAGTTGAGATAGTTTAGCGGCAATTCGCAGGAACGATACATTAGGGGGATCAATTTTCGCTTGAGATTGCTGGAAAACAAGAACTCACGTTCCACCCATTCTGAAGCTATCGAATCCGGCGAAAGGACAAAATTGTAGATTGGCTGTTTCTGATAGCATTTTCAATTTCGAACCTCCAACGAGAACCCCCTCGTAAACTTGATACATCGTACCAAACATCAAACCCCGCGTTTTTCAAATCCGTAGCCAATTGCTCAACGAAAGAGAGGTCTTTGCGAGAATAGGAGATAAAAACTTGAGCCATACAAACATCTCCCGACGCGATACATCCAAAATGCTCTCAAGATTATACAACGAAAAGCAAACTGCGCGGCGAGTACGGTCCCGTCGTGAGACCGATCATGCGAATAGGTCGCGGATATTCGAGATCAGTGCCTGGGAGCCAAATCCCATTTTTCTTCAAGCAATGGGGCGGCGTTCAGAAGAAGTGGGCGGGTCGAACGCTCGAAGGTCGAACCTGGGATGAGGTGCCTGTCAATTTGGTGAGGGTTTAAGTTCTTTAAACACGAAGGGCACGACACTTGCACCGCACGCAAGTGCAGGTGAGTACACCAAGGTTTTAAAAGATAATGGCGCGTCTTGTCGAATTGCGGAAAATGGTATATACTAATAATATATACTAAGAGGCGATTTATGGAAACTGCTAAACTTTTTCAAAACGGCAAAAGTCAAGCCGTGCGTCTGCCGAAGGAATTTCGCTTTGAGAGTGACCGCGTCTATGTGAAGAAAATGGGCAACGCCGTCATCCTTCTCCCCTACGGTGCACCCTGGCAATCTCTGGTGGACAGTCTATCTTTATTCTCTGATGACTTCATGGAAACGCGGACGCAACTCCCCGCGCAACAACGCGAGAGCGCCTTCTCATGAAATATCTGCTGGACACCAACATTTGCATCGCGCTCATCCGCCAAAAGCCAGCGGTGCTGATCCAGCAGCTTACATCCCTTCAGCCGGGTGATGCCGGTATTTCGTCCATCACATTGGCAGAACTGTTCCATGGTGTTGGGAAGAGTGCGCGGCCTGAACAAAACATGTCCGCGCTGGAGCAATTCCTCCTGCCGCTCGACCTGGCAGATTTTGATCTAAATGCTGCTCTGGCTTATGGAAAGATCCGCGCGGACCTGGAACGCACGGGTCAACTGATCGGTTCCATGGATATGCTAATCGCTGCGCATGCAGTGAGTCTTGGTGCAATCATGGTTACAAACAACGTGCAGGAATTTCAACGCGTAAAGGGTCTGTTTGTGGAGGATTGGATATTTGAAACCAAGTAACATTTCAGAGCTGGGATGAGCTGCCTGTCAATATGGGTGAGAAGAGCACTCGCTCTACTTGTCCAGCAAGTTTAATTGACAACAGTATGGCATTTAGTTCCGTTTGAGACTCTGTAATATAGGTGGTGGGTTTTAAAAGTGGTGGGAGAAAACCATCACCTTTCGCATGAATCACCCCTTTCGTAGATGGCTCGAGTGGGAAGAAACCCTCTGATAAACCATAAAACGAGCCATTAAGTGGGAAAATAAATTGACCAACCGCTTATGTTACAGACACCCGTTTGATGGGTACTAGTACTCCAGTACCACCTTATGCTATACTTATATGGGAAGGAGTCATCCATGCTTGATCCTAATCAACTCCCCATACTTCTCAAGGCTATAGATTGCGTGTTCGACGATGGACGCAAGATCCTAGAAGAACGCCGTGAACGAAGAAAAGTGAATGACGCTGCGCAAAACAGTGAGGATCAGGAATCAGTAAAAGAGATCCCCGCTCCTGCTCCCGAACCTGAAAAAGAGGAGGAGACCAAGCAGGACCTGCTTTCCTCCAAGATAGATGAGATATTGTGGCAAAGCCATGAGCTGGATGTCAAACATCTCGTGAAGCTATTGGAAACTTATTCCGGCAATTATCGTCTGGCAAGGGAACAATATGCAAAATGGGGAAGTGAGCTTGTGCCTTCCATTATTGTTCACAGAATGACAGACGCAGAAAACTCGATGCTCGACACCATAAAGCAGCTTGAAATTATTCTATCCAATGTTTACAAAAAAGATATCAATCCAGTCAAATAAAACATAAGGTGTAATATGGACAAGGAAGAAATAACTCATCTCGAAAGGATGATTTCTTTACATAAAAAGAACCTCTACACACTGGAGGAGATGCTGGCCGCTTATGGCGCCGACCAGCCGCTGCATCTGATCAACAGTGCCACGATGGAAAAGGAGGCCATCGCCAGATACAGCAAACAGATCGAGAGTCTTACCTCCACAGCCGATGAAAACGAAAAATCACTAGCCCTGGCCAGCCTGCCACGACGACCTTATTTTGTGGGCAGGGAGGAGGAGATAAAGATTGTTTTGCAGTCTTTACAGCCGAATAGCAGAACCTTTATCATAGGCATTGAAGGCATTGGTGGGGTGGGAAAATCGACACTTGCCATAGAGTTAGCTTATCTCTGCGTTGAAAATGATCTCTTTGAATCCGTTATTTGGATCTCAGCCAAAGAATTCACGCTAACGCTACATGGCATTGAACCGGTCATCCCGGAAGCCAAAACCCTGTCAGATATTCTGATCACGATCGGTACAAGTTTGGGGAATCCCACCATCGGAAATTTATCAATTCAGGATCAAATCAAGAGAGCCTATAACCTCCTTTCAAGGCGCACCACACTCCTTATCCTCGACAATTTCGAATCTTTATCCAGAAATGAACAGCGGGAAATCATCGATTTTTTACGAAGATCCCCCATCACGCTTAAGGTCGTTATTACATCAAGAGAGCGGGTTTCTGAAGGGCAGATCATCCGGTTACAAGGGTTGTCTTTTGAGGAAAGTAATGCCCTGCTGGAGTGGGATGCCCACCAGAAGAACATCCAGCTTACCAAAGACCAGAATAAGTATCTAGTCGATATAACAGGCGGGCTTCCCCTGGCCCTATTGTGGGTACAGGGACAGATCGCTGTGCTGGGCTACTCAGTTACACAGGTTTTGGACAAATTGAGCCTGGATACAGATATTCCGATCCTGCAATACTGTTTCAATCACAGTTGGAATTTACTGCGGCACCATAACGAAAAAAAGCTGCTATTCATATTGGCATTACAGCCGGAGGCAGTCTCGAGGGTCGCTCTAAATGAAATTGCTGACATCACGGATGCCGATAGTTTTGATATTGCCATCAGCGATCTTTTACAATTAACACTGATCGAGCATTTATCTGATCGGGATTATTTCAATATCCTGCCATTGACACGCAGATTTATCCGCACACAATTTGCAAGTGACCGAAAATTCATCAAACAAGCTGAATTGAAAATAGCTCAATATTACGTGAAGCTTCTATCGCAGAAAAGCAGTTTCAAAGAGTGGCGTGGATACGACGATCTATTGCTGGACCGAAACAACATCCTCGGCGTTGCTCAATGGTGCTATAAATCGATACAAAAGAAACAGACCAGCTCCAATTCTTTGGCAAAGCAAACCAAAAATATAGCTGAAATTCTGGTGCAGGTTGGAATTCAATTCGGCAGTGTCTTATGGCAGCGTGCGTTCTGGTATGACCGTATGACCCTGGCCCATGCTGCGTTGAATGCAGCCAAATTATTATCAGACTGGAAATCTGTAAGCACATTTGCCAGGAATATATCCTGGATATATTTTTACCAGGGAGATTACCTGCGAGCTTTGCACTGGTCTGAAGAATCACTATCAGCCACAACAAAAACAGAAGATGACCTGTTGATCGCCGCCGCGAAAAGATCTTTGGGGACAGTGGAATTACGCCTGGGTAATTTTGAGCGTTCTGAAAAATTATTAAAGGACGTCCTTAAAACAACCGAGGAATTCACCAGCGACGACTACGGCATCTACAGTAAAGGCTTTGCCCAATATGGTTTGGGCGATCTTGAAAATGAGCGTGGGAATACCAGTGAAGCCGGGGAGTGGTATCAAAAAGCATTGGACACCTGGCAGGATCCTGTCCGTAAAGACCCTGTTCGGCACATTAGTTATGCGCTGAACGGGCTGGGCTTCGTTGCGTTAAAAGAAAAAAGATACGAGGATGCAAAACGTCTTTTCATTGAGGGTATTCAATCTGCTGAAGAGTTCGGAAGAGTGGATGAACTCGCAAAGGGGCAACTGGGGCTGGCTTCCGTCCATCTTGAAACGGCTGCCGATCTGAAAACTGCCTTGATGCTGGTCACTGAGTCGATCGAGAGTTTTCAGCAGCAGGGCATGCAATACGAGATTCAAAAAAGCCGCATCCTGCACGATAATATCCTGAAGGCACAAGCGCAGACGATCATACCCGGGCAACAGGAAAATGGATAACGAAAAAGAGATCTTTCTGCGATCATTTAAAGATCTGGAGGATCAGTTTCAAGCCCTGCCGATTGCTAAAAGTCAGATCGAACAATTGGCTGGCCTTCTTTCAGGGATCCAAAAGATCGCTGAAAATCTGGCTTTATATGATCCCCTTACTCATGCTCTTAATACGCGCGCCGGTGAGTGGCTGGTACCCAACGAAAATATTAAGGGTATGGCCAAGATCGACATTTATGATCTAAGGCAGGCCAACAAAGTGTATGGGGTGTCAGTGGCGGATTCGGAATTGCATAAACTGGCATATCAATTAATGTCCATTTTTACTCTGGATATGGGCGACTTCGTACGCAGGTCGCCAGGCAGTGATGAATTCAGGATATTTTCTACGTCAAAAACGCCTCAGGAAATCAGGCTTCTTTTGACAAAACCATACCTCGACCAGGAGATGGACTCTCTACTAACCTGGGATTTTGGGACGGGTCGTACGGAGACTGAGTCTGAGAATAATCTGCAAAAACAGCGCAAGACCTTCAGACCCATCGTGATCAGACAAACCATTCTGGAGAGTCACTCTGAAATCCCCAGGCTGATTGAGGCAAATAACAGCTACCCGAGTTGGAATGAGTTTAATATGCCTTATGAAAGACTTATGGATACAATCTGTTCGTTGGGTTTACCCGCCAGGCTGGAGCACCAGACGGTGGAGCAGGTTCAGAGCGTTAAAAACATAGTGGAAAATATAGTGACCGGGGAGGCGCTGACAGGCGCCCTCAATGCACTCGGAGCAAAATGGTATCTGGATAATACAATTATTCAAAGCGTGGCGCTGACAGACATGCTCGATATGCACGAAGGAAATGCACGCTTTGGAAGCGTGGCGATAGACCAAGACCTGAGACGGTTTTCAAATATGCTTTCGGAGCATTTCCCGAAGGATGAAGGTTTTTTATTGTTTCGATCTGAACGTGCAGGTGATGAATTCAAGATAACATCAACAAAAAGTGGCACGACAGAACTGGAAGACAGGATTCGCACGGGTTGGCAGGATGACCTGCATCGCGGGCTGCTCGCATGGAATTATGGTGTGGGAAGAAATGATGGCGAAGCCCATGTTGATCTATACAGAAATAGAGTGAAGGAAATAGAAAACATGGAAATGTCAAATTCAAATGGCAAAGCAACTTTTATCATCGTCAGGCCGGAAAGCGAGGATTATTCTAGCCTGTTTAAGCGTTCTGAAGAAACAGCCCGCCTGATCAATGGGACGCCGATCATCGATCTGCATTTAACCGTCCAGGCCATTCGAAATGTTAAGGATTTTGCTTCGTTGAAAAAACGCCTGGAGGAATACTGCCTGAAATCACGTCCTTTTGAGGTCAAGATCAGAAATATTGCCAGAATGAATGTCAATAATCAACAGGGCAGGTTATGGCTGCTGGCAGAAAAAACATCCGTGCTGGAAAACATGTATAACGATCTCAGCCAGATTGCACTCGAAATGGGTTGTGAGAGTTATCCTTATAAATCCCAGAATTGGTTACCTCACATAAAGATTGTCGATTTGCCGGAACATGCATCAACGCAGATAAAAGACCCGACCTTTGCAGCTGGCGATGGGACCACTTTCACAGTAAGGCACTTTGAGTGGACTTTGCAGAGAGGCGCTGAGCATTGGGAATTGCTGGATCAATTCGTATTTCCGCAGTGATCTTCTTTGATCCCTGTTTCGTGATCGGAGATCCTTATTGAACGGCCCATTCTTCTGAATAAGATGGGTTCCCTGGTATGTATATGTGCCGGAACCAGGCCGAAAGCTGAAATATAATGGCAACCATCCTCATCGTTGACACCAACCCAACCGACCGCCGATCGTATATTACGTTGCTTGGCAATTTTGGTCATCGCTTTCTTGAAGCCGATGACGGGGCCCAGGCGTTGGAACTAGCGCGAGCCGAACTCCCAGATCTGATCATTACAGACATTCTCATGCCTCATATGGATGGGTTTACTCTCGTGCGCCACCTGCGTGCCGAGCCTCTGCTGATGAATGTACCCGTCATTTTCCAGACTGCCAACTATGACGTGTCAGAAATACACAGGCTGGCACGCGCCAGTGGAATACAGCATATCCTCAGAAAGGTGGCCGAACCACAGGAGATATTGCGCGCAGTGCAGGCCTCTCTCAAACAGCCCGCCATACCTTCCGGGTTGCCGCAAACGGGACAACTAGAGCGTGAACATCTGGAACTGCTGGCGGATAAACTCTACCAAAAAGTCTCGGAGTTGGAGAAGGCCAACGACCGCCTGCGCAGTCTTTCGTTGACAGATGGAGCGACTGGCTTGAACAACCGGCGTGGATTCATGATCCTTGCGACCGGGCTGTTGAAATTTGCGAGACGTGCGGGCTATCCTGCGTCTCTGCTTTATATCGACATGGATAGTCTGAAGCATCTCAATGATACCTTCGGCCATGCAGCCGGAGATGCGGCTTTGACCCATTTCGCTAAAATCCTGACAGACACTTTTCGTGACTCAGATGTCATTGGCCGTTTGGGGGGGGATGAGTTTGTAGTCCTGATGATCGACGCGACCGAAAACGATCTTGCTAACATGCAGTCGCGTTTGCAAAGCAATGTGGATGTCCATAACCTTCAAGCTAGTGGTCATGTCCTATCTTTCAGCCTGGGGGTTATTCATGTTGACGCGAAATCCACCGATACCATGGAAGCATTGCTCTCGCAAGCAGACACAGCCATGTATAAACATAAACAGAGCAGAAAACGTGCAGCATAATAGTGATCAACTGGCTTGTTGACGACCATGCTACTTGGCACCAATAAGCTCGCGTCATCCTGGCTGTTATCTTGCAGGAGGCTTAGGCAAAGTCTATAGGTGCTTTACATCGATGCAATGTATTTTCGTAAAGCGCGTATCAGTTTTTTATAGCCATCAGCTTCAAATAAATCCACGCGGTGCAAGTGACTCAGGGAATTGGGCAGATCGCATTTTTCCAGCCGGGCAGGGATGATAAAGATTTCGCCATCAGGAAGTGAGTCCGCTTTTTCAAGCGCGATCTTCAACTCCTCGTGACGATAGCCCCGTTGTTTGTTAAAGTGCCGCGAAAGGCAAACGATAACCATATTGCTTTTAAGGATTGCATTTTGAATTTCATACTCCCAATCCTGTCCAGGCACTAATTTTTCCTTATCCAGCCATACCTCTACACCATCTTTTTTTAGACGAGAGTATAAAGCTTGGACTGCATCATTGTCTGTGTGAGAGTGGCAAAGGAAGACCTTGGCAGATTGTTTTTCCAAAGTTGATTTATTTAAAAGCTTGTTCATATACCTACATTAGCCCAAATTCGAAAATTAAAAAACCCCCTTTGGAATATATCCATTGGGGGGTAGCCATGGGGATGTAGCAAGTATGGGCCATGAACAATACATCGAACTAGCTATAGGGGGGAGTATTTCGTTTAAAATCGAAGTTCACAAATTTCAGACGCAATTCTGTTTTATTGCGAACGCCACTCTTTAAAAATACATGCTGGAGATATGATTTGACCGTTGTAACTGAAACACCCATCTGAAATGCGATTTGATGGCTCTTATATCCCTTGCAAGTCAAATAAGTGACATGCCGCTCGCGCGGAGAAAGAGCTAACCAACTGTCATAGAGATCAAAAAGATCATGATCAGTTGATCGGCGGTTGTCAGCTAGAATATTTCCAGGTCGGGTTTTTGAAAAGTGGTTGTCCTGGATGGCTGGGTCTATTCGACTAACAAGACGTGGAGGAATATCCAGAATATGGAAGTATTTGTTTGTCTGCGGCAAGCCTATCCGTTAAGAATTTTTCTTTCGCGAATTAGCCATAATGCGTAAAGTTTACCAGAACATATGTTCTAAGTCAAGCCTCGTTATTTATCCAACAAGCAGAGCTGGGTGCGTTTTTCCTTGTTGAGCTAAATGATCTCCTCACCCTCTTCGATCACGATCACACTGACCTGCCTCCTGCGCAATACTGAGAACGGATCGTCACCACGCTGAATGCTCAAACCATGCAGAACGAGACCGAACTGTGAGATGCCAAACCACAACAGGAAGATCGTCAAAATGATCGAAGCCTGATCGATCCAGCGGGGAGTCTTTTCGATCAGATCTGCAACTTGTTTGCGCCAATCGGTTACCTTTTTTTCATATTCCTGTGTAGCCACCAGGAAATCCTCCAGGCTTTTCCTGGTTTGGGTCATGTCTCCGCCCAGGAGAAAAGATGAATCATTTACGAATGTGGAAGCCTGTTGAGCGATTCCTTCTACATCGGCAATTTCGGTGTCCAATGAATTGGCGGAATCGATCAGGTCAGTCAGAACTTTATCCGGCATATTAAGATCAATGGAGAGCAGGGAACCAAAGCCTTCCAGTGTGTTGCGCAAATTTTCCAGCGCATTGCGCGCTGCCACGAGTCTCTGTCTGGTTGTTTTTAATTCGGGGAGCAGTCTGTCATCCAGAGTGCTTTGGATGTTATCAAGAAGACCTTTTGCACCCGTGGATTGGTCTGAAAGCTTTTCCAGCGCCTTCTCTGTGGCATCCACGATTCGCAGGGCGCGTTCCAATTCCATCTGGGAACTTTGCAAGCCGACCTGTGCCTGTGACAATTCCGTATTTATGTCCGTCAGTCTGCTGATGGCCTCACGGGTCAGTGGTTCGTTATAGTACCAGGCTGCGCCAATACCCACTGCGCTCAAAACAAGAAATATCGCACCCAATACGATGAATACCCCTGAGAAAATTTTGCGAGCCATAACTGCCTCCTCAATGGAAAATCCAAGGACGATGAAAAAAAGCAGAGAGTTGAGGGCAAAAGAAACTGCCCACTTAAACCGCTATGAAATGTACATGCTCTTCACTCGAAAAAATGTTATAAAAATTATACGTCAATATTTGTGTTTATCTATGAAGAAATAATAAGAACAAGGAATTAAAACATGGGCATATTTTGTTGCAATTTCAAGTTGAATGAGAATCAGATAAACAATCGGACTATAATCACCAGCATATATTATTCCCTGGGCAAATTATTGAGGAGGATTTATGCTTGTCATTGTTAGTGATCTTCATCTGGGAGATGGCACGACCGCCAGTTCCATCGCGCCGGGCGCGTTCCACCTTTTTGCCAATCGCCTAAACGAGGCGGCATACTTTGCATCTTTTCGCAAGGATGGAACATACCGCCCGCTCGAAAACCTGGATCTTGTACTGCTGGGTGACATTCTTGACCCGATTCACTCCACCCGCTGGCTGGATGCACAACCCGGCGCCGCAAACTACGTCCGCCCATGGAGCGATCATACCAGCCCCTACTTCGCACCAAAACTGGCAGAGACCACACAATCTATTATTGATGTGAACAGAAGATCACTCGATGTCCTTAAGCGCTGCGCGAATGGTCAGGTAATTCTGCTTCCGCCTGCAAATGCCCGGGGCAAACCAGACAAGTTTGCTACAGAACGCATCCCGCTCAAAGTGCGCATCCATTATCTGGTTGGCAACCATGATTGGTATTATCATCTGAAAGGAAATGCCTTCGACGAAATTCGCAAGAACATCATAGACTCCATGGGCTTGAGCAACCCGTTCGACCTTTTCCCCCATGAGTTGGATGAACATCCCTTTCTGAACGAGATCATGGAATCATACAAAGTTTTTGGCCGTCACGGCGATAGTTTTGACAAGTTCAATTTCAATCGCGAAAAAGGCAGAGACCACGCAACACTGGGCGACATCTTCGCAATGGACGTCTGCAACCGTTACCCGGTTGAAGTTGAAAAACGATATGGAGACAAACTTCCCAAAGGCATCATAGACAGCCTGCGAAGGATCACCAACATCCGCCCAGCGCTGGCGACCTCACTTTGGATCAGCGGGCAGATCAAACATCACGCGGGCAACGCGGCGCTAGAAGGGGAACTGAAGGAAGTATGGGATGATCTCTGCGATGAATTCCTCCAGCTTGATGTGGTGCGCGAGGAGGATAAAACATTCAAGTTCGACATGGTCGACGCGCTCGAACTGGCTATCAAGATCTCAAAGCGCACGTCCTTCAACACGATCAACGATGTGGTCATGTGGGTACGCGACAAACTATGGGAAAGCGACCGTTCCTTTGCTGAGCATGCATTGCGTGAACCAGCCTTCCTTAAAAATACCGCCAAATACATTGTTTATGGACATACACACCACCATGAAATCATCGCACTTGATTCAGATGGCGATCTGCTGAGTCAGCAAAATCAGTTGTATATCAACTCTGGCACCTGGCATTCCTATTTCGATCTCGCCATCAAAGACCCCAGCGAACAGAAATTTATCCCCTATGAAATGCTCACCTACCTCACCTTTTACAAAGGTGATGAACGTGAGGGCAGGCAATTTGAAACCTGGTCCGGGGCATACGCTTAATCAAGAATGGATCACAGCATCATCATCATCGGTGGCGGACCTGCGGGACTCTCCACCGCGCTGCATCTCCAGCGGATGGCTCCGCTTCTCGTATCATCCCCGCAGGGGGCGTCCCGCGTGCTGATCCTCGAGAAGGCGCGTTATCCTCGCTCCAAGCTTTGCGCGGGTGCCCTCGTCGTGGACGCCGAGGTGCTCCTCGAACAGCTCGGCCTCGACGTAAGCGAGGTGCCGCATGTGGATGCAGATAACATTCAATTTGATTTTGAAGGCAGCGGCTTGAACTTTCGCATGTGGAAACGACATGCACTTCGCATCATTCGCCGCGATGAGTTTGACAATTGGCTGGCAATAAAAGCAAAGAGTAGAGGGTTGGAGATTAGAGAAGGTATCTCAGTAAAAAATATTATCCCCGATAATGAGGCTGTAACAGTTGAAACAGATAACGGCACGTATCGCGCGCAAGTGGTCGTCGGTGCGGATGGCTCGAATGGGATCACACGTCGCTGCATTTTCCCGAACGCGGCTGTTTACACCGCGCGCTTGCTGGAGGTAATTACCCCTGTCATTGCGAGAAGCGTAGCGACGAAGCAATCTCCACTTAAACAGGAGATTGCCACGCTCCCATTGGTCGTTCACAATGACAAGGTTGCCTACTTTGATTTCTTCCCCGTTCCCAATAATATTGCGGGTTATGTCTGGGACTTTCCCACACAAGTTAGAGGCGAGTCCATGCGCTGTTGGGGCATCTATGATACCAACATCCTCTCGAATCAGGATCGGCCACAATTAAAAGAACCACTTGCCGAGGAAATGGCGCGTCTCGGTTTTAGTTTGGGTGATTATGAACTCAAAGGACATCCCATCCGCTGGTTCAGCCCGCGGAATCAAATGTCTGTGCCGCGCATGTTGCTTGTAGGTGACGCCGCGGGTGCAGATCCGCTGCTGGGTGAGGGTATCAGCATTGCCTTGGGATATGGTTCACTCGCCGCGCGTGAAATTGCGGAGTCGTTTCAGCGGAACGATTTTTCATTTAACGGATACAGGCGTCGGGTGGTAAGAAGCGCTTTGGGTCGGTCGCTGCTTGTACGTTGGGCCATTACGCACATCATCTATCCACTTAAATGGAAGTGGTTTCAAATCCTGTTGTGGAGGTTTTTAAAACCAGCTTTAATTTTTATCGCCAAAAGGTTTGTATTGAATTGGGGGAAACGAATCTAAGTACTACCCCAGATTGTTTTTTTTTATTCCTTTATCTTTTTCAGGAATCCAGGCGTTTTCAGTTCGCGCTCAAGCAGGTGGGTGAAATATCCCTGCATGAGAGTCTCGGTCTCTTTTTGCACTTCGGGATTCGAGCGTGCCTTCGTTGCGTCAGTATAACTGCTGCGTTGAAAATGTCGCAGATATTTAAGCGCGTCCACGGATATGTCGTGCAGGTTCGGTAGTCCCTGACCACAACGCGGACAAATGACGCCGCCCGCGCTGAATGAAAAGAATTGATCTTCGGCTTTGATATCGCGCCCACAATTCACACATTTAATGAGTTGCGGGCGGAAGCCTAGAAAATCAAGCAGGCGCATCTCATAATAACGGATGACAAGCCACGGGTCGTTGTTTGATGCGAGTCTGGCGAGGGTATCTGTCAACAAACGGAAAGTGGACGGGTTCTCGCTTTCATCTTCATATGTAAAGCGATCTAATAATTCAAGCACATACGAAGCCTGGCTGATAAGGATCAGGTCTTCGCGCAAGGGAAGGTACGCATCCACAGTATCGGCTTGCGTGATGAGCAGCATGTCTCTGCCTCTTGCAAGCTGCAGCTTGACGTGCGTGAACGGCTCGATGTGACCCGCTTTACGCGATGCGATCTTGCGCGCACCTTTGGCGAGGACGCGCGTCTTGCCCAGTTGGCGCGTATAGAGAGTCAACAGGCGGTCTGCTTCGCCGTAATCATTATGACGAAGCACAACAGCTTCAACGCGGAAGGAACGGAATTTGGTCTCAGGCATGGGGTCTTTATGTAGGGGCGAGGTCCTCTTGCCCCTACGGTTTCAAATGCTCCGGCGTGAACGCTTCTGGCAAAAGTTCCTTCACCGTGGTTTCTTTGATGAGTTTTCCATTTCCATCTGCCATCAGCACGATCATATCCAACCCGAATTCAGCCATCACCTGACGGCATCCGCCACAAGGGGAGCCGCCGTTGTCTGTGACGACAGAGATGACTTCAAATTCCTTTTCTCCATCTGAGATGGCTTTGAAAATAGCCACCCGTTCTGCGCATATGGTTTGCGGATACGCGGCGTTCTCCACGTTAACTCCGGTGTAGATGCGGCCCGTCTTCGTGCGGAGTGCCGCGCCAACGGGGTAATTTGAATAGGGAACATAGGCGCGTTGTCGCGCGGTGTTTGCCAGATCGATCAATGCCTGGCGTTCTTCATTGGTGAGAGTCATGATTTATCACCTGTCATTGTGAGTCTTTGAGAAGGAATCTCTTTGTCAAGGAGTTCAAAATACTTTTGCCGCGGATCACACGAATTTTCGCGAATTGGTTAAAAATTCAAGCGGATTCGCCGTGGATGGGCTTGTTTCTTTTTCTTGATAACCATCGTTTTTCATGGCGACTCTTTCTTGTGTAAATTTACTCGCAATGACTTATCCTTTTTTCTTATTTCTTTCCAGTTTCCTGATGGCACGCGCGGGCATGCCAACCACAAGTGTATCTTCGGGCACGTTTTTGGTAACCACCGCGCCTGCGCCTGTACGCGCTCCATTTCCGAGCTTCAAAGGTGCCACCAGCATCGTATCCGAGCCGATGAATACATCTTCACCGATCTCGGTTGCATTTTTTTTCTCGCCATCATAATTCGCCGTGATCGTTCCCGCGCCGATATTCGTGTTTGCCCCGACGGTTGCATTGCCGATGTAAGAGAAGTGCCCCATCTTCACGCCTTCGTACAATGTGGAATCTTTTACCTCGCCAAAATTCCCCATATGGACATGGCTCTTCAAGTGCGCGCCTTTTCGCAAGCGGGCAAATGGACCCATATCCACGTCATCTTCGACCACTGCACCTTCCAGCACGGATGCCAGCACCTTGCAGCGATTTCCGATCTTCGAATCGCGAATGATCGTGTTTGGACCGATGATATTTCCTTCACCGATCTCTGTCTCGCCCTGGATATGGGTATTCGGCAGGATAGTTGTATCTCTGCCAATCTTTACTCCGGCCTCGATATAAGCAGAGGCGGGATTCGTCATGCTCACACCATTCAGCATGTGTTCACGATTGATGCGTATTCGCATGGCAGTTTCCGCCTCACTTAAGTGGACGCGGTTATTTATGCCGATGATCTCGATCAGGTTATGTTGCACCACGGCCTGCACTGGCAGGTTGTCTTTTACCGCAAGTTCAACCACATCTGTCAGATAGTATTCACCCTTCCTCGGATTCTTTTCGATGCGATGTAGCGCGTCCCAAAGCCAATCTGCCTGGAAGCAATACGCGCCCACATTCAATTCTTTGATCTTGCGCTGCTCATGCGTAGCCACATATTCCTCGACGATGGCTTCCACTGTCCCATCCGCTTTTCGCACGATGCGCCCAAAGCCACGCGGGTCGTCTGCCATGGCGGTCACCAGACTCAAAGGTCCAGAATTGAGGCGCTGCGTTTCGAGAAGTCTATTGAAGATCTCACCGCGCAGAAGAGGCATATCCGCATAGGCTACGATCACGTAATCCGTTTTGCCTTTGAGAAGAGGTTCGGCTTGCAACGCGGCATGTCCCGTTCCGAGTTGCTGTTCCTGTAAAACGCAATCTGCAGAATCTCCGAGATATTTTTTTACATGATCTGCCCCATGACCCACAATGACCACAGGCGTTTCAGTGGCGGCCGAATGCAACGCCCTGAGCACATGCCACAGCATCGGCTTGCCGCACAACGGATGCAGCACTTTTGGCAGATCTGATTTCATGCGAGTGCCCTGACCTGCGGCCAATAAAACAGCAGTAACCTTCATAATAACTCCGAATAAAAACGGGCCTGCCCGCATTATGCAAGCGAAGCCCGTTTACAAAATAAGCCCCGCATAAGCGGGAAATTGGCTGGGGCGCCTGGATTCGAACCAAGATCCACAGCTCCAAAGGCTGGTGTGCTGCCCTTGCACCACGCCCCAGAACTTACAAATTGTATCACAGCGATTTGGGATGGGCAATATCACTTCTTTTTGAGTGGACCCGTAGGTGGAAGGCGGCCCGTGCCCTTGCCGGGTGTGAGCCCAAGTTTGCTGGCCTCGTCATAGGTGATCACATCCGGGTTGGTGGGAATGCTGCCTGTCTTTTCCACTGCATCATTCCAGAATGCGTCCAGATCGTCGATTTTCTTTTTATTGCCTGCGGATGCGAACAACGCGTCCAAGTCCATTTCAGGTTCGGGCTCTTCGGATTCATACATCATTAACTCACCCGCTTCACTCGCAGCGACGGCGGATTCCGTTGTCTCAACCACGGGTGCCACCCCAAGCGACTGCAGAATATTCTCCACGTCGCCGCGCACGAAAAGCATGCCCTCCACCGTTTGCAGCATGCGCTCTGCTTTGGCGAGGTCCTTGCCAGACAGCAATAACGCGTGGGCGGCATCCACTGGCATCAGAAGCAGGTCATGTTCGCCCCCGCGGAATACATGGTAGGTATCCAAACTTTCCTGGTGGATAATTCGCGAAACTTTCAAGCCAGCGCTATAAATTGCCATCAAAGCCGAGAGCAGTGAAACTTCCATACTGCTGTCGTACAGATCTCCTGCGCGCGCCAGCACGCGTCCGCGGTCACTGATGAGAAAGACTGCATCTGCCTTGATCTTCTGGCGGAATCCTCCCAGCAATTCTGAAAGTGTCTGGCGATGTTCCTCAGCCACTTTGCTTGATTCAGGTGGGAAGATCGTGCGCACCAAACCCAAGCTGCGTTCAACTGCATCCAGAAAATCTGCAAGTGGGATGGGTTTATCAAAGATGGCCACTGCGCCAGCCGCGAGCATTTCAGCACGCGCTTTACGTTCCGTCATGCCGGAGATGAAGATCACTTTCAGATCTGCGTTGCGCGCCTTGATCTTGCGCATCAACTCGACGCCGGATATGCCTGGCAAAAGATAATCTGCCACCAACAGATCCACTTTGCGACGTGAAGCCTCAAGCAAAGCCTCCTCACCGGAGGGTGCGTCCACAAGATCCAATGGATGACCCAGCGTCTGCAAAGCCGAATGTAAAAGACGGACTATGTCTTTTTGATCGTCAACGAGAAGAACACAGGGAGAAGTCATAAAATCAAACTTAATTTAGTTATTTGATTTCTTGCATAAGCCAGGTTATATCATTACCAAAGGCGGACGTTAGAGAACGTCCTATACAAAAACAATTCTTGTGTAGTAGGGCGCTGGAAAGCGAACTTTGCAAGATATCTATGATTGCAAATTCTGTTCAGCCACCCAGCAAGCCACCCAGTGATCTGGCCTGAGTTCCTTGAACTGCGGCTCTTCCTGTGAGCATATTTCCATCGCAACCGGGCAACGCGGGTGGAAGCGGCAACCCTTGGGCGGATTTAGCGGGCTTGGCACATCGCCCTTCAAAATAGTGCGTTGTCTCTTTAAGCGCGGGTTTGGAACAGGAATGGCAGACATGAGCGCCTGCGTATATGGATGCATCGGGTTGCGGAACAATTCTTCGCGCGAGGTCAATTCGACCATTTTGCCCAAATACATTACAGCCACACGGTTTGATACATGCTCAACGACAGAAAGGTTGTGAGCAATGAACAGATATGTGAGACCAAATTCCTGCTGCAGGTCCTTCAATATATTCAAAACCTGAGATTGAATGGATACATCCAGCGCGGAGACGGGTTCATCGCAAATGATGAACCTGGGGCGCAGAGCCAGCGCTCGGGCAATACCAATACGCTGGCGTTGACCGCCTGAAAATTCATGTGGATAGCGGCGGGCATGATAATCTTCAAGCCCCACTTTTTTAAGGGTCTCGAGCATAATATCCACGCGTTCTTTTGGTGTACCGATCCGATGAATGTGCAGCCCCTCCATAACAGATTCACCGATCGGCACGCGCGGGTCGAGTGAAGCGTAGGGATCCTGGAAAATGATCTGCATATCGCGGCGCACGGTCTTGAGTTCCTGGGCCTTCATCGAAAAAACATCCCTGCCATCGAACTTTACCGCGCCGGATGTGGGCTCGACCAGGCGCAGCATGGTGCGCCCCACCGTTGTTTTTCCGCAACCAGATTCGCCTACCATGCCGAGCGTCTCGCCTTTTTTTACGCTGAAGCTGACGTCGTCCACTGCTTTGACCTGGTTAACAACGCGCTGTAATAACCCGGCGCGCACAGGGAAATATTTCACAAGATTATTGACTTCTACAAGGGTCTCCCCTTTGTGTTCGAGATGATCGATGGAAGCAGGTGATGTCCGCATTTTCAGGTTCTCCATGAAGGGGATAACTAGCTGACCTTAAGCGGCGGAGTGTGCCCCGGCGCGCTCTCATATAACCAGCAACGTACATAATGGCCGGACT
>Ga0184626_10000142_pt1 | contig 17902 bp, 15 predicted proteins | sample PLM3_60_b1_FD_133142 | JGI IMG/M metagenome (GOLD analysis project Ga0184626, IMG submission 133142) | Groundwater sediment microbial communities from an aquifer in East River, Colorado, USA - PLM3_60_b1 | ecosystem: Environmental > Terrestrial > Soil > Riparian zone | place: USA: East River... | reverse complement strand
CACCTCTACTGGTAAGTTCGTTGCCATGATATCCTCCCGCCGGAATCCGAAAATTCCTTTGAAACAGATCGAGCAAAGACCCCTATCTAATCATGGCATACGGATCGCTCCTAATCGACACAGCAAACCTGAATTTTTCTAAAGACAGCCGCAGACAAGTATCCCCACCGGTCAAAACAAAACACTTCCAAGATGCGCGAGATCCAGCGCTTAAATAAGTGCCGACGAACACGCCTCACGGACACAATCACGATGGCTCGACGACGACGAGCAATGGCTGCGAGTTATTTCTAGGAGAAATTGGACAGCAGTAAGGGTAGAAAGTCGAATCGTAGAAGCTTGGACGTAAGGCGCTCCGACGAGCAATCGGATTCGGCTTTTGGCAGCGACCCTCTAGTACGACATGAGTCTCCGGCTTCAGCGATTTCCTATGGGCTCCAACCCGCTGTTTGTGATGGCGCGGGCCGCCTCTGGCGAGGCGAGGAATCGGATAAGCGCGTGAGCCGCGGACGAATCCTTGGTGCTTAGGGCGACGCCGGCAGAGAACACAGAGAGTTTCTGAACTTCCGGCGGCAGCGGTGTCACATGATCTATGCCGGGCACGGGAAGTAGCTCGCTGATCTGCTGGAAGCCGATTTCCGCCTCTCCCCGTGCGATCACGGCGCCGACTCGCTCGCCACCTTCGATGCGCCGGCATTTGCCTAGCACCTGGTCGGCGATTCCCAAGCGCTGAAGCAGTTCAGTGGAGAGGTAGTCGCCGCTTACGCTGGCGGAGTACGCGATGGATTTCGCTTGCAGAAGCGTGCGCTTCAGCGCGTCGACCGTGCTGATGTCCGGCTTAGGGGCTCCTGCCCGCACCGCCATACCGATGGCTGAGCGTGCGAGGGGCGTATAGCTTTCGGCCATGATCAGGCCGTCCTTGATGAATCCAACAAGTACAGCGTCCGCTACAATGACGACGTCAACAGGTTCACCGCGTCGCAGCCGATTCGGGATGGAGGTCTCCCCCGTCCCTATGGACGTTGCGGCGGTCACGAGTTTTTTCTTCGTAAAGAGTTCGAGTCGGGGAATGAGTTCAAGATATGCCGCGGTAAAAGCGCCTGAGGTCATGACCCGGATGTCATCTGTCATCGTATTCATGGTTGTCCTTTTATCCCTAAAGCCCGCGAGCAATCAAGTTATGCGCGAGGGGAATGAAGGGTCTGTTTAAAAAGCCGGAGGATCGAATTATATTGGACCCTTAAATCGTAGGTAAACCGCTTGTCTAGCAGGTTGCCGAAAAAATCTGATTGCAGGCTGCTCAAAAAGACTCAGAGGCAGATGAGTGAAATGGAGTGTTGGAATATTGGAGTACTGGGTTTTGAACGCATCAATCCATCATTCCATCCTTCCACTATTCCACTCTTTAGTACGTTGCAGCGAGAGGTTGAGCGCAACGAAGCATATGGGCTTTTTCAGCAGCATGCTATTTTAGTGTGAAGAATAGGAGACATCCCGATGCCAATGATTGATGCCGATACGCATGTCGACGAGTCCGAAGCCACTTGGGAAAAGTTGGAAGGCACTCCGTTCGCTAAGTACATACCGGTTACGGTTACATTGCCGCCCGATGAGGCTAAACGTGCCGGCTATAACCCGACGAACAGCCGCTGCTGGGTGGTTGAAGGCAGGCTGCAGAACCGTGCCATCCGCGATGAAGTCAACCATCCTCCCCGGGTCCTACGGGAACTTGAGGACGTGCCGGGCCGCCTCGCCCACATGGACAAGATGGGCGTAGACGTGCAGGTCATCTTCCCGACCTTCTTCATCCGCTACAATACCAGCGACGCGGAAGCCGAATGGGCGCTGACCACCACCTACAACCGCTGGCTTGCCGAGAAATGTGCGCAAACAAACGGGCGGCTACGATGGGCGGCTGTGCTGCCGCTGCTTCGTCCCGACAAGGCTGTTGAGGAGCTGCGTTGGGCGAAAGAGCACGGCGCCTGCGGCATCTTCAAGCGCGGATTCGACCTCGACAGGAAGGTAACCGACCCGCACTTTTTTCCAATTTACCAGGAAGCCAGCGCGATCGACCTGCCGCTGTGCATCCACACCGGCCATCCACTGCCGGGGCACGAATGGGACAGGGGCTTCCCCATCATGTACTCCTTCACCGCTCTGGTGACCTCCGGTCTTCCGGAGCAGTTCCCGAAACTTCGGTTTGGGCTCATTGAGTCGGGGGCCTCCTGGATTCCCTACACGATCTCCCAGTTGGGAGCGGTAAAACGCCAAACGCTACGAGGTCAACAGAGTCGATTGCCCCGCCTGTTTGAACTGGAACCGGAATTGTTCCGTGCCAACCGGCTGTTCGTCACCATCGATCCTATTGACGATATCGAGTCTTTACTGAAGTTCGGAACTGAAGATAACCTGATGATCGGCACCGACTACAGCCACACCGACATCTCCGCCAACCTGAGCGCGCTGGACGAAGTCCGCAGCTGGGCGGACGAGGGCAGGATCAGCAATGCCCAAGCCCACAAGATTCTGGAGAGCAACTCCCAGGCGTTCTACGGTCTCTAGAAAAAGATGCCCAGGCCGCGATTCGCGGCCCCGGGCAGGCCGACTGTCGCCAATGAACCGAGAAAGCTCATCGCGATTCGTCTGAACGCGAAAGTCTCCAGTCATCAGCGTCCGATTCTTAAACGACTGGAACGTTTGGAACGACTGGAACCATTTGGACTCATAGCCGGTTTGAACGTCTGGAACCATTTGAACGCCCAAGTGGATCAGTCCCTTGTCAGCGGAACTTTTCATTGACATCGACGGCAGCACGTGGCGACGGCGCCGAAAATAAGCTTTTAACGTACTTGAAAGACTGTCGGTTGGCATAAGGCTAACGTTCTCGAAAAACACAAAAGTATAGACGCGAGCAGAAAAAAAACATCGTGATTAAGATCAACCAACTTTCCAAGTCCTATTTCGCGCGCGAGCTTTTCGCGGACGTCAGTTTTCAGATGAATGCCCGTGAACGTTTGGGCCTAGTCGGACGCAACGGCCACGGCAAAACAACTCTCTTTAGACTCATCCTGGGGCAAGAAGAGCCCGACTCCGGAGAGATAACGATCCCGCGAAACTATCGCATCGGCCATCTCGAGCAGCACCTGCATTTCACAAGGCCGACGATCTTGGAGGAAGCGGCTTTGGGACTGCCGGAAGAAGAGTCCCATTCCATCTACAAGGCTGAAGCCATCCTATTCGGCCTGGGATTTTCGCAGGCCGATCTCGGCAAAGCGCCCCGGGAGTTTTCCGGCGGCTTTCAGATCCGTATCAATCTTGCGAAACTCCTGCTCTCCGAGCCCAATCTGCTTTTGCTCGACGAACCGACCAACTACCTCGACATCACGTCGGTTCGTTGGATCACGCGATTCTTGTCGAACTTCAAAGGCGAGCTTATCTTGATCTCCCACGATCGCGACTTTATGGACAGCGTCACGACGCACACCGCGATTATCCATCGCCAGAAAGTCCGCAAGTTCGAGGGCGGCACCGCCAAAGCCTACGCGCAAATCGTCCTCGAAGACGAGATTCACGAAAAAACCCGCGCCAACGAAGAAAGAAAGCGGGCTCACGCCGAGGATTTCATCAATCGGTTTAGAGCCCAGGCGTCGAAAGCCAAAATGGTCCAGTCGCGCATCAAGATGCTCGAGAGACTCCCCAAACTTGACGAGCTTGCCGATATTGAGGCTTTGGATTTCGAATTTCTACACGCCCCTTTTACCGCCAAAACTTTACTCGAGGCGCGCGAGCTTTCGTTCGGCTATAAGCGCGACCATCTGCTGTTTCGGCATATGAATCTCACCATCAACGCGCGCGATAAATTCGGCGTGATCGGCAACAACGGCAAAGGCAAATCGACCCTGTTAAATGTAATTTCCGGCGGCCTCATACCGGTGACGGGCGAGATCAAGACCCATGCCGACATGAGACTGGGATACTTCGGTCAGACCAACATTCAACGGCTCAATCCGAAGTTGACCATCGAAGAGGAAATCGAACAGACCAATCCGGCGCTGACACGCACCCAGGTTCGCAACATTTGCGGCACCATGATGTTCGGCGGCGATTTGGCTTTAAAGAAAGTAGCGGTGCTGTCGGGCGGCGAAAAAAGTCGAACCCTTCTGGGCAAGATCCTCGCTCATCCGTCAAATCTGCTTTTATTGGATGAACCCAACAACCATCTCGACATGGAATCCATCGACGCGTTAATCGGGAGCCTGCAAGACTTTCCCGGCGCTTTGCTGATCGTGACCCATAACGAACGGATTCTTCGCGCTCTGGCCACGAAACTAATCGTCTTTCACCGCGGCAAAGTAGATGTCTTCAATTCGGGTTATGACGAGTTTTTAGAGAAAATCGGCTGGGAGGAAGAAAACGACGGCAAAGGCGCTCAGAAAAAACCCACATCGCGAAATAATTACAACGAGAAAAAAGAACGTGAAAAAGTGGAACGTAGAGAAAAAGCCAGAATCGAGAAGCTCGAAGCCCTGATCATAAAAAGTGAAAACGCATTAAAGGAGCACAACGAGCAACTCGAGATCGAAGCGAACCGTAATAATCTCGCTCAAATCAACGAGCTGTCCAAGAAAATCAGCCAGGTAAAACAGGAAATCGAGGATTTGTATAGCCAGTATGCCGAGTAGAATATCGGCGGTGGAGTTTTTTCCTTTGTTCATCTGTTGCAAGAGAGCGTCGCGTCTCAATACGGCGTCTATAACTGTCTCAGCGATTGGCCGCCGGGGTTACCCGAAGGATCTGCCCGTTACCAGCGTCGGTGAGAAGATACAGCGAGCCATCCGATGCCTGGCGGACGTCGCGGATGCGTTCTCGTAAATCACCCAGGTAACGTTCTTCTTGCGCGACTTTGCCGTCCTTCATTACGAGCCTCACCAAGAGCCCCGGGGTCAGCGAGCCGATAAGGATGTTGTTCTTCCAGCCCGCGAACAGATCGCCCGTGTAAAAGACCATGCCGGAGGGCGCGATCACCGGATCCCAATAGTAGACCGGCTGCTCCATCCCTTGTTTCGCCGTGCCTTCGCCGATCTTCAAAAAAGAGTAGTGGGTACCGTAGGAGATGACGGGCCAGCCGTAATTTTTCCCGGCTTCCGGGTGGTTCAGCTCGTCGCCACCCCGGGCGCCATGCTCCACGGTCCAGAGCTGTCCGGTCTCGGGATGGAGCGCGGCGGCCTGGACGTTGCGATGGCCGTACGACCAGATCTCCGGCCGCGCCCCGGCGCGGTTGACGAACGGGTTATCGCGCGGCGCCGAGCCGTCCGGGTTGATACGCACGACTTTCCCGATCGTCGCAGCTAGATCCTGAGCTCTCTCGGAGTAATTGAACCGCTCACCTAAAGTCACGAACAGCGTGCCGTCGGGGCGAAAAATAATCCTCGATCCCCAGTGATTGGAACCGCTGACCTTGGGTTGTTGACGCCAGATCACCTGCATGTTTTCGAGCCCGCGTTCGCCGAGCCGCCCGCGTGCGACGGCCGTCCCTGCGCCGCCTTCGCCGGATTCGGCAAAAGAGAGATAGACGAGCCGATCCTTATCGAACGTCGGACTCAATGCCACGTCGAGAAGCCCGCCTTGCCCGCTTGCGTAAACCTGCGGGACTCCGGTGAGCGGTTCGGAGACGCGACCGTCCGGTCCCACCACGCGTAAGCGTCCCGGACGTTCGGTGACAAGCATCCGCTTGTCCGGCAGGAAAGCGAGGCTCCAGGGATGTTCGAGCCCTTTGGCAATCGTCTGGACGTCAACCACTCCTTTCACCGAGGCCGGCGTCGGCGAGCGCGGCGCCTGTGCTTGTACCGGCGACGTCGCACCCGCTAGCACGCAGGCGATGAGCACGAGCGACATGAACGTCGGCTGCAACTCGGTTGTACGGCAGCTGATAAACAAAATAGCTGATTTTACCTGCCACATGCTTAATTCTCCTTAATGCCCGGTACTGTTGTAATTGGCGCGTAACACGATTTATGTCATCTTCTAACAGCATAAATTGTGAAGTTGGACGGATCAACTAGCGATTGGATTTAGACCTGCCGTAGCAAAAAAGATGGACAATAATGCAGTGCCTGTCGGAGCGGGTATTTCGCTGTTAAGTGACACAATCACATTCCCACACAGGGAAATGCGTTCAGATCACCGAACTGTCCAAAAATCAGCCAGGTAAAACAGGAAATCGAGGATTTGTATCGGGAGTATGCGGGGTAGATTCGCCTAATCGGATTTACACGGTCGGACGATTGCTGAGCGGAAAGACTGTTTAGATATCAAAGCACGACCCCAAATGTCTCCCCCGGCGGTTTTATCAGAGTTTGGCGGACGCGATTTTTTGCTCCGGCACTTCGTGAGTCATGGGTTGGGGTGAAGGCAGCAATTTTTGTCCTCGACCCGGTCTCTCAGCAAGAAAATTGTAATCGCACGCATGACAAATAATTGCTGAGAGCGGGAGTTGCTCGGCACAGGTCGGGCATGGCTTCAGCGCCGGACTACGGTTGCTTTCAAAAAGGCGACCGGAAGCGCGTTTATTGGTAACAGAGCCCCGGGCTCGAAAGGATTTGAGAACACCCCGTTTTCTTTTCACTATCCTCGCCGCGAGAAGAACGAGTATCAATGCTGCTGCAGTAATAGGAAGTATATCCAAGCCTTCGGCTATCATGAGCGTGCTACCATACGTCAATACGAGATTCGCTAAGTTTGAAAGATTTTCCACGATGGCTTCGTCCATTGGGGCCTATGTAGAGCAACACGAAGGCCGAAACCTAACGTGCACTGTTTCCTTACGAATGGCGTCAATGTCCGCAAATGTTCCAATCTCGTCGATATCGAACCGCCTCGATTCTCCTCAAGGAGGGAACAACGGGTGTTTAAGCCCGCCCAGCCTAATGATGGCCGGGGCGACGTTTCAGTCGAAAGATCCGGCTGCCGGATTGCTTGGCGGAAGCCAATCGAAGAACGGTTGCGATCAACCTGATCTGTCCGGATCAATTTACCCGCGAGCTATTTTTATCAGAAATTGGACGGTGGTAAGGCAAAAAATCCAATCTTAGAAGTGAGCCGCTCCGATGAGTAATCGGATTCGGCTCTTGCTAGTGGGATCGAGTCCAACAAAATAACTCAATACTCAGCCCCTTGGAGACAAACTCTTTAGCTTGTTGGTTATTGGGTGTCGATTTCAGACTTTGAGCAAGAACTAAGGATCGATCCAAATGCGAAAATAACTGGAAACGGAAGACGGACGACGATCCTTCTTCTTTCTATCCCCAATCCTCCCTTCACTTTTGCACAATTTTATCGGGAGACCGAAAAATCCAAAAGCATGTCCCGAGAGTGCTCCCTCGTTCGTCGTATTGATGTAGCGAATCAAAACCGACGGGCCTATCAAGACACGTCACGAGCGCCCACGGGATTAAAAGGAGGTTTGAGATGCTAAATCACAAGGTCGTTTCCAGAGACGAATGGCTCACTGCGCGCAAACAACACTTGAGCAAGGAGAAGGAACTCACCCGGCTACGCGACCAATTGAGCGCCGAGCGGCGTGACTTGCCCTGGGTCAAGGTCGAGAAATCCTATGTGTTCAACGGGTTGCACGGCAAGGAGACGCTCGCCGACCTCTTCGACAGACGCAGCCAACTGATCGTTTATCACTTCATGTTTCCTCCGAGTTGGAACGAAGGGTGCCCGAGTTGCTCATTCTGGGCGGACAATTTTAACGGGATTATCGTTCATCTAAACCATCGCGATGTAACTATGGTGGCGGTCTCGAAAGCCCCGTTCGATAAGTTGGAAGCGTACAAAAAACGGATGGGTTGGACGTTTAAATGGTTCTCATCCTTCGGCAGCGATTTTAACCGCGACTACCAAGTATCCTTCACCCCCGAAGAAATGCAGAAGGGCGCGATGTATTACAACTACACGACGACGAAGTTCCCGGTGGAGGAGGCGCCCGGTATCAGCGTCTTCTACCAAGATGAGAAGGGCGGAATATTTCATACTTATTCTTGCTATGCGCGCGGGCTCGATCTGTTAAACGGCGCCTACCATTACCTCGACTTCGTCCCCAAGGGCCGTGATGAAGACAACTTGTCGTATCCCACGGAATGGTTGCGCCGCCACGACAAGTACGAGGACGTTGAGAAATAGGAGTCCTCCTGCCGCTCAAGGAAGCATTGTAACGTAGAGCGGGTGCACACCTAGGGCGAATTGGCGCCCACGCTATCCGCATGAAGAGAAAGGAGAAAAAAATGACAACGGCAAACACCAAGGCGACTGAAGAAGCGCAGATCCGCGCGCTGATCGACAATTGGGCAAACGCAATGCGCGCCAAGGACGCCGACGGCGTGGTGTCTCAATATGCAGGGGACAACGTTAAGTTCATCCTCGCGCCTCCCCTGAAATACACGCGGCATAATCCGTTCGGCAAGAAGGCCTTGGAGGATTGGTTCTCGTCGTTCCAAGGCCCGCTCGGCTACGAGATTCGCGACCTGAACATCACAACGGGCGATGACGTGGCCTTTTGCCACAGCCTCAACCGGATGAAGGCGACGACGACAGACGGCGCGAAAGTCGACTTGTGGTTTCGCGAGACCCTCGGCTTCTGCAAGATCGCTGGCAAGTGGACGATCACGCACGAGCACAGCTCGGTGCCCTTCTACATGGACGGCAGCTACAAAGCCGCGGTCGACCTCAAGCCGTAATACTTCGCCGAGAGCGGCCGACGAAGGAGCTATCGATGAAGATGAAGCTATACGAGTTCGCCCCTACTCGATCGATCCGCGTGCGCTGGACGCTCCAGGAGCTGGGCGTGGATTTCGAGCCCATCCGCGTCAACCTCTTGGCCGGCGAGCACCGCCGACCCGAGTTCCTCAAGATCAATCCCGCCGGGAAGATCCCCGTGCTCGTCGACGGCGACCTAGTGCTCACCGAGTCTGTGGCCATCGTACTCTACTTGGCCGATAAGTTTTCCTACAAGAGACTGATCCCCACCGACCTCAAGGAGCGAGCCCGGTTTAACCGCTGGCTCCTGTTCGCGGCGACGGAGTTGGAGCAGCCCCTGTGGCGGATCTCTCGCCATAAGGTGCTGTATCCAGAAGACCAGCGCTTGCCTGGGGACGTGATCCTCGCCAGCCAGGAGTTCAAGGCCATGGCATCCGTGCTGGAGGAGCACATGCAACGGCGGCAGTTTGTCGTGGGCGATAGTGTGACGGTCGCCGATTTCGTGATGGCGCACACCCTCGACTGGGCCAACGAGGACCAATTGCTGGACGGCTTTTCGCAGCTGCGGGCCTACATGAAGCGGATGTACACCCGCCCGAATGCGCCGCCGCGAATCGCCGAAGCTTTCGCCACCATCAAGCCTTGAATGGCAGGGTTATGAAGTACTGGACCCAACGCATATAGCTCGCATAGCTACAGCAGCGCAATTCGAATTCAAGGACACGAGGATTGTTGATTCTCGTAGTATCCTTAACTTTTAGAAAGCACAACAAGCGAATAGGGACTCTTGATTCTTACTCATTCATATTCAATCCGCAGCTGAAGTCGGTAAAGTTAGGCAAATAACGCAAGTCTGACACCTTTCTCTTTATTTAGGGTGTTTAGGCTTCCGTTGTGGCTAACCGCGGAGGCAGCGAGGGCGCGGAGAACTCGAACGAGATTATCATCATAAATAAACCCTCTGCGAATTCCGCGTCTCTGTGGTAAATACTCTTTTTAGAGTAAACGCATAGGATCCTTATGCTAACTCTTCGTCGCAGGAAGGGCTGATGCCAAAAATTCCCGCAGCATTAGTCTGTCTGTGTATTTCTCTAATCACTTGGGCAGACGCCCGCGCCGCGGCGGCAAAGCCAAAGGTGGTCATTGCGCATGCCGCGATGAATTTCCGCGTGACACCCCTCTGGGTCGCCCAGGATCAGGGTTTTTTCGCCAAATACGGCATCGACCCGGAGGTCATCTACATGCGCGGCGGTCCGACGTTGCTTTCCGGCATGTTGTCGGGCGACATCCAAATCGGCTGGACCGCTAGCACGATAATAGCCCCGATCGCCGAAGGCGCTGACTTTGTTATTGTCGCGGGATTTAACAACCGGGTTACCGACGACCTGGTCGTCAGACCCGGCATCAAACGGCCTGACGATTTGCGCGGAAAACGCTTGGGAGTTCAGAGCATCGGCGGCGGTGGTTGGATGGGCGCCATGCTCGGTTTGGAATATCTGGGATTGGAACCACCCCGCGACGATATCCGCGTATTGGTCGTCGGCGATTCAACCGTTCGCGGTCAAGCGCTCGAAGGCGGGTCGATTGACGCGACGTTTCTTGATGGCGCCTTCAGCCGAAAAGTGAAAACCAAAGGATTCGCCACGCTGGCAGATTTTTCTCAGGCCAATATACCCATCATGAACCATCTGATGGCAGTTAAGAAAAGTTATCTTCAGCGCCAGCCGGAGATCGTCGAAAACGTTTTGCGAGCGCTCATTGAGGGCCTAGCGTTTACCTGGTCGCCGAAGAGTAAAAGCGCAGTGCTCAAGAGCGTCATGCGCCGGCTCAGAATCACAGAGATTAGTTTCGCCGAAGACGGGTATCAGGATTTACTTACTCGCGGCGGGCTTGAAAAAAAACCTCATCCCTCTCTGGAAGGAGTGCGCAACGTTCAGCGCCTGATGCTGAGCAGCAACCCGCGCGTCGGCGAGATCAAACTGGAGGAGATCGTCGACCGCAGCATCGTGCGCAAACTCGATGACAGCGGCTTTATCGACCGGCTGTATAGTGTTCATCCCGCAAAGTGATCGTATCTCGGGGAACTTATTGCAACCGAACCGGCATAGCGATGGTCAGGCCTGAAGACATTGCATAAGCCTCTATTTGTTTAGAAAGAGAGGCCTGGTCCAGTAGCCAAACCCTTCCACAAGAAGCGGTCTTCTGCCTGGACCTATTTGCCTACCAATATTCATAAGACCATGATATTTATAGCCTATGAACGAGTATAAGGCGGACATAGAAGCGGACATTTCGGCGGTCATAGACCGTAAGGAAACAGTCGCGCTGATAGAGCCGCTGCTTATCGCCGAAGGGTCGCGTCACCGCGGCGAACTTACCGATCTCGCGGTCGAAGTGGCCGCCCGCTCAGCCGGATTCCGCCGCAGCCTGCCCGATGGGGTGCGCACGGCGCTGGCCGATCTGGTGCGTGCCATGAACTGCTACTACAGCAATCTCATCGAGGGACACGATACGCATCCCGTCGATATCGAACGGGCGCTTAAGAACGACTATAGCAACGATCCGCGCAAGCGAGACCTTCAGCTCGAAGCGAAGGCGCATATAACCATTCAGCAGTGGATCGATACTGGAGGACTGGCGGGCTACCCGCTATCGCTGGCAGGCATTAAAGAAATTCACCGTCGCTTCTGCGAGCTATTGCCTGATGAGCTTCTTTGGATTGACAATCCGGATACAGGTGGTGAGCGGCTGAAAGTTGTGCCTGGTCAGCTAAGGGACCGCGACGTGCGGGTCGGTCAGCACGTCCCCATCAGCCCCGGCGCGGTTCCGCGATTTCTTGCGCATTGCGAGGGCGCCTATGGTCGTTTGGGCAGAACGGATGCAATTCTCTCGGCTGCGGCTGCGCATCACCGCCTGCTGTGGATACACCCATTCCTCGATGGCAATGGGCGCGTGGTAAGACTGGTATCACACGCGACTCTCCTCGAGACTTTGGATACTGGAGGAATATGGTCGGTCGCACGCGGCCTCGCCCGAAATGTCGCGGCGTACAAAAGTCATCTCGCCAATTGCGATCGGCCCCGCCGGAATGATCTCGATGGGCGCGGCAATTTGAGCGAAGAAGCTCTTGCCGCCTTCACGCGATTCTTCCTGAAACTGTGCATCGACCAAGTGAGCTTCATGGAAGAGCTTGTTCAACCGGATCGCTTGCGCACCCGTATTCTGATGTGGACCGAGGAAGAGATCCGCCTTGGCCATCTTCCGCCGAAATCGGGAAGTATTCTCGAATCCGTGCTCTATCGCGGCGAGCTGCCGCGCGGCGACGCAGCCAATATCGTCGGCACCGGCGACCGCCAGGCGCGTCGTATTGTTTCGGCCTTAGTCGATAAGGGCGTGCTTACATCTGAAAGCTCGCGCGCGCCGCTACGGCTCGCATTCCCAGCCGCACTCGCGTCGCGATGGATGCCTGGGGTGTTCCCAGAAAGGACGGAATAGCGGTGCGTCCCGTCTCATGGCTGCACATTTCCATGGTGTGTTGAGCCAACGCTGCGCTTGCCAAACCGGAGATCGTCGAAGCGCTGGAGGAATGGGAGTGAAATATACGATGGGGCTTTGTAAAATAACCACCGTACCATTTTTTCCGCCGGGGGAGCCGTCTATGTCGAACGATGCGCCAAGAATGCCGGATCCGGTCGAGAACAACTCCTTCATTCCAACCCTCGACCGGCAGGGAGCCATCTGGCTCTATATTGACGAGATCACGCAGGCCTATCTTGATTTTGCCGGCCAGACGAAGGGAACCCTGCTGGAGATCGCTGCCGGCTACGGGCATATCGTCATCAAGGCGCTGGAAGCCGGTGCTGGGAAGGTGTTCGCCAATGAGATCGATGCCGCGCAACTGGCCATCATAAAATCACGGACGCCGGCGGAATATTCAAACAAATTGGTTTGTTCCCTGGGGCAATTTCCGGAGCACCTCGACTTCCCAGACGCCTCCTTCGACGGCATCTACAATGCCAGACTATTCCACTTTTTCGATGGTGATCGCATTCGGGCGAGCCTGACTAAATTCTATCGATGGCTGAAGCCCGGAGGCCGAGTGTTTCTGGTCAATGATACGGTCTATAGAACTATTTTTAAGCCTCTGATTCCTGTCTACGAGAGGCGGATCGCAGCAGGCGACGAGTGGCCAGGTTTCATAGAAGACGTCGGTTCCTGTATTCCAGAATATTTGCATCCAGAAACATTCCCAAAAACAATGAACTTCATGGACCCAATTGTGTTGAGCCGGGAATTGAACCGAGCTGGGTTTAAGGTAGTGACCGCTGGGTTTTACCCGTATACGGGTAACTTTGCTCCCGGTCGTTTAGATGGCCGGGAGCTCGCCGCCGCCATTGGGCTCAAGGAATGATGCCCAATCGACAGCCTCGGTCGGAGCCCTTCGACGTCGCTCAGGGCGAACGGCCGAGGGAGAACCGTTTGTGGTGAGCCCAGCCGGCCCTGAGCGAAGTCGAAGGGAACCATGAACGTTGTACGCCAACCAACTGTTACAGTTCACTAGGATAGCGTGCTCGAACACCCTACAGATATGCTTCGTCAGGCATGTTGAAGTCGGCGCCTTCCTTTGCCAATTGTTCTTCGAACATCTTGCGGATATGAGGGTCCTCGTCACGGTACTCGATGGTGTTGCCGCCCTCTTTGATGTCGAGATTCAAACCCCGCCAATCTACACCAGGTATACCCCTGACTCGCCTAGGATAGCCGCCCAGGAAGGCCAACACACGCAAAGGTTCCCTGGATGCGCCAAAGTGACCGTGGAACCAGCCGGCGTCGCCCGGCGCCGCGCTCACGATACCGCCAGTCTTGTAGTCATGTCGCTGCACCAATTCGCCCTTGCCGTCCGCCCAGGGCGTCGTCCCCGCCTCGCCAGGCCAGGTGATGGTGTAGCCCTTGCCGCCTAGACACAGCAGCACCGGGCCGGCTTCATGGGCGTGACATCGGGAGTAGCGACCGGCCGCGTATTGCGCGATGAACCCCTGATAACTGTTCCCGGAGAGGCTCCAAAAGAAAGTTCGGTGACCCACGCCGCGCTGGCCATCTAGCGGCAGCTCCACGCGGTCCGCGTCCGGGATAATATTGCCGTAGTTGCGCGCGCGGCCGTGGCGCGGATCTTTTCCGAGGTCGGTATGCGCTTTGAAATAGTCCCCACTCCCGTCGTAGCGGTCCTTGAACTGGTATGGATTATTGAACAGCGCGTCCTGACTCCGGTACATGTGGAAGATCGGCGGCGCATTGGTCACGCCAAGTAATAGAGCAGGGCTGGAGGTGGCGTTGACGATTCGGTGCCAGGTATTTAGCGGTGGAGAGAAGAGGCTACCCGCCTGCCACTCGAAGGTCTGCTTCTTGTTCGCATCGTCGCCGCTCCAGATCTCCGTCGTGCCGCGCCCCTCAAGCACGTAGAAGATCTCTTCGTACATGTGCTTTTCAGCAGTAATGGCGCCCGCGCCGGGCACCTCGATAACGTACATCCCCTGGAGCCCACCGCAGCCGTTAAGCTCAATGAACGCGCCTTGAGCACTCATGCGCTTCCAAGATCCCAAAGTCAGTTCGCGGATGTCGTAGAACCCCACCGCGCCGCGATGGATCGGGAGATTTTGCTCCTCCATGTAAATCTCATAGGGAGTGGCCTGCCGTATCCACCGCTTGGTACCAACGAAGTCTTGCTCCATTCTTAATTGCCTCCTTTGATTGTCCAGTTTGTTGCACTGAGAGCCGGCTCAGTGAAAGCGTTTATATCCTGCGCGCATCGCGAGTTCCAGCTGTTGATTGATGCTACCACTGGCCACGTGGGTGAAAGCAAACGATTTAGTGTTAGAAAATATGAAGCGGGCGACGGGAATCGTCCAGCTTGGGACGCTCCAACGCTGTTAACCGACTGGACGAGCTAAGAACGAATCGGGACGGGAGTATAGAGTTTGTCGATCCAGTCAGCAACGTTCGAGGCCTCTGCGAGCTAAACAGCTAGATATAAAAGTCCGACCCTAAAGATGACCAAGTAACCAGAAGCCTGCGGAGTGCAGAATGACTCAAGACTGATCACCCCGATCTCCCTGAACTTGGCAGAGAAACGCTCAAAACACGGAGGCAGGCCGGGTCCTTCCCGTTGGAGACTTTCAGCTGTTCCGTTAGGTTGATGTTCCGTTAGGTTGATTGACCGTTAACCCATTACCATGGTAATTAAAGCCATGGCGTTAGCGCAATCGAAGGTTACGGCTCAGGGTCAAATTTCCGTTCCGGTGGAAGTGCGACGAAAACTCGGGATTGGTCCCGGCTCGGTCCTGGAGTGGGACGAGGAAGGCGACGCGGTGGTCGTGCGCAAAGCCGGCCGGTATACGTCACAGGATATTCACCGCGCGATCTTTCCTCACGGGGTGCCCGTGCCGCGGAAGGTAGAAGAGTTCGATAAAGGTGTGCGGCGATATATGAAGAAAAAACATGCGCGCCGTTGACACTAATGTCCTGGTCCGTCTGGTCACGCGTGACGACCGGAAGCAGATTGCTGCCGCGGAATCATTCGTGAGTAAAGGTGCATGGGTGTCCACGCTGGTTCTCATTGAAACGACGTGGGTTCTTACGGCGGTGTATGAACTGACTCACGCGCAAATATCGACCGCCATCGACATGCTTTTGAATCATAGAAATCTCACCATCCAAGAGTCCGATAGCATCGCCGCAGCACTCGAGCAGTATCGTAGCCGGCCGGCGCTGGGGTTCTCCGATTGTTTGATTCTTGAAGTAGCTCGGAAAGCCGGCCACCTTCCTTTGGGAACGTTCGACCGAGATCTTTCAAAGCTCGATGGAGCTGAAAGGTTGTAGTCCCATAGGGGTCTAATTTGACCTCCCGAACGAACGGCGCTTGCGTCGGCGAGAGTCAGAGCTTTTGTGCTGACCTCCAGCCAGCTCCAAGGGGCCGAAATGGCCGCTGCCTTCGTAAAAGCACTTCTACGGATCAAGCGCCTTATCGCCAACCACGCGCCGCCATTCATTGGTCGGATGGAAAAGTTTCGGTCCCGTGATGCCTTGCCAAGGTTGTCGAGATGGAGAGCTCTCACCTTTCACCGGTTGCTTTTACCCCTAACGTCAAACGTAAAGGCACGGCTCCGTGGACGACCGAGGTACAAGCCTGCTGATAAGAATTTAAAACCATGCCTGTTGACACGTTAAAACAATGGCTGCCAGAGTTGCGGCGAGCAATGATCAAAGTTCGGCCTGAGTTCTTTTCGTGGTCTCGACAAAAAGTCGCGAGCGTTACGGCGCCAATCCTCCGGAAAAAGACAGACGCCGACTAGATGAGGCGCTCATGAAGGAACTGTTTGGAGCGAGGATTAGGTCGTGGAAAAGAGACGTCGATGGGAACAAGAGGATTCCTCTTCGCGAATTAAATCGCTGGAACGAGGCGATTCTGCCGTTGGTCGGAATTGGCGAGGACTGTTTTTGTCTAAACGAGTGGCTGGGGGAGAATAAGACCATTCTCGACTTCCCTACGTTGCGCGATTACGACGAGGATGATTACCGCTACCAAGAAAACGCCCGTAAGCGGGATGATCCTTGCTATGCGAACAAACCGTATCGGGGAAGTCTTTATCTAAGCTGGGCAAGGCTATTCGTCGACCGGAAGTTCACGTACGCGACCTTGTCGATGACTGCGGGGTATCTACTCTCGCACCTTGAGGAAGTGGCAACTGCCGTCATCGAGAAGCGGATTCCACACCGGTATGTCCCTGGAAAGAACCACGGGAAGGCCACAGGGAAGAGTTTTCAATGGGACATGCGGCTGGCGGCCGACGGTCAGGAGGGCCTGCTTGAGGAACTGCAGCATCGAATATTTGAGTATACCAATGCGCGCTACGACTCTCTTTTGCCGGATTGGGAGCGCGCAAACAAACGAGGAGTTTATTGGGTGGACACTTCCGCGTTTCAAGAGCGCAATGTTCATTTTATTTTCACTGACAAGGACGCGCTTTCGGCCATTCGTTTCCGATCTTTTGCACGGGACTGTCGTGCCATGAAGCGAGGTACCGATGAATTGAATGACGCTGTCGCAGAAGAAGAAACCAAGCTCAAGACTTTTATCGCCCAACAGCATCAGGAACTGCTGCAGACCTTCGATCCGAGAATCAAACGGCTTCGCCGTCACCGGAAAATTCTGATTCATAAAGACGCCTTTGATGATCTTGAATAGAGGAACTTGCCAGGGAGAAAGCCACCCCATCGTCCGAACCAGGTTGCCGCCTGAACCGTGAATCTTGCTACCTCTAAACTGATCGAATATACCGATGGTCGGTAAGAAACGTTTACCAGCATCATTTGGCAGTACGGTTCCATTAGCGGTAACGGTTAGCCGAAAATTGAGAGGAGAGATTCATTGAACTCAATCGCAAAGTATTTTGATTGCCATTTTCATATCATCGACAAAAACTTTCCCGTCGTCCCCAATCAAGGATTCATGCCCGATGCGTTTACCAGCGAGGATTATTTAGACCGCTTGAAAGCGGTTGACCTCTGCGGCGGCGCGGTGGTGTCCGGCTCGTTCCAGGCATTCGATCAGTCTTATCTGTTCCATGCTTTGAAAGTACTTGGGCCTTCTTTTGTCGGTGTCACTCAGGTGCCACAGACCGTTTCGGATCAAGAGTTGCAGGAACTCAACGGCGCAGGGGTTCGAGCCGTTCGTTTCAACGTCAAGCGCGGCGGTTCGGAAGAAATCCATCACCTGGAAAGCATGGCGCGGCGGGTTCATGAACTGGTCGTCTGGCACACCGAGTTGTATGTCGATTCGGCGGAGCTTGCCGATCTTTTTGAGACGCTGGTGTCGTTGCCGGCGGTCAGTATCGACCATCTCGGTCTCTCCAAGGCAGGTTTCCCGACGCTGCTCAAACTTGCGGAAAAGGGTGTGCGAGTAAAAGCCACCGGCTTTGGACGAGTAGACTTTGATGTGCGCCCCGCGCTGACTGATCTCTACGCGGCCAATCCGCGGGCGCTAATGTTCGGCACCGACCTGCCGTCGACCCGCGCGCCAAGGCCGTATCAAGATGACGATTACACGCTGGTTCTGGAAACATTAGGAGAAGAAAAGGCGGCGAATGTT
>Ga0184626_10000141_pt1 | contig 17916 bp, 10 predicted proteins | sample PLM3_60_b1_FD_133142 | JGI IMG/M metagenome (GOLD analysis project Ga0184626, IMG submission 133142) | Groundwater sediment microbial communities from an aquifer in East River, Colorado, USA - PLM3_60_b1 | ecosystem: Environmental > Terrestrial > Soil > Riparian zone | place: USA: East River... | reverse complement strand
GGAATCTCGGAAAACGCTCTCGCTCAAAAACGACCACTTTCCGACCGCGTCTTGCGAGCGCCAGCGCGGCCGATGAGCCGGCCGGCCCGGCTCCAATGATAATCACATCACAATCCGGTGAATGAAGATTACCCATGCGCCCATGATAGCACAGCGAAAAATGACTTCGCACCATTCCAACTACTCATTCTCTTGTGATCTCTTTTGCCCCACGTACGCACATTTCATGCTACTAATAAAACTCAGTAGGAGATACTGATTCATGACAGCAGTGTTCCATAATATCAAATGAGTTTCAGAAACATCACCGATGCGGTGATCTGGTTCCGCGCGGAAGTAAGATCGCTGTAGAACGCGTAACCCAGATCGAAATTAATGAGAGTATTCCAGGGCCCGAACACTGTACCGTCAAAGCCGATACCGCTATGTTTTTGCCACTGGGTTTCGAATAACGGTTGCACTACACCCAGCTCCACTCTAGCTCCGACACGAAAAAGATCCAGCAAGTTGAACTGATAACTTGCCTTTGCCAGGATTCCTTCGTCAAACCGTATTCCGCTCCCGGAAAAGCCTGCAAGCGAAAGATCCCCCAGAAAAAAGAATTGATAACTGGAAAAACGGTCGAGATCTTGACCGTTCAGGTAGGTCAATGAGAGTCCGATTTTGTGAAGATCTGCGGGATAAAAAGATTTGTTAATAGAAGATTGGAGTTGCCAGTATTGGTTTTTCGGATCGAGCTGTCCGTCTGATTCGGGAGTTCCCCAGTTGTCCCAGTTTGTACGGAAATGGGGCGCTACGGCGGCAGAAATAGCGAATCCTTTGCGTGTATAGTTCAGCTCCAGGGTTGGAGCAAGATCAAAATTAGTGCTGGGAACCCCAAAATTTTCGGCTGTTTCGGAAGCGCGAAAGAAATGGAAGAAGGCGAACTGCAGACCCGGAGTAATCTTACCGTATTCTCCAACGGTGAAGCCGACGCCTGTATTCCCGAATTCCCGCAATACCCACAAATCATCCGTCTCCACCGCATTGCCGTTCTGATAAATCCGGTCCATCGTAGGAACCGTCCAGAGAGCAAGCTCCACTCGGCCATCTATTCCTTTTCGCAAAAACTCCGGATCGCTCAGGCTCAACACATTGAATGCGCCTGCGATCAGCATGTTTAGCTGGGTCCCGGTTTTCCGCCAATCGTAATTCAGGATATTTTTGCCTCCGAATGGAAAAGGGAAGCCTAGTCCCTGGTCGTAGAAAGCTCCGAAGATCCAGAACTTGCGTGTAGTATCCGGCTCCCACTGGATCACGCGTTCGCCGGCAGAATCCTTTTTCAAAGGCTTCAGGCCCTTACCGGTTTGCCGCGTCATCGGATCGTTGGATGCATACGCTGCGGAACGTCTCATAACAAAATCCGCACTATTGATCTGGAAATTTTCAAACCGGATGGTGCGTTCGGAAAATACCTGTCTGCCACCGGCGGAAAAGATCTGTTGTCCTTGAATCGCGGAGAGTAAATTTATCCCCCCGGCGGGCGTCTGGTGCAGGGCGAAATGAAGGGTTTCGTCACTGGAAGTAATCGGGGTTGTCAGTTGGGTTTGTGTCGCCGAAACTTTTACCCGGTGAAAGCTCTCCTTATCAATCCATACCTTACCTTTATACAGAGGTTTCTGGGAAGCAGGTGCGAATTCAACCACCCAGGTTTCTTTACTGTCGACCTTTTCAGAATTGAGGAGACGGTACTCGTAATCTTTGTTCAGCGTGAGATTCAAAGGCAAAGACACGACTTGTTCGGGTTCGGGAATTGGTAGCTCCGGTATTTTTTTCCCTTTCCATGGAACCCCGTTGATATACATCGTCTTCTGACGCCATTCCTGACCAACAACAGGATCAAAATAGAATTCATTGTCATAACCTACATCAACCAACGCATATCCCCCCGGAAGTCTGAAGTGATATTCAATGCGAGCATCTGCCTGATAATTTTTCAAGGCCTCGCGTTGTGCCGTTTCAACGGCCTGCACGCGCGCCATAATGATTTCCAGCGGAAGATCATAGGCGCCCAGAATATCTTCGTACCTGTGTTCTTCCTTCCCGGCGATCTTGTAGGAGAGAAGCATCGGACGTCTCAATCCGGGTAACCCGATGTACGATTTATCCTCTTTTTCCCGATGCGAAACTTTTAGTGGATAATCTTTTTCTCCGGTTATGTCATGCAGCACCGGTTCTTCGACATCACTAGAAGGAATCACATAGTAGGAAGGCCGTGGAGTGGATGCAGGAATGATCGCTACATGTACTTCTTTGGTTTTGTAATTCGTAAAGTTCAATCCTTGAAAATCCTTCAACGGTTCACCTGAGGTCGAAACAAAAACCGCAGGCCTGCCGCCTGCTGCTGTGGGTGAAGTTTCATGAGAAAGATGCATGATCAGCGATAGGAACGGTTTCCAGCTTGTGGAGTCAATGGAAACAAGCAGGTGATAACGATCTTGTTGAAACGCTGAAAAAACGGTTTTGATTGTGTCGGCGGCAGAAAGTTTTGGTTCTTCAAGACTGAAAACAACAGCATTCGGCTGTCTGTCCGCTATTAGAAGCTGAAAATCCTTAAAATCTTTGGCTGTAGTCAGATATCCGTCAATATACGCATTGAGCGATTGTTCCGACAGGAGTGCGGCAAACGCACCGAACAGATTGCTGTTGAGCATTCCCAGGTAAACTTCTGCTTGTGGATTGCCCGAACGACAGGCCAGCGCCATCGACTTCAATGCAAAACTCAGATCAACACTCCGGTCCAAAATGTTTTGCGAAAGAGGATGATCCGGGTCACCGATAACGCAAACGGCATAGCCTTTCCCAATCGTAGGAAGTAAATGGCGGATGTTATCGGCAGTTGCGAGTAGTTCATCAGTTGTGGAAAAGCCTGTTTTGGGCCCTGGAAATTGCAACGCCAATCGATAGCCGATCGCAACGAGATGTTTCAGCCCTTCTACTTCTGCGCGCGTAAGCTCAGGTTGGTCAAGGACCACGTTCACCGATATCTTTGTTCTCGACGGTATCGGAGCAAGGAGCGCTTGATCGAGGTGGATGGTTCCAACGAGTTCGACTCCTTGCATTTGAGCAGGGGCAAAGCGCGAAATGAATATGAAAAAGAACAAAAGAATGATTCGCTTGAACACCTTCTTATATTAGCATGATGGCCTGCTAGAGGCTCCCCGCGCAGCGCTTCTGTCAACTGGGAATCTACAGTGAGATATATGTAGTACTATCAGTATGGTAGTACATGAGTTAACGCGGCGCTCCAATTAAGAAGTGGGCGCCGTTACACGTTTGAGCAAGGCAATAAAACGAGGATCAGACCGAATCGGATCGAACATGGGACTGAACTGAAGGTCGTACCGAACAGTCAGGTCGTTCCTATTCTCGCTATAGTACTTTTCGCTCCATTCGTAGGCCTTGTCCTTGTTTCCCAGGATGAAATAGATTCTTGCGACAAACCAGGGATCGACAAAACATCCTGTACTTGAGGAATGGACGCATCATCCTACAGTCCTTTGTATTCATAGAGGAAGTACAATGACTTAGCGTGAGGAGGTTGAGCGATTACGACGATGATTTTACCCTCTTTCAAAAGGTGGGCGAAGAGCATCCTCCGCAGATTGCGGCTGCTGAATCTTGCGTGGGATTCGGCTTTATTGGCAAGTGCAATTTCGAGTTTTCCGCGCAATATCTCATTCTGGAGGAAGGGCGCGGACGAGGGTCTTGCGATCCCGCCGGTCAGGTTCATTGGCTCTATAACGGGATCTTGCGATGTACGATGGTTTTTGGAAAGTGGAAAATTTGCAGTCGGGAGCATTGTTGAGATTCTGAATAGAAATGGACTTCGGATAAACGATTTCCACCAGATTCTCGATTTTGGCTGCGGTTGCGGACGCCTCATTCGGCACTTTAAAAATCTAGACTCAACACGTATTCATGGGACCGACATAAATTCTGAATTGACAGCCTGGTGCAGTCAAAACCTTCCATTCGCGTACTTTGAACAAAACGACTTGTCTCCTCCGCTGAAGTACCCGGATCAAAGATTTGATTTCATATTTGCACTTTCTGTGTTCACCCATATGCCGGAGCACTTACAATTGTTCTGGATGGAAGAGCTTTCCCGTGTATTGAGGCAAGGGGGCTATCTCATAATCACTACCCACAGTGCCCGTGATATTCAGGGACAACTGGATGAGCGCGAAAGTGAGCGCTTTCAAGAAGGGAAGTTGATCGTTCGGGGTGAGAATCTCGCTGGCACGAACCTGTGCACGGCTTATCTTCCGATGCCGTTTATACAAGACAAGCTGTCAGCAGGATTCTACCTCATCGATTTTGTTGAAGAGGGAGCAAAGGGAAATCCTTTTCAAGATATGTTCCTCTTGAAAAAGCCTTAGGAAGCACGAGATGCGCTTATTTTACGAATCACTTGGCTTTAACATAGTTTCAGACCCTCAGCGATTGTTGGATATCGCAAGCGGTAGCGTAATTCCGATTTCAGCCGGTCGGTATCCGCGACAGCCGATGTCATAGCCATGCGCAGGATGTCCGGATTCAACGGGATTGCACAACGAAATATTCTGGACAGCAGGTCAAAGGATTTCGCAGCTGCAACAAATAGATTTCGAGGTAGATGAAACGGTCGTGAATAACCCCAATATTTCGCAAGTCTATCAAGAAAGTCTTGTAGCAAAATCGGTGAGTCATCTGCAATATTAACGATTCCCTGGATCTGGAGATCTTCAATTCCGAACTGAAGAATCTCAAGAAAGTCTGGAAGAGCCAGCAGGTGTACCCAGGTAGGTTCTCGCCAAATTGCAAGGAGCCCGAGCTTCATGAGCTTTCGCGCAGCTTCAATCAGCTTTACACCACTTCCGTAGACAACACCTGAACGGAAGATCAGGTAGCGGAGAGTCGACGACTCGCAGGTGCGTATCAGGTATCGTTCTGCTTTCAATCGTGTCCAGGCGTGGATTGGCATTGGATCCATTTCCGGCAATACACCTTTGGCCGGAGATTCAGGGAAACTCTCTCCCTCAACATGAGGAAAACTCAGCAGAACAAATTTCTTCACTTGCGCGAAAACCGCCTCGTTCACAAGATTTATCACATACTGAGTGTTTGTTATAGGTAGAAATTTCTCTGCTCCTCCGCGAAAAAGAACTCCGGCAAGTGATACGACACAATCCGCTGAATCACAACTGCCGCGCAAACTCTGCGGATCGCCGAGATCTATCCTTCTCACTTCAATTCTCTGTCGTGATGAAAGTTCAGCAGGAATCTGGCGGCGGTGTGTCAATAAGATCAGTTCGTGATGTTGATCTGAAAGGAAGCGGCTTAAAAGAACGCCTAGATTTCCCGATGCTCCGGCAATTGCGATTCTCATGCCCTTGCAGGCTGCCGCTTCATGAGATTCCGGAAATAAAGAATCCCGCCAAAATCAAACATCGCATGCGCAATCATGGGTACGGCGAGATTACTCGTTATCTTGAAGGCCAGACCAAAAAGAAGTCCGTGCCCGAATGCCCAGTAACTGACCGTCCGAATATCCTTCCCTCCGAAATGGGCCAGCCCAAACGCCGTGGTTGCAGCAAGCAAGCCCCATTCCGACTGGATGAATCCTCGAAAGAACAACTCCTCACCAAACGACGCGGTTAATGCTCCGAAGAAAGCCTGAACAACACTCGCCTCCGTGTAATATTTCGCGAGAGATCTCGTAAGATTCTCTGCAAATTCTCTTCCCTTAACTACGGCATAACCCTTTTGAACTATGAATGTCCATAAAGTCGTAATGAAGAACGCTGTTATGCCTTGGATCAGTGTTACAGTATCCAATCGAAGTTCGGGTGTTAGTCGGAAAAAGCGAATCCCCACTATTCCCAAGCTCGCCAAGAGAACAGTCACCAGAAGGTCCAACCAGATCCACTTCTTCACATAGAACAACATGGCTCGCTCTTGTTCGACTTCGACGAAATTTCAGTTTGCATCATCGTGCCACCGAGCAACAAGGTCTACGATTCTGAGGGGTTCGGGTTCCAAAATACCGGTTGCAATCTGCCTTTTCGGTGAACCGGCTCCTCGGTGTCTGCCTACTTTGCAAACTTAGTTTTCTCGTTCGATTCCGGCGACGTTTATTTCTTGCCTATTTCGAATGTAGACATCTACATTCTTTTTCCAATTGGGTTGCTCTGCATTGTTCGTCGAAATCCTGACCATCACATAGGGAGATTGCGATTGAGGCACAGGGATTGCGAGTGTTGTCGAAACGCCCGGTTGTTCGAAAGGTGTCAGCGTGGAGCGATCATTATCGAATTCAAACCACTGATACTGGTAGGAAGAAGAGTTGGAGATCCCAGCATCCTGACCAAGATTCTTAAAGCTTAGTTCGCGATTTATGACGGCAAATTCATCGAGCGGGTTCAATTGACTCAGGTAGTACTTGACTACCTTATCTCTACGTTGAATCAAAGTTTCAATCAGATATTGCTCTGCTTCTTTGTCGATCAGTTGGCCCGTTTGAACAAGAGCGCGAACCATTTCATTGCTAAAGCGCATAACGATCTTCGTTGCCCAGAAGGCATCCTGATTCTCCATTTTCAAAAATGCAGGATTTGGATACTGGGTTTTCCAGTTTTGAGGCTGAAAATAATTCGATTCAATCCGGCCTATGGATGGATAATTCGGATAATGAATTCTTCGCCACGGACGGTCCCATAACCCGAAAGTGTAAGCCGTCTTGAAAATGGGGCCGTACTCAATCAGGTACTCATTTCCTGCGCGATGCTCTTGCGGTCGGGTGGTTCCGCTTCCGAGTGTGGATCCAAAATCGATCATGTAATGTTTGATGTGATTCGTGCCATTCTCGGCCAGGAACGAATCAATCGTGTTGGCGGAGGTAACATCATCATGATTCAGCCATGCGGAGAAAACTCTGAGACCGCGCAACTCACGGCGATTCTGGTGAGGGAAGATGTCGTTCGGATCGTCCGGGCGCGTTCCGTAATAACGAAACCCTCCGACAATCTCACCTGGAATCAGAAGACTTGCCACTGCCTGAATGCGTCCATCCGAAGTCACCGGAACTTGTTTCCAAACTTCGTCGACGTCCCTTTCCTTCATCTTTCTTGTTTGTGATTTGCTGATCGGTACTCTTGCGTCGGGTCCGATTCGAAGCTGATCGCGTTTGATAAACGTGATGTAATTCTCCGGGACGTTATAGCCAAATGCATGGAAGAATTTCGTGCTGATGACCTCAGCCGAAGTCGTTAGCTGCGGATATTTTGGCGGATCGAACTTCAAGAAATAGATATCGCCTTTTGAATCCTGGATCGAAAAACCGCGTTCAATCCCTTGCCGTTTGGATGTAATGATGGTAAGCGTGTTCGAGATGTCCGGCCCATTCCCATGATTTGGACCTCGTACGAGTTCTTCAATGGACATCAACTTTCGTCCCATCCGGTTTGTAAACCAGCTGGAATCGGGAACTTCTGCCACCGTATTTATGTTCTGCGCTTTTTCCTGGTGGTTCCCCACAGGATCGCGAAAACTATTTTCATAGAAATCATAGGATTCGCTTAGCTTCACTGATTTGGGCGTTGGAATGGTCAAGGTATCGGGATCTGTCCAGAGCGGATCATCCTCCAGGAATTTGCGAGCGGAGCCGACGGATGGTAGAAGGAGTGCGATGAGCAGTGTCGCTGCGATTCTCTTCACAACAGTTTTTATCCTCATTAGTCCACGAGCAAGCAGGCAAGATGCCTGCGGTCCATAATGCAGGCTGGAAGCCTGCGCTCCAATATTAAAATGACGCAGCCCATTTCAAATAGATGTTTGTTCCTTCTTTGCTATGACCGATGTCCAACCGCATCGGAACATTGTGCTCGGTTTTGAAACGGAGCCCAAAGCCATAGCCTTTATTCAGGTCGCTAAAATCGAAATCGGAACGGTCAGGAAATACCTTTCCCGTATCGTAAAAAAGTACAAGTTCGACAGCCGGAGCAGGTTCCCAGCGATATTCGGCGGACATGAGAAAAAGATTTTTGTCGCGGAAACGGAAATTGGAATAACCGCGCAACGAATCAGACCCGCCAAGTGTTTGCATCAGGTAAAAAGGAACGCGCGCGCCGTTCAACTCTTCGTCCAGGGAAGTATAAAAACGCAAAGCGAGTACCCGCTGTTCCGATCCGAGTGGAATATACTGGCGGGCATCCACAGCGATCCGGTAAAAATCGAATTGATCGCCATCTTGATCAAAGAACCGTGCCAGGGTTACACCGAACAGGCCTCCGTGATGGGCATTTCCCGGAAAATCGCGGTAGTCATAGAAGATCTGGGTTGCCACCCGGAGAAAATCGGGCTGTTCGTCCAATCCGGGCGCTGTGGTATCGTCAAAAAGTTCCGGAGTGTTGGGAAATAAAGAGTCTTTGCCGCTGCGCAACTCCGGCTGAAAGATGCCTGCGCGAATGAACGCACCCAGCTTTTGACCGAATCGCACAGCGCCAACGCCTTCGTAGGACGCTCCGGTCAGGCGATAGTCTGTTCGATCGTCTTCTTCAGAATCATTTCCCAGACCGAAGAAATCTTCTTGTGTGAAATCTCTGTATGAAATTTCTGCATAAAGAAAGAGATCACCTTCGCGCTCCTTTGTCTTTGAGAAAAGTGACATCCCTCCTGAGCTGGCAGATCTTAAGAAAAGATCCGGACTTTTGCGCAGGACGTTCCCGATCTGAAAGCTGTACACCTTATATTGCTTCAAGGAGTATCCCAATGATAAGGACAAATCAATGGGACTATCAAACAGGTTTGCCCTGAAGTATCGCGCAGTAGCTGAGATACCCGCGCCTGTTGTAACCCCTCCTTCCGAAAAATAAAAGTCGCCGAAGCGCAGACCCAGAGATTCGCGAAATCCTTTCGTTTCAGAGGCCAATAGTCGCTTTTCAAGCCAGCTCAACTTGTAGGGGGTCAGGTGCTTTTCTTTTTCCACGCGCTCCTGCTTGAGTAGCTCCGAACGGCTCATAGCGGAAGGCTCCTCGCCTGAGATCGAGGCGGTAGTTTTCGGCACTGGTGCGTTTGCGAGAAATGCTTTCGCTGCTACCAGTTCAGGCCGTTCTGTTTCTGCCTGGCCGCACATTGCAATGAGTTTCCCATAATACATTTTTGCTTTTTCCTGATTGCCGGATTGATCCGCTGCCTTGGCAGCCACATAAAATCCGCGGAACCGGTTTGGTGAAGACTGCAAAGACGCTTCTAACTCTTCGAGTGCCTGTCCCGCATGATTCAAGCTGAGAAGCATCTCTCCCAGAAGTTCACGCATCGGCCAGAGCCGGTTCTCCATGGCAACATGCTTTTCGGTGCGATCTTCCAGATCTGCTGCCGCGCGCATCAAATTGACTGCTTCCTCTTGCTTTCGGTCTGCAAGGGCCACCCATGCCGTTGCGGCCGTGAGTTGAATCTCCACCTGTTCAGCCCAGTAGTCATCCTTTGATCGCAGCAAGTCGGCTTTCAACAACTGAAGCTGCCCAATATCTTTTCGGGCAGAGGCAACGTCTCCGCTGTGAATGGAACCCATCGCCCGGCTGAAGTAGATAGTCGCATCGGCGGCCGGAAACGCATGTTGCGGTTCGAGAGCTGCTGCTTCAGCCCATGCTTCACGTTCAATCGCATAGCGAGCCGGGATCGCTGCAAAAGCAGTATAAGTTCCCAAAACTGCGCCAGTAGGGTTCAGAGTAGCTGACGCCGTTTTTGCTTTCTGGAGCAAGATACTTTCATCGACGAGGCTCCTCGCCTGGACATCCTGTGCTTCCTGAAGATAGGCGTAAACCATGAAATCCATGGCATGGACATAATCGTTGGCCACATGTCTGGCATTCTGGTTTGATTGAATGGATTCCGGCCACATCCCGAGCATCGAGTAAATATGAGAGGGCATATGGAGCGCATGGGGAGCTGAAGGAGCGACAGCAGCATAGCGTTGTGCAGCTGGAAGTCCGCGAATCGCCAGCGGGTGAAAATCATAACTGTGAATGAGATAGTGCAAAGCGCCGGGATGCTCCGGTTGTGCAGCAAGTACAGTCTCAAGAATCGCAGCAGCTTTCAGTTGCCTGGCGTATGTTTTATCAGCAGGAAGCACTGTCGTTGCTTCGTTCAGCGCGAGGGCATAGAAAACCGCAGCTTCCGGATCTTCACGGTAGCGGCCATACAACTGTTCCATCGCGCTTTCATATGCCAAGACGCGCGTGTGGCGATCGACTTTCTCCCAATCTCTGTAATAGGCCTCGATTGCGCGTAAGTACCCCTGGTCGCGTTCAGACTTCACTCCTACGGTTCTGGCTTTTTCAATAGCTTCCCAGCCACGCTTAAGTGCGGGAGGCTCCGGAGGACTGGCCAATGGATTGCCACGCAGACTCATCGCCATTCCCCAGTAAGCCATCGCGCAGTTCGAATCTGTTTTTGTGATATCGAAAAACGCGTTTAAATCCTGCGGATACCAGAAATTGTGCAGCATCGCAACCGCGCGGTCGAATTGTATCTGGGCTTCCGCGCTGCAAGACACGGGGAAATGCACGGTGCCGAGCTTTTCCGTATTCTCTTGTGCGATGAGAACGGAGGCACAAAGGAACATCAGAAAAGGGAAATAGAAGTACTTTCTGCATTCGCAGCTTTCGAGTCGACTCTGCATAGGCGCGCTTTTCATTGTATTCGACAGTAACCGGATGAACAACCCTCCGAATCTAAGATCCAATTCGTAGATCAGCAAGTCCTCATCCGGCTAGCGGCATTTCCCAAACCTCAGATACCAGATCGTGACCAAAGCTGTGATGCGGCTTTTCTTTTACAAGTTTAAAACCGGCTTTGATATAGAGTTGGCGCGCTTCGATCAAGTTACTTTGCGTCCAGAGTTTGATTTTTCGGTACCCTTTTTCCCGGGCGAATTGCACACATTCAAAAGACCCTGGTGCTACTTAGATACCGCCGGCAGGGATGCCGGCGGTAAGTTATGCCAGCCTGGAGGCTGGCGCTCATCTATCACAACTCGAGATGAGCGCCGGCTTTTAACCGGCATAAATGTTCGCCGGCATTCTGCCGGCTTCGCAGGTTTTCCAGCCTGCTCCTATTTCCTCCTTATTCTTTTTTCCGTGTATAGAGCCCATCAAACAGCACGGTCCAGGTCTTGCCGTTATCTGCCGACTGGTCCCATACCTGCCGCACATGATCCTTGTCCGGATTTGTAAAGACCATGCGGGTGAGCACTTTCTTGCCGGCGCTATCAACGCTGTCGCCAATGAGAATCATGGCCCCATCTTTGATCCCGCCTTCGAACTCGATGAGCTGGCCTCCGGAGTCAACCCACTTTTGTTGCCACTTACCTATACGCGCATTGTAAAGATTGAAGCTCTTCCCCGAATAACCACTGGTCCCGGTCCAGTTCTCAAAAAGGATGCAATCATCCAGGATCAATTGAATGCTGCTTTTTCCGGCCGGTTTCCCCTTTTCCGTGACATCCCATTCGCCCACCCAGAAATCAAATTGTCTATACTCCGGAGCGAAGCGGCAGGGATGCGCTTTGCGTTCATCCGCTTCTGTGTTTTCAGATTTCAGAACGCCTGAAGAAATACCTAAGACAAACAGGACCATCATTACGATTTTCATAGCATTCATATCGAATACTCCTTCTTCTAAAGAGTGAATCATGAAATGCGACGTCACAGCAACATTCAGGGAATAAGATTGCTTTTTGCTGGGATAAACTGGATGGGTGGTTATCTATCCCGCGAGCGTTTTTTCGCTTCCTTCAGGCGCTGGATATATTCCGAATCGACCGGTTCTGCCACGTCCTCTGACTTTTCGCCGATGATGTTTTGCTGATCGCCTTCGGCAAGAATGATCGGTGGAAGAGGCTCTGGCTGTTTGTAGATGGCCTTTTTGCGATCTTTGAGCTGAAGAAGCGGGGAAGTTGCCTTTACTTCGGAAACCGGTTTGTCAGCAGCAAAGCGGAGACTGGAGATACTGATTTTTCTTGCGGCAACATCCAGAAGAAACAGAAATGCGGCCCAGAGCAACAATCGGGATTGCAATGGAGCAATTTCGTCCGCGGTCCCACGAGGAAACCGGATCTCTTCAGGTGAACTCAATACCGTTCCGGTCAGCTTTTGCAGCAATTTGAGTCCCTGATTCTTGTACTGAAACTCAATTCCGGTTGTTCCGTTGAATTGCACGGTTGCTTCTTCCTGAATCGTATTTCCTTCCATCCGGAACAGTTTTCCAAACAACACGCCGGCGGAAGGCACGTCGGCGGTGTACGTTCCCGGAGCCGATTGCGAAAATCGAGTTTCATACGGCCGGCCGGCATCATCGATGAAGATGCCGTTAAATGTTGCGCGATCAAGGAATGATCCCTGATCATCGAGCGCTTCTACTGTAATCGTTGTGCTTTCGCCATTACCGGAGAATATTGTTCGAAACCGTGCAGGTTTCTTTTCCTGCGCGACATACCGCGCGATCTGTGCCCAGAAGCGTTCGTATTCGGGCCAGCCCGGCCAGCTGCCGGCCCAATCACCAGCCGGCTCAGAAGTGTACGCGATCGCATATCCGAGTCCGTAGCGCCAGCAGGCAAGCACCGGGTCCTGACGATGAGATTGCAGCTCCAGCGTCGCGCCGGGCTTCAACGATGTTGCGACATAGCCATCCAGATCTGGAATCGTTTTCAGACCGGAAAGCAGCGGCTCTTCATTCACAATCGCCGGTGTGAACTTCTCCTCCGTAATGTAATATCGCTGGACGATCGAAGATTCCTGCGTAAAGATTTCCGGAAGTGTAAACATATCATCGGTAAAATAGAAACGCCCTTCTCCGATGACCGCTATCTGACGCAAGAACTCAACATCGATATCTCCGCTCTTTCCGATCCCGATTGTCGTTGTGGTGATACGATCGTCACGAAGTGCAGTTTGCGCCAGGGCCAGAGAGGATTCACCGCTGGCTCCATCCTTTTCTTCACAATCCGCTGTGTCTGCAAAAAGAATGACGTGTTTTACCGAAGCCTTGACCTTTATTAGCTCTGCATACGCGCTCTGAAGACCTGAATAGACATAGATGCCTCCGCCACCGGCTCGAATAGAAGTGATCGCATCGATCGCGTCGTTCAAGCGGCTGAGCTTTTGCAATGGAAACGCCCATTTCGGCACAGAATCTACCGCAAGCACTCCCAGCTGATCTGATTGTTTCAGCATCGATGCAACGCGCGAGCCTCCTTCATCGGCAAGATCGATTTTCTGTTTTCCGCGTTCCGCATAGCTCATGCTTCCGGACTTATCGATCACTATGACCATCGCGACATCGGCCAGGTACTTTTTATTTACAAGGTCCATTCGCACCGGAAGGATCGTTTCTACAGGAGTTTGATGATATCCCCCGGGTCCAAAGCTTTGCTCGCCACCCAGCATCGCAAACCCCCCACCAAATTCGTGCACATATTGCCGGAGGAGCGGCATCTGATTGTGGATATGTGAGGCAGGAATATTACGGACGAATATCGCCTGATACAACAGCATTTCTTCCAGAGTAAGCGGGAAAAACTGCGCAGGTTTTACCTCTACCTGAAACCCCCTCACTTGAAGCGCGTGTTTGAGCGGCTGTTCTTCATCGGGCATTGTGTCCACGATCAAAATACGCGGCGGCCCTTCCACGGAAATCCATCCGGCCCGCGAATTGTTTTCCAGCCTGTAATCGCTCGCAGGTTGCAGCCGCACTTCATAGCGATAAGTTCCGGGCTCCGGAATGTTTTGTGGAAGACGAACGAGACTCTTGCTGTCCTCCGGCAACTCGATGGTCGCTTCCTGTAGCAAAGAACCGTTGCGAAACACCTGCAATAATGCGGGCATCTTCCGGTTGCTCGAAGTCAGGACCTCTAGCGAAAAAGGTTCTTTGAGATTTACTTCCTCCGGAAATCGCACGTCTTCTACCAGCGCTTCCGGATGGCTGGATGGCTCCAGAAATATCGATTGTGTGAGTACGCCTTTGCTTCGAAGTGAACGGAACTGCTCCACTGCGCTTCCGGCATTTTCTTCGCCATCGCTGATTACGACCAGACTTTTCTGGTAGTTGTCTGCAAAGATGGCCTCCGCAAGTTTTGCCGCGCGTTCGAGATTTGTTGCGGTCCCTTTTACTGAAGATTCAATGCCTGCCAGCGGAAACGGTGAGCGTGGAAATCGCTCCACCGCCGCGTTCGTTCCAAATACGATCACCCCGGTCTGGTCGGGCGGACGGATGCGTTGGATTGCCCGGTTTATCCAGGCGATTGCATGCTGTTTTTGCTCTGCGCTGATGCTGTCGGATACATCCAGCAGGAAAAGGATTTGGTTCTGCCGGATTGACTTTCGTGTGTGCAGACCCGCCAGCGCCGCAAGAATCAGAAGAAGAACAATGCTCCGAATTGCCAGCCAGGATCGCATGCGCGTCTTGCTTCCTTCCGCAAAGCTCTCGCGCTGCATTCGCCACAGGAGATATAGAAGGAGTGGCGCTGCAAGCAGCCACCACGGCTGCGTAAAGTGCACCATAGACAAAGATTATATCTCTCGCAAGTCTCTAAGCAGTAATGAGGAAAGGTTAGTTAAAGCACGGAAACACGGAAGCACGGAAAAAACCGCCAGGACGCCAAGAGCGCCAAGGGCAGCCGCGGGCCCTTTGGGCACGCTGAAAAAGAATGCGCGAAAACAAATGGAGAATGAGACGATCTTTTTGACAAGTCTGTTAAAAACTCCATTTGTTTTCGCGCATTCTCTTTTCAGCGGGGACGCCCGCGGCGTCCCGCGGCTGCCTATCCCCATCGCTTCTATCCCCCTATCCCCTTACACCTCTGCGTTCTCTGCGTCTCTGCGGTGAAATCCGCTTTCAATGTAGGGGAACGGAGTAGCTGAGACCGGCCCGGATGGAGAAACCTGGATTTGGAAAGCCGACAAACTCCTGGAAATCGTTGTTGAAAAGGTTATCGGCACGTACGTACGCTTTCAGATCGCGTGATAAATCCTGCGAAACAGCAAGATTTACAGTAGTATAACCATCTGCAATCTGGATTTCAGGTACGGGGATTTGAAAATCAAACCGGTTCCCAACCACAAGAAGATTTGCGTGCAGAGATGTGCCTGTACGCGGTTGCCAGCTTCCTTCGATTCCGCCGCGCCATTTTGGGCGGTCGCGCAAAGGTTCGTCCGTTCCTTGCAAATCGGCTCTCAAGTAAGCTACATGAACGGCAACTGAAAATAATCTGGCTCGCGCGTACCTTGTCTCAAATTCCGCTCCCTGTGTAATTGCGACTGATCTATTGACCAGGCGAAACTCCTCTGTGCTGAAATCAATCAGATCGTGAAATGAGTTGTGAAAGTAAGTGAGTGAAAAGGAAAGATTACCAAGTTGTTGTTCCACACCCGCATCGAAGCCTCGACTCTGTTCCGGCCGGAGAAGTGGATTTCCGACATTTGGATCCGCAAGAGCAAAGAAAGATGGCAGCTTGAATCCTTCACCCCACGTAGTCCGGAGGCGTGTTCCGGATTTTGCGAAGAGATAGCTGCCTCCGAATCGGGGTGACCACTCGGCCGAAAATCCTTCCGGATCATCGCGGCGGAGGCCTGCGGACAGAAAAAATGTTTTTCCCGTGAATCCCACCTCTCCGCCTGCGCCAACTGTGACACGGTCCAGTGTAAAGCTGGATGGAAATGATTCGGCAATCAAGCTATCGCTGAATCCATCTTCTACTTTAATGTCCAGCGAAACGGACGCAAACAGTTCCTTTCGTTCCCACTGGTTGCCAAAACGCGCACGCGTGCGATCAAATGTCGTGTGACTGACAATCGAAGGAAGCGAATTCGAGGTGGGAGGAATGGAATCCAGAACCGCGGGGCTGGAAGCATCTTCTTCGTGGTTCGTGTAATCGAAGTCGATTTTGAATCTCCACCAGTCGTTGAAATTCTGCAGATAATTGATTCCCAGCACAACCTGGTTGCTATCGGTTTGTTTTGGATCGCGCAGAATGGAGAAGAGCGGGCCTCCACCATTTTCGGGAAACCCGCTTGCCTCTTTTGAATAGTACCTGGTTGTGAGCGAGAGTGAACCTTTCGAGGCGATTTGAGCGTCTGCAGTGAATGCTGCGCTTCCAAGCGAGAATGAATCCTGCTGTACCTGTTCGTCAAGATCAGAATACGACGCGCCTCCACTGAACCGGAGAATTCCTGTCTTTCCACTTGTCTGCAGTTCCGCGCGCCGCGAATCAAAGCTTCCGTACTCTGCTAGGAGATTCAGTTTTGGGTCCGCTGTCCCTTTTCGGGAAAGGATGTTGATGACTCCGCTCATGGCCTCGGAACCGTAGAGTGATGAAAGCGGGCCGCGCACAATTTCGATTCGTTCTACATTATCAAGACTGAGCGATGAGAGATCAAATGAGCCACCCAGAATATTGGTTGGATCATTGAGTGGAATGCCATCCAGCATAACCAGAGTGAAATTCGGATCTCCTCCCCGAATTGTTGCGGTCGAGAAGCCTCCTGTTACGCCGTTTTGCGATATGTGCACGAAGGGAATTTCCCGAAACAGTTCAACGATGTTTGCAGCTTCACTCAGTTCAATCTGTTCCCGCGTGATTACGGTCACCGATGCCGGTGTTACGGAAAGTGGTTGTTCTTGCGCGGAAACTGTTACGGTGACATCCGTCTGTGCACACAAGATGCTTTCCAATAGAAACAAGACTAGAAAAATGGTAGTGGCGACCCTGGTGGTGGTCGGCCGCAGTAGCCTCGTTTGTATCATTCCTCTTTCAACAATCTCTCTACCATCTCCTTTGGAAGGCGCAAGAAGCGATAGATTGTCTTTCGTTTTCCTCTTTCCACCACCGGATTCCAGAATTCCCAGACGGTTTTCCCGTCCGGTTGGATCTCAAAGACATGACCGTTATTCGACTCGCAGATCAGCGTATCTCCATTTGAAAGCCGCTGTGCGGATCCCTGCCAGGGAGAAAAGAACGAAGATAGTGGAGACCCTTTATATTCCCAAACAATTTTTCCAGATGGCAGATCGATTTCCAGGATCCGCGAAAATTTGCGTGCAAAGCCATTGTCAAAAATTAGAAGCGTTCCAGTTTCCAACAGGACAGGGAAGTGCGGTTTATCTAATACTGTAGAGCCAAAAGACCAGGCCACATCCCGCGTTGTTTTGTCCAGGATTGCAATCAAGCCGGTGTTTCTCGAGCAGATCAGCAGGTTGCCTTTCTGGAAGCGCCGGTCGTGGCGTCCGAGTTGCGTATCTGGCAATAGTTTTATGGTGTTCAAATGATAATAATCGTATGCGGCTTTCTGTGTCGGCGCTTTTGCGGGCGGGGAATCAAGCGGCGATTTCCCGTGAAAATGTCTGAGTTTCTCAAGATTTTCGTATGTAGACCACGCATCGATCGGTTCTCCCGTTTCGGAAAGATGAACGATCGAATCGAAAATCACCCTGCGTGAATTATAGTTCACCGGTTTGTCACGCACGAGCGTCAGGCTAGAACCGTCAGGCAGGATCTCGATGTCGTGATGCACACGCATTGGGCTTCGCCAGATCGTGTTCGAATCCCAATCTATCTTTACAACCGCACTTCCTTCACAAACAGTCAGGAGATCGCCATTGCTCAGTAAGAGAGCGTGCTCGCAGTGTTTCCCATCCCGCACTTTCCATGTGTGCCGGCGCTTGCCGGTCATATCCAGTAAATAAATTTCATCCAGATCGTTCGTGTAAAGGTTGTAGCCGGGATCGACCGCATTACGATCATATTTTGTGACGCCGCTATGAGCAGGATCCGCTCTGTTTTCGCTCCACTGGGCGTACGGTAACGCTTGCAGCGCTTCGATCTGATCATCGGATGGAGAT
>Ga0184626_10000137_pt1 | contig 17993 bp, 18 predicted proteins | sample PLM3_60_b1_FD_133142 | JGI IMG/M metagenome (GOLD analysis project Ga0184626, IMG submission 133142) | Groundwater sediment microbial communities from an aquifer in East River, Colorado, USA - PLM3_60_b1 | ecosystem: Environmental > Terrestrial > Soil > Riparian zone | place: USA: East River... | reverse complement strand
GCCGGCGACGGTGACCCGCAGCGCCCGGCGCGGAACGAAGAAGACCATCCTGCCCCGCCGCCACACCATGACCATGGCGGTATGATCGCGCGCCTCGTCCATGGGCTGGAGAAGCGCAAAGACGACGGCCCAGGTCGGGGGACCTTCGAGGTTGTCCGCCAGCTGATTGCAGAAGCCGAATACCCAGCCGCCCATCTCGGGCCAGGCCCAGCGGCCGTGAACCCGTTCGTGGTAGCCCACCGCCAGCGTCTCGCGCGCCGGGACCATGCCGTCGTCCCAGCGTCCGGCGGCGAGCACGCCTGGTTGCGCCTGCCACCGTTTCCAGTTCGTGCGGTGGAAATGCGAGACGCCCGCCGGGGCTGGGGTCGAGGTGCTGGTTAGACGCAGGGACACCGCCGGCGTTCCCGCCAGCGACTGCATCTCGAAGTCCGGTGGGCGAGGCAAGGCGGTCGGCGGCGCGGGACTCCTATACGAGGTCCACGGTTCACTCGGCAGGTGTGCATGCCACTGGCTGCACGTCCACCCGTGCTCACGGTGGTACGTGAGCAGGACGACGGTGCGGATCGGGTCGCCACCGTCCTCGGAACCCAGAGTGGCGAGGTTGGCGATCAACGCTTGCTGCTCGTCAGTGGTGATGAAAGCGTAGTGAAGCCAGCGTCGCTCCAGGACGTCCGAAAGGGGCATGCGCGGGAACGGACCCGGCGGACCCGTGAGAAACGGCGTCATGTCGAGCCCGGGCGCGACCGGGTAAGTGCCGACCGAGCCGGGGATCACCTCGCGCCCTCAGCCGGGGTAGGCGGTGGGTCGGAAGCTCCACTGGTCTGAGCCGGCGGGCGAACCGTGATCGAGAGACCCACCTCCTTGGCCTGGAGTCCCACCAGACGAATGACCGTGATGTATGTCTGGCCGACCGCGAAATCTCGCGTGATGGTGACGGCCGTCTGGACGACGGCCTGGGCTCGCGGGCCGATCGAGAGCGTGGCAGGTTCGAAAGTGACGAGCGAGGCCGGCAGCGATGTGCCCATCGCCGGGACCAAGTCGCTGGACTCGAGGGTGACTTCGAGGGAATGGTTGAAGTGGTTCTCCACCAGGAACGCCGACGTGACCCGGTCGCCCGGTCGCCCCTCGAGTCGCAGCTCGACGCGGGGCAGCGAGCCCGGGTGCGTCCGAGGACTCGATGGCGCCTTCGGGATCAGCGCGTTCTCGGCTGCCGCGAGGAGTCCGGACATGATCGCCAGGCTGTGCGAGCTCACGACCGAATACGAGGCGAGGTTGAAGTCGAGCCATCGGGACAAGAGCGCGGCGGCGTTGAGCGGCTCCCGCGGGTTGGAGCCGGCTGACTTCACGGCTTCCTGGATGAAGTTGGTGAGCCGGGTCAGCAATTGGGCGTTTCCCGCGATGTTCGCCGCCACGAGTTCCTTCATCTGCTCGACGAACTCTTCTGGGGATTTCCGTCCGGACGAATCCGTGGCGAACATTGAGACACTCCTCGTCATGCGACTGTCCCGGCCGCGTCATCCGGGATAGTCGCGGGCTTGCTACAGTGGCGACACGATCCCGCTACCGGTGGTCCGCGTCAGGCGTGCGGGGCAACAGCTCGGTGCAGGGCTCCGTGCACTGGAAGTGATCGTACCAGTGGTGAGCACGAATGCGGACAGGGAGATCCCCGGCCTTGACCTCGCAGTGCTTGGGCGTGCAGTCCACGATAGCGCTTGCCGAGGCGACGTCGAGCGTTATCCGCACACATTGCTCGTAGGCCCCAGCGATTCGAATTTCCGCTACGTACTGCCCTCCCGATTGGAAGTCGGAGGTGACAGTCAGGGCGGCCCCGACATTGACCGACTCGTTGCGACCGAGGTTTGCGCTCTGCGTTGAAAGTTGAATCTTCGTCTGAGGATTGCCCGGTCCGGAAAATGGAGTGGCGCTGAACGTAAAGTGCCGGGGCTGGGATCCCGTGTTGGTGACCTGGATGTTGGCCTGCACGGTGCCTCCCTGGCAGATCTTCCACTGAATCTCGCAGACGCACCGGGGCGGACATTCCGTCTGCGGGATCTCGCAGCAGGGCTCCTGGAATCTGGAGATTTCGACCTTCGGCAACGTGGCGGCGACAAGCCCAGTGGCGGCTTCGAGAAAATTCCGGGTGCTGTCAACGGACATCGTGATGAGCTTTGGCCCCAGATCAAGCATGAGCTTTGGCCCCAGCTGGGCCAGCTCCTGTAACAAGGCCAGGACGTCACTCCCGGGCGATATCTTCAACGATGCGCTCATGTGTGCCTCCTGGGGAAAATGTGAGCCTTCCACCTGCGGCTAGAGGCGCAGGATCTCGCTGCATCTCGGCGTGTTTGCGAGGATCCGCGCCTCCTCGATGCACCACTCGGAATATTGCTCCGGGTTCCGGTCGATCGCCTCCAGAAATGCTCCCCACTCCGTCCACCGCACCGCCTCCACTTCATCCGGATTGATCAGCGGCTCATGCTCGACGATGCCCACCAGGATCGGGCAGATCTCGTTCTCCATCGTACCGTCCCTGGTAAAGCAGTAGCGATACGGGGCCACTTCTTCAATCAGGGTCGGATCAAGTGACAATTCATACTTGAGCCTTCGGCGAGCGGCGTCGACGTTGGATTCCCCGGGGCTGGGATGGCCACAACAACTGTTCGACCACATGAGTGGCCAGGTCCTCTTCTTGCGGCTCCTCTGCTGGAGTAACAACTGCTTGTCGCGAGCGCGGAATATAAAGGAGGAAAATGCCCGATGCAGAGGCGTTCTTGCTTGGTGCACCTCGCCCTTCGGCATGGTGCCGACCACGTTGTTCCCCTCGTCCACCAAGACAACCAGTTCCATACGTGCGGCGCCTGCTCAGAGAGCCGTGAGCCGTCGAACTATAGCGTAGTTGAGGAAGGGCGGTCCATCCCGTTAGTGGTCGTCAAGTCGGTCCGTCGGAGCGCTACCAGTCGCGTTCTACGACGAAATCGGCGATCAGGGCAAGCGTCTCTTTGTCGTCGGAATCCGGGAAGGGACGCAGCGCGCCCTTCGCGGTCTGGGCGTAGACCTGGGCGCGCTCCATCGCATATTCGACGCCCTCGTATTTCATCACCAGGAGTCGGATCTCCTCGATCTGCTCGGCATCGAGGGTGTCGAGCTTGAGCAGCTTCTGAATGTTGTCGCGCTCCGCCGTCGCCGCGCGGTCGAGTGCCGCAATGAGCGGAAGGGTGACTTTGCCCTCTCGGAGGTCTGCTCCGACCGCCTTGCCGAGCCGCGTCTCGTCCGCGACGAAGTCAAGCGAGTCGTCGCTGATCTGGAAGGCAATCCCGATGTTGAGGCCGTAGCGGGTCAGCCCCTCCACTTGGTCCGGGTGGCCGCGGCCCAGGAGGGCGCCGATCCGGCAGCAAGCCGAGATGAACGACGCGGTCTTCTGGGTCACGATCTGCACATAGTTCGCCTCGCTGGTCACACCGGCGCGTTTTCGTTCGAGCTGGAATACTTCGGCCTCCGTCATGGACACCGTCGCGCGCGCGAGCGTTTCCAGGACACGCATGTCGCTGTCTTGCACCATCAGCGCAAACGACTTGGCATAGAGGTAGTCGCCGACGAGGACAGATGCATCGTCTCCCCAGCACGCATTGACCGATGGACGACCGCGGCGAAGCGGCGCCTGGTCTACGACATCGTCGTGGACGAGGGTCGCCGTGTGGAGAAGTTCCAGCACACATCCCAGGCGGATGGCGCGCGGGCCCCGGTATCCGGCAAGCCTGGCGGCCATCAGGAGCAAGATGGGGCGAAGGCGCTTGCCGCGCGACCCGGCAATGAACCCGCCGATCTCGTGGATGAGCCCTACCGATGAGGCAGTCTGTGCGGCGATCATGTCGTCGATCCCGCAAAGCTCAGCGCCGACCGCGACGGCGACACGATCCTTCAGCAGAACCTCCAGCGGTGTCGAAGCTTTCACGACGCACCTGTCCTTCCGCCGGATCGCCGCGAGTGCTTCGCGTCCGAATGACTCTGCCGCTCCGGATAGAGCGCGGCACGGGCAATTCTAGCGGGGAGCATTGTAGCATATCCGCCGAGCCGGGCAAGAGCGCTCGAAAGCGCGGGGAACGGATTGCCGCACGCTGACCGATACTTGACCCGGCCCCTCACAGTAGCGCAAGATGGGTCGAGATCCGGGGGGTGATCGCGAGGTTGGCACCCGCGTTCGCTCCTAATTAAGGATGGCAACTCCCGTGGAATAAGCCCGGGGCCGCAGCGTACGCTCAATCCCTCGCGTTGGCCGCCGACAGGAGAGGCTGTAAGGGCATGACCTTCGCCATTCCGAAGGAGGATTGCAAATGAGCGCACCCGACATTCCAACTGAGTACACGATTCACATCGAGAACGTCAATGATGACCTGCTTGGCAATATCCGTATCAAGGAGGTTCAGCCGATCACGCTGCAGGGTGGGACTACCGCCATCAAGACCGAAAGCAAGATGGAGGGGGGGACTAACCCGATCAAGACCGAGAGCAAGCTCGAGGGTGGTACCAACCCCATCAAGACCGACAGCAGCATCTCCATCTTGAAGTTGCCTCAAATTGACCTGCAATTCGGGATGAGACCTACCAGGGTTCATATGCCGGTTGGCCTCAAGTTCTGCGTGTCCATCATGGGCATGCAGCTATTGAGTTTCGATGTCTGCGGCGAGAGCATGGTGATAGTGGAAGACTACAAGCCGCACAAGGCGGAGTTGTGCGCTTGAGATAGTGCCCAGAAGGAGGATGATTGCCATGGAAAGAGGAGCGGAGCCAGGAGAAGAGAGTTGCAGCCTGGGTTCAGGACCGTTTTTCTTCAGCGGTCGACCTCCCTTCATCCGCGGTACGGTGAGCCTTCTCAACCGGTCTGCAGAAAGAGTCAGAGTTCGATCCATGATGTTAGGTGCGGCAGGGCTAACATCCTACAGGGGGCGGGGATCAGCCCCGACAAGAGAACAGACGCCGAAAGGACAGCAGCCGGATCTGCTGGAGATAAGGCCCTCCAAACAGATCGGCCCCTTCGAGCAAGCGAGCGTTCCGGCCTACGTCCGAATCGATAGATTTACGCCGCCCGGAGAGTACGAGGCGCAAGTGCGCTTTCGCGATCAACAAGTGCAAGCGGTCATTTTCGTACAGGAAAGTCATCGCCTCGACTTGGTCCCGGATCGAATAACGGTTGCGGCAGCGGCCGGTGAAACGATCATCAGAAGGGTCGCCATCACGAATGACGGCAATGTGCCCTTCAGTACTCGCAAAGCTGCGTTCGCTCCTCTGGAAGCATTGGGTATGCTGCACAGGTCTCTCGCCATCGCCCTGACCCAGGCCGGGCACGAGGGCCATGTCAAGTTCCTGGATCGATTCGTCAAGGAACTGGCGGACAATGAGGTCCCAGCCGCGAAGGTAAGACTGGAGATACAGGACCAGGAGATCGCTCCCGGCGAGACGAAGCTCGTAGAACTGAGCATCAAGCTTCCCGCCGATTTGAAGAAGAAGAGAAGCTACACAAGTAGGATGAGTTTCAGAGAGAAGAAGCTAGCGGTTGAAGTAAATGTTAACGGCTCCGCCGATCAAACGTACGCGAAGCCGCGGAAGGCTGCTGGATGATGCGTCTCGGGTGATTCCGTGAACTGCACCCTGGCTGATCGGCGAGAAGAGTAGAACTACAGCGGTTCGAATGCCGTTGCCGACGGAGCCTCCAGCGCCGATGGTTGGCGTCCCTCCGAACGCGTAGGCGGCCGCCCGTGGACCAGGCCCGGCGCGCACCGGGACCTGGCGGGTCCAGCCCCGCGCCTCGATGAAGGGGCGGCGGGCCACCAATTCTGCCCGCCGGGCAGAATTGTGGGGCTACAGAGTAAGGACACCGCACTACCGAGTAAGCACACAGATCCCTTTGTGTGGGGAAAGTTCACGGCGCGTCATGCTGGGAGAGACCGACTCTGAGCGCCAGGAGGAGCCCATGACCGCCCTGACTCGGATCGCGTTCGTTGTCCTGCTCGCCGGATGTGCCAGTGGAGGCCGCCCCACCCCCCATGCGATCTTCCGGCACCTCGAGCGGCCGACGCGGGAACTTCGGTCTTGACGGCTGCTCTGTCCGGGGTGTACCAAGCAGGGGTGGACCACGGTGGTGTATATGGCGAGTAGGGCAAGAGTAGGTCGGCGGAAGGTGTGGCCTTGCCTCGGTAGGTCCTCCATGACGTTCGGTCGTGCGCACCGTCATTGGCGCCGTCGGGTTCCGGAAGGATGCCAATGAAAAACCTGAAGGGATCCTGGTCCGGCCGGCTCGTCGACGTGGGTGGCTTCGAGGGGACGGTGAGCCTCTCGTTGCGCGAGGGCCGCGGTGTGGTGGACGGTGTGTTCGACGCCGCGCTCGACGGTCACCACCGACCGATCCCGCTGCGGGGTCTGGTGGCCGGCCGCCTGAAGGGCGCCCAGCTCAGCCTGAGGCTCGACCTCGGCGAGAAGGGCGCGCCCGTGTCTGTCACGTTCGAGGGAGACGTCTTCGACACGCGCCGCGGCGAGGTCGGCGTGTGCGGCCGCTACGTCGTGGCGGCGCGGCGCTCGTCGCCGCTGCTCGGCGGCGTGATCTCCCTCCGTCAGGCGAGCCCCCTGGGACGCGGACCGGACCTGCTGACGCGCTCCACGGTCGCGACCGTCCTCGGGGCGGCGGGGGAGCCGATTGCCGCGCGTGCCGCACGCACCCGCGCGCGCCGAAAGAAATGAGAGCGGCATGAGCATCAGTGGGCAGTGGGAGGGGAAGCTGATCGACGTCACCGGCGTCACCGCCACGGTGCAGCTCGCGCTCAAGGAAGCCCGCGGCCGCGTCGAGGGCGACTTCGCCCTCTATTTCGTTCCCCAGAGCGAGGGGGCGTGCTGCCAAGCGGACCGACGGCTCGCCCAGGCCGGCCCGGTGGTCGGCCGCTACAACGCCAAGAGCAAGACGCTGAACATCGACTACACGCTGACGGTCGGGCTGAAGCCGGCGAGCGTCCATCTCGATGCGGCGCTGCGCGACGCCCATCCCCACGCGAAGCAATCCCTCCTGGGCTGTTATCGCGTGAGCTCCGGAGAGGCCGACCTGACTCTCGAGGGCGGCGGTATCGTCCTCTGGCAATTCCAGTAGGGGGCGAGCGAGCATGTGCGTCGCCACGATCCGCGTTCGCCAGACGTGTACGCAGACCGCGTGGCACGGCGGGTGCGAGCAGTGGACCAACACCTGCAGTCAGACCCAGGTCAACCAGATCGGCGCGGCGCTGTGCGCCATCAATCGGAAGGTCGACAGCTGCCGGCTCCGGGGCCTGCAGGGGCTGAAGGATTGTTTGCGGCGGGCGTTCCAGGACGTCGTCTGGAAGTGCGGCACGCTCGGGCCCAACGTCCTGGCCCAGACCAATGCCGTCGGCGGCAACGAGATCACGTTGACGCCGAGTGCGTTCGCGTCGACGGCCAGCCGGTTCGAGGCCATTGTCTTTCACGAGCTGATTCACCATTGCGGCGGAACGGAGCTCGATGCCGAGGCGTTCGAGAACCATTGTTACAGCGGCGCCGGGGCCACGACGCCGACCGATCCCAATGACTTCGACGACTTCAGGGCCAACGGCGGGAACTTCGTGACCTGGAACCAGACGACCGGGGGGCTGACGACCACGGCCGGTGACACGCTCAGTCCCACGTTCATCGACCCCACCCCGCCGGGCGGTGGCGGTGGTGGCTGGATCTGAGCCCACGGCGGCGCTGGGCGCCGCTGTGCGACGGGGAATCCACCGACTCGAAGCGCTGGCGCCGGCCGGACAGTGGGCTGGTTTCCCGACCCTGGCGGGGTGTTCCGACGTCTGGGTCACGGCGTTCACGGTCGCGCATCTGAAGACCCTCGGCCCGCGCGCCCGGTGTCTGGAGCGGGCCCGGCGGTTCCTCGCCAGGCAGCAACAGGCGAGCGGCGGCTGGGGATACGGCGGAACTGGGGTGCCGGCGGACGCGGACTCGACCGCGTGGTGTCTCGGCGCGCTCGGACGGTCCCCGGCGCTCACCCGGCGGCGCCGGGCGACGGCGGCGGCGTTTCTCGACGCCCATCGCCTCGACCGTGGATTCAGGACGTATCTTCCCGACTCGGGCATCCATCGATTCATCCAGGCCCAGCCGGATGTGTCGATCGCGGGGTGGACGTCCGTTCACGACGACGTCACGGCGGCGGTGCTGGCCGCGAACACGCCGCCCCGGGACGCCCGCGACAGCCGAATCCTGCTGGGTCGGCTGGTCGGGTCGCAGACGGCGGCCGGATTGATACCGGCGTACTGGTGGCGCTCACCCTGGTACACCCTCGTGCTGACCCTCCGCGCCCTTCGCGTCCATCGGTGGCGCCCGACGCGGCAGTTCGTCCGGCTCGCCCTCGAGGCGCTCGACGGCAAGCGGCTCGCCCACGGAGGCTACGGCCTCGGCGCCGATCCGTCGCTCGACCCGTTCACGACGGCGCTGGCCCTGGAGGCGTATCTTCACCTGGCCGGGGCCACGCAGCGGAGCGTGAGCACGGTCGCCACGGCCTTGCTCGGGGCCCAGCGCCCCGATGGTGGCTGGGAGGGCGGCTTCGTGCTCCGGATTCCCGCGCCCGGCGTGGTGGACCCGAGCTCGGTGTCTGGGTGGCGGCCGGGCGCCGGCGGTGGCAACGCGTTCGTGAAGGACGACAACGGGATCTTCGCCACGGTGCTGGCCTGCCATGCCCTCGAGCTCTACCGACGGGTCAGGCGGGGCGCCTATGCCGGGCTGGGCAAGGCATGGCCGCAGCTCGTGCCCGGGGCGCATCACGACGATGGCATCGCGACGGTCGCGGTGAGCAACCCCCCGGAGGCCGAACGGTGTAACGTCCAGGACGCCGTGCCGTCGGTGTGACCTGGTACGCCACGTTCCGGTCGAGCTTCTTCGCGGAGTGGTCGCGGCGGAAGCTGGCCGAGGCTCCCGAGGCGGCGACGCCACACGCGGCGTGGCCGGCGCTGCGATGCCCGCTACTGCCGGAGCCGCCATCGAGCGCGCCGGCCAATCCCGCGGCCGGTGGGCGCGCCGTCGATTCGGGAATCGTCAGCTCGGTCTACGGATTCGGGGTGTTCGTCGGTCAGGCCTACGGCCGCCTCTACGGCCTCCCGACGTCGGCCATCCGCTCGCGGGCCGACTTCTGTGGCCGGTTCAACCTCGGGATCAGCCTGTTCGATTTCGTCTGCGACGAGACCCGCGGGGACGACCTCGGCGCGCTGCGACGGTTGCCGTCGCTCAGGATGTTCACGGGGACGGCAGAGGCACGGCCGGCGGTCGTGGACCCGACGCTGCGTTTGCTCGATCGCGTCGCCGAGAGCGTGCTGGCCCAGCTGACCGACGAGCTCGGTCCGGCGCGCCGCCGCTCGGCGCTCTGGCGGGCGATCTTCGCGATGTTCGAGGCGCAGCTCATGCGCGCCGGCGCCGATACCAGCCGGCTGGGCGACGGCCGCGACATGCGAGCGGCGTTGCGCCTCACCTCGGCCGAACCGTTTCGCGTCATGTCCGAGTGGATGGCGCGCGGCGGGTCGACCTCGGTCGCCACGTTGCGCCGCGCCGCCGCCTTCGGACTCTGCGTCGGCGACTGCTACTGGTTGATCGACGACGCCAAGGACGTCTGGGACGACCTCTACGCCGGGCGCTGGAATCGCTTCCTGCTGGACGCCAAGGCCGCGGAGCCGACGATACCGCTGGCCCGTCCGACCCCGATTCTCGAGGCCCGTCTCATGGACGTCTGGCGCCGGGAGCGGACGGCCGAGCGCGCCGCCCGCCACGCGGTCGTGCGGCTGGCACGGGCCCTTGAGGATCTCGGAGTGAGCCAGCGCCGCGCCCGCCAGCCGATGGCGCGGTTCCACGCCTCGATGCGCGCCTGGTATGGCTAGGCGGGGGGCCGGCACTCGCCACGCCGCACTCGGGATGGTGAACGTGAAGGTCGACCCCATGCCCACCTGGCTCTGGACCCGGATCCGGCCGCCGTGGAGCTCGATGAACTTCCGGCACAGGGTCAGGCCGAGCCCCGTCCCTTCCTTTCTGGATCACAAGGAGGAGGCGAATCACCTGCCTCTTTTGGACCAGGCCCTCAAGGGTGTGCCGCACGACACTCAGTAAGGACATAAATCGAGTTGACAACTTGTGTGGACGCCATCACATTTGTCACGCCCCGAGTCCGTCCGTCGTCTTCCAGGACAGGAGGGGATTATTTGGCGCAGATTCGAAACTGCCGCTGGTCATCCGCCGGTTTTATGTGTCGCCTCTCCTCAGACTGTCAGCGCTCTCGGCGGGAGGGGTCCCAATGAGAATACCGCCTAGTGAGTATCTCGATTTCGAGATTCGAATTTGGCGGGAAGGACCGCACTACTTTGCGCAGGCGGAATCCTCGCAGGAATCTTCTGAAAGAGTCTCGCTCGATCCACTGTTTGAGAGCCCAAAAGACGCTCAAATCCTTATGCTTCGTCTCGAAAATGCTCTACTGCGACAAGGAGCGAGGGCGTCAGTTGAAGAAAAGGCTTTGAAGGATTTCGGACAGGAAGTGTTTGACACGATATTCCGAAACTCACACTCAATTTACTCCTTATACACTCAGTGCCAGGCAGCTGCTGAGGCGGACGAGGGAGTAGCGGGGCTTCGAGTCAGGTTGCGGATCGATGCGCCTGATCTGGCTCAGTTCCCGTGGGAGTATCTCTACAATAGCGGCTCGCGCGAGTGGCTGGGACTCTTCTATAAATCCCCGATCATTAGGCGGCTTGATGTTCTGAATCCGACTCCTCCTCTGAAACTCGACGGTCCTCTCAATATTCTGGGTATGATCGCTAACCCTGGAACAAAGAAATGGAAGCTCTTGGAGGACGCGGAGCGAGAACGGACTCTGATCGACCGCGCGATCCAACCACATCAGGCCGCCGGCAAAGTCAACTTTCGTTGGACACAAGCGGGCACGTCGGACGCTTTGCGCTCGATGATGAGCGCGGAACACTGGCATGTGTTCCATTTCATCGGGCATGGCGGAATGCCTTCTCTGATCGATGAGGAGCCCGAAGGAGGTATTCCAGCCGACGAGGTCGATGAACATGGCCATACGAACGAAGAAGAAGGCGATGCCGCCGACCGGCCCGAGGGTTTTATAGTCCTAAGCGACGGACGGGGCGGGCATAACGAAGTAGCGGCCAGTGAGCTCAAGACGATGCTGCAGCAACCGGGCAGGAGCTCGCTTCGTCTCGTATTCCTCAATTGCTGCGAGAGTGCGCGGGGTACCGCAGAAGACGTATTTGCCAGCCCGGCCGCGGCGCTCGTGAGGGCAGGCATTCCCAACGTAATCGCCATGCAGTTCCCTATCACGGGAGATGCGGCCATTGAACTTTCAAGTGCCTTCTACGAAAACCTAGCCGACGGGTGGCCCATTGAGGCCGCTCTTACCAATGCTCGAAACAAAATGTGGGACAAGTCCCGGATCGACTGGGGAATCCCTGTGCTGTACACACGGGCAAAGTCCGGACAGTTGTTTGTGAGTACCAGCCGACCCAGCAGGCAAGCGGACGCCCATATGCCTGACCAGCCAGTAGACCAGCGAAAGCAACAAGCCCGAGCTCGCCTTCGAGAATTGTATCGTGTCTAGGAGGCAACAACCACACACCGCACGCGAGATGTCGACGACAACTGTGTTCTTCCCGAGATAGTAGTGATGATTGTACCTTCGGAAGTCGTGACCGTTGGTGGGCCGATGGGCTTTCTAGTCGGCCTTATCATTCTGGTTGCACTGGGTCGCCGCCGCTTCGACCAACCGTATTCGGTGCGAAGTTTTACGCCTGCAGCCTGGTATTTCTTTGCCCTAGTTCTCTATCTGGTCGGCCTGAGTTTGTCTTACTTCCTGCTCGTGCTGGCTCTAGGGTGGTGGGTGTCTCCCGTCTTTGTCGCTCTAGGATTGATGCTGGTGGTGCTTAGGATGCCCCCCCTCCGTTGGTGTGACGTATGGCTGCGGCGATCGCTGCACAGCTTAGCCGGGTTCCCGACGACGGCTCTTCGCTTCGCAGAAACCCTCTCACAGACGGACCTGTTAGTGCCAGAGAAACTGAGCACCGAAGTCAAATCAGTGCTCTTCCGACGGGGCTACAACGTAGACGAGGAATGGCTGCCAGCGGCCGAATCCATGCGAAAGCTTTGGTTCAAGGCTGCCGTCCTGTTCCACGAAGTCCGTGGTTGGGGGGATGACAAGGGCTACCGGCCGTTCGTAGAGGACACCAAACGCGACTTTGACGGAATTCGCGAGAGCTTCGATGAACTCTCGCTGAAGGTAGTGCGAGTGCTCGACACGGTCGATCGCCTGGGGGAACTCGCGTGCGAACTAGACCCTGAGCGCGATGGGCCCCAGAGTGGAAGCGATACGATGACGCTCATCGTGAGCGATCTGCTCGCGATGTTGACAGAAGACATTGCGTCTTTTCTCCGGAACCTCTGTCTCTACGTGACGCGCGGGGTTTTCGCTGTTTCGGTCACGGCGCATGGCCGGCGGCGCCGGCTCCGGGACCTAGGCCTAAGCGTCGATCCCAGCCTCGGCTCGCTCCCGTGGCTGCTCGCATCCGCCTTCATCGCGTATGTCGGGATATTTGGAGTCTTCTGGTTGCCGCTGCCCGCCGCGGTAGGAGGTGATGTCTCGTCTCCCAGAGAGCGTTTTCTTTTAATTCTCATGATCGCGACGATTCAAGTCGCAGCGCTCGCCACAGCCATGCTGGCTAAGGACCGATTCGGCTTTGCAAATGAAGATATTCGTGGCAGAACCCCCTTCGGCTTTGTTCTGGGGGCCGGTGTGACAACCTTGATGATCGCCGCGCCCATACAATTTGGCTTTGAGTGGCTGATGCGGAGGGGCAACCTCAACGAGGCTTGGGAGCAGTTCGGCACAACCTGGCCATGGTTGCTCACGGCCTTTGCCGTTGGTTCTGTCGCTGCCTGGCTGATTCAGGACAGTCGGTGGTCGAATGTGCCCTGGCGAGCCGTGCGTCCGCTGTTGGACGGACTGATCATGATCTTGGGAATGGCAGCGGCTACTTGGGCGGCCCTGTATCTTGGTGCTCGAAGCTCACTCGGCTCTGTATGGCCGCTCGTGGCGCTCGTCGGATTTGTCGGCGGTTTGGTGGCGTCAAATAGGCGCCGGCCGACAAGGCGACGAGAAGTAGGTGCGAGGCCCTCACCGTTTGGGGTCAAGCCCGAGGTGTCGACACCAGTCGTCCGGAAGGCTGCCCCCTAGACAGTCAAAGTCGTCCAGAGGACACGTATTATGCCTTTCTACATGACCCAATGGACATACAAAGACGAAGAGATTCGGCAAATGGTTATACATCCTCAAGACCGAGAGGAAGTTGTCCGGATCGCAGTTGAAGCTCTCGGCGGGCAGCTGCATGGGTTCTATTTTACATTCGGAGAATACGACGGAGCCTGCATTACGGAATTCCCAGACAAGGAGACCGTGTTGGCCTGTCTACTGTTGATCGTCGGTCACGGAGCGGCCGCTACGATCAAAACGACCACTCTATTTACTCAGGAAGAGTTCCGCGTAGCCCTGAAGAGTGCGAACGAGTTGTTTCCCAGGTCCGGATACGGGCCGCCGAGTCGCACTCATTAGTCCAAGTCTGCTCCACGATGCTGGACACTATAGTTCGGTTCTTCCTCCCGGAAGCGTCAGACAGGACCGCTCTGTTGCGTGCCGCGCGGGCGGACGTATAGGGTCCAGCCGGGGTTCGACAGCTCACTAGCACGCATCTCGAGATCACTAGACCCACGATATGCTATCGATTGATTGGTCTCACGATCGCGCAGTGGTGGTCTTCGACGCTGTTTGGACTCTTCGCAGGATCCTGGACGCCCTGGAAGAGGCGGGTCAGGTTTGGGTCGTCCTCGCTGTGAGCCTTTCCGAGCACGGCAGCAGTTACTATGTGTTTTCGCCTGAGGAGCTATACCGAGTTCTATCTCGTCGACCCGTCTCCGCCACAAGTCCGGCTTTGCATGCGCTGGTTCTTGAGAAGTGGGCCGAAAGTCAACAAGTGCCGATCGATGCCGTGTCGGTCGCGCCTCCACTCCGTCGAGACACCCGCTACCCGTCCCAGACGCGCGTAGTTGCCCTAAGCGATGACAGGCCGATTAAGGTCGGCCAAGTATACGAGACGACGCGCGGGCGAGTCCGGGCCATCTCGCCGGGGCGACGACGTGCCGCCAGCGTAGGAGCACCGCCTGGACCTGACCGGCCCGCACCCGCAGGGGCGGGACGCGGCCGCGCACGTCGAGCGCGAGTTCGACCGCCCGACGACCGCTCATCGTCCCCAGAGAACTCGCCCCCGCGCTGGATCCTTGCCCGGGTCTTCGACCTGTCGGGGGGCGAGCGGCCGACCTCTGCCGCCGTCGCGTTTCGGGCGAATACTGAGCACGAGGTCGAGGTGATGATTGGCGTCGAGCAGGACAACTGGTTGGTCGCTCGCGGTCCCTCGGCAGCAGATTCTTTAAACGCGATGCTGCCCGCGGGCCAGACGCATCAACTGAGCGTGGCTTTCATTATTCCGGCGCTTGGGGTGAATCAGATGGGCACACTTACGCTGCCACCCACCGGACCTACTCCCGTGCCCGCGACCTTTAGGTTCACCGCGCCGGCGGCAGGGACGCCGATCGAGGCACTCATCAATGTAGTTTTACGCGGTCGCATCCTGCAAACGGCAATTCTCTCTGGCGTGGCCGTGACGGACCCGCGGAGGGTGCTGGCGCGGGCCCGGATGAAACTTCGACTGCAAATCATCGTGCCCGGCCTCGGCGACCTCGAACGGCGCGACACCTTCGACGCAGCTATGGTGGTTACTCGGCATTCGGACGGGCGCGCGATGGCCGCCGCTGTGCCCGGTGCCGCGACCGGAGCAGCGCCAATAGTGCTGTTCGACCAGCCGAGTCTGGATCAAGCCATCGACGGCTTCCGCGGCATCCTCGACCGCTTCCTCGAAGACCCAGGCGTCTTTCACGATCGGCTCGATTCGACCGCCTCGGTTGACCTGATGCGCCGACTGGCCGTGGCCGGCGTCACCCTGCACCGCGCGGTCGGCCAGAAGCTAGTGCGCGGTCTGCCCGGGCGCGATCTTACGCAGCTACAGATCGTGCAGATCGACCCGACAGCGTTCGTCCCGATGGAATTCGTCTACGACCTTCCGGCGCCGGCCAATGACGCTCGCCTCTGCCCGAACTGGCGCAACGCGCTCGAGGGTGAGCAGTGCACGCCGGTGCACCATCCGGTCGACGACGTCCTCGGCGACCTGAAGGTCGTGTGCCCGTCTGGGTTTTGGAGCATCAGCAAAGTCATCGAGCGGCAGGTCGTCAGGGAGGTCCAGGCCGGCGATCTCACGCGTAGCCGATTCGGGGTCCGCGCCGAACCCTCGGCGCAGCGCCCGCGCCTAGCCCCTCCCAGCGAGGCCCTGTTCGCTTGGAGCGACCGACTAGATGCCACGGTGCCAGGCACGAGCGGGCGGATGCTAAAGTCGCTCAAGGTTGCGACGGGCCAAGCGACCCCGGTCAAGACGTGGCGTGACTGGGCGACGACGATCAAGCAGCGGCGGCCGCCGGTGCTCGTTCTGCTTTCGCACACGACCGATGAGGCGCCGCCCTCCCTCGAGATCGGGCCAGAGGTTCCCGACCGGCCCGAACGGGCCGAGCGTCGCGCGCTGGGCCAGGTCAACGACAAACTCGTCAAGGGTGATCCCCAGGACGCGCCCGTCCTGTTCCTGCTTGGCTGCGACACGGCCATTGCCGACCGCCAGCTCTACTCCTTCGTGGCCGGGTTCCGTGACTCAGGCGCAGCGTTGGTAGTCGGCACCATTACGCCCGTCCACGGTGAGCTCGCGGCGGCGGTGGTGCAGAAGCTTGTTGACCAGTTGGCGGCGGCGGCCAAGCGGACGGACACCGTCATCCGCTTCGGCGACCTCATGCGCGCCGGGCGCCGCCTCCTGCTGAAGGAGGGCAAACTAACCGCGCTCTCCGTGGCCTCGTTTGGAGACGCCGACTGGCTCGTCGGCGGCCATTGAGCCTGACGCGATGCTCACGATCGAAATGCTCGCGGCCCAGCAGGGTGACGCGGTATGGATCGAGTACGGCGCCCGAGGCGCCATCCACCGGGTGCTGATCGACGCCGGAACGCCGGCCTCGGCGGACACCATCAAGCAGCGGATCGAGCGGCTGCCGCCCGACCAGCGGCGCTTTGACTTGCTGGTCGTCACCCACATTGACACCGACCACATCGGGGGGGTGCTTAAGCTGCTCACCGACCGGCCGGCCGGGCTTGTCTTCGACGACGTATGGTTCAACGCCTGGCGGCATATCGAGCGCATACCCACCAGCCGACTGGGACCGATCGATGGCGAGATCCTCAGCGTCGCCCTCGACAACCTTAACTGGGCTTGGAACGCGAAGTTCGATGGCGGCGCCGTAATGGCCGGGGCTGCCGGCGTGCCGCCAAGTAGAACGCTGCGTGGAGGCATGACGCTCACGGTGCTGTCGCCCGGCGCGCAGCAGCTGGCCAAGCTGGAGAAGAACTGGCGATCCGTGATCCGGGCCGCGGGTCTCGATCCGAAGGATCCCAACCGCTGGGCGCGGCTGCTTGACAAAGCGGCCAAGAAGGGCGTGTCCAACTCAATCCTGGGCGATCGCCTCGACGTCGCGGCGCTCGGCCGCTCAAGGTTCGAGTCCGACACGGCCCCTGCCAACGGCAGCACGATCGCCCTCCTCGCGGAGTTCGAGGGCGCCAGCTGCCTGGTCTCCGGCGACGCCTACGCCCCGGTTATGCTGGACGCGATCTCACGCCTACTTGAGGCGCGCGGTCAAACTCGGCTGAACGTGGACGCCTTCAAGCTGCCGCACCACGGCAGTCGCTACAACGTCAGCAACGACCTGCTGAAAGCTGTCGGCTCGTCGCAATACCTGTTCTCCACCAACGGCGCGATCTTCGGCCATCCCGACGACGAGGCGGTAGCGCGAGTGCTCACTTCCAGCACCCATTCGACTAAGACGCTGCACTTTAACTATCCCGCGGAAACGCTGCGAGCCAACTACGCCAGGATCAAGAAACGCGTAGCCCCGAGCTGGGATAGGCTCCGCCTGCGCAAGGACTTCCGGTACGAGACGCACTACGCGGTTGACGACACCGCCGGCTTCGTGCTCGAGTTGCAGCGCTGAAGAGGAGAACTAAGATGCCCAACGAGCCCAACCGCGTCGTGACTCCGAGCTCACCCGTCCGTGAGGCTGCCGGCGCTGAGGACGTTAAGCCCGGCATCGGCCTCTGCTTGTCAGGCGGTGGCTATCGGGCGATGATCTTCCATGTGGGCGTGCTGTGGCGCCTCAACGAGCTCGGCTACTTGCCAAGGCTCGAGCGAGTGTCGAGCGTCTCCGGCGGCTCCATTACCGCCGGCGTGCTGGGCTTGCGGTGGGGAAGCTTAGCGTTCGACAGGGCCGGGGTGGCCGGGGCGTTCGACGAACAGGTCGTGCGGCCCGTGCGCGGGCTGGCCGGCCGCACGATCGACGCCCGGGCCATCATCGGCGGCGCGCTGTTGCCCGGCACTATTGCCGAGGCCGTGGCCGCCGCCTACGACAAGCACCTTTTCGGCGGTGCCACGCTCCAGAGCTTACCCGATCGGCCCCGCTTCGTCATCAACGCCACCAACGTTCAGTCGGGCGCGCTGTGGCGGTTCTCCAAGCCCTTTATGGCCGATTACCGCGTCGGCCGCGTGGAGAAGCCTGCGACTTCGCTGGCCGTCGCGGTCGGCGCCTCGTCGGCGTTTCCGCCCGTGCTATCGCCAGTTACCCTCGAGCTGCCGTTCGGCCTTGTCCAGCCGATGGACGGCGTCGACCTGCATGAGGAACCCTACACGACGGAGGTCATCCTCGCCGACGGTGGCGTCTACGACAGTCTGGGGCTGGAGACCGTTTGGAAGAGCTATCGCACGGTGCTGGTC
>Ga0184626_10000136_pt1 | contig 18067 bp, 11 predicted proteins | sample PLM3_60_b1_FD_133142 | JGI IMG/M metagenome (GOLD analysis project Ga0184626, IMG submission 133142) | Groundwater sediment microbial communities from an aquifer in East River, Colorado, USA - PLM3_60_b1 | ecosystem: Environmental > Terrestrial > Soil > Riparian zone | place: USA: East River... | reverse complement strand
GCCGGCGATGCGTTCTACGCCCTCCTCCCTCAGCACATTGTCCAGCAGCCCGCCGGTGCCGCAATCGCCATAGGCAACGAGGATGCGGTCATAACGGCTGCGATTGTCGCGGATCTTGGCGCGCACGGCCTCGGGAATCCTGGCCGGCGTGTTGTGCCAGCCGGCAGGCAGGCAGGTAATGGCGATGTCGCGCAGCCCCTGTCCCTCGATCACAGCCAGAACCTCGCGCGCGAGCGCTCCGCACGCGATGATCAGAGTTCCAGCCGGATAAGTCGATGCAGCAGCCATGTTCCTTTATTATCAATAAATTAGCTTATCGCCCCGGCGCTCGACCGGCAACGACCGGCGCTCTTCCGAACGCGACTTGGCGGCCGCACCGGAAGCATCCGCCGGATCTTGAAATCGAAGGGGAAAGCCAGCCCGCGTTTTGCCTAAACGATTGATACCGCTGCATCAAGGGCGGCGGCCGGCTGCGGGCGGCTCGACCGGAAAGCGCGGCGGCCGATGGCGACCAGTAGCAGAAGGAAGATCAGCGGCGTCAGCAGGATATGGGTGCGGTCGGCCAGAGACGGGTGATGGCGATGTCGTTCAACCCAGCCCCTCGATCACGGCCAGCGCCGCAGGCGATGATCAAAGTTCCAGCCGACTGCCCGAATGAACCGCTCATGTTCCTTTGTAACCAATTAATTAGCTTCTGCGGCCGCCGCTCGACCGGCGACGACCGGCGCTCTTCCGAGACGCGACGCCGAAGGCGCCCTGACCGCAGGGCAATGCCTTGAAACTACTTGGGCTTGCCGCGGGCGAGTCAACAGGCTACAGCCCGGCGCCCGACCGCCGCCGGTGCCGCCCGATTCCTATGTTAATATGTTGGAAATATTGAATAATATTTATATTTGTAACGGTTGTTTAGGTGCTTCGGGCCATGCTCTGTGGTCGCGGCGGCGTCCACGCAGAAGCAGGCCAATCCGGTGAAAACGGAAACGAAGATTGAGCGGTTTGAAGCGGCGCTGAATGAGCGGCCGCCGGCGCTCGGCGCCGCCGCGGCCGATCACTCGTCCAAACTTAAGGACAAGTCCAACTTGCTGACGGTCACGGCGCTGTCGCTGTCCCTCGCTGTCGTCGGTTTCCTGATCTGGAATGGCTTGGCGGACGGCGACCAGGTCGAAGTCATCGCTGCGGCCGTCGTGGCACTGATCATCGTCGCCGTGGCGCTCGGCAGCGCCTTCGACCTGCAGCGTCAGGTCCAGCGGGCTAATCAGTTGAGGATTGCCGAGGCGCGCCTGAGCGACATGGCGGCAACCTCGTCGGACTGGTTATGGGAGCTGGGCCCGGATCTCCGGTTCACTTTCTACGGCGGCGAATCACTGGACATCAACGCGCCTGACGGGCGCGCACTCCTGGGGAAAACGCCGTTTGAATTCTTTGATACTTCGCTAGAGCCGGAAGCCTGGGCCAAGCATGCCGACAATTTGTTCAATCACCGCGAGTTCCGGGATTCTGTCTTTCGCCATCGTGCCAGCGACGGTCGCATGTGCTGGCGCCGCATCTCCGGCAAACCGTACTTCGATTCTGCGGGCAAATTCCTCGGCTATCGGGGTACTGCCTCTGATATCACCGAGCAGAAGGAGTCGGAATTGCGGCTGGAGTCCGCCTTGTCGGACCTGCGGGAGAGCGAAGCGAAGTTCCGTTCGCTGGTAGGCAATATTCCCGGGGCGGTTTACCGCACCAGAATCAGCGACTGGTCGCACATCTATCTTAGCGATGTTGTGGAATCGATCACCGGCTACAGTGCCGCCGAGATCATGGAGGGCACAGTGCCGCCCTCGATCGCGCGCGTACATCCCGACGACCAGGCGCTTGTCATTCAGAAGACCCTGGAAGCAATCGAGCATCGCGCACCCTATTCTCACGAGTTCCGCATCCTCCACCGTGACGGATCGATTCGCTGGGTGCTGGAGAAATGCATGATCGGGCAGGTCCGCGACGGCGAGGAATACTTCTTCGATGGTGTCATTATCGACATTACCGACCGCAAGCGCGCTGAAGCGGAACTGAAACATACCAAGGAGCTGGCGGAAGGCGCCAACCGGGCAAAATCGGAATTCCTGGCCAATATGAGTCACGAGTTGCGCACGCCGCTCAATGCGATCATCGGTTTTTCGGAGATTCTGCGCCATGAGCTCTATGGCCCGCTGGGAGATGAACGCTATCGGCAATATGCCGATGACATCCACGGCAGCGGTTCGCATCTGTTGGAGATCATCAACGACATCCTGGATCTCTCGAAGGCCGAGGCGACGGGTTTCGAGCTATACGAAGAAACCACGGAGATTGCCGAACTGGTGCAGGGCTGCATCGGCATGATGGCCCAGCGCGCTCAGCAGAACGGCGTCGCGATCGAAGTGGCGCTGCCGGAGTCGCTGCCGCAGATCACGGCCGATGCGCGGAAACTGAAGCAGGTGCTGCTCAATCTGCTGTCGAACGCCGTGAAGTTCACGCCCTCGGGCGGACGTGTCCGGATATCCGCGGGGCAATTGCCCGAAGGCCTGCGCCTCGAAGTGAGCGATACGGGAATCGGCATCGCGCCCCAGGACATCCCGATCGTGCTGGCGCCCTTCGGCCAGATCGACAACGCCTTCAGCCGCAGCCATTCGGGCACCGGGCTCGGCCTGCCGCTCAGCAAGCGGTTCGTCGAGGCTCATGGCGGGCAACTGCAGATCATCAGCACGCCCGGCGAGGGCACGACCGTCCGCATCGATCTGCCGCACGCCCGCCTGATCGAACGCGCGGCGTGACGCGGGTGCTACTCCGCCGCTGACCGGTACTCCATGCGCCGCAGGCAGCGGTCGATCCAGGCCACCGTCAGCTTCTCCGCCACCGAATTCTGGCTCAGCCGCTCCCGCAGATTCTTGAAATCGACCCGGTCCAGCGGCTGATCCTGGTTGTAGCAGGAGAACACCACCGTACGTTTGCCGGTCGCCGGATCCAGATGGGTCTGCAGGCACTGGGCGCAGATCTCCTTCATCATGCATTGCATCGGCGAGTTGATGCTGCCGATGCCATGATGCCCCGGCTTCAGCCATGGCTTGAGCTGATTGTGCCGGGCCCGCCCCACCGCTGCCATCATGCCGTCGGAGCCGATGGCGATGATGCGGTCGACATCCTTGAGATCGAGAGTCTTCGGCCCCAGCTTGCCCTCCTGATAGGTAACCATCGCCTGCACGATGTTGCCCACATGGGTGCGGTCCTGCGGCCGACCGGGCTCGAAGCCCGGGCCTTCATCGCAAGTCCAGACCACCGTGTCGGCGGCCGCCTCGATGTCGGCCACCTTGTAGCGGTCGCGCATGGTCTTGTAGCCGGCGAAATAGAGCACCTTCGATCCCGCCGCGCGGAAGGCGCGGCCGATGGAGAACAGTACCGCGTTGCCGAGGCCGCCGCCGGCCAGCAGCACCGTCTCTCCTCCAGGCGTTTCCGTCGGATGGCCGGTGGGGCCCATCAGGATCACCGGCTCGCCCGGCCGCAGCAGCGCGCAGAGATCGGATGAGCCGCCCATCTCCAGCGCGATCAGCGACACCAATCCCTTCTCCTCGTCGACCCAGGCGCCGGTCAGAGCCAGGCCTTCCATGGCCAGCGTCGTGTTGTCGATGCGCAGTGCAATGGTCTCATAGTTCTGCAGGCGATAGAACTCGCCGGGACGGAAATTGCGGGCCGCCTGCGGCGCTCGCACGATGACTTCGACGATGGTGGCGGTCAGCCGGTTGACCTGCTGTACCGTCGGCCGCAGCCGGTCATTCAGTCCGGCAAGAAATACCGCCGCCTCGGCTTCGCCGCCCGCGGCGGGACGTTGCGCCAGCGACGCCGCGACCACCGGCCAACCCTGCTTGGCGCTGCCCATGGCCTTCACCACATTGCCGGCGAAGGACGGGTGCAGGTCGCCGAAGAAGCTGACCGAACGGCCGTCGGGCCGCAATTGATGCAGGACGAATGCCTCCTTCGGCTTGGAGACCAGTTCCGGCTTTGCCGGCTGCCCGCTGTTGTCGATCGCCTGGAAGTACTGGCCATCGAGTCCGAACTGCGCCGCATGCTCGCGGGCCAGCACGGTATTGGGCCGGGTGCCGGCGGCAACCAGCACCGTGCACGCCGGGAAGGTCAACGCCTCCTCGCCGCGCGACAATTGAATCGCCTTGCAGCGGCCGGTTTCGTCCACATTGATGGCGGTCGGCGTCAGCCCCTCGGCGAAACGGATGCCTTCTTCCAGCGCTTTCGCCACTTCCTCGTGATTGAGCGTGTAACTCGGGGCATCGATCAAGCGGCGGCGATAGGCGATGGTCACGCCGCCCCAGCCGTCCATGAGCTCGCGCAGGCGCGGCGCCCGCATTTCCCGCCGCGCCAGGTTGCGTTCCTCGCGGATGGCGCGGGCATGGGCGATGAACTCGTCGACCACCGGCAGCTCCGCCGCGGACCAGCGGCGGCGCAGCGCTTCTTCGCCCTGCTCGGCGGCCAGCACCTCGTAGCGGCGCAGGAATTTTTCCACCTGCAGCGGATAGTAGGCCAGCGCCTCGGTCGCCGTGTCGATCGCGGTCAGGCCGCCGCCGATGACGACCACCGGCAACCGCAATTGCAGGTTGGCGATAGAATCCATCTTGGCCGCACCCGTGAGCTGCAAAGCCATCAGGAAGTCCGACGCCATGCGCACGCCCGGCGCCAGCCCGTTCGGCAGATCCAGGATCGTCGGCTTGCCGGCACCCAGCGCCAGCGCCACGTGATCGAAGCCGAGATCGAAGGCCTGATCCAGCGTGATCGTGCCGCCGAAGCGCACGCCGCCGAACATGGCGAAATTCTGTCGCCGCTCCAGCAGCAGGCGGATGATCTTGAGGAAGTTCTTGTCCCAGCGCACGGTGATGCCGTACTCGGCGACGCCGCCGAACCCCGCCATCGTCCGCTCGCCCAGATCCTCGTTCAGCTCGCGGATGTCATAGATCGGCTTGAAGGGGCCGCGCTTGCCGTTGCGGTCCACGCCGGAATACTCCGCCGGCAGCGGTTCGATCTTCAGGCCGTCGATCGCCACCACGGCGTGGCCATCATTGAGCAGAAAGTGCGCCAGCGTGAACCCGGCCGGACCGAGGCCGGCAATCAGCACGCGGCGTCCGCTGGCGGGCTTGGCCAGGGGATTGCGGATGTTGAGCGGGTTCCATCGGGTCAGCAGGCTGTAGATCTCGAAGCCCCAGGGCAGCGCCAGCACATCCTTCATGATGCGGGTTTCCGCCTGGGGAATATCCACCGGCTCCTGCTTCTGATAGATGCAGGACTTCATGCAATCGTTGCAGATGCGGTGGCCGGTGCCCGCGACCATGGGATTGTCGACGATGATCATGGCGAAGGCGCCCAGCGGCACGCCCTCGGTCTTGAGGGTATGCATCTCCGAGATTTTTTCTTCCAGCGGACAACCCGCCAGGGTCACGCCGAAAACGCTCTTGCGATAGCTGCCGTCCTTCTCCTTCAGGCCCTTGGCACAGGAATCCTTGCCCTGGTTGTGGCAGAAGATGCAGTAGTGCGCGTGATCCAGACCGCGGCGCAGATCCATGCCCGGATCGGTCAGGCTGAACCCCTCGCGCCGCCGCGTATGGGCCGGCGATGCGTGAAACGCCGTCGCGCCGTGATGATCCGCCTGATCCAGATGCACCAAATGTTGCGGATCGACCTTCTGCGGCGCCTTGAACAGGATTCCGGACCGATGCCATTCGCGGCCCGCCGGCGTCAGCAGCGCCCAGGCGGCATAGCGGGTCGCCAACTCCAGGCGTTCGGCATTTTCCGTCTCGACTTCCAGCCAGGCAGTGACGGCACGGGCAAAGGCCAGTTCAAAGCCGTCGATCGAAATCAGGTCCTCATCGCTGTCGGCGAAGGCGGCGATCAACCGCCGCCGCAAATCATCGGCATCGAACCCCGCGGCCTCCTCCGGCTTGAAAGCACGCGCGGCGCGGCGTTGTACGAACAGCCGCTTGCAGCTGTAGAGCGGCGCCAGGGCGCTATGGCGGCCCGCCAGATCCTTGATTTCGGCGTCGATACCAAAGAGATTCGCGACAAATGCATCAAGATGGGGCGCGACCGCCAGCAATAGGTCGGATTCCGCCTTGTCTTCCAGCGCGTCAGGCTCGGTCCGTGCCGCCTGCAGCCCGTTGGCGAGCGCCGAATCGGTCCTCCCAAGGCTGGAAAGGAAAGCCTGATCGAGCCGGGCAAGGCCCGCGGGCTGATACAGGTCGGCGAAGGCAAATCCTTGAGCAAGCTTAAGTTCGGGCATCGGTCCGCGGCGGCTGTCTGCTGATTGGGGCCGCCACTACTAAGGCCCCGAAGCCACGGCGACAAGCGTCCGTTAAAGGCCCTGTACGCCCCCCGTTTGGCCGCCAGCAGGCGTCGGCGGGGTCGCCGGGGCCTCTGATGGGCCTAAAGCGGCGCCTTCTCAGGGCCGCGGATAATCAGCCCCCGCAGCAGCCGGCGATTGCGTCCGCGGGCGTAAGACCCGCCGGTGACCGATCCCGACGACGCAAAAAAAGAGTGTGCGGCACTTGCGTGCCGCACACCCTGCAACCTTTGATGTCTGGTCGCTACGCAGATTAGGTCTGCGCCGCCTGCAACTGGTCGGCAACGTACTGGAAGATGTTCGACAGCTCGGTGCCCAGGGCGCCGAGAGCGGTGATGATGGCAACCGCCACGAGAGCGGCAATCAGGCCGTATTCGATGGCCGTCGCGCCAGACTCGTCCTTCACAAAATTCTTGATCATGTTGATCATTGATTGGGTCTCCTTCCTGAATTGTCCCGAGGAGGAGAATGCAGCCAACCTATGAACGAACGCTTAATTTCGACCCCCTTTTCGGCTGGAAAATAACCCCTAGGTTGCTGTTTCGATTGTGATTTGTAGCAAATCCCTGGCATCGTCAACCATGCTCGCGATGGGCGCACTCGCTAAGTCATTCTTTCGTCTGGCTTGTCGAAAATGGAGCATAGCATCCTATAGCATGCCATTTACCATGTTCGGATCGGGAGCAACGGACCGATCGCCATCTTTCCTTCATTGAAAACGGAAACCCCCATGAAAGAAGCGTCAGAGGATTACGCTGTGATCGTCGGTGTCGGACCGGGACTTGGCGCCGCGCTTGCCCGTCGCGCGCGGCGCGAAGGCCTTCATGTCGTCCTGGCGGCCCGCAATGCCGAGCCGCTGCAGCCCCTGGCAAGTGAACTGGGCGGCCGGGCCTGGCGTTGCGATGCCACCCGCGAGGCGGATGTGGATGGTCTGTTCGCCGAGATCTCCGGTGCGCGCGGTGCGCCGCGGCTCGTCATTTATAACGCCGGGGCGTTTGTGCCGAGATCCATCGTCGAAACCACTGCCAGCGAATTCGAGAATTGCTGGCGCATCGGCTGCCTAGGCGGATTCCTGGTCGGGCGCGCGGCGGCGCGCCTGATGACGGCGGCGGGACATGGAACAATTCTGTTCACAGGCGCAACCGCCTCGCTGCGGGGCGGCGCCAATTTCGCCAACCTGGCGGTCGGCAAGTTCGGCCTGCGTGCTCTCGCGCAAAGCATGGCCCGCGAACTGGGTCCGAAGGGCGTGCATGTCGCCCACATCATCATCGACGGCATGATCGAGGCGGAACACCGGCCGGGACGGAAGCGCGCCGAGCACGCGCCCGATGCCTTGCTCCATCCCGATGCCATCGCCGAAGCCTACTGGCAGCTGCACCGGCAGCCCCGCAGCGCCTGGACGCTTGAATTGGATCTGCGGCCCTGGACAGAGAAATTCTAGTGCAGCGCCTCCGGCGGGCCCTCCTCCGACAGCAGCGCCGTGATCGCGGCGGTCAGCGCCAACTTGGTGAAGGGTTTTGTCAAACAGGGCGCCGGCGGATCAAGCCGCTCCTGTTCCATGCCCGACTCCGGAACGAAGCCAGACATGTATAGGACCTTCGCCTGTTCGTCCCGCTTCTGCACGATGCGCGCGATATCCGTGCCGCGCACGCCGCCGGGCAGAACGATATCGAGCACGAACAGGCTGAAGCCGCCTTCCCGTTCCACCAGCTTCAAAGCCTCCACGCCATCGGCCGCACCGATCACCTGCAGCCCCAGGCTGCCGAGCTGCTCCATGATGACCTGACGCACATCGTCGTCATCCTCTACCACCAGGACACGCTCGAACGGTGCACTCTCGCTTAAGCCGGCGGCCAATGCCGATGGCCGAACGCCGGCCAGCGGCTGGAAACTGCGCGGCAACAGGATGCGGACGACGGTTCCCTGGCCGGGTGCGCTGGACAGGTCGATATGGCCGCCCGACTGGGTGACGAAGCCATAGGCCATGCTGAGGCCGAGGCCGGTGCCGCGGCCGATATCCTTGGTGGTGAAGAAGGGATCAAAGGCGCGCGCCATGACCTCAGGAGCCATGCCGCGCCCGGTGTCGCTGACAGTGATGCGGACATAGTCGCCAGCCTGGAGATTCTTCGGCATATCCGCTTGTCCCGATGCAACCTGCAGATTGTCGGTGGCGATCCGCAGGATGCCGCCTTCCGGCATGGCGTCGCGCGCATTGACGCCGAGATTGAGCAGCGTCATTTCCATCTGGCCCTGATCGATCTCCGCCGGCCAGAGATTCGCCGCCAGATCCAGACGCACATCGATCGTCCGGCCCAGGGGACGGCGCAGCAATTCCTCCATGCTGCGGATAAGATCGTTGACGTCGGTCACCCGCGCTGCCAGCGGCTGGCGCCGGGCGAAGATAAGCAGGCGTCGCGTCATTTCGGCGCCGCGCGCGGCGGCCCGGCGGGCCAGGTCGATATGCCGTTTGGCCGACTGCGGCAGTCCGGGATTGTCGGCCAGCAGGTCCAGGTTTCCGAGCACCACCGCCAGCAGGTTGTTGAAATCGTGGGAGATGCCGCCGGTGAGCTGGCCGAGCGCTTCCATCTTTTGCGACTGGATGAGTTGTTCTTCCAGCCGGCGATAGGGGCTGATGTCCTGCAATGTGCCGCTGACATTGCGGCGTCGGCCCTCGCCGTCGCGCTCCACGTCGCCATGTTCACGCACCCAGACCACGTCGCCATTGGGACGGACCAGGCGGAACTCAGCCTCATAGCTGTCGCGGCCCGCTTCGACCGCGTCGAACATGGCGAACAGCCGCTCACGGTCGTCGGGATGGATGATCGGCGTCATCCCGGCCTGCCGCAGGGGGAGTGCCTTGTCGTCGATGCCCAGAAGCGCGCCTGAACCCGGCGCCCAACTGTAAGCGTGGGTCGTCAGGTCCCAGCTCCAATAGGTCAAGCGGGCCTGCTGTTGCGCGCGGCGCAGGCGCGCCTCGCTTTCCTTGAGCGTGCGCTCGGCGCGTTTATGTTCCGAAACGTCCTGCGTAAAGCCGCCGACGGCGATCGTGCGCCCGGCCTCGTCGCGGATCGGGAACTTGATCGTCATCACGTCGTGATAGGACGGAGACAAATCGGGCACGGTGAACTCGCGGCTGACCGGCTCGCCTTTCAGGATGACCTCGCGGTCATGGGCGTCGAACGCCTCGCCCAGGGCGGGCGGATAGAGCTCCGCTTCGCGGCGGCCGATGACCGGATCGCCGACAAACCGGTCGATGCGTTCAAACTCCCGGTTGACCAGCAGGAAACTGCCCTCTGTATCCTTCAGGTACATGAGCATCGGTGCGTGATCGAGAAAACCCTTCATCCGCGTCTCGCTCTGGCGGAGGGCCATTTCGATCTGCTTCTGCTCCGTCACGTCCTGCAGCGTGCCGATGCGCCGGGCAGCGGCGCCGTTGGCGCCCACAGGCAACGTCTCGGCTGTCTCCCGGATCCAGATGACGTCGCCGTCCGGCCGCACGAAGCGGTACTCCACGGCGAAATGCTCGCCATACCGCTCGCCACGCAGATAAATCTGCTCAACGCGGTCGCGGTCGTTTTCGTGCAAATGCGACAGATACTCCTTGTTGTCGATGTTCATCATGTCGGAATCGAATCCGAGCGTGCGGCTGGCGCCGGGCCCGATCACCGCACTGCGGCCGTCTTCGGAGCCCATCCAATAGGTCAGGCGCGCGCGATTGACGGCATCGAGCAGCCGTTTACGGCTCTCCTCGAGAGCGTGATAGGCATGGGCGAGCTGCGGCACTTCATAGGCGGTGCGAATGACGTACTTGACCCGTCCCTGTTCGTTCTGCACGGGAATGCGGTTGACGATCCAGGTTTCCTCGCCGCTCGCCGTGGTGATGCTGTGGACGCTGCCGATCTCGGCTTGGCCGCTTTCCACGAGTCGCGTGCGATTTCGGGCGAGGCCCGGAATCTGATCCGGTTCGGGCACCACCTCGGCCAGGTCGCGGCCGATGACATCGATACCCCGCAGCTTGTAGCGCCGTTCGACGGCCCGGTTGAGCAGAAGAAGGCGCCGCGACGCGTCCGTCATGGTCACCTGCACCGGAATATTGTCCAGCACGCTACGAAGGATGTCCTGGCTTTCCCGCAGGCGCTGTTCCCGCTCCTTCAATTCAGTGATATCCGAAAGGATGGTCACGACTCCGTCATCGATCGTGCGCCGTTCGACGACGCGGTAGGTGCGGTCGCCATCCATGCGCATTTCCCGCGCCGTTGTGCCGCTATGGTGCTCGCGCAGCCGTTGGGCGACCCAGTCCTCCCCCAGGCTTTCGGTCGAGGGCAACCGGCCGTCGGCCAGTCTGCGGCGCAGGATTTCCTCGAAGGTACGGCCGGGAACGATCGTGTCGGCGTCGGGACTGAAGCGGGATTTCATCACGCTGTTGCAAATGACCAGCCGGTCATCGGCGTCATAGAGCGCAAAACCGTCGGGGATAGCCTCGATGCCGTCCACCAGACGCTGGCGCGCCGTCGCCAGTTCGGCCTGGTTCTGGCGGATCGTGCCTTCGCTGTGGCGCAGGCTTTCATTGGCGGAGACCAGGGCGCCCTGGGCCAGCCGCAGCCGCGACACCTGTCGCGTCAGGACGACGAAGAACAGGATTGCCGTCAGAATCTGGCCGAGGAGAAGCAGCGCCAGGAAACGGGTCTGGCTGGCGATGCCCAGGTCATACTCGCGCAGATTTGCATCCACCAGATTGACGACGTCCCTGCTGAAATCGGCAACCGGGATTTCCAGGGACACCAGGGCGGCTTCGACCTGTGGCAAGGTGGCGAAGTTTCCACGCTTGATCTCCGCAATCTGGGACTCGATGCGCTGAAGCTGGTCGCGGATATGTTCGAACTGTGCCACGCTCTTCGGCTGGTCGCTGTACGAGTCGCGAATGACGCCCCGCTGCATGACATTGAGACGGTTGAGAATGATCTCATAGCGAATGTCGATGGTCTCGGCCGCTTCATCGGCCGGCGTGATCGGCTTGTCCTCGACTGCATGGCGCAGGCGGAAATATTCGGTCTGCAGGCGCGCGCCGGTCCAGACGATGGTCGCCAGGCTTCGATTCTCAAGCTTGGAGACCCGCTCCGAAATCATGAAGAACAAGGTTATGGCGGCTGCGAGATAGGCGGCGAGAAGCAGGCCGCCGACCCATAGCCGCTTTGTTGTCAGTCCGCTGATAGTCATGGCAACCGTCCCCGCTGGCAGCAGGCATAGAGCAAAGTGCCCTGGCGGAGGGTTCCGCCGGGCCTCGCAGGGGGAAGTATATCCTTAGCGCGAAAGTTAAGAAGCCGGGAGAATGGCCGCCGGATGCCCTGTCTGCACTGTCGGCCTTCGCAGCCGTGAGCGCGCGGCCGGCGGCGCCGGGGTCTACTGCACGGTCAGGCGGGCGAGCTGCCAGACGCAGCGGGAATAGATGGTGTTGTTCAGCAGCGCTGAGTCGGAATCGAGCGGATAGACCACGAAGATCGGCCCTTTATCCCGGATCGGCAGGTACTCGCCATTGGCCTTGATCGCCAGGATAACGTCGTAGTCCGTCAGGTCGGAGAGGGGAATATCCGCCAGATAGTCGTTGAGAGCGGTGGCCACCAGTTTGGTGCCGTTCGCCCCGACATGCTTCATGAGATCGCGACCCAGCACGCCTTCATAACGGACGACGCCGTCGGTCCAGGGCGTGGAGGTCTCCACCACCGTCAGGCCCATGGCTTCGAGGGCGGCCCGGTCGAACTGAGCCTGCTTGCCGTCGGTGGTGTTGGCGATGGCGCCGTCGATGGTCAGGATGACCTCGCCGGTCGGCGGCGGCAATGATTCGGCGCCGGCGAACGGCGCTGCCGCATTTGCAGCAATTGTCAGAACAACAACTAGGCAAAGGCGAACGCAGGCAAGACGCATTTTCGACTACTCCCGAGAGCATGCCCCAAGTCCCCTCGGCAATCTTGCCGGTGGACGGATGCACTCTTCATCGCACAATTGTACAAGAGTGGGCATCCGGTTCGCCGTCAACAAGACCTATGGGTGCGGCGGCATAGCCCTGGGGAGGATTTCTAGAATGCCACTTGATCGCCGCCCTTGAGATTCAGAATCGCCCGCGCCTCCTTGGGCGTGGCGATCTCCAGCGACAAATTCTCGAGAATGCTGCGGATGCGCGTGACCTGCTCGGCGTTGCTCTTCGCCAGCTGGCCCTTGCCGACATAAATAGAGTCCTCGAGCCCGACCCGCACATTGCCGCCCATGATCGCGGCCATGGTGACGAACGGCAGCTGATGCCGGCCGGCCGCCAGCACCGACCAGACATACTGGTCGCCGAACAGCTTGTCGGCGATGCGCTTCATATGGGCGACGTTCTCCGTATCGGCGCCGATGCCGCCGAGGATGCCGAAGATGGTCTGCACGAACAGCGGCGGCTTGACGATGCCGCGCTCGAGGAAATGGGCCAGCGTATAGAGATGGCCGATATCGTAGCATTCGAACTCGAAGCGCGTGCCGCAGCCCTCGCCCAGCTCTTTCATCAGGTACTCGATATCCTTGAAGGTGTTGCGGAAGATGAAGTCGCGGGAGTTCTCGAGATGCTTGGCCTCCCAGTCGAACTTGAACTCCTTGTATTTTCCGAGCATGGGATAGAGGCCGAAATTCATCGAGCCCATGTTGCAGGTGGCCATTTCCGGCTTGGCATGGAGCGGGGCCGCGAGCCGCTCCTGCACGGTCATGCCGGCGCCGCCGCCGGTGGTGATGTTGAGCACGGCATCGCAGCTTTGCTTGATGCGCGGCAGGAACTCCATGAACACCTTGGGATCGGGGGTCGGCCGCCCGTCCTTCGGATCCCGCGCATGCAGATGGATGATCGCAGCACCGGCTTCCGCCGCGCCGATGGCCGCTTGGGCGATCTCGTCGGGCGTGATCGGCAGATAGGGCGTCATGGTCGGCGTATGGATCGAGCCGGTGACGGCGCAGGTGATGACGACTTTGCGCGCGGGTGCAGCCATGGGTGATGTCCTCCGTTTCTTGATTTGTCTTATTGCCGGTGGGCGCGCTCTAGGCGCGCCAGAGCAGCGGAAATTCCGGCGCCTCGAGCAGCGCGCCATGGGCCAGGGTGACGCCGCGGAAGGGCGGCGAGGTCGCGCCCTTGCGCACCGCCCAGCGAACGTCATCGCCGACCACCCGCAGCGAAAACGCACGGCGGCGATTGGCGGCCTGCAGATTGGCCGGCGCACCATGGAGCGTCAGATAGCTGAATGCCACCGCGTCGCCGGGCTCCATCGCCCAGCCAAGTATCCGGTAGTCGCTACGATTTCCGTCGATGTCGGGCACCGGCTCCAGCCCATCGTCCTGGTTGAGCGCTGTCCGGTTGAACTTCTCGGGCCGGAAGAACTTGCCCCACCGGTGCGATCCCGCGACGAATTCCGGCACCGTGTCCCGCGGCACCTGGTCCAGTGGAATCCACAGGGAGCAAGTCTGCGCGCCGTCGACATTGTAGTAGGGCTGATCGTGATGCCAGGGCGTCGGCACGTCGGCGTTCGGTTCTTTCACCAGCACATGCTCGTGGAACAGCCGCACGCTGCGCGAGCCCATCAGCCGGCCGGCGACGGCGGCCGCCGGAGATTTGAAGATGAATTCGCGATATTCGGGAATCCGGCCCCAGTTGCAGTAGTCGCCGAAGAAGCGCCCGCCCCGCTCGCCGGTATAGAGCCGCACATCCGCCGACGGTGCTTCGATGTTCCGCTCGATGCCGCGGCGCAGCGTCTCCACCCATTCGGGAAACAGGCCGCGCAGGCAGACAGCGCCATCCTCGCGGAAGGCGGCGGCTTGTGCATCGGTAACGGCGATTTCGTCGGCGGCGGCCATGGCGGTACCTTCGGGGCAACCCGGCCATGAAGGCACAGATTCAAGGACTTGAACAGCCGCCGGCGCTGGCCGGGGCTATCCGGGGCGCGGCTAGAACGAGATCAGAGCGGTAACGCAGGCCACCAGGGCGATGGCTGCGGCCAGGCGCCAGCCGGCCGGCGACAAGATGCCGGGACGCTGGCGCCGAATCGCGGTGGGCGGAATGGTGCCGGGCACGGCATCGTGCAGCGCTTGCGCCTCCAGGACTTCGGTCGGGACCTGGATGCCATGGCTGGCCAGAACGGAGAATATCTGCGCCATCTTGCTCTGCCAGCGTACCTCATGAGCGGCCATCCGTTCGTTCTCCGCTGCCAGCCATGCCCTCTCGGCGGCTGCCAGCCGCTCCGTCTCGCCGGCGCGCCAGCGTTCCTCGGCCTCCGCCAGTAAGCGGCTCAGCCGGTCGTCGGCCTCGATGTTCTGGATGGCGCGGCGCTGTTGCTCCAGCTCCTGCCACTGTTCCTGGGTACGGACGACGCGGGCGTCCTCCTCCGCTTCCCATTCGGCCCGCGCCGCCAGCATCATCTGTTCGATGACGCCCAGGCGCGGCTCGGCAGCGTCCGCTTCCCCGGATTGCCGCGCAGCATCCGCGGCGCGCAGTTCGTCTTCCGAATCCACCAGCCGCAGGACGGAAACAGACTCGTCGCCGCCGAAGCGCGCCTGATACCAGCCGGTGGTGCCGCCGCAAAAGCGGCGAAAATCCAGTTCCAGCGGCGGAGCGACGCCTTTCGGGCCCGGTTCCACCTTGGCCAGCACATCGAAGCGCGCGATGGTGGCGGCAAAATCATAGCCCTCGGGATCCAGCATGACGATACGGAGGGAGACGGGAAATGAATCCAGATGGCCCGGAGGCACCACCAGCGCCACCTCTTCCATCTGGCGCGGCGTCAGCAGCCAGGTGGCTTCATCGTTGGAGACGCCGGCGGTCAGTCGCACGCCGAAGGGCAGATTGTCGATGGCGACGAAGCAGTTTTCCAGATTGACCGGCCGCCCCGGCAGCTTCTTCAGGGCGATGGGAATCACCACCGGTGCGGCCCGGAGCCGGTCGTAATCCGGATCACCGCCCGCCGGGATCAGCAGCTCGTCCTGTTTTATCGCATGCGCTGGCACGATCAGACCGTCCACTTCTCACATCGCCACCCACCAACGGTTTCCCCGGCGAATTAGATAAAAAGTTAGACAAGTCCGGGTTAACATCCCCATAAGAAATACTGTTAAAATGCAACAATACTCTGTACTCGGCCGACAGTATGATTATTTTCCTTAGTATGGTTAACGCGCCGGACCGGTGGAAAATAGAAGCATCTCAACGTCAAAGCACGCTGCATATCGCCGGCCCCGTCCCGCCGCCTTGCCATCCGGCCGCGGCCTCGCCTTAATGCTCGACGCCAATCACACCCGCCGGACCCTATGACAACGCCCGCCATCATCACCGTCGCCATCACCGGCAGCCAGCCGAGCAAGGCGCAGAACCCGGCCCTGCCGCTGTCGCCGGCCGAGCAGATCGAAAGCACGCACGAGGCCTTCGAGGCCGGCGCGTCGCTGGTGCATATCCATGTGCGCGATGAGGCCGGCCAGTCATCGTCGGATGCGGCGCGCTTCGCCCTGGTGCAGGAGGGTGTTCGCAAACACTGCCCGGGCATGATCATCCAATTCTCCACTGGCGGTCGCGGCCGCAAAGCGGAGGAGCGCGGCAGTTCCCTGCAGCACCGGCCCGACATGGCCTCGCTCGCCACGGGATCGGTGAACTTCGCCACCATGATCTATGAGAATCCGCCGACGCTGGTGGACGACCTCGCCAATGAGATGCTCCGCCAGGAGGTGAAGCCGGAAGTGGAGATCTTCGATCTCGCCATGCTCTACAACGCCCGCGTACTCGTCGATCGCGGCCTGCTGAAAGCGCCGGTGCATGTGCAGTTCGTCATGGGCATTCCCAATGCCCTGCCGGCGCGGGAGCGGCTGCTGGACTTCCTGATCGAAGAGCTGGAGGACCAGCTTCCCGGCGCCACCTGGACCGCGGCCGCCATCGGCCGACACCAGCTCACCGCCAACCACTGGGCGCTGAAGCGCGGCGGTCATGCGCGCACCGGTCTCGAGGACAATGTCTATTTCGACAAGGGCCGGCTCGCCGCCAGCAACGCCGAACTTGTGAAGCGTGTCGCCGATCTTTGCAGCAGCTATGACCGCCATCCCGCCTCGCCCGCCGAGGCAAGGCGTCTCTTGGGTTTGCGGCTGTAATGGAAATCGTGGGAGAATGAACGGCGGACCCCGCCGTGGGGGCAATCACTTGTGCCGATGTCGCAGCTCATGACAGGTTCAAACACCGATCTTGCGGGCGCAGCGGCGGAAGCCGAGGCGCGCTACATAGCCGCCAATCCCGAAAGCCAGCGCCGCCACGAAGCCGCCGCGCAGCACATGCCCGGCGGCAACACCCGCACCGTGCTGTTCTATTCGCCCTTTCCCCTGGTGTTAAAAGGCGGCGAAGGTTGCCGCGTCGAGGATGTGGACGGCCATCGCTACAGCGACTATCTCGGCGAATACACCGCCGGCCTCTACGGTCATTCCAATCCGGTGCTGCAGGCGGCGCTGCGCAAGGCCGTCGATGACGGCTTCGTGCTCGGCGGCCACAATCTCTACGAGGCAGAACTCGCAGCGGAGATGTGCCGGCGCTTTCCATCGGTCGAGCGCATACGCTTCTGCAATTCCGGCACAGAGGGCAATCTGTTCGCCATCTCGGCGGCGCGGCTCCATACCGGCCGTTCGACAATCATGGTGTTCCACGGCGCCTATCACGGCGGCGTGTTCTATTTCGGCCAGCAGAAATCGCCGATCAATGCCCCCTTTCCCTGGATCATCGGCCATTACAACGACATCGATTCTGTGCTTGCCCTGATCAACAAGAACGCGCCCGATTTGGCCGCCGTGCTGATCGAGCCGATGATGGGTGCCGCCGGCGGCATTCCCGCCGATCAGGAGTTCCTCAAGGCAATCCGCAGCGCCTGCACGCGCCTTGGCGTCCTGCTAATCTTCGACGAGGTCATGACCTCGCGCCTGTCGTCGGGCGGGCTGCAGAAGAAACTCGGCGTGACGCCCGATCTCACCACCTTCGGCAAGTATCTCGGCGGCGGCGCCAGCTTCGGCGGCTTTGGCGGCCGCGCCGACATCATGGACCGCTTCGACCCAAGGCGGCCCGACGGCGTCGGCCATGCCGGCACGTTCAACAACAACGTGTTCTCCATGGCCGCGGGACTTGCCGGCCTGACGAAGATCTACACCGACGAGACGGCCGAGAAGCTCACCGCCGACGGCGACGCGCTGCGCGAACGCATCAACGGCCTGGCGCAGAAGCACAAGCTGCCGATGCAGGCCATGGGCGTCGGCTCGATCATGGCGATCCATTTCCATGACGGCCCGATCCAGCGGCCCCAGGATGTCTGGAGCCGCGATGCCGCCCACGCCGCGCGCCTCGCCGATCTGCAGAAGCTGATGCATCTGGATCTGCTGGCCCAGGGCCAGTACATGGCGCGGCGCGGCTTCATCAGCCTGTCGCTGCCAATGACGGCCGATCATCACGACAAATTCTGCGCCGCCCTCGACGAGTTCATGACCGTGCGCGCGCCCGCGATCGCCGCCGCGGCAGGGTGAGCTGCCACGGCTTGAGGACTGGGACCCGATCATCGGCAAACTGCGATTCGCAAGGCCATGCGCGACGGCACGGCGATCTCCTGACCGGAAAATGCGCCATCGCCGACGGCTCCAGGATAGGACCAGCTGCCTTTTCAAGGGGTTCGCGCCGTACTT
>Ga0184626_10000135_pt1 | contig 18091 bp, 18 predicted proteins | sample PLM3_60_b1_FD_133142 | JGI IMG/M metagenome (GOLD analysis project Ga0184626, IMG submission 133142) | Groundwater sediment microbial communities from an aquifer in East River, Colorado, USA - PLM3_60_b1 | ecosystem: Environmental > Terrestrial > Soil > Riparian zone | place: USA: East River... | reverse complement strand
GCTGGCGGTGCGCAGCCATGTGGATATCTGCGATCCGCGGCTGCTAGCGGTCGACGCGCTACTGGCGGTGAAGAAGCAGGTCAAGCCGTATCTGGATCTGCAGCTGGTGGCATTTCCGCAGGATGGCTATTACCGTTCGCCCGGCGCGGTGAAGCAGCTTGATGCGGCGCTGGATCGCGGTGTCGACGTGGTCGGCGGCATCCCCCATTTCGAGCGCACCATGGCCGAGGGCGCCGCGTCGGTGCGCACACTCTGCGAGATCGCGGCGAAGCGTGGGTTGATGATCGACATGCATTGCGACGAGAGCGACGATCCGCTGTCGCGCCATGTGGAGACGCTGGCGGCGGAGACCGTGCGGCTCGGATTGCAGGGGCGCGTGACCGGCTCCCACCTCACCTCGTTGCATTCGGTCGACAATTACTATTTCAGCAAGCTGATCGCGCTGATGGCGGAGGCCAAGCTCAACGTCATCGCCAATCCGCTGATCAACATCACCATCCAGGGCCGTCACGACACCTATCCGAAGCGCCGCGGCATGACGCGGGTGCCGGAATTCATGGCCGCCGGATTCACCGTCGCCTTCGGTCATGATTGCGTGATGGACCCCTGGTACTCCATGGGCAGCGGCGACATGCTGGAAGTGGCCCATATGGCCGTGCATGTGGGGCAGATGACGGCGCTCGACACGATGCGTGCCTGCTTCCTGGCGGTGACAGAGAACGCCGCGCGCATCATGGGGATCGAGGGCTACGGTCTCGCGCCGGGATGCAACGGCGATCTCGTTGTGCTGCAATGCGCCGATCCGGTGGAGGCGATCCGCCTGAAGCCACCGCGGCTGTTCGTCATCCGCCGCGGCAAGGTGATCGCGGAAACGCCGGCCCAGGTGGCGAAGCTCGACCTGCCGGGACGGCCATCTTCGGTTCAGTTCACGAAGGCAGCTATGTCCTAACGGCTTGTCGGCGTGACCCGGTAGGCGGTCGCCGGCTCGCCGCGCACTTTCATCTGGAACAGGTATTCGACGTTCAGACCGGAGACTTCCCCGCTCGCGGTGCGGAAAGCCTCGTCGTCGGAGGTGAGGTAGATGCCCTGCCAGCGGCCGGGTGCGCCGATGCGCAGCGCCCCGGCCAGGATCTTGCGATAGAGCGCAGGGTCGGAGTCCGTGGTGCCGAACTGCTTGCCGAAGGGCAGGTTGGCCAGGAACAGGGTCACTCGGCCCGGTTCGATATCGAGGCGCCGCGCATCGCCCTTCTTGATATCGACATTCTTCACATGCCGCAGGTTGCTGCGCGTGATATCGACCGCGGCGGCATCGCTGTCGACACCGATCAGTTTCGCCGCCGGCGCATAGGCGTGGGCTTCCGCCAACAGCGTGCCGCTGCCGCAGACGGGATCGCAGATCACGTCGCTGTCGCCGGGCGTGGCGGCGAAGGCCAGCGCCGCCGCAATGGCCGGCGGCAGGCTGCCGGGACGTTCCTTCTTGCGCAGCTTGCGTTCGGGCGCGTCATCGGCCGTGCGGTCGGTCAGCGCGAAGTAAAACGCCGTGTCGATGCAGAACATCCACAAGGGCGGGCCGGTTTCGCCGCTGATCAGGCCGGCGCCGCGCGCCGCCAATTCGCGGCTCAGCCAGCGGCCGAGATCGTGGCGGTTGAAATGGGCGCCGTCGGCGGTGACCACCAGGCGCCGGCCGCCGGTGCGGCGCAGAAGCTCCGCCAGGAGGTCGAGCTGATGATTCGAGATCTTGTAGCGGCCATAGACCGGGCAGCGATGGATTTCTTCGGCGATGCGCAGCAGGGACATCCCCTCGGTCTTGGCGATCTTCGGCAGGAACAGCAGATCGTGATTGCGCTGGCGCAAGGTCAGCACCTTCTCGCCCCGCGGCACGATCCGCCGGAACTGCATCTCCTTGACCAGCAGGCGCCCCAGCCCGGGCGCGCAGCGGAGCAGCCAGGCTTGGGCCTCCCGTGACGGCAGCTTGGGCCGCGCCGGCGCTGCTTTGCCGCCGGTGGACTTGCCGGCGGGGCGTTTATCGCTGGATTTCGGACGGCGGCGCATGATGGCTGGACCCTAGCAAATAAACCGGCACAAAAGAAAAGCCGGGGCGGTTTCCCGCCCCGGTTTGAAGGTAGGCCTCGCAGTCGGAGGCCAAGGGAGAACAGCGTTACGCCTAGTCTTCGGACGGTTTGGACCCGTCCCCGATCGGTCGCCCGACCGGTTGCGACACGCGGCTATCCGGCCGCGCGCCGCGGCACCGGGCTTGGGACCCGATGTTCCGCAAGTTTCTTCACCGCCTCATAGACCGCCGGGAAGAGCGGCCGCTCAATGTAGCGGCCAGCCCCTTCCACGACGTCCAGCTTGCCATCGGCCCACACCACCTTGCCCTGGCTGATAGTGTGACTCGGATTGCCGGTGACGGTCATTCCCTCAAATATATTGAAGTCGATTTTCTGATGATGAGTCTGGGCGGAAATCGTCCGCTTCAACTTGGGATCCCATACGACAATATCGGCATCGGAGCCGACCGCAACGGCACCCTTGCGCGGATAGATGTTGAAGATCTGCGCGGCATTTGCCGAGGTGATGCGCACGAACTCGTTCATGGTCAGCTTGCCGGTGTTGACGCCGGCGGTCCACAGCACGGCCATGCGGTCTTCGACGCCGCCGGTGCCGTTGGGAATCTTGGTGAAGTCGTCCTTGCCCATCAGTTTCTGATCGGCGCAGAAGCAGCAATGGTCGGTGGCGGTGGTCTGCAGGATGCCGGATTGCAGGCCCTTCCACAGCGCGTCCTGATGCTCGCGGGAACGGAAGGGCGGGCTCATCACATGGGCGGCGGCAAAGCCCCAATCCTGATGGCGATAGACCGAATCGTCGATCAGCAGATGGCCCGCCAGCACCTCGCCGAACACGCGCTGACCGTCGAGGCGCGCGCGGGTCAGCGCTTCCAACGCCTGGATGCAGGAGTTGTGCACGATATAGACCGGCGAGTTGACGATGCCGGCGATCTTGATGGCGCGATTCGCGGCCTCGCCTTCAACCTCCGGCGGACGGGACAGCGGATGCCCTTCCGGACCCTTGATGCCTTGCTTCAGCAACTTGCCCTGCAGGTGATAGACCAGTTCGCCATTCTCGGCATGCACGGTGGGGATCGCGCCCAACTCGTAGCAGCGGCTGAAACTGGCAATCATCTGATCGTCAGCCACCATGATTGCATTCTTGTATGCCATGAAATGTTTGAAGCTGTTCACGCCCTTCTCGCGCGCCAGCGTGCCCATCTCCTCGCGCACCTGATCGGACCACCAGGTGATGGCGACATGGAAGGAATAATCGGCGCAGGCCTTGGCCGCCCAGCCACGCCACTTGTCATAGGCTTCCAGCAGGGACTCCTTCGGATTTGGAATCACGAAGTCGATGATCATCGTCGTCCCGCCGGCGAGGCCGGCGGCAGTGCCGGAGAAGAAGTTCTCGCTGGCGACGGTGCCCATGAAGGGCAGCTCCATATGGGTGTGCGGGTCGATGCCGCCGGGCATGACATACTGGCCCTTGGCGTCGACTGTCCGCGTGCCCGCGGGCACGTCGAGCTTTGGCCCGATCGCCTTGATCACGCCATCGGCGCAATGGACATCGGCCTTGTATGTCTGTTCCGCAGTGACGACGGTGCCGTCGCGAATGACTACTGACATGCCGGAACCTCCCCTGGCTCTTCCTTGCGGCCACAGCCGGCGAAAAAGCTGATCATTTGGTCAAACTTATACCGGAGCGTGGTCCGTAATCTAGTGTTATTCCTCCATAAGTTTCTGCAAATCCCATGCTAAACGGACCGGTTCCACTCTTGACTTCCGCAGGCCGAGCGATCATCTAACGCGCCGTACAGTCTCGCTTCCTGCTGCCTGGCCGCTTCGCCGACGGCGTTACCATCGGCCGCGTCTCCAAGCCACAGAAACGAAGCCAGGATTGTTCCGCGACGTACCGCCAGGGGCGGCGCGATCTCTTATTTGCCAACTGTGGAGGATACGACTTTGGCGACAGGCACCGTGAAGTGGTTCAACACCACGAAGGGTTATGGATTCATCGTTCCGGAAGACGGCCAGAAGGATGTGTTCGTGCATATCAGCGCCGTCGAGAAGGCTGGTTTGCGCACCCTGAATGAGGGGCAGCGGGTCAGCTTTGACGTCGAGACCGAACGCGGTCGTCCGGCAGCGGTGAATATCCAAGCTGGCTAGTCAGGCACTACAGGCTTAGATTGCAGGAGCGGCGGCCGCACAACGGCCGCCGCTTTGCTTTTAAGGGCATCACCTGTCGTCATTCAGTGCCCAATGCCCAATTATAGCTGTCGCCGTCGAACTCTTCGCGGCCTTGCAGCGCCCGCCGCAGCGGCTCTTCGGCATAGCGGCGCAAATGGGCGATAACCGCCGCCGCGCCGCCGCTGAAATCATCGGCGTTCCAGACATCACCAGGACCGTGCCGATTATCAGGCCGGCCACGCGCATGTCCATGCGCCCCATGATTGCCATCCTTGACGGCTGCGACCGCCGGTCTCTATTGAACGGCTGATGGACAGCATAAGGGCGCCCGGCAGCTGGTCGAATCAAGGTTGCGTGCGCCGGTACAGAAGGGAGCGGCTTAGCCGCCAATGACTCTCGGGCTACATGAGCGGCAGCAGAAGGCACGGCGACGGACCTGGTGGATCCTGCTTATCGGCGTTATCGCCTTCCTGGTGGAAATCCTGCTGCTAAGATTTGCCGTTATGAGCGGTGTTGAGCTTTCGAAGATCGATATGGCCAGGCTGCAGACGCATATCGACGAGCAACAGGCGACGATCAAGGCGTTAGAGGCCGACAAGCAGCAGCTCGCCAACGCGGCGAAGGCCGCCGACGATCAGGTCAAAGAGTGGGAACGAAAATACACAATAGGCGTGCCGAACGGGATGTCCAAGACACTGTTCGATCAGATGCAGGCGCAGCTGCAGAAGGGCGTGCCGCCCGACCGGATGGGCCTGTTCATTGGCCAAGCGAGCAAGCCGAGAAGCTGCGATCCCGAGCCCGAAACCGTCCAGCTTTACGTTCGCACCGGCATCGGCAAGCCCGGCGGCAAATTCGAAACCACGTTCGGCGGCCACCGCCTGAATGTGACCCTAAACGGCGATCCGGCGGTCAATGAGGACGGCCAGAAGGAAGCCTGGTACGACACCGAGAAACCGATAACCGTGACCTTTACCGATCCGGTCGGCGAAAGTTCGGAGCTGAGTGGCATCCTGCCATTGCACCAGCAAATGGTGGTCGGCGATTCCGAATTCGTGATCGATTTAGCCGTCGAAGAGAAGCGCCGCGGCTATGCGCAGGTCATCGCGGCGCGCTGCAACTTCCCCTAGATCAAGATCGAACCATCAGCGGGCGCCGCGCTGGCCGTTGCGGTCGGTGCGCGGATGTTGAACGCCGCTCTGAGATTTTATCTGCTCGCAGGCGGTGAGCAGCAGGGCCGCGGGCGCCAGGGCCAGCAGGACGGCGACCCGCCGCCTTGTGAGTTGATTCACCGCCGGCTCGCGCCGGGGCGGTGGCACAACCGGCGCATGCTGCCGTAGAAGGTTTCCTGCCATGGATATTGCCTCTCGATCGCGGGAGTTGCAGACCGCAGCGCCCGATCGGGCGCCGTGGCACTCAAGCTCTTTGATTTAGGATCGGTTCAGCCGACGGCAATGCGCCGTCCGGGCCGGACCATCATCACGATTCCGGGAGCAGGAGGCTCGCGCCAGCTGGCGCGGCCGGGCCGCGGCTGTCAGCTGCCGCCGAACAGGCGCTGCAGGTTCTCGAAGCCGGCTTCGTAGATGCTGCGGATGATCTTCACCGCCTCGTTCTCCGGCGCGCCCGAGGCCTCGAACTCCGACGACCATTCAACCGTGCAGCTCCGCCCGTCGTCGGCCTCCCGAACATGGAGCTTGGCTTTGTAGCCGGCCACCGGCAGCGGGCTCTCCAGGATGCTGTAGCTGTAGGTGCGTTCCTTCGGATCGAGACCATCCAATTTTTCAATGATGGTGCCGCCGCCATGGAGGGTGAGCTTGCGGATGTTGGCGCCCTTGTCTTTTTTTTCTTCGCTGCTGGCCACGGCCGGATGCCAGCGGGCCAGCTGATTGAAGCCCCCGATCATGTTCCAAACCGCATTGGCCGGGACATAGAGGGTGGTGGACATCTTCACCTTTGGCATGGCCGTTCCCTTCCGGACCCATTTCCGCGGCGATTCCGCGCCGCACAAAAAACACCGCTCCCCGCCACCCTCCATCTGGGCGGGGTTCGCGAATCCCCGCCCATCGTAACAAGCCGCATTGACGGGCGACAGGGGGCCATCCCGCAAGCGCGAGAACAAGCGGGTGGGCCGGTCCAGGCTGGCTCGGATGGCGGAAATGCTGCATTTCCCGCAGTTCTCCAACCGACAGGCCGGCTTCGGCTGGGCCGGTTCCAGAAGCCGGCAACCGGATCCGGCTCCGTCATGCTGCAAATTTTGCTGCAGCAATGCCTGCAGCAAAATTTGCAGCATAATCGCAGCAATCGCGGCCCGGCGGGCGTCTCCCGGACGCTGGACGGCCTGGACCGGCGCGCCGGGCGGGAACAGGATGGGTCCCATGGCCAAACCGCCCCCTTCCAAGCCGCCCTCACCCAGACCGCCCAGCGAAGCACCCCTGGACAGGGCAACGGCCGGCGGCGGGACTGGCGGCGCCGAGCGCTGCGCCTTCTGCGGCCGGCGGGAGATCGAGGCCGGGCGCCTGATCGCCGGGGCCAAGGCGGCGATCTGCGCCGACTGCATCCGCAAGCTCGGCCAAAGCCTGAAAGGCGAACGCGGCAGCGCGCCGCCGAAGCGGTAACCGGCGCGAAAAGACGACACGCGGAGTTCTAGGATCGTTTTCCGGAACTGCTTCTGGCGGGCGAAGAACTTCCCGATAGTAACTGGGCTGCCCGTATACCGGTATGCCGCCGCCGAACTTGACCTGGAGTCGGGGCCGCCTCCCTTCGACAAAGGCGGTTGCGCCCGCTAAAACTCAGGCCCCATGAACGACCTCTGGAAACGGCTGCGAAGAGACATTCCCGCCATGATCAGCCTCGGCGTGATCGGCGCGGTGGTGATCCTGGCCTTAGGCGCACCGCTGTTCGCGCCCTACGAGCCGACGCAGCAATTCGCGGACGGGTTGTCGGATTTCGGCACGCCGCTGCCGCCCAACGAGAGATATTGGCTGGGAACGGACCTTCTGGGGCGCGACCTGCTGTCGCGACTGTTGTTCGGCGGGCGCAATTCGCTGCTGATCGGCCTGTTGGCCAATGGTGCGTCACTGCTGATCGGCACGTTGCTCGGCGTCGTCGCCGGCTACGTCCAGGGCCGGGCGGGCAACGCCATCATGCGCTTCACCGATCTGATGATGGCCATACCGGCGCTGCTGCTGGCGATCGCGCTGGCGGCGATCCTGGAGCGCTCGGTCTGGATCGTGGCGCTGGTGATCGCGCTGGTGAATTGGGTGCAAGTGGCCCGCGTGGTCTATACGGAGACGGTGGGGCTGGCGGCCCGGGATTTCGTGCGCGCGGCGCAGGCGCTCGGCGCCGGGCCACCCAGCGTGCTGATGCGCCATATCCTGCCCCATCTGCTGCCGACGCTGCTGGTATATGGCACGCTTGGGATTTCCACGACCGTCATGCTGGAGGCGATGCTGTCGTTCCTGGGCGTCGGCGTGCAGCCGCCCCATCCATCCTGGGGCGGGATCATCTTTGACAGCCAATCCTATCTGATGAATGCGCCCTGGCTGGTGTTCTTTCCCGGCGCGGTGATCCTGGCGGTGGCGCTGTCCTTCAACCTGGTCGGCGATGCGCTGCGCGATGCGCTCGACCCGCTGCAGCGGCGGCGGCTGGGATAGAGACGAAATGTTCGCCGTAAAGTCAGATGGAACACGGAAAATTCGCGGCAGCGCCGGAGCGCATCCATGATCGTCTATCTCCTGCGGCGGCTGGCGGCAGTGATCCTGATTCTGCTGGGGGTTTCGGCCATCACCTATGGCCTGTTGTTCCTGCTGCCGGCCAATCCCGTCGACCTGCTGGCCGGCCGCAATGCGACTCCGGAAATGCGCGAGAATCTGCGCCGGGAATGGGGCATGGATCAGCCCCTGCCCGTGCAATATGCGGTCTATCTGGGCAAGCTGGTGCAGGGCGATATGGGCCGGTCGATGGCGCAGAAGGTGGAAGTCTCCTACCTGATCGGCGCCAGGCTGCCGGCGACGCTGCAGCTGATGGTGGCCGCCATCATCGCCTCGCTGCTGGTCGGCCTGCCGGCCGGGATCTATGCGGCGACGCGGCGCGGCACTGTGCCCGACAAGACGGCGATGATCGCTTCGTTCGCCGGCGTATCGGCGCCGCAGTTCGTGATCGGGCTGCTGATGCTGTATTTCTTTGCCTTCAAGCTGGGCTGGCTGCCCATGGGCGGCTATGGCGCCGCCAACATCATCCTGCCGGCCCTGACCGTGGCGGTGGCCAATGGCGGCTGGTATTCACGCATGATGCGGTCCTCCATGATCGAGGTGCTGACCCAAGATTACATGCGCACCGCCCGGGCCAAGGGCCTGCCCCGCTGGCGCGCCGTGATGGGCCATGGGTTCCGCAATGCCATCCTGCCCATCGTGGCCATGGTGGGTATCGATATGGGCTTTCTGATCACCAATATCGTGATCGTGGAATCGGTGTTCGGCTGGCCGGGGATCGGACAACTCTTGTGGCAGGGCATCCAGCGTCTGGATTATTTCATTATCATCGGTGTTACCATTGCAGCGGCGGTGGTGATTACGCTCGCCAATCTTCTGGCCGACCTGCTCACACCGCTCATTGACCCGAGGATAAGGCTGCGGTGAAATGGGCATCGGAAAGCCACAAAGGCATAAGAGCGACAAGGGCTTGCCGGCCTAGGCCGCGCTTTCTTGTAGCCTAGGATCGCGACGAACGACGACAAACCAAACAAACCTAAAAGGCAGGGAGAGGACCGTCATGAAACGAATGTTCTTGGGCGCGGTTGCAGCGATTGCATTGGTCGCCGCGGTGCCCGCGTCGGCCCAGACGCCGAAGCAAGGCGGCGATGCCATCGTCACCTTCAACAACGATCTGACCACGCTGGACCCGCAAGTGGGCTATGACTGGCAGAACTGGTCGGTCATCAAGGCGATGTTCGACGGGCTGATGGATTATGAGCCGGGCAGCACCGAGCTGCGGCCCGATCTGGCCGAAAGCTATACGATCTCGGACGACGGCCAGACCTATACCTTCAAACTGCGCGACGGGCTGAAGTTCCACAATGGCCGCGCCGTTGCGGCGGCCGACGTGAAGTATTCCATCGAGCGCGCCGTGAACCCGGCGACACAGAGCCCGGGCGGCGGCTATTTCAGCGTCATCAAGGGCTATGACGAGATGGTCGCAGGTTCGGCCGCCGAACTTTCCGGCGTCACCGTGCCCGACGACAAGACCGTGGTCATCCAGCTGAACCGGCCGGATGCCACCTTCCTGCATCTGATGGCGATCAATTTCGGATTTGTCGTGCCGAAGGAGGAAGTGGAAAAGGCCGGCGGCAATTTCGGCATCGCCCCCGTGGGCACCGGCGCCTTCAAGTTCGTCGAATGGGTGCCTGGCCAGCGGCTCGTGCTGGAGCGGTTCGCCGACTATCACCAGGCCGGCCTGCCCTATCTGGACAAGCTGGTCTTCGAGTTCGGCCAGGATCCCACGGTTGCCGTGCTGCGCCTGCAGAAAGGCGAAATCGACATCGCCGGCGACGGCATTCCCCCGGCGCAGTTCGCCGATATCATGAGCGACCCTGCGAACCAGGACCTGATCGCGGTCGGCGAGCAGCTCCATACCGGCTATGTGACGCTGAACGCCAAGCTGGCGCCGCTGGACAATGTGAAGGTGCGTCAGGCGATCAACATGGCGATCAACAAGGACCGTATCGTCAAGCTGATCAACAATCGCGGCGCGCCGGCCACCCAGCCCCTGCCGCCGGCCATGCCCGGCTACGACGCGGCACAGAAGGGCTATGAATTCAATCCCGACAAGGCGAAGGCGCTGTTGGCGGAGGCCGGCTTTCCCGATGGCTTCGACACCGAACTCTATGCCATGAACGTCGACCCGAACCCGCGCATCGCCCAGGCGATCCAGCAGGATCTGGCGGCGGTCGGCATCCGGGCCGAAGTGAAATCCCTTGGCCAGGGCGAGGTCATTGCGGCCGGCGGCGAAACCAAGGCGCCGATGATCTGGTCCGGCGGCATGGCCTGGATCGCCGACTTTCCCGATCCGGCCAACTTCTACTATGGCATCCTCGGCTGCGCCTCCGTCGGCAATGGCGGCTGGAACTGGGCCGGCTACTGCAACGAAGGGTTGGACCAGCGCGCCAACCAGGCCGACGCGATGGTCACGGCGGAACAGGCGGCGGCGCGCACCGATGCCTGGAAGGGCATCTTCAACGACCTCATGAAGGAGGCGCCGTGGGTGCCGGTGTTCAACGAGAAGCGCTTCACCTATCACTCGGCGCGACTGGGCGGCGATCCCGCCCTGTTCACCGACCCCATCCATATCCCCGTGAACTACGATTTCATCTTCAACAAGGACGCGCAGTGAGTTGGGGGCCCTGCCTGCGTCAAGCGCGCGGGCAGGGGCACTCCACCGCCGCTGCGTAAAGGTCGCGAGATGAACATCGCCCACAAGCACACCATCCATCAGAGCCATTTCGGCTGGAACAACGCCAACAAGCCGGCGGCGGTGATCGCGCCGGGCGAGAGCGTCGAATTCAATCCGCAGGATTCGTCGGGCGGGCAGTTGAAAGCCACATCGACCGTGGCCGATATCGCCGCGCTGGATTTCGGCAAGATCAATCCGGTGGCGGGACCGATCTATATCGAGGGTGCGGAGCCCGGCGATGCCATCAAGGTGACGCTGCTGTCCTTTGCACCCTCGGGCTGGGGCTGGACGGCGTGCATTCCCGGCTTCGGCCTGCTGGCCGACCAGTTCAAGGAACCGGCGCTGCATATCTGGAAGTATGACGCCCAGGCGCTGACCCCGGCGATGTACGGGCCGGGCGGCAAGGTGCCGCTGAAGCCATTCTGCGGCACCATCGGCCTGGCGCCGGCGGAGGCCGGCACCCATTCGATCGTGCCGCCGCGGCGCGTCGGCGGCAACATGGACATCCGCGACATGGCGGCGGGCACGGTGCTCTACCTGCCGGTCGAGGTGAAGGGCGGATTGTTTTCCGTCGGCGATACTCACGCGACCCAGGGCGACGGCGAAGTCTGCGGCACGGCGATCGAAAGCCCCTGCTCCCTGGCCGCGAAATTCGAACTGGAGAAGGGCGCCAATCTGAAATTCCCGCGCTTCACCACGCCGGGCCCGGTGAGCCGCCATCTGGACGCCAAGGGCTATGAGGTGACCACGGGCATCGGTCCGGATCTGTGGGAGGGCACCCGCGCCGCCGTCATGGGCATGATCGACCTGCTGTCGGCCCGCCACAAGATGAGCGCGGTCGAGGCCTATATGCTGTGCAGCGTCTGCGGCGATCTGCGCATCAGCGAAATCGTGGACCAGCCGAACTGGGTGGTGTCATTCTATTTTCCAAGGGCGGTGTTTGAATAGGCCGATCCGGTTCCGGGTTGTGATGTCCCTGGCGGCGCCGTCTCGCTGCCAAGAGCCCGAGTGATGACATTCGACAGGAATTCAATGTCGCGCGATCGCTGCCAGGAGGACCGAACGATCCAGTACGCCAGCGCCAACACCATGACACCCGTCATAGGAAACGAGAGTCCGAAGTAGGCATCCAGCGCGGTGTCTGCCGATAGGATCATGCCGAGCGCCATGAAGCAGCTCAAGATAGTCCACAAGACGCGAAGCCAAACCAGAACCCTAGGAAAATTTTGAAAAACAAGAGCCTCGTGAATTTGCCCACCAACACGACCCCGCCTGCCTCACGTTCGAATCGGCCCCTAAAGACAGGCTTAAAGCTGCTGCCCAAGAACGGTTGAAACCTATACAACCTGACCTTCTCCTCCGAAACTCGACCAACCGCCGCTTCTCGATCAAGAGTGGAAAAACCGCTTCTCTTGGTTTGCGAGATCAATCGCTCTATCGATTCTTGCAACGAATAGGCGCTGGCGAAACGGACCGGCACACCGCCAAACAACTCGCGAAGCACATTTCGGATCACGGCCATCGCAACCACTTCAAGAGATCACCGCATTGCCGCCGACTCCGCGAGGATCCAGTCGCGGAAGGCGGCGACGGGTTTGCGGCGGAGTGCGCGTTCGGGCCAGACCAGCCAGTAGCAGCCATCCTCCAGCGCGATGTCGGAGACTTTCACCAGCCGGCGGTTCGCCAGCTCTTCTTGCACCAGCACGTCATGGACGAGGGCGAGGCCCTGGCCGGCGATCGCCGCGTCGATGGTGAGCGTGTAGGACATATGCGGCCCGGCCGACGGCGCCACCTTCGGCGCGCCGGCGGCGAGAAACCAGCGCCGCCACATATCGCCGCGATCCTCGTGCAGTAGCGGCAGCGAGGCCAGTTCCACCGGCGTCGGCGGCGCGCGCCGCCGGCCGAGCAGCTTCGGGCTGCCAACGGCATAGAGGTGAGCGGCGGTTATAAGGTCCTGCTTCAAGCCGGACCAGCCGCCCCGACCGTAGCGGATGCCGATGTCCGCCTCGTCGCGCTCCAGATTGGCCAGATTGGGCGTGGCATCGATGAAGACTTCGATGTCGCTATGCTCGCTCTGAAAACCGGCCAGATGCGGCACCAGCCAACGAGCGGCGAAGATCGGCTCAGCACTGACCGACACCGCCAATGACGCCGGCGTCTTGGCGACCGAAGCCGTCGCTTCGCCGATGATGTCGAAGGCTTTTGCCACCTGCTCCAAATAGGCGGCACCGGCATCGGTCAGCGTCACGCCGCGGCCGAGCTTGCGGAACAGCATCACGCCGAGCCGCGCCTCCAGTTGCCGCACATGGCGGCTGATCGCGGCGTGGCTTACGCGCAGTTCAGCGGCAGCGCCAGTGAAACTGTTGTGCCGCGCGGCTGCATCGAAGGCGCGTAAGGCGTTGAGAGGCGGCAGGAGTCGCTTCATGGCATCTGTAACTAAAACTTTTAAATGATTCTCATTATTATCTAATTAAATCACGAAGATAGTTAATGATAGAGCCTGATTAAGTAGGCAATAATAAGGAACTTGGCCCGCGTTCTAGCCGGTTCTCTCGACCTCCGAAATCGATGAATGTCCTAGGTATGCATTCATATTTGGAGGCCGCTTTCATGCACCTGCAAGTCCGCCTACGGCCCGAAGCCGCCTTCATTGGCCCCGCCGATCTGCGCTGCGAGATGCTGCGCCGGCTGGCCGAGTCACCAGTCAACATCGATGAATTGCTCAGCATCTCCGGCGCAGACATCTTCAGCGTCCGATCGCTGCTCGATGGCCTGCCAAAGCTTCTGCACGACGGCCTGGTGGTCGAACTGGCAGACGGGACGACGATCTAACCCACACCCGCCGGCGGCCGGGTATGCCTCTTGAACTTGGGCTGCCTTTGGGCGGCCCTTTTCTTTTGCGACTGGCCGAATCACCGAAGGCTTTGAGTTTGCCGCGAAACATCGAGGGTAGTGTCTCAGTTTAAGGAAAAATCGCCAATCTTGACAGAGAGGCCGCTTGTGGCATGCCATTTTCCTAGGTTCGGCTTAATGCGAACTACTAGGAAGGTTTATCATGGGAAATTGGGGGGCTTGGGATTGGATTGGGTATGGCTGTCTTGCTATTTCGGCCTTTGGCGTTGCGATTAGGGAGTTCGCGGGCGGCCGTGTTGGTCTCAGATGGTCTCGGATAGCCCGCCATGTGCCGCTAACATTTTTTATTCTTGGTTCGCTAGTATTTATCGGTAAGGAATTGTGGCCAGCAACGTCATCAACACCGACGGTCTATATTGAAAAATTTTCCTGATTCTTACACACCAAAAGAAGTAGTTGGCAAAAATTTTGCCAACGAGACAGTAATATTAGATGGCTATAGCTATGCAAATTGCAAATTTAACAATGTGACCTTTGTCTACAATGGTACCACACCAATCAAATTTCATAATAACGTGCTATCTGGCAATGTGTGGTTTCGCACGGAATCAGATCCAATTGACGCGACTTTAGTTTTCATGCGGGAGACGGGATTTCTACCTAAGAGCATGGGTATTGCAAAATGAGCGCCGCATGAGTCCGGCCGCTTTTGTCTAGGACAAATTGCGTGCGACGCAAGTTCACTAACACCGGGAGATCGCTGACGCATGCCGGGCACTTCCTCTAAAACTAGGGCCCGCCCTTTTCAGGCGGGCCCTCTCCTTGTCCGACGGTCAGGCGACGCAGGCCTTGGCTATCCGGTAGCGAGTAGTTAGCTCGTCCTTCAAAAGCTTTACGGCGTCATTGACGACGTCTTGCTCCAGTTCCTGTTTAGCGTAGCTGAATAGCAAGCCGCATGCCCCTACCGCCATTTTCTCGCGGTTCGCGACATAGCCCGCGTGCAGCGCCGCGTTAATGGCGGCTTCATACATCGGCTTGTGCAGGCTTTTCAGAGCAGCCACTCGGGCTTCCCCCGACGCTTTGACATCGAAAAGGGTCTTGAAGATCGAATCAAACAACTGTGCCTGCTGATCGCCGGCGGGTTTCGCATTGTTAGTTTCTGGCATGTTAGTTCTCCGGTCAAGAGACTTGCTTGCCGCAGGGACCGGATTACGTGACGCCGTGGGGCGGCGTGTTACATCGACGGGCGGCAACATCTATGTACCGATTCGCAATTCCCGCGTCTAGACAAAGTAGGTGCGACAAATTGCGCCGCTACTGAAGCGGGAATCAGCAGAAAAATGGCCCAGCGCTGCCTTGTTCAGAGCCGGATCATGCCGGCCGCGCCGGCTGTGCTTCTTGTGCTGGGGGTTGCTGTGATTGGCCACCACTTGGTAAAGCGGTAATCCAATGCGCAACATCAAAACTCTGCCAAATTCGTTCTGGTATCAAGAACGTCACGAAATAGAACTTGCACCTTCTGAAGGTACAGGACTGGAACATCCTGCCGGTTCTCGGGTATCTCTCCATAGTGATGATTGCATGATCGCTTTGTACCCAAGTGCAGCCATCAAATCGGCAACCATTAGGAATCAAACATAACGGTCCAACGAGTTCACAATCTTCAAAAGTCTTGTTAATAACATCTGGCATTCCTGCAGCTGGCGGCAATAGGTCCCGTAAATGTATCCGGCGACTTCTAAAATAGTTTTCCAGCGGATTGATCTTGTCGCCCGCTTCGTAGAATCTTTTTCGTATCTCACTAAGTATGAGTCGATCTCGAATCAGCACCCCCAGGTAAACAACAAGTGCAAAGATCAATACACCGAGAAATCCAGCGGCAACCCACGATGCCGGACTGTACTTTTTTAGAAGGTCCAGCGTTGAGGCAGCCCACGCGGGCACTCCAAAGCTCAATGTCCCGAGCAATACCCAGAGAGACCATCTAGATTCGAAGCGATCAATAAACTTCTGTATGCGTTCGCGCATTCAAACATAGTATCCGGACTCCGTGGGGCGGCGACAGCACGAAGTTTTAGGGCGCGTCTGGCTTCTCTTTCCCTCAATCGTAAGAAAAATAGCCCCGGCGTGCCTTGTTCAATGGCGCCGGGGCTAAGGTACATGCGGTGTAGAAGGGGCACCGTCACGCTACGCCGCAGCAGTTGCAATGCCGGTGCGACGAGGAAGGTAGCGCGCGGCGGTCAAGGGGCACGTACATGCCGCCGCGCGCATTCAGCGTCGGAACTGGATTGATGATGCCAGGAAAAGGCGACTGCGGGTGATACGGCTTTGTCTGGCGCTAGCCCCGCGCACTACTGCTGCAGGCTTGGCTCAGCGCAACAGCGCATCACCAGGCATGTCGTGCAGCTTGACTAGGCCGTGAAATCAGAAACACGCCGTTGGACAGCTTGCCAGAGTCCGCATTACAGCCGTAAGCGGCCATCAAACGCGAGGGTCGAAACTTCCGAGAAGTGTCAGAAGCTGACGTGCCGCGTGCATGGCCTTGGCCGGTGATTTTCCGACTACATAGAGGCCGCCGAAAAGCCATGCCCGAAAATTAGTGGCCTTCAAGGAATATGTAGTTCTCCCAACTCTTCATCCGGAGCAGGATGCGTCGGATGATGGCAAAATGATGCCAATGCTCGGTGTAGATGGCCACCTGCGCCGCGGCACCTCCCGAATGCTGGTAGGCAGACAGATCATCGGTCACCTCGATCAATGCCAGCGCGCCGCTGGCCCACACGTTCCTCGGGATCTAGCAGTGCGCCTGTCGGCTGAAGCTGACCCTGCGCGACTGCATCGGGCAGAACAATGACTTTTGCCTTGAATACCTGGCCGGGGATCGCATCGAAGGCGGCTAGCCTTCCGGCACCATCGGAACTGTCCGTAGGAATGCACTGGACAAGGCTAGCCCCCAGTAGCAGACGAACTACGGGAGGCACAAAAGTGCGTGTGTCATAGTGTCGCTCGCAGTAGCGTAGCGCCTGCTGCGCCTCTTCTGAGTGGGCCGGGTAGGGGAGAGCTTGTGATGGCCGACTGGGTCGCCAGTATCGGGCATTGAGTTTGCCCATCATTGAAGCGGACAACTCTCAAAATTAAGGGCCTTGCGCTATGTTTCGACTTCTTATCTTTGTCGTGGGTGTCGTTGGGTTGCCACTCGGGTCAGCTCCGGGTATCGCCGCAGACCTTGAACTGAAGGTTGAGTGCTTGTGTATCTCTGAGGGCGAAGGCAAGGCCGAGGGGATGACTACCAGAGACCGTGACACAGCACAGCTTGAGGGCATCGGTGAGTCAGAGCGTATGGTTTTGCTCGTGCCCACCGAGACACCGGGAGAAGCCCACAAGAAGGCATGTGACAAGCTCACGGAAAAGTATGAGGCAAAGAACGACCCATATGTACCATCTGCGGAGCCGGTGAAGGTGCTGCTTGACGAGTTCTCGGAGATCATCCCTGAACCACCGTACAAGACAACATTTGCTGGCTTCCTCCAGTAGCGAGCGAATCGAGGCACGCGCGAATTGTGACCTGTCGAGCCCCAGGAGCAGCCGCCGAAGAAAAACCGCTTCGCAGATTCCCGAGCAATTGACTTCACCTCGAGCCCGTTTCTGTCGGTGATCCAGAAATTTTGGTCGAAAGACTGGAAGCGGAGCTGACAGCTGTCCGCGCGCAAGTCTTTTCAAACCCGCAGATCTGTTGCTGGGCCGTGCTACCCTAATGACATGGATCGGACCAGGTCTGCTCTGGGTCAAAGTCGGCCGATCGGCGCCCTTCGACGAAGGTCAGCTCACAGATATACACCGGAAATGATTACTTTAGCCGTCTGCTAGACACTGAATACCGGACCTTGATGGATCCCTCCAGAAGGTCTCAGTTGTGCCAGAAGCGGTCATTCGCAGCTCTGCCAGCGATGGCTGTTGGTTCCGAATCGTAGGTATGAACCACGTGAAGTGAATCGTCGAATCGCGAGGTCGGCCTCTGAGATTTTCCGGTCGATGTCGCTGATTCCAGTGACGCTCTGCCGACTCCCGGCCGCGAGGCCAAGGAATACGGCGCGATCGCGGTGATCGCACCGTATCCGTTATCATCTAACTCGACACCTACGGGTTGATCTCGACGAAGGTGTCCTGATCGAGGGAGCCGTCGTTGAGGTCGTCCTGGATCGCCGGATTGGCTGGGTCCGTGCGGAACTCCGTGCATTCGTCGGGCGTGAGCGGATCGTCATCGGTCTCGGGCGAACCATCGAGGTCGACGTTGCGGTTGTCATTCCACACGATCGCTACTTTCTCGCCGTCGCCGTCGGGCACGACGTCGATGTCGAGGTAGTCGCCGATGAAGGCTTGGCAGAACACCGGGGAGCGGCTGACGGTGTTGGGATTGAAGGGCTCGTCGGTGACGAGTCGGTCGTCCGCCGCCAGCGCTGCGCCGACGCCATCGGCGAACGTAATGTAGGCAACATTGAGCTGGGTGATCGTCTGCCCGGCCGGGTTGGCCCCGTCGTACCAGGCGACGTGGACAT
>Ga0184626_10000130_pt1 | contig 18387 bp, 18 predicted proteins | sample PLM3_60_b1_FD_133142 | JGI IMG/M metagenome (GOLD analysis project Ga0184626, IMG submission 133142) | Groundwater sediment microbial communities from an aquifer in East River, Colorado, USA - PLM3_60_b1 | ecosystem: Environmental > Terrestrial > Soil > Riparian zone | place: USA: East River... | reverse complement strand
CCCGCCGCGTCATGATGATGAGGGACGGTCATGTGGTTTCAGATGAACCGGTGACCGAGCGTCGTATCGTCCAGGAGGTTGCAGCCGGATGAAAAAGACGAGCAACATTATTACAGTCGCCTTCCGGGCGATCAACCGTAACAAGCTGCGCGCAGTGTTGACGATGCTGGGAATCATCATCGGTGTAGCGTGTGTCATTGCCACAATCGGAATTGGAGAAGGCGCGAGGGTGCAGATGGAATCTCAGCTCAAATCGCTGGGAACCAATTTTCTGATGATCTTCCCAGGATCCACGACCTCCTCGGGCGCAAGATCCGGTTTTGGCAGCGATTCCCGGCTTAACGAAACCGATGTGACTGCTATACGAAATGAATGCTCCACCTGCGCCTACATCTCGGCGCAAGTCCGCACCTCGTCGCAGATCATTTACGGGAACCAGAACTGGTCAACTACAGTATTAGGAAGCGAAGTAGATTGGCCATTGATCCGGGCCTGGAATCTTGAAAGCGGAGAGTTTTATACGGACAACGACAACAGGGCTGCATCCAAAGTATGTGTGATCGGAAAGACTGTCGAACGCGAACTCTTTCTCGGAGAAGATCCGATCGGGAAGACCATCCGAATCCGCAACATTCCATTCCGGGTGATCGGGGTTCTGGAAACCAAAGGGGGATCGGTCATGGGCCAGGACCAGGATGATACGATTGTTGCCCCATACGAAACGGTACGCAAGAAATTGATGGGAACCAGAGGCACTAATGTGGGGATCATCATGGTAGCTTCGTTATCCAATGAGCTTGTAGAGCGGACAGAGCAGGAGATTACCCAGCTTTTGCGGCAGCGTCATCGTATCAATCCAGGACAAGACGATGATTTTTCAATGAGGTCTCAAACGGAAATGCTGGAACAGGCAGAACAACAGTCCCGAACGTTGAGTGTTCTGTTGTGGTCGATTGCAGGCGTTTCCCTGCTTGTTGGCGGGATCGGAATCATGAACATTATGCTGGTCAGCGTCACGGAAAGAACGCGGGAAATCGGAATTCGCATGGCCATTGGGGCTAGGGGGAGCGATATTCGCTCGCAGTTTTTGGTGGAAGCGCTGGTACTCTCTCTTTGCGGCGGAATTGCAGGCATCTTGCTTGGTCTGGCGATCCAGAAAAGCGTCGCGCGTTTTGGCGATTGGCCGATCTCGCTACAACCAGAGGCACTGGTGCTGGCATTCTTGTTTTCAGCGCTGGTCGGCGTCTTCTTTGGATTCTATCCGGCACAAAGAGCCAGCCGGCTGGATCCCATTGAGGCGCTTCGCTACGAGTAAGAGCGATGCTCAATATCAAATATTAAAAATCAAAAATCAAATAAACATAACTCCATAAGCAAAAATCCTCAAACAGCACTCTGCAGCTTGATTGGCTGTTGTGCTTTATCTGGCCGGCCACTCAACATACGCGTAACAGACAATCGAATCGACGGTTATTTACTTGTTGTATTATGTTTATTTGATATTTGATATTTGATATTTGATTTTTGATATTTATGGGCCTCATCCGAAGCCTGCTCAGCAGAGAATCCAGATTTCAAACTCGAGTACTCGAAGTCTTGAAGCGCTCTTATCCCGAACTGAGGCAAGGCCCCGGTCCGATTGCGCGCACCGTTCTGATTGAGAATGGGGAGTTTGATCTTCAGGCTTTATTCGCCCGGTGCCGGGACAACGAAACGGAAACTGAATCGATCGTGCAACAGCATTTTTCGCACGTCGCCGCAATGATCGTTCGCCCTCCCTATTCGATGACCTGGGCGGAAGTAAAAGAGGTGGTTCGCCCCCAGCTACTTCCAAAAGAGCATGCGGAAAAACTTCATGTCCACACCTACCCAATTGCCGGCGAAATCGTTGCCGGAATCGTCGTTGATTACAAGACAGCTCCATGGTTTGTACGAGAGGAGCATCTGAAACAGTGGAAGATCCAAGCAAGCGAACTATACGGCGCCAGCATTCAAAACCTGGCTGATACGCGTGTGAAAATGGAAGTAACCATCACGGAAGGAACCGATCGCTTTATCGGTCTGGAGGCGGGTGACGGTTATGATGCTGCGAGAATTCTAGTTCCAAAAATCCGAAAGTTTGCAGCTGCAAAACTGGAGGAACCATATTTTGCCGGAATTCCAAATCGTGATTTTTTGATCCTCTGGTCGCGCAACTGTTCAAAGAGATTCCGGGAATATGCGATCAAAAAAGTGGAAACCGATTTTTCGATACAATCCTATCCGCTTTCCACAATGCTTTTCGAAGTGACGGCGTCCTCAGTAAAGCCGATTACACCAAACACTTAACCATCCGGTTAAGTATTCTCAGATTTACCACAGAGACACAGAGGCGTTTTGCGTACTTTGCGGTCTTTGCGGTTATTCCGAATTCATTTCGGAAAGCGCTTCTTCCTACGGAGTCGCTCGTTTGAAGAAGAGAACGGACAGAGGAGGCAAAGTCAGCCGGAGTGAATGACTTCTGCCGTGTGCAGGAATCGGATCAGCATCCACACCGCCGTAGTTGCCGTATCCGGAGCCACCATAGACTTCCGCGTCGCTGTTGAGTATTTCCCGCCAAAATCCATCCTGTGGAACGGCAATCTGATAATCAAATCTGGGGACCGGCGTAAAATTACAAACAACTAGAATCACTTCTTCCCAACTATTCCCTTTGCGAACATAGCTGATGATGCTGCGCTCCCAATCGTGAAAATCCATCCATTCAAATCCATCGGGATGAAAATCCAGCTCGTGCAGCGCAGGCTGACTCGTATAGACGCGGTTCAAATCGTGTACCCATAACTGCACTCCGCGGTGCAAGGCATGGTCCCGCAGATGCCAATCCAGCGCCGCATCATGATTCCATTCTTTCCATTGCGCCAGCTCGGATCCCATAAAGAGAAGTTTTTTGCCCGGATGGCCATACATATAGCCATACATCGCGCGAAGATTTGCAGCCTTCTGCCAGAGATCTCCGGGCATCTTGCTGATCAGGGATCCCTTCATGTGAACCACTTCATCATGAGAAAGCGAAAGCATGAAGTTTTCGGAGAATGCGTACCAGATACTGAACGTGAGACTATTGTGATGAAAACTGCGATAGGCGGGATCTTGCTGGAAATAATTCAGAGTATCGTGCATCCAGCCCATGTTCCATTTCATGCTGAAGCCCAGACCCCCCAGATATCCAGGTCTGGATACCATTGGCCAGGCGGTCGATTCTTCCGCAATCGTCTGGACTCCCGGATAGTGGTCGTAAACGGCTTGATTGAAAGTCTTCAGAAACTCAACTGCTTCCAGATTCTCCCGGCCACCAAACTTGTTTGACTCCCATTCCCCTTCCTTCCGTGAATAATCCAGATAGAGCATCGAAGCGACGGCATCCACTCTTAATCCATCGACATGATACTTGTCCAACCAGAACAAAGCGCTGCTGATTAGAAACGCGCAAACCTCATTTCTTCCATAGTTGAAGATGTAGCTCTTCCAGTCAGGATGATATCCTTTGCGCGGATCAGCATGTTCAAAAAGGTGTGTGCCGTCAAAATACGCAAGACCATGCTCATCGCCGGGAAAATGCGAGGGGACCCAGTCCAGAATCACACCGATCCCATTCCGGTGCAGCACATCCACCAGATACATGAAATCTTGCGGATCTCCATATCTGCTTGTAGGAGCAAAGTAGCCCGTTTTCTGATATCCCCACGATCCGTAGAACGGATGTTCCATGACCGGCATGAACTCAACATGCGAAAAACCCATCTCCTTTACATACTCCGGAAGCTGCGAAGCCAATTCTCTGTAGGTAAGATGCCGGTTATCTTCCTCCTGGATTCGTCTCCACGATCCCAGATGCACTTCATAAACGGAGATTGGCGCCCGCAGGGAATTTTTTGTTTGCCGCTGTTCCATCCATTCGCCATCGCCCCATTCGTATCCTAGATTCCATACAACGGAAGCGGTTTGGGGCGGAGTTTCCCAGCGGAACGCAAACGGATCTCCCTTATCCGCCTGATAGTTGTTGTACTTTGAAACGATGTGGTACTTGTAGACATCTCCCTTTCCAACTCCTTCGATGAATCCTTCCCAAACTCCGGAGTCGTCATCGCGGAATTTCAAAGGATGAGATGTCTTATTCCATTGATTGAAAGTCCCGATGACTGTGACTGTATTTGCGTTGGGAGCCCAGACGCGAAACCATGTGCCGGATACCCCATCTTCAATCGCGGGATGACTCCCCATTTTTTCCTCGAGACGGAAATGGGTTCCCTGTTTGAAGAGATAAATATCGTGATCAGTCAAGGGATTCATACTGGTTCACTCATTGTATATGAAATCAAGAGTTAGCTGGAGCGCGGGCATCTTTGCCCGCCGAGCCTCGTTAAGCCTGCGATATTCTTGCGGGCTGGAAGCCCGCGCGCTCCCACTGGCACAATTCCCGATCACTTCGTAGGCGAAGCTTCACACACTCTCTCATCCGGAACGGTTTCTCTGATCCGGCCGAAACGCCGCATGAGGATGAGCCCCAAAACAATAACAGCGACTCCCAGCCACTGGGTCGGTGAAAATCGCTCTCCCAAAAATATCATCCCGATTGCCATTCCAGCAACAGGTGTTAGATTCGAGTATACTGCCGTCCGGGTGCTACCTATTTTCTGGACTCCGTAATACCAGGCTGAATAGCCGAAAACCAGCGCAAGAAATGCAGAATATAAAACCGCTCCCCAATCGTACGCACCCAAACTTCCCCAATCCTGCTGCCGAAGCGAAGAAATGGAAAGCGGAATCATAAACAACGTGCCAAACATCACCGTGTACACAATGTAATGACGGGCAGAGTATTGACCGATCACTCGTTTTGAAAATGTTGTGTAAATGCTCCATACAAAAGAACACATCAGCACAAACACATCGCCTACATTCCAGTGCAATCCACCTTTGAATCCGTTAGCTCCACCAAAAACGATGAGAACTACGCCGAGAAACGACAGCACAATGGCGAACCACGACTTTCTGTGAACAGGCTCAAGGCCCGTCCAACTGCTCACCATTGCAGTAAAAATTGGCGTTGTACCGAGCAAAATAGACGTATGCGATACGTAGGTGTACTTGACACCATAGATAAACAAAAACTGATAAATCGTATTGCCCAGCACACCCAGAATCAGAAGATTCAACAATTCTTTCCGGTCTACCGGATCATCAAACACCCGGCGATAGACGATCACCATCGTAGTGGATGCAATGAGAAATCGCAGGCAATTGAAAACAACCGGGTTGAAATGTTTGAGCGCGACTTTGATGATGGAAATATTTCCACCCCAAAAAAGCACCATGCAAAGGAGAATCAAATCAACGCGGGTAAACTTCATGTGTATTCCGAGCTTTCATCATAATGAACCGCAAGACGCTGTAAAGTACCAAAAGCGAGAAAGCTCGTAACCGCAAAGACCGCAAAGGACGCAAAGAATTGTGGATCATGGGTTGCAACAAGACGCCGCGACGATATTCTTCTTTTTCTTCCCTTCGCGGTCTTTGCGGTTCAGTCCGTAGAGCCGAATCCTCCTTCCTGGCGGCTCGTCTCGGAAAGCTCTGCGATGGAAAAGCGGACGTGGATCACGGGCATAATAATCAGTTGAGCGATCCGGTCAAAACAACGAATCACCTTTGGATCCGATGTAAAATTGGCAAGAATGACCTTTACTTCACCGCGGTAATCGGAGTCGATTGTTCCCGGACCGTTCAGAACGAACAATCCTTCTTTGAAAGCGAGACCGCTGCGGGCACGCACTTCTCCTTGGTATCCGGGTGGAATTTCAAGAGCAATCCCCGTTGGGACCAGCGCGATCCCAAAGCCGGGAATCGTCACATCTGCAGGAATACATGCGTAAAGATCTGCACCGGCAGCTTCTTCTGATTTGTATTCGGGAGTACGGGCATCATCCTGCAAGCGCTTTACTTTGATTTCTATCAATTCAAAATCTCCTGTTCACAGTCAATAGCAGCGCAACCAGAGAGCCGGCCGAGCCCACAACAAAGAATGTGATTCCAAGATATCCGGCAATCACGTATGGCTGAAGCTGAACCTTTACAACCCGCGCTTGTGATTTAGTCATTTTCGCGCCATGGAAACGTTCATACGTGCTGAAGAGCTTGAAGGAAGAGACACCGATTAGCAACACACCGATCAGCATCATGGCGCCGAGAACGTATAGAGGCTTCACCGGCGCCCCAATCTTTGACGCGCGTCGGCAAGGATACGCGCATGATCAAATGCCAGATCCGGAAGCCGATCCAGATCAAACCATCGGCAGTCGGCAGCATCATCGCCGGCGGTTGCCTCCGGCTTCTGATCCAGCACAGCCCAATAAACGACACATACGACGCGTCCGCGCGGATCGCGTCCCGGATCGCCATATGTACCGAATTCGCGCAACGGTATCCCGGCGATGCCCGTCTCCTCTTGCAGCTCACGCATCGCGGCATCCGGGATTTTCTCGTCGGGATCCACAAATCCTCCCGGAAGCGCCCAGCTACCCGAAAAAGGATCATTTTTTCTGCGTATTAACAATACTTCGTTTTTTGCAATCAGAAGCGCATCCGCAGTCAGATAAAAATACGGTGTGCGTTTCATCATCGAAGTTTCTCCCATGCCAGAATCTTCAGTTTTCCTGCTCGCGCTACGGCAAGATATCTTATCTTTATCTGATTCCCGGCGGCGGCTTCCACAGGCGCAGAGACCTCCTGCTGCGACAACCACTCCATGCTGTTTTCTCCTGTCTGCAGGATCGATTCATTGTTAGGTTTTCCCCACCATCGCGACGCTTTCTGAAGCAAGACGGATTTCAGTTCCATGGAAATATCATGATCGGACAGTAAAGTGGCGATCTCAAATTCTGCGCTTTTTTGCAGATCGTGGGTCGGAAGCCCCATCTCAAGTGCCGCAAGAAAATGTTCGAGAGATTCTTCCGCGTTACCAGTTTTCAAAAGCAGGTCCGCAAGCAAAAAATGAGGAATGCTGTCGAAAGGAAGTTCTTCGGCCACTTTTGAAGCGTCTTTTGTCAGATCTTCAAATTCTTTTTGACGGAACTTTGCGGCGTCCGGACGCTTTTTAGCTGCGGACTCGATCCTGCGGATCGAATTGTTGATGCGACGCTCCATCGCAAGGAGATAGACCGGAGATGTCTTCCACGTAGATTTTTTCAAAACAGCTTCATAAAAATTCTCAGCAACGGAAGTCATCTGCTGTCGCGCATAGTAATCTCCCATCAGCACCAGATAAAGAGGATAGATCCAGAACTCTTCGCTGCGAAGCGTTTGTGGCTGGACCTGCTTTAAGTCTTCAAATCCGTTGTCCCATTCGCCAAGCTCAAAATGCGCCGTAGCGCGAAGAAAATAGTTTGTCTGCAGATAGTGACCTTTTCCGATTTCCGCATTCACCTGGTTGAGAAGAGCCTTCCAGTAAACGATTGCTTCGAGATCCTGTCCCGATTCTTGTGCCTGGCGTGCTCGTTGGTAGAAGGATTTGGAAGTCTCAACCTTTTTTATGGAACAGCCGGCCACGACAATGAGCAGCAAAACGGCAATCAACCGTTTCATACAGAAGCAGCCTCACGGATGTAATCGATCAAATCAAAGGCAAACCGGTTGTCTTTCGTTTTGAGCTGACCTTTGGCCGCGTCATAGACCTCCAGAATCACTTCCAGAAGCTCCCCGGCAAAACGGTTGATCTTCTTCTCCAGCTCAGCTTTTCCTTCAATCCCGCGATATCCCTGCGAAAGCTGTTCATACTTCTCTGCCAGCTCGCGATAGCGTTTCTGTTCGATTTCTTCGTGAAACAGAAGATTCGGAATCTTCCGTTTTAGAATCAGAGCATTGTATAGAAACGGATACAAACGTCTGAGTTGCCGGAGATCTTCGGTTTTGATTTCTGTTGCGAATGCGCGAGCCAGTTCCGGATAGATCGGATTATTCCGGTAGAACTCCAGGAGCGCGCCATCCTTCGGTTCCAGATAAGGAACGTGCGCCAGACTCAGCTCACTGCTGAGGATTTCGGTGACACGTCTTTCGTGGATCTCGAGAATCTTTGAAATCACAGCTGCTCCCACCGCCGCAATTAATCCAGAAGCGGGAATTGGAATGATGCTTGAAAAAAGAAGCACACCGCGCTGCACAAGTTCTCCAATTTTTTCATGTCGGGCAGGCATGACAGTATTTCATCACAAAGAGGAACGGATACAAAACACTCTCGATCAACCCTCTACTGGACAGGGAATTCGCAAAGGTGATAGAAGTAAGTTGATTTTGGGACGTTATTAATTTATGAGAAGTCTTCAACTCCCATTCTCTGTTCTAAGGATCGCATTTGTTTGCGCTCTACTCATGTTCCCGTCCAGCGTAACCTCACAAGCTCAGCAGACCAAGGATCCAACTCACTTAACTCTTGATGAGAAAGAAGAGTTTCTAGAAAATGGCAAAATCATAAGCGAACGAGCGCTTTCGGTTGGAGTGACCAAGTCGTTGCGGGTCACCCTCGAATATAACGGCATGACACACGATGCGCATGTCCAAACAATCGATGTGAAAATGCCTTCGACACGACCCGACCGGAGGATGGAATCGGATTCCCGAGATTATTACGGATTCAACATTGCCGCTTATAAGTTGGACAGACTACTGGAGTTGAACATGACTCCAGCGTCCGTCTTGCGTAAGATCAACGCAAAACCGGCGGCAGTTACCTGGTGGGTCGACGATGTGGCGATGATGAATCTGGAGCGGATCCAAAAAAAGATTCAACCGCCAAATATGGAAAACTGGAATAAACAGATTTATATCGTCCGGATTATGAACCAATTGATCTCCGATTCCGACCCAAACATGGGCAATGTACTGATAACCAACGATTGGAAAATCTGGACTGTAGACCGTTCACGAGCTTTTCGTCCCAACAAAGATCTGGAAAACCCGAAGAACCTCACCAGGTGTGAGCGCAGTCTGCTTGCCAGGCTAAGGGAATTGAACAGGAACCTGCTGCAGCAGGACTTGAAAGATCACCTAACCGAGATGGAAATCGAAGGCCTGGATGCTAGACGACTGCTTATAGTGAAACTGTTTGATGAAGAGATCGCCAGGAAGGGCGAAGACAAAGTTCTCTACGATTTTCACAGGCCCTAAACATGGTTTTGTGGCTCGGCGGGCAGGGATGCCGAGGCTGTTGAAAAAGTCGGGGATGGCATTTCTAGTGGTGCGGGCGTCCCGCCCGCCAGTGACGAAGGTGCACATAGCTTCTTTAGCGGACGGGACGTCCGCACCACATTTTTCAATAGCCTCTGCCCGCGCTCCAGCTACAGAAGCAAGACTTCGGCAAGATTGGTGAGATCGACAGGCCAGAAGCAATATGGACGCGGGTGCTCGGCGCCAACTGCAGCGTGGGGCCGGCAGCTCAATACCATCTGTCTCCACTGATGCGGAATCGCTTCCCTGCCATGAACGGCGCCAAGAAGCGCACCGGCAATGGCCGCATTTGTATCCGTATCTCCGCCTTCCATCACTGTTTCCACAATTGCTTCCTCCAAACTCTCTGCATGAAGAAGCCGGTAAAACGCATTCTGAAACGCGATCAAGACCCACCCGGAATTCTGATCGAATGCCGGGGGCGCCGATCCAGCCTGTCTCAACGCTTCCAGAAGTGGAGATTCCACTTCCCTCTTCTGCGCAAGATCTAGAATGATTTCATAGATCTGCTGTGCAGATCTTCCCGATTCCACGGCTAGTGCAATGGCGGCAACAAAAAGTGCGCAGGCCTGCCGGCAAACAGGATGCGAATGAGTCAAAGCGCTTTCGTCTTCCGCAAGCTGCCACAGTTCATCGATCGATTTTCGGTAACAGTAGATTCCCAGCGGGCTGATCCGCATCAACGAGCCATTCGCCTGACTGGTCCTGGAAGCGGTGGATGACATTTTTTCTGCAGCGCGCTGTTCCCGCACATCTTCGGGGGAAACAGCTCTCATGGCCCCGGCGATCGTTGTACCAACATCAAATGGAGCTGTTTCATGAAACCAGTAGGAATACGCTTGCGCCACTTTTTCCCGCACATAACTCCCTTCCTGATGAATGCTGCGGCCCAGAAGCAAAGCGAGCTCGGAATCATCGGTTGGCTGACCTGCCATCGTATTCCACTGCCCGCCATCATCCATCCGCGTAACGGCCTGCGGATGCTGCCGGCGGATCGAAGCCGCATCCAGAAATTCTACCTGTTGTCCCAGAGCATCCCCTGCGACCTGACCCATCAAACATCCTTGCGCGCGTGATAGAATGCCGGCGCTTGCAACGGCCTTTCCCGCCTTCAAGCGGGCAAAGTCAAACAATGAGATCGAACGTGATTCGGTTTTCGAATACTGTTGCGATTGCACGCGCCGCCAGTTCCGTTGGACAAGATCGCGCACGATTCCGGGTTCGCCGCCAAAACATTGCTTTACCTTGCTCGAACCATCTGCGGCATAGGTTACTTCCTGGCCACGATCGTCAACAAAAATTCCACCCGCTCCACGGAGCAATGCGTGTCCGCCGGCATAATCCCAATCTCCGGGACTGTGCCATGATACTCCCGCTGCGCCATCTCCCACAGCTGCCAGCGCCAGTCTGTACGCAATACTCGCAAATGCTCGATATCGAAACGGGTGAATACAGGTCAAAACAGATTCCATCAGCGGTTCACGATGCGCGGTCACAAGAACCACCACTTGGTTTCGTTTGGACACATCCCAATTCGGGTGAACAGGAACTCCATTGCGTGTAAGCTCAAACCCTTCCGCCCAGTGAATCAAGTCTCCCGCATCGTCCGGCGCGCAATAGGCGTACACCACTCCCAGTACCGGTATGCCATTGCGAACCAACCCGATCGAGACAGAGCTGCCTCGAGCCCCGCGCAAAAACGCAGATGTGCCGTCATTCGGATCCACAAGCCACACGTGCGGATCGGATGCCGGCACAGAACCCGTTTCTTCGCCCCGATATTTGTATTCCGGAAATACCGCCAGTAACCGATTTCGAATTACCCACTCAGCTTCCTCATCCGCTTCGGCATGCGCGTGTTGACCGCGCGGTCCGCCCCACCTGTGAAACTCGCGACGCAAAATCTCCCCACCTTCGAGAGCCGCGTCCAGTGCGCACCGAAGTTGTTTTTCGTAACTCATAAGAATCGAATACTAAAATTAAATATCAAATATCAAATATCAAATAAACATAAATGAAAAAGCAAATAAACCGCGAAACATGATGTGGCAACCGATTGTGTATAGGTATGTTGCTGTTTTTCAGCTGCACAACCTCACCGATTCAGTGCATGAAACACATCAGAAGGTTATTTGCTTATTGGTTTATGTTTATTTGATATTTGATATTTGATATTTAATTTTTGTCTGTTTATTTGATTTTTGATATTTGATATTTATTTCCTGAACTATCGTTTCCGCCTGTTGTACACAGTCAGAGATCCCGACCCCTGAAAAATAATTTCCTGTAAGATATAAACCTGGTTCGCGCTTCACCAATTCCTCCAGCGTTTCAATTAGCCGCTTATGTCCAACTCCGTACTCCGGCATCGCATTCTTCCAACGATAAACATTACAAAACAGTGGTATCGCATCGATCCCCGCGATGCGCTGTAATTCACGGCCTGCTTCTTCTGCGATTTCGGCATCCGAATACTCCAACCAGAAGCCGGCCTGCTCGCTTCCAATAAACAATCGGACCAGGAAGCGATCAGCCCTGGCTCGCCCGGGAAACTTGTTGCTCAAATACGTGCAGGCCAGAATCGAACGACGCTCAGACCTGGGCACAAGCCAGCCAAATCCGTCCCTTCGCACACCTGCGAACATCATCGCAACCACAATGGCAGAATTCCGCCGGATGCTGCGAATCAGTGATACGATCAGCGAACCTTGAGCACTGACAATCTCCGGCACGGAGGATGTGGCCACCACAATGATATCGTAATCGTGGCCGTTTACTTTCCAGAACCCATTTTCCTTAATGATCGCCGAAACGGGTGAATTCAAACGGAAATCGATTCCATTGCACTTCTCACGAAGCCTGCTGGCGAAAGTTTCCATGCCGCCCGAAAGAGTTGTAAAAAGGCTTTCCTGTGGAGATGAGCTTCTTTTCCGCATGAGATTGCGAATCAGGCTGCCCTGCTTTTGGATCTCCCAGATTTGCGGGAGCGCAGCCTCCAATCCCAATTGCGATACATCGGCGCCGAAAATTCCCGCGAGCATCGGTTCGGCAATCTGTTGCAGGATCTCTCTGCCAAAACGCTTCTCGACAAATTCCGCCACCGGCAGATCAATTTCTTCAGGGGGCAAGAATAAATCAGGAATAGCTGCAAACTTTCCAGGCCAGGAAATCAAATCTGTGGCTATGAAAGAAAGCGGCTTTGTAGGAACCATCAGGAACAGACCGTCGGGAAGCACATGCAGCTTTCCCTCGTGGAAGATATATGTCTTCCTGATGGAATCGCTCGATCCGATCAGGTAATCTCCAAGCCCAACTTCTTTGCATAAGTCGATTGCGCGCTTCTTTTGAGTCAGAAACGAATCGGGGCCTGCTTCCACGATCGCTTCTTCAATGTAATCGGTGCGGACGATACCACCAATACGCGATCCGGCTTCATATAGGTGGATCTCCCATGGATCACCGTATCGCTGAAGAAAATAGGCAGCCGATAAACCCGAGATTCCGGCTCCCACAATGGCGCAACGCTTCACAGTCGTTCGATTACTAGAGTGGTCAAAAGCTCGATAAACTCGGGCGAGTCATTCAGAGACTGGCTGCGGTAGAGCTTCATGCCGAGTCGTTCTGCGTATTCACGATATTGGATATCTACATCGTACAGAATCTCCACATGATCACATACAAACCCAATCGGGACAATCAGCACTTCTGTAGATTGCTTCGCCATTTCATCCAGCCTGGATTCCACAGCCGGTCCGAGCCATGGCTCAGGAGACATTCCCTGACTCTGATAAGCGAAACGCCAGTCCTTCAGCTGAACACCGAGGGCTACAAGGCGCGCGGTTTCCTTCACCTCGAAATCGTACGGATCTCCTGTCAGCAAAACGCGGGTAGGCAAACTGTGCGCGGTAAAGAGAACCGATGCATCCGGGTGCAATTGACGTACTTCCGCCAGACGGGAAACGAATGCGCGAATCAATCCGGGATTGGTGGCATACGAACGCACTAATTGATAAGGTAGGGAAACTCCGTGAGATTCGATCGCTTCATCCAGAGCTTTTTGATACGCGCCGATCGTCATCGCAGAAAACTGCGGAGCCAGACAAACTCCAATGACGGAAGTTACACCGTCTCGAACCATATGAGCCACTGCATCGCGAATGAATGGAGATGAATATCGCATCCCTGTATATACCTGCTTGATTTCTGTTCCGGCGAGGTGCTGTTGCAGGGCCTCTGCTTGCGATTGTGTACGTGCGAGCAATGGTGAACCTCCGATTTGCCGGTACCGGTCCCGAATCGCTGCCATCAACTCAGGGGCAAGCGGGCGACCATGCCGGACCCTGAGCACGTATTCGTCTACTTCATTTAGATCGCGCGGTGCTCCGTGCGCCATCAATAAAACCGCTTTCATAAATGAACTCCAAACCGTGCAATGCGGGCAAGGGACGCCCGCGGCTACAGAGAGATATGTCGGTGCACCTCTTCTACCAGCGCTGCCACATTGTCCACCGGTGTTTCCGGAAAAACGCCATGCCCGAGATTAAAGATGTGTCCGTGCGCTCCTCCGGTCTGTTGCAAAATTCGGCGTACCTCCGCCAGCAGCTCTTCACGTGGTTTCAACAAACTTGCCGGGTCCAGATTTCCCTGGATTGCCTTGTCCGGGATCTGCTTCCAAGCAGCGGCCAGGGAGATTCTCCAATCCACACTGATCACATCACCACCCGCTTCAGCAATCAAGTGAAGATATGCGCCGGTCCCGGTCGAAAAATGAATGGTAGGAACCTTCAGCCCTTGCAACGCAATCTTCGAATACGGTAGAACCAGCTCCCGATAATCGTCGGGACTCAGAACTCCAACCCAGCTATCAAACAACTGGACCCCGGAAGCGCCTGCTTCCACCTGTGCCTGCAGATAGCAGGCGGTCACAGTAGCAAGCTTCTCCATCAAACGATGCCAGGCGCGAGGGTTCTGATACAAAAACTGCTTCGTCTTCAGAAAATGTCTGGAATGTCCTCCCTCAATCATATAGCTTGCCAGCGTGAAAGGAGCGCCTGCAAAGCCAATCAACGGCGTTTCCTTCAACTTCGTGACCGCCAGACGGATCGAATCTTGAACAAAACCCAGTTCCCGAACGGGATCAAAAGCTCGTAGTGCATCCACATCGCTTTCAGAGGAAACGGGATTTCCGATCACCGGACCTTCACCTTTTGCGAATTCAAGTTGTAAGCCCATCGGTTCGATCGGAAGCAGAATATCCGCAAAAATAATCGCAGCATCCAGCGGAAAACGGCGAAGGGGCTGGAGAGTTACTTCCGCAGCAAGCTCCGGAGTTTTGCAAAGTTCGAGCAACGAATACTTTTGTCGAAGCGCTCTATACTCGGGCAAATACCGCCCCGCCTGTCTCATCAGCCAGACCGGAGTGCAATCCACAGATTCCTTGCGGCAAGCCCGCAGGAAACGGCTGTCGCTTAAGAGATGAAGATCGTTCACGAAAGATATTTTCTCACAGCTTGGGACGATAATCTGTAGGGGCGGACGGCGTCCGCCCTTCTGGAATAGATTCAAATGCATGATTGGGCGCTAGGATTTTACACTGCGTTTGACGGGCTGAGCATTTTCCAATCAGAACAGAATCAAGCAAAGCGCAAGATAGATGCCGTTACTATCAAGAACAACACTACGGTGAAAAATGCTCAGCCCCTACAACTCATTGCAGTTGACGATATTCGGGATTACAATGCTATCCATGTCGGCAATAGCAGGCTTACTGCTAATGGTCTATGGGGGGATAACGGCTTATCTTGGATACTGCGAAATCGTCACACCAAGACTGCTTACTACGTTTGCCGCTTATGTTACTGCCGCGGTAGGAGTGCTCCTGCTTCTTGCCGGACTGGTACATTTCAAGGCGCCACACAAGGCGTTATTGCTAACCATGCCCCTTCTGCTCTATTTTCACATCCAGATGTACTTTAATGCGCTCTTCTACTTTGCCCGCCCTTTATGGCCTCACCAATTGTCATTACTTCTCATCTCGGGGTTGATTCTTGGTCTGAGTTACTACGGCTATCGTAAAAGCAAGCTGGCTGTGTAACTTCTCTTTCTATTTCGGGTTTGTATGTTCTGGAGGCTTTCATCATGACAAAGAAATTGTTCCTTATGTTTCTCGGAATCATTCTCGTAACGGTGCAGTTCAGTCTCGCACAGTCCGAGCCATCCCCCCGTGGACCGCGTGGTGGTGGTAAAGATTACCTGCTATTCAGGCTGGAACGATTGGGCAAAGAACTCAACTTAACTCCGGATCAACAAGCAAAATTGGATACGCTGAAACGCGACATGCAATCTATGGCCGAGCAGCAAGTTGAAAAGAGACGGGATGCCCGCAAGACTGTTGAATCTGAATTGTCCAAAACAAACCCGAATCTCGATCAGATATCTTCGATGATGCATGCTCAAATCGATGAGAATGCGCGATTCAGACATACCATGTTGTCGCGGATTGGAGAATTTTGTAGTGACCTGAGCCCGGAGCAGAAAAAGATCGTGTACGATGGAATATTAGGAAGAACGGGAGATCGGGCGGAAGAATAAAAGCCCTCCTAGTTTTCCACCTGTTTCTTTTCTGTCGCACTAATCTCCTTCGCTTTTGCGTAAAAAGACTGTGCTTCGGCGTCCATTCCTAAATTTGTGTAGGCGTCTGCCATCAGATAATTTCCAAACACCTGGAACTGCGGAGCCGGCTTGAGCTCCAGTCCACGCTTTGCAAGCTCCAGGACCTTCTGAAAATTGTCTCCGCGATCCATCAGAACCTTTCCAAGATAAAAAAATCCGCGCGGATCTTTAGGATGTGTCTGTACCATCTTCCGGAAGGTTTCCAACTCGCGTTCAGGTTGTCCTGTCTTGTGATACAACAGTCCCAGTTGCAAAAGAAATTCTACTTGATCGAATCTATCCCTAGCGCCTTCCAGCAGAGCCAGCGCCGGAGCCGTCTCCCCCTGCATATCCATGACACTCGCCAGAAGAGCATATGCCTTATATCCATCTGGATGGTTTTCAACGGCTCGTGTAAGAAACGGACGCGCCTTCTCAATTTCTTTAATATTTACAAAGATCTCGCCTACAACTTCGTCTTCTTTTTCCGTGAGCTTTCCGGCCTTTTGCAATTTTTCAACATAATCGAGCACCTCTTGTTTTCTGCCCAGCGCCATCATGTGACGCGCATAATTCTGAAGTGCCAGCATGGACCGCTGTTTCTCAACCATCTGTTTGTACAGGGCGATGGCCTTGTCTGGCTGACCTACGCGGGTATAGGCGTCCGCAGCAGCGCTGATCGCTTGTGAGTTTTCGGGATCTTTTTTTAGAACGTCTTCCAGAATTGCGATCGATTTCTGGCTCTCGCCGATTCCGTGAAAACAACGCGCCTCAAAGATCTGCGCCGTCACGGAAAGCGCATCAGCGGCGCGCATGCGTCCGGTGAGCTCCAGACATTCCTGGAACTTCCCATCTTTCAGAAAGGTATTGAGCTTCGAAGTGTCCGTCCAGTATTCAATATAATCTTTCGGATCCTTGGTGAGATTGACCTCCGGGCTGGCAGCGCTGCCTCCGATGTATCCCAGCGCCGCGAGCTTTTCCGATTCTTCTGGGGAAAGCTTCCGTTCTTCAGCCGTTTCCTTGACATCGGCGCTGTAACGCGTCATCACATTCTGGAGAGCGGATTTCATTTTAGCTGCCAGATCCTTCTTTTGTTCAAACAGGTTGTTCTCTTCTAATTTATCAGTTCTAATATCATAAAGCTCAGGGCGGGCGGTATCGATGTATTTGTACGTTGCATCCTGGATGCTGCGCAGCGAGGCTGTGCCGAAGGTCTGGGTGCCTGAAAGCGATTCCGAATAAGCAAACCGCGGTCCGGTCTGCTTACCATCGATTAACGGCATCATGGAAACGCCCTGGACCACCTTCGGAGTTTCAATTTGAAGGATATCCAGAATCGTAGGCATCAGGTCCACAAGCTGAACCGGCTTTTCGATGGAAGTCTTTCCCTTTTTCCCTGGAAGCACCACAATCAAAGGGACGCGGAGCGCTTGCTGATAAATGTAATAACCGTGTCCCATTTCGCGATGCTCTCCCAACATCTCTCCATGGTCGCCTGTGATCACAAGAACAGTGTCTTCCCATACCTTCTTGTCGTTCATTTCGTCAAATAGCTTGCCGATGACCGAATCTACATACCGCAACTCTCCCTGGTACATGCTCATGGGTGTGATAATCTCCGGTACATACGGGTCGGGCGGCTCGTAGGGAGCATGCGCATCATAGAAATGAAGGAATGCAAAATACTTGCCGGGAGCCTTCTTGTCATACCACGTGCGGAAGCTTGAGTACACCTCGGCGGCGCTCTTTTGAATTCCTCCGAGATCCGCAAATTTAACATCAGAAAGGGTGAATAGATCCTCGTAGGTATCAAACCCCTGCCCGATCCCAACGCTGGAACCAAGTACGATCGAACCGATAAAACCCGCGGTCGCGTACCCGTTTTGTTTCAACACTTCCGCAAGAGTGATTGCACTTTCCGGAAGTGAGGATCTTGTATTTTCTTGAACCAGATGCTTCATCGGATAGGTGCCTGTCAACATTGTGCAATGAGAAGGCAAAGTAAAAGGCACCTGCGAGATCACATCGGTGAATGTGTAGGAATTACTTGAGATCCGGTCCAGAGCCGGAGTCGGAGCTCCTTTTGGATTGTAAAGACCGAGTGCATCATCGCGAACGGTATCGATCGAGATGAGAATCAGATTGTAGGATGGCTTACCGAAGGGAAACGGACTGCCCGCGGGGTCCGAACGAAGGAAAAGGTAACCTGCCGCAACCAGGATTGCTGCAAGGCAAAGATACGTGATTCTTACTTTCATATAACAGCGTGATGTATTTGGCTGAGTCTTGCAGGGCTGGTGCACTTTAAGGCACCACACAAGGCGTTTTTAATTACAATTGATCGGCAACAATTTGTAGCGCCGGCGAGACTGTCTAAAAACTCAGGTGCTGCGGACGTCCCGTCCGCAGGCCGTGCTTTAGCTCGTCGAGACATTTGCGGGCGAGACGCCCGCACCACATCGGAACTCAAGTTTTTTT
>Ga0184626_10000129_pt1 | contig 18390 bp, 15 predicted proteins | sample PLM3_60_b1_FD_133142 | JGI IMG/M metagenome (GOLD analysis project Ga0184626, IMG submission 133142) | Groundwater sediment microbial communities from an aquifer in East River, Colorado, USA - PLM3_60_b1 | ecosystem: Environmental > Terrestrial > Soil > Riparian zone | place: USA: East River... | reverse complement strand
GACCATGGAATGGGTGGTGGCGCCGTCCTGGAAACGCCGCACGCCCCGCAGCATCGTGCCGTCGGTCACGCCGGTGGCGGCGAACATGACGTCGCCCCTGGCCATGTCCAGCATGCTGTATTTGCGGTTCAGATCGGTGATGCCGCAGCGCCGCGCCCGGCCCTTCTCGTCGTCGTTGCGGAACACCAGGCGCCCCTGCATCTGCCCGCCGATGCAGCGCAGGGCGGCAGCGGCCAGCACGCCTTCGGGTGCGCCACCGATGCCCATATAGATGTCGACGCCGCTGCTGGATCGCGAGGTGGAGATCACGCCGCTGACATCGCCGTCGGAGATCAGCATGATGCGCGCGCCCGCCGCCCGCACCCGCGCAATCAGCTCAGAATGGCGCGGCCGGTCGAGGATGCAGGCGACGATGTCTTCGACCGCGACCTTTTTCGCCGCCGCTAGGTTCTTCAGGTTGTCTTCCGGTTTCGCATCGAGATCGACGACGCCCTCCGGCAGGCCGGCGCCCACAGCAATCTTGTCCATATAGACATCGGGCGAATTGAGAAACCCGCCCTCCTCCGCCATCGCCACCACGCTGAGCGCGTTGTTGCCACCCTTGGCGGTGATGGTTGTGCCCTCCAGCGGGTCCAGCGCGATATCGACACGCGGCCCGCCGCTGCCGACCTTTTCGCCGATATAGAGCATGGGAGCCTCGTCGCGCTCGCCTTCGCCGATCACGACAACGCCTTCGATGGCGAGCCCGTTCAGCGACCGCCGCATGGCATCGACGGCGGCCTGATCGGCCGACTTCTCGTCGCCGCGGCCCATCAATCGCGACGAAGCCAAGGCTGCCGCCTCGGTCACCCGCACGACCTCCAGCGCCAGATTGCGATCCATTGTTTGCTTCGACATTGCGTCTCCCCGGGTTTTCTCTGACGCGGCGGCGCGCCACCAGATCCGGCTACTCTAGAGCGTTTCCACCCGGATCAATCGCGGCGGTTCTACCACCGTCTTCAGATTCTCGATCCGCGCCAGCGCGCGGCGCATCGAGGCCTCGACAGCATTGTGCGTCGTCAGAACCACCGGCACCGCCTCGTCCGGCGCGCGGCCGCGTTGCAGCATAGCTTCCAATGATACTTCCTCGTCGCGCAGGGCGGCCGTGACATCGGCGATGACGCCGGGACGGTCGACCACCATGAGCCGGATGTAATAGGCGCCGCGGTGGCGCTCCATCGGCGAAACCGGCAGTTTTTGCAGCTGCGCCGCTGGGATGGAGAAGGCCGGAAGCGTCCGCCCGCGGGCGATATCGATCAGGTCCGACACCACCGCCGACGCCGTCGGGCCGGCGCCAGCGCCGCGGCCCTCTGCCACATTCTGGCCGACGTAATCGCCTTCGGTGACGACGGCGTTGAACACGCCTTCCACGTGGGCGATGGGCGTGCCCAGCGGCACCATGCAGGGATGCACCCGCTGTTCGATGCCGAACTCGGTCAGCCGCGCAATGCCCAGCAGCTTGATGCGATAGCCCAACTCTTCAGCGTAGGCGATATCGGTGGCGCTGATATGGCGGATGCCCTCGACATGGATGCCCGCGAAATTGACCTCGCAGCCGAAGGCGACGCTGGTCAGGATGGCCAGCTTGTGGGCGGCATCGACGCCGTCCACATCGAAGCTGGGATCGGCCTCGGCATAACCGAGCTTTTGCGCCTCCGCCAGCACGTCGGCGAATTCGCGGCCGGTCTTGCGCATGGTCGTCAGGATGTAGTTGCAGGTGCCGTTAAGGATGCCGTAGACGCGCTCGATGCGGTTGGCGGCCAGGCCTTCGCGAAAATTCTTGATGACGGGAATGCCGCCGGCGACTGCCGCCTCATAGGCCAGGGTGACGCCCGCCGCCTCGGCCAGGCGCGCCAGCGCCGTGCCATGCATGGCGAGCAGCGCCTTGTTGGCGGTCACCACATGCTTGCGCCCGGCGATCGATTTTTCCACCAGCGCCTTGGCAACGCCGTCACTACCGCCGATCAGTTCGGCCACTACGTCGACGTCAGGGTCCTCAGCCAGCTTCAGCGGATCGTCATGCCATCGATAGCCGGCAAGATCGATGCCGCGATCGCGCTTGCGCTCCCGCGCCGAAACGGCCGTGACCTTGATGGCGCGCCCGCAGCGCTGAGCGAGCAAGGCGTCATGCTCCTGCAGCAGCTTCACCGTGCCCGCGCCCACCGTGCCGAGACCGGCAATGCCGATACGCAGCGGCTGCGTCATGGCCGGCTCCTGGGCCGACGCGCCGAAAATGCCTTTTGCGCCATCACTGGCCTAGGATGATTTCAACGCGCTGATTGGGCGCTCCGCCCTGGCTGCCGGATTCGTCGTAGGTTCCGCCGCCGCTCGTCGCCGTCTGAATCACCGAGGACGGGACGCCTTCTTCCATGAGTTGCGCCGCCACTGCATTGGCCCGCGCCAGCGCCATGTCGAGGCCAGTCGGGTCGGATTCAGCCAACTCCGCTTTGCTGGCGTGGCCGACGACCGTCATCCGGGCCACCTGCTGGCGCCGCTGCAACACGGCGACATCATGGAGGATGGCGCGGTCGCGGTCGGTCATGCTGTCCGAGCCAGACTGAAAGAAGATCACGGCCGCAGCATCACCGGATGTAGCGGGAAGGGCGGCGACCTCCGGCGGCGGCAGGGACGCGGCGGCCGATTCCGGCTGTTCTTCCGCCGCATCCTCGGATTCGGCAGCAACCTCCTCGCCGCCCGCTATTGCCTCGGGAACCGCAGCACTGGCAGGCGGCGGCGCGGCGGCAGGGACGCGCGCGGTGTCCTCATCCAGAACTTCGTCGGTGTATTCCGCGTTGTCGCGGTCCGCGGCCAGTTCCTGCAGTAGCTTTTCGCGCTCGAGCTTCGGCGTCGATTCCGGCGCCTGATCGGGCACCGTGCCGAGGTTGGGGAAGTCCTCGCTGCCCTGCTCAACCGTTTTCGTCTCCGCGGCCGCCGCTTCCTCCTTGTCGGACGAGCTGCAGCCGGCGAGCAGCAGGCTGACGGCAAGCAGTGCACCGGGCAGCGTCCAGCTTGCGGCGGTAAGCGACGGCATTGTCCTTAGACCCTGTGACATCTTGTTTATTCGGCTCCGGGATTCAGTTGTCAGGCTTATATGTCGAGCCTATGTTGCAATGCAGAAACAGCGGGCCCATATATTAACCGGGCCCAAAAACCGTGCGGGATCATAGGGAAAGGACCATGGCGGATCAACCGGGAGCGGCAGGCGATTTTCCCGATCCGGCCGAGCTGTCCAAGACCCTCGCCAGCATCGCGGAACGCTCGCAGCGCATCGTTACCGACTTTCTGCAGCATCAGGCCGAGCATAGCTTCGGCATGGCCGACCCCATGAACGTGGGTGCCGCGTTCATGGAGATGACCACGCGAATGATGACCGACCCGGCCAAGCTGTGGCAGTCGCAGATGAATCTGTGGCAGGCCCATATGGACCTCTGGCAGTCCGCCGCGCGCCGCCTGATGGGCGACGACTCCGCGCCTGCCGCCAGTCCGGCGCCCGACGACCGCCGCTTCAAGGATGTGGCCTGGGAAGAGAACCAGCTTTTCGACTACATCAAGCAGTCCTATCTGCTGACCGCGCGCTGGATGCAGCAAACCGTGCGCGAGGTGGACGGGCTCGACGATAAAACCGCCAAGAAGGTGGACTTCTATACGCGCCAGTTCGTCGACGCGATGGCGCCCAGCAATTTTCTCTTCACCAATCCGGAAGTGCTGCGGACGACGATGGAGTCCGGCGGCGAGAATCTGGTGAAGGGACTGCAGAATCTCCTTGGCGACCTGGAGCGCGGCAAGGGCCGACTGCGCATCAAGATGACCGATCTGGAAGCCTTCAAGATCGGCGAGAACATCGCGGTGACGCCGGGCAAGGTCGTTTATCAGAACGACCTGCTGCAGCTCATCCAATACACGCCGACCACCGAGAAAGTGCAGCGCCGGCCGTTGCTGATCATTCCGCCCTGGATCAACAAGTTCTACATACTGGATCTGCGGGAGAAGAACTCCTTCATCAAATGGGCGGTCGCCCAGGGCCAGACCGTGTTCGTCGTCTCCTGGGTAAATCCGGACGAGAATCTCGCCGCCAAGAGCTTCGAGGACTACATGGTCGAAGGGCCGCTGGCCGCCCTCGACGCCATGGAGAAGGCCACCGGCGAGAAAGAGTTCAATGTCATCGGCTATTGCCTGGGCGGCACGCTGCTGGCCTCCACCCTCGCCTACATGGCTGCGAAGAAGGACAAGCGCATCGTCAGCGCCACATTCTTCACCACGCTGGTGGATTTCAAGGAGCCCGGCGAACTCGGCGTGTTCATCGACGAGGAGCAGCTCGCCGCGCTGGAGCAGCGCATGAGCGAAAAGGGCTATCTCGAGGGCAGCGCCATGGCCAATACCTTCAACATGCTGCGCGCCAACGACCTCATCTGGTCCTTCGTCGTCAACAACTACCTCCTGGGCAAGGACCCCTTCCCGTTCGACCTGCTGTACTGGAACTCCGACTCCACCCGCATGCCAGCCGCCATGCACAGCTTCTATCTGCGGCGCATGTATCAGGAGAACAAACTCTCGCAACCCGGTGGCATCACGCTCAGAGATGTGCCGATCGATCTGCGCAAGATCGACCTTCCTACTTACATCCTGTCGACGCGGGAGGATCATATCGCGCCCTGGATGGCGACCTATGCGGCGACCCAGCTTTTCAAGGGAGAGGTGCGATTCGTGCTGGCGGCCTCCGGTCATATCGCCGGCGTGGTCAACCATCCGGACGCCAAGAAGTACAACTACTGGACCAACGACAAGCTGCCGGAGGATCCGCACGCCTGGCTAAAAAGTGCGACCGAGCATCCCGGCTCCTGGTGGACCGATTGGTCGGCCTGGGTGAAGAAGCATGGCGGCGGCGAGGTGAAGGCGCGCAAGCCCGGCGACGGCAAGCTCAAAGTGATCGAGGATGCGCCGGGTTCCTATGTGAAACTGCGCTTGCAGTAGCCGGCCGTCTGCCGGCGTAACGGCACTGCCATATTCTCTACGCAATCGCTCGTTAGCTGTCCGGGCATGAGAACTATTGCATTCCTCTGCGTTTGGCTTTTGGGCTGCGCCGCCGTCGCCGCCGACGGATGGGTGGTCGGGCCGGCACCCAGCGACGAACCCGATTTCCCCGCGGCCATCGTGACCAACGACACCGGCGATACGCTCTATGTCTGGTCGCGCCGCGATGCCGAACGTTTCCAGATATTCGTCGAGTTGCATCCGGGAACGGGGCATGTATTCGGTACGGAAATGCCGCGCTACCGCATTGACGAGGGTGACGAAATCGACACCGAGCGGATTCGCCAGGACGGTGAGGCCCTCAACGCGTTGTGGGGCTATATCGGTCCGACCGCCACATCGTGGCTTATCTGGACATCGATTCAGGATGAAGTGCTGCCCGGCGATCGCCTTTATGAGTGGTTCAACGGTCGTAAAGTCGTCATCTCCTGGCGCACCGGCGATGGGACGTTTCAGGAGGCACGCTTCACCCTTGCCGGTGCCCGCGCCGCCATTCTCGAAGCGACCGGCGTGAAGAGTCAGGATGTGGTGAATTGAGGAGCGCATGAATTCGCAACTTCGTTTGCGCGCCTTTGCCGCCGGCGACACGGACGCGGTTATCGATCTGCGCAATCGCGCATTCGAGGAATTGTCCGGCGACGCCTACAGCCCGGCGCAGATCGCCGCCTTGCGCGAGAACCGGGGCCAGAAAGACTATGCCGACGAGCTCGTCCGCAACCACATCATGCTGGCCTTCGACGACGCGATGGGCCTCGTTGCCATGGGCGGCTGGATCGCCATGCCCGACCATCCTGAAATCGGCCGCATCCGCAAGCTGGCGGTGCATCCCGCTGTTGCACGCCGGGGCCTGGGCCGGCATATGGTCGAAGACGCGGAACAGCGGGCGCGCGACGCCGGCTGCCGCCGTTTCATCGTCCGCGCCAGCATCAACGCCGTGCCGTTCTATGAGCGGCTCGGCTACCGAATCACGGAGCATGGCATCGCGCCGACCGCCGCCGGCATCGACATTCCCATGGCGATGATGCGGAAGGTGACGGAATAGCGGCACCGGACTATCGCCCGGCCGGCTCCACCGACTTGCGGTAGAACGCCGCCCGGCCCGCATAGTGATCGGCGGTCCAGGCGATCATCTCGATCTCTTCCGGCTTCAGTTCCCGCATCAGCTTGGCCGGCGTGCCCGCCCAGAGCTCGCCGGTCTTGATGCGTTTGCCCGGTGTCAGCACCGCGCCCGCCGCCAGCATGCCATTGGTCTCGATGATGCAGCCATCCATCACCATCGCCTTCATGCCGACGAAGGCGCGGTCCTGCAGCTGGCAGCCATGGATCATCGCCAGATGGCCGACGGTCACGTCGTCGCCGATCAGCGCCGCAAAGCCGAACGCGCCGCGGCCGCCGTCGGGCTGGGCGTTCACATGGATCACCGTGCCGTCCTGTATATTCGTGCGTTTGCCGATCTTCAGCAGATTGCCGTCGCCCCGCAGCGTGCAACCGAACCAGATGCCGCTGCCCTCGCCGATCTCCACGTCGCCGATGATCGCCGCGGTGTGGGCGATGAAGGCATCGGCGGCAATGCGCGGCCTGTGATTGCCGAAAGTGAGGATGACCGGCTTCAAGACAGCGGGCCGCTCACGGGAACAACGGTTCCTGCTCCAGCGCCGTCGTCTCGGCGATGCCGCACATGACGTTCATGTTCTGCACCGCCTGGCCCGAGGCGCCCTTCACCAGATTGTCGATCGCCGACATCAGGATCGCCCGGCCCGGTACGCGGTCGGCAAACACATTCATCACGCAATGGTTGGAGCCGCGCACATGGCGCGTCGCCGGTGCCTGCCCGTTCGGCAGCACGCGCACGAACGGCTCGTCGCGGTACTTGTCGGCCAGGGTCTGCCGCAGCCCCTCAGCCGTCGCGCCGTTGGCGAGCTTCACATAGATGGAGGACAGGATGCCACGGCTCATGGGCATGAGATGGGGCGTGAAATTCACGACGATGGGTTTCTTCGCCGCCAGGCTCAGCTCCTGCTCGATCTCCGGCGCATGGCGGTGGCCGGCAATGCCGTAGGCATGGATGCCCTCGGTCACCTCCGAATAGAGGCTGCCCTGCTTGGCATCACGGCCCGCGCCGCTCACGCCGGACTTGGCGTCGATGATGATGTCGCCAGTCTCGATCGCGCCGGATTCCAGCAGCGGTATCAAGGGCAGCTCTGCCGATGTCGGATAGCAGCCGGGATTGGCCACCAGCCGCGCGGATTTGACCGCCGCCCTCGCCAATTCCGTCAGGCCGTACACCGCCTCCTTCTGCAGCTCGGGTGCGCGATGCTCATGGCCATACCACTGGGCATAGGTGGCGACATCCGACAGCCGGAAATCGGCGGAGAGATCGACGATCTTGAGATGGCGCGGCAGCTTAGCGATGACTTCCTGGGTCGTGCCATGGGGCAACGCGCAGAACACCATGTCGATGCCGGACCAATCGGCCTCATCGATCTTCTTCAGGTCGGGTAGCTTCAGATGGCCGAGATGGGGGAACACCTCGGCCAGCGGCTTGCCTGCCTGGCGGTCGGCGGTGAGCAGTCGGATCTCCACCTGCGGATGGCGGGCCAGCAGGCGCACCAGTTCGGCGCCCGTGTAGCCGCTCGCTCCCAGGATTCCGACCCGCACTTTGTTCGTACCCGCCATCTTCAGCGCCCTCTCTCCCTTGCCACTGTCGCAAACGCCGGCCCTATCCGTTCAGCCGTAACCGGTCAGCGCTGTTTTCCGCGTTTTCGAGCAGCGCTGTCAATGCGTAGTTCTGCCGAGGCCGTTTCGCCGATCTCATGCCTCCACATTGCTGAAAGCACCGGTGGCGGCGTCGAACGCCATCAAATGGCCGCTATGGATGTCGAAATACCAGCCATGGATGTTGAGCTTTCCCTGCCCTGCCCGTTCGGCGATCCACGGAAAGCTTTTCAAGTTCTCGAGCGATACCTTGATATTCTCCAACTCGCCGAAGCGCTGCCGGCTCTCTTCCGAGTCATGGGAACAGGCATTCACTGCCGTGCGCGCCCGTTCGGCAATGGCCATCCAGCTGGCGATGAAATCCGTGCCCATGGCCGCGGTCTCCGCCTCGTTCAGCAGGGCGCGCACGCCACCGCACGCGGCGTGGCCGAGAACGATGATGTGCTCGACATTCAGACCTTTGACCGCAAATTCCAGCGCCGCACTGGTGCCATGAGAACGGCTGTCCGGGGCGTAGGGCGGCACCAAGTTGGCGACGTTGCGCAGCATGAAAATCTCGCCGGGCCCGGCGCCGGTGATCAGCATGGGATCGACCCGCGCGTCGCAGCAGCCGATGACCATGACTTTCGGCGACTGCCCGCGCCGGGCCATGGCCTGAAACAATGTCTGATTCTTGACGTAGTAGTTGCGGCGAAAACTCTTGAATCCGTTCAACAGGCGCTCCATGGCGCGCGAAGGCATCGCAATGGTTTCCTTCTTTTCCCGTTACTCCCGTGCTTGGTACACAGCCTGCCGGCAATGTCAAAGCGACGGCGGATTCTCTAGCTTTAACCATGTTTCATCACACGGTGTTAAGCTTGAGTCCGCTTTAATCGGGCTGACTGCCCACATTGGCGGAGATTCCCAACTGCACGCATCGTGGCGCCCGTTCATCCGGCCGGTCTGCCGCCTTTCCGGCGCGGCGCTGCGCCACGGCCGCGGCTGGTGGCGCGATGAGCGCGGCGTCAGCGCCGTGGAATTCGCCATGGTCGCGCCGCTGCTGATCGCCATGATACTGGGCGTCGTCCAGTACAGCTCGATCTTTCTTGTGCAGATGCGCATGAACGATACGGCCCGGGATACTGCCCGGCGCCTCGCCGTCGGCGATATAGCCACGGAATCGGAGGGCGAAAACTTCGCCCGGGCGCAGCTGGCAGATTGGCCCGCATCATTCCAGGTAGTGGCCAGCCTGCCGCGGCCGCCGGACCGGGACATTGCCGTGACCATCACCGTACCCATGGTCGATGCCGCCATCCTGAACTTCGTCAGCGTCGGGCTGGACGGCAACATGCAGTCCGAGTTTCACATGATGCAGGAATGATCGCGGCGATCCTCAGCAATGCGGCAACCTGGATCCGCGGCTTCCTTGCGGACGAGCGCGGCAGCGTGCTGCCGATCGTCGGGCTCTGCTTGCTGGCCATCCTCGGCGTCGCGGCACTCGCCATCGATCTCGGCTATCAGCAGGCACTGCAGACGCAATTGGAGGCGACCGCAGATGCGGCCGCCCTGGCCGCGGCCAATAAGCTGCCGGACCAAGAAAAGGCCATTACCGCCGCCGCGGAGTATGCCGAGCTCAACATGCCGGAATCGGAGCATGGCTCCGTCCTGCGGTCCGACGATATCGAGTTCGGCCGCTGGGATTCCAGCCGGCGCATCTTCCTTCCGGACGGCAAGGGGCCGAACGCCGTGCGCGTCACGCTGCGCCGCGCTGAAGAGAACGGAAATCCCGCCGAGACGTTCTTCCTGCAGGTCTTCGGCATGGGTGCGTCCGATCTCTCGGCGCAATCGCTGGCGGGCCTGTCGCTCTCGACGCCGGCACCGGACAAGGATCCCAGCGAATGGACTTCGGCCGAGCGGGAGCGGATCGACGACATAAAATGGGCCGTCGAAGAGGAAAACAAGCATCGCATGTGGGACAAGGTCCGGCACGTCTATGACCGGCGCAAGGCGATGACGCCGGAAGAGACAGACCACTTCGTGATGGAAAAATTCGGCCGCGTCGTGCTGTTGCAGTAGCGAACCAATCGCCCCGATGGTTCGCCGCGTTGTCCCCGCCGCGGCCCGCCGTGAAAATCGTGCATGGGCGGCACAATCCCCAAGTTCCTTATTATTGGCATCGGCTTCCAGCGCTCTACAGTCTCCCGCCAGGGGGACTGACGGCGGATGAGGAGCGTGAGCGGCACGGACATAGAACGTGTTTCGCCGGCCAGGGTGCGTGACTCCGCGCCGTCTACAACTGTGAGCAGCCTGGTACGCATCGATCCCACGCTGCAATTCACGATCGTTCGAGCGGCGGGCGTCATCGCCGCCGTCGCGGCGATCATTGTCGCGATCGGCTGGATCGGCGATATCTCATTCCTGAAGACGGTTTTGCCGGGCTATGCGACGATGAAGCCGAACACGGCCCTGTCGTTCCTGCTTGCCTCGGCCGCGTTGTGGTTCACCACAATTCCCGAGACCTATACCCGGCATCCTGTCGCAGCGCGGGCTCCGGCTCTCTTGGCCGCCGCGATCGGTGCACTGACGCTTATCGAGTATGGGGCCGGCCTCGATCTGCATATCGATCAATTGCTGTTTGCCGGTCCGGATCCGATGTCGAGCGCCTATCCCGGCCGCATGTCCATTCCGACGGCGCTGTGTTTTCTGATGTTCGGCGCTGCGATCTCGTTGCCACGCCGGTCCGATCCCCGGACGAATATCGCCTTTGGTGCGCTTTGCACCATCCCGCTTCTAATCTGCGCCCTGGCCCTGGTCGGATTCGCCTACGGAATTCCATGGCTCTTCCGGCCGCTCCCGAATGCGTCGATCGCGATTCACACGGCCGCCATTCTGGCCGCGGTCCTGATCGGTACGACGGCGACGCGCCCCGACATCGGATTCATAGGGCTTCTTACCTCGCCCGGCGCCGGAGGCATGATCGCGCGGCGCCTCGTGCCGGCGGTGATCGTCCTGCCGCTCCTGCTCGGCTGGCTCGCGTTGCAAGGCTTTGCGGCCGACAGGTTTGAGATCGCAACGACGATCACAGTGCTGGCGCTCAGCAGCGTGGTCACGCTGTCGGCTGTCGTGTGGTGGACATGCATGGAGGTCGATCGGCATGATGCCGAACGGCGGCGGGCGGCAACGGCGCTTCGCATGACCGAGGCAATGTTTACAGACTTCACCCAGAACGCCCCGATGGCGATGTACATGAAAGATCTTCGTGGCGTGTATCTGTTTCACAATCGCGAAGGCGAGCGGATCTATGGATTGTCGGATGCCGCCCTGCGGGGGCGGAGCGCGCGCGACGTGCATCCGGCACATGAAGCGGAGGAGATCGAAGCCTTGGACCAGAAAGTTCTGCAGACCGGGCGCCCCGTTGTCGCGGAACGGCACAATGCGGCCGTGAACAGTTATGAGTGGTTCGAGGTGACAAAGTTCCCAATTCGCGACGATAACGGCCATATCGTCGCCATCGGCGGCTTCGACATCGACATAACCCAACAACGGCGCGCGGCAGCAGCACTGCTCGCAAGCGAAGGGAGTCTGCAGGCGAGCGAAACCCGCTACCGCAACGTCGTCGAGCTTATCCAAGAGGCGATCTGGATTCACCGTGATGGCAAGATCCTGTTTGCAAATCCCGCCGCAGCGAAACTCTTTGGCGCCGCATCGCCGGCGCTTCTGGTCGGCAAGTCGATCTTCTCGCTGCTCCATCCGGAGGACCGCGCCCTGGCCGAGGAAAGAACGCGCATCCTCACCCAAGACCGGCGGGAACTTCCCGGAGTCGAGATGCGCATCGCCTCGCTCGACGGAAAAGCCAAGATCGCCGAAATCTATCCCATCGCCTTTGAGCAGGACGGCACGGTCTATGTCCTTTCCGCGGGCCGCGACATCACCGAGCAGCGCGAGGCAGAGTCGCAGCTCCGCCAGACCCAGAAGATGGAGGCTGTCGGCAACCTGACCGGCGGCATCGCCCATGACTTCAACAATTTGCTGCTGGTCGTCATGGGCAGCGTTGAAGCCGCACTCGATCTGCCGCAAGGTAGAACAAAGCCGCTGCTGGAGAATGCCTTGCAGGCGTCGCAACGCGGCGCAGCGCTTGTGCAAAAGCTGCTCGCATTCTCCCGCCGCCAGGCGCTGCAACCCCAAGCCGTCAACATCAATGATCTAACATCCGAGTTGGTCGAACTTCTGCGCCGCACCCTCGGCAGCGAGATCGAAATCGATCTGCAGCTCCGCCAGGACCTCTGGAGAACCTTTGCCGATCGCGGTCAGGTGGAGAATGCCCTGCTCAATCTCGCCATCAACGCCCGCGACGCCATTGTGGGCGCCGGCAAGCTGACCATCGAGACCGACAATATCCATCTGGATGAGGCTTATGCCGCATTCAACGGCGATGTTGCGCCCGGTGAATATGTCATGCTGGCAGTGACGGATACCGGCGGCGGCATGCCCCCCGATGTACTCGAGCACGCCATGGAGCCGTTCTTCACTACAAAGGATGCCGGCAAGGGCAGCGGTCTTGGCCTTAGTATGATCTATGGTTTCGCCAAACAGTCTCGCGGTCATATCAAAATCTACAGCGAGCTCGGCCAGGGAACCACCGTCCGGCTATATCTCCCACGGCAGCGGCCGATATCCTCGCAGACCGAAGCAGCCGAAGGGCCAGAACTGTCCGAACCGCAGGTCGACGATCCCCGCGGCCGCGAAACCATCCTCCTGGTGGAGGACGACGCGCAGGTGATGCAACTCGTCACCTCGCAGATGGAATCGCTCGGCTATCGCGTGCTCGCCGCGGCGAACGGACAGCGGGCCCTTGAGCTGCTGTCCGAGGATCAATCCGCGGCTTTGATGTTCACGGACATCGTGATGCCCGGCGGCATGAACGGCCGCCAGCTTGCGCATGCCGCCCGGCAATTGCGACCCGATCTCAAGGTACTGTACACATCCGGCTACACGCAGAACGCGATCGTGCATCAAGGCCGGCTCGACGAAGGCGTGCATTATCTGGCCAAGCCCTACCACCGGGGCGACCTGGCCCGGAAACTCCGGCAGGTTCTGGATAAATCGGCGTAGCGCGCCGGGCCCGTCTAGAGCCAGCCTTTGCGACGGAAATAGATCAGCGGAATGATCGCCGACGCCGCCATCAGCCCGAGCGCCCAGGGATAGCCCGCCAGCCATTGCAGCTCCGGCATGTAATCAAAGTTCATCCCATAGATGCTGGCAACCAGCGTCGGCGGCAGGAACACCACCGCCGCGACCGAGAAGATCTTGATGATGCCGTTCTGCTCGATGTTGATCATGCCGAGCGTGGCATCCAGCAGGAAATTGATGGTGTGGGACTCGAAAGTGGCGTGCTCGCCAAGCGACAGGATGTCGTTCCGTGCCGATTTCAGCCGCGTCTTGACGTCCTTCAGTACCTTTTCGTTGGCGCCCTGAAGCGTGGCGGCGAAGAAGCTGATCAACCGCGTCATCGACAGTAGGCTTTCCCGGATAGTGGAGATCAGGTCGTCGTTGCGGCCTAGATTGCGGATGATGTCGCGAAGGTCCTGCTGCGGCCGGCGCCGGCGGCCGCCCTTCCGCTCCTCCGCGAAAATCGCATGGGACACCTGATCCAGGTCCTGGGCGGTTTTCTCCAGGATGTCGGCGATGCGATCGATGAACGCTTCCAGGATGCCGGTCAACGCCTCCTCGCCGCAACTGCAGCTATCGGCGCCGCGCAGCAGGCGCTGGGCATAGGTCGCGATCGGCCGCGGCTCCACATAACGCAGGGTGATCAGGCCCCGCGGCGTCAGGATGAAGGTCATGCTGGCCCGCTCCGGCAACGGCGCATCGGCATGAACCAGGATCGTCGCGGTCATGAACCGCGCCCCGCCCTCGACATAGAGGCGATCCGAAGGCTCGATCTCCCGCACTTCTTCCGGCGTCGGCAGGGTCAGGCCATAGGCGGCCTCCACCTGGGCGCGTTCCTCGGCCGTGGGCGCCACCACGTCGAGCCACAGGGCATCCGCCGGCGGCGGCGCGCCTTTGATCTGCTGGGCCCGCTCAATGCGGCTATTGCGCGGTACGTAGGCTTGGATCATGACGGCTTCCGCTTTTTCCGTTGCTCTTTAATGACACGACTGGCCCCCTGGCGTGCAATCACAAGCGCCGCGGCCGCTCTCTCGACGCCGTGTTGTATGACCGAAGCCTGATTGGGGCAAGCGCGGGACTTGGGGTGCGGCGTACATGCTTTGCCACGCGCGCCCCGGCCTTTGCCAACATCGGTAGTATTGTATGATAATTACTTTCTTACCCCATTGCGTCCGGCGTTTGTCCTGACTACACAGGATATGCGGCGCCGTCGCCGACATGCCGGAAATCAACCGGAGCGGACGGCGCGCCCGACGGGAGGCAATGCATGGCGGCTACGCCGGCATACCGGCATGCGGTGCGGCTTGAAGACGTTTCCATGGCCTATGGCAATGTCGTCGCGCTGCGCAATGTCAACTTCGAGGTGGGCGCCAACGAAATCGTCGGCCTAGTGGGCGACAATGGCGCCGGCAAATCGACGCTGATCAAGCTCATCACCGGCGTGCAACGGGCCACCGGCGGCCGGCTCTATATCCGCGACCAATACATTCCCTGGTCGGACTATTCCGTCCGCCGCGCCCACGAGCTGCGAATCGAAACCGTCTATCAGGAAAAGTCCCTGGGCGAGAAGCAGCCGCTCTGGCGCAACTTCTTCGCCGGCCGCCAGATCGTGAACCGCTGGGGCTTCATCGACGTGAAGAAGGAAAAGGAAATTGCCAACAAGATCCTGCTGGAGACCATCGGCTTTCGCGGCGCCGGCATCGATGCCGATGCCACCGTCAGCAAGCTTTCCGGCGGCGAGCGCCAGGGCGTCGCCATCGGCCGCGCCATGCATTTCGACGCCGACCTGATCGTGCTGGATGAGCCGACGGTGGCACTTGCTCTCAAGGAAGTCCGCAAGGTGCTGGACTTCATCGAGCGGATCCGCAGCAGCGGCCGCGCCTGCATTTACATCGAGCACAATCTTGCCCATGTGCATGAGCTGGCGGACCGGTTGGTGGTCATCGACCGCGGCGAGATCGTCAGCAATATAGGAAGGGGCGAGATGAGCTTGCATCAACTGACCGACCATCTGCTGTCGCTGCAGGCGAAAAAGGAGCGCGCGGCATGACCGCGGCGGCGCAGCATGGCGGCCGGCCCGCAAAACCGCCCCGCCCCCTGGCGGCGCGCCTGCTGGCCACGGAGGGCGTGCCGATCCTGCTGGTGCTGGTGGTCATCCTGATTGCGTTGATGATCCTGGCGCCGAACGCGTTCCTCGGCTGGCGCACCTACGTCTCCGTCATGATCAACTATCAGCCGCAGATCATCTGCGTGCTCGGCCTGACGCTGGTGATCGCCGCCGGCGATATCGACCTGTCCTTCCCGTCGATCGTCACGCTGACCAGCTTGATCTTCGCCGCCTTCTACCGTTTCGATAATGTTTTCTGGCTGAGCTGGCTGGCCGAAGGCCATTCGCCGGAAGAGATCAAAATGCTTCAGGCGCAGTATTGCTGGCTGGGCGTCATCGCCGCCATGGGCGTCGGCGCCCTCGCCGGATTCATCAACGGCGCACTGGTGGCCTGGGTCGGCATCCCCTCGATAATTGCCACGCTGGCCACTGCCTTCATCTGGCGCGGCATGGCGGTGTTCCTGGCCGGCGGCAAACAGTTTGCGCTGCGCGACTTCAACCAGACGGACCTTTGGGCGATCACCACGGGCCGGCTGTTCACCGATCTTTTCCGCACCGGCGACGTGGTGCTGCGCAAGCCCGACGGCATCCCCATCCAGGCGGTCATCGTGCTGGCCCTGGCCGTGCTGCTCTGGTTCATCCTCAACCGCCACCGCTTCGGCGAGTCGCTGCTGTTCATCGGCGATAACGCCAATGTGGCGCGGGTGGTCGGCATCGACGTCAAGGCGACGCGCATCAAGCTGTTCACGCTGATGGGGGCGCTGGCCGGCCTGGCCGGCATGTTCCTGACCATGGAAACCGAAAACTTCACCACTACTCAGGGGCAAGGCATGCTCCTGGTGGTGATCGCCGCCGTGTTCATCGGCGGCACCTCGATCTTCGGCGGCTCCGGCACCATCGTAGGCAGCTATATCGGCCTGCTCATCGTCGTCATGCTGCAGATCGGCATGGTGGCGCTGGGCCTCGGCGGCGATATCGCGGATATGGTGATCGGCGTGGTGTTCCTCGCGGCGGTCATCCTGCATATGCTGGTGGAACGACCGGAGCGGCTGAAGGGACTTGGGTTCGGCAATCGATAGCTCTCTGCAAGAATGAAACTTAACAACAGGAGGATCATGATGCGGACGATGACAAAGCTACTGAGCGTCACGGCGATAGCGACCTCGCTGGCGGCGATGGCGGTACCGGCAGGCGCCGAGATGATCGGCGAAGGCGTGACCGTGTATATGCAGATGGGCGGACAGCCGGGCGAGCCGCCGGTGCTGCCGCGCACCAATGGCGCCAAGGCTGCGGCGGCGGCGCTGGGCGTAAGCCTCACCGAGCAATATTCCAGCTGGCAGGCGGAGACGATGCTGGCCCAGTTCCGCGAGGCGATGGCCGCCAAGCCGAACTGCATCGTCATCATGGGCCATCCCGGCAACGACGCTTTCGCCGATTTGGTGGCGGATGCGGTGGCGCAGGGCATCGTCGTCACGTCAGGCAATGCGCCGTTGAAGGAGCTGCAGGTCAAGTATCAGGACAAGGGCTTCGGCTATGCCGGCGTGGATCTCTATGAGGGCGGCGCCATCACCGCCCGGGCCATGCTCGCCGCCGGTCTCGCCTCTGGCGACAAGGCGATGGTGTTCGGCAATTTCAGCCGCGGCGACCGCGGCCTGTCGGATACCGGCATGGCCGATACGCTGGAAAAGGCGGGCGTCACCGTCGACCGGCTGGAGATGTCGGAGGAAGTGAACGGCAACCCGCCGCTCGCCATCCCGCAGCTCGTCGCCTATCTGCAGCAGCACCCGGACACCAAGGCGATCGGCACCCAGCATGGCGGCATCACGCCCCTGCTGCCCGATGTGGGCCAGCAGGCGGGCAAGGGGCCTGGCGACATCATCTTCGGCGGCATCGACACCGACCCGAAGACGGTGGACGCGGTGAAGGCCGGCACCATGACGGCTACCCTCGACCAGCAGCTCTATCTGCAAGGCTTCCTGCCGGTGCTGCAATGCGTGCTGTCGGCGAAATATCAGATGGGCGGATTCAACACCAACACCGCCGCAGGCACCCTATCTCCCGCCAATGTGGAAAAGCTGATCCCGCTGATCGACGCGGGCATCCGGTAGACCAGCACGCCGAGGTCGTTGGCCGCGCCCGTCCGGGCCGATATGATTTGTCGGTCTGGGCGGGCGCGCCTCTTTGAAACGGGGCGCCGATAGGGGAGCAAGGCCATGGCAGAAGAATTTCCGCGTTTCGATCTTACGGGGCAGACCGTGCTGGTCACCGCCGCAGCGCGCGGGCTCGGGCGTGCTTGCGCGCTGGCGTGCGCCAAGGCCGGGGCTGACATCGCGCTCGGACTGCGCGACACGAAATCCGCGCCCGGTCAGGAACTCGCCAAGGAGATCGCGGCCATGGGCCGGCGCGTACTACGCCTGCAAATGGACATGTCGAGCCTGCACCAGATCGAAAGCGCCATTGCCGAGGCGGAGGCTTATTTCGGCAAGATCGATGTGCTCGTGAACAATGCGGGCATCGGGCCGGAAAACCTGGCCGAGAACGTCAATGAGGCGGATTTCGACGCCACCCTGGCGGTGAATCTCAAAGGCACCTTCTTCGCTTCTCAGGCGGCCGGACGGCGCATGATCAAGCGCAAGGCCGGACGCATTGTCAATATGAGCTCGCAAGCGGGCACGGTGGCGCTGAAGGGCGAGCCGATCTATTGCATGACCAAGGCCGCCATCGATCACCTGACCCGCTGCCTCGCCTTTGAATGGGCGCCCTACAATGTGCGGGTCAATGCCGTGGCGCCCACCTTCATCTGGACCGACGGCACCAAGCCGGCCCTATCCGACGCGGCGTTCCTCAAGCAGACAGTGGCGAGCATCCCCCTGGGCCGCATCGGCGAGCCGATGGAAGTGGCCGGCGCGGTCGTCTTCCTCGCCTCGCCTGCGGCGTCCTTGATCACCGGGGTCACCCTGCGCGTCGATGGCGGCTGGGCGCTGCCGTGAGGGGACGCGCGGCTAGACCACGCGCACGCTGATTTCGCCGATTCCGTCGACGCCGCCCTGCAAGACGTCACCGCGCTTCACCGCCGCGACGCCCGCCGGCGTTCCCGAGAAAATGAGATCGCCTGGCTTGAGCTCGAACAGGCCAGAGAGATAGCTGATCATCTCCGGCACGCCCCAGATGAGCTGGCTGAGATCGCCCTGCTGCTTCAGCGTGCCGTTCACCTTCAGCCACACGGCGCCTTTCGCCGGATGGCCGATCGCCGAAGCCGGCACGATCTCCGAACAGGGCGCCGCAAACTCGAATGCCTTGCCGATCTCCCAGGGCCGGCCCAACTTCTTCGCTTCGTTCTGCAGATCGCG